>MTKZ01006087.1_pt1 | contig 16001 bp, 16 predicted proteins | sample 1042781 | NCBI WGS metagenome assembly MTKZ01 (sample SAMN06212207, study PRJNA360539) | anaerobic digester metagenome | biome: Wastewater treatment plant; material: sludge; isolation source: anaerobic digester fed with sludge from wastewater treatment plant | place: Denmark: WWTP Viborg ...
ACCAGTGGCGCATCCCGGAAAAAGTCCTGCTCGGGCTCAGCATCCTGGGCGGCGCCGCCGGCGGTTTACTCGGCATGCTGACCTTCCGCCACAAAACCCGCAAGAATTACTTCTGGGTAATCCTCATCGCCGCTGCTTGCGTGCACCTCTTCCTGCTGGCAATGCAATAGGCGCCCCTTACACCGCTGCTTTTCCCACAAACGCATCATTTTTTCTTTCCCGCCTCGGTTTAAGCTATAATAAAAAGATATTATTTTTCTCGCCTTCGCAAGGTAAGTAAGCCATGGTAGAGATTGAAAACATCACCGAAATTCGGCCCCGCGTCCTGGGTGAGTTCCATGTGGAGCAGTTTGTCCCCCGGACGGAGGCTATTGCGCGCGCCTGGGAGTGGGGCAAACAAGTCCACGGCGGCCAACTGCGCCTTTCCGGTGAACCCTATTTTGAAACACATTGCGGTTGGGTCGCGGGTTTTGTGGATAACCTGGTCCATAAAGAGTCCTGGACGATTGCCGCTCTCCTGCACGATACGATTGAAGATACCGGCGAGAGCCTGGAGAAAATCAGAGAGCTTTTCCCAGGAACGCTTGGCGAAGAAATCGCCCATATTATTGACGGCGTGACCAAAATGAGCAATCCCCGCGACGGCAGCACGCGCGAATTGGAAACGCTGCGCAAAATTGCCATGTTCCGCGACCCTGCCGTATTTGTTGTCAAGCTGGCGGATAAAAGTCATAACATGATGACACTGCAGTACATGTCCGCCGCCAAACAGTGTCAGAAAGCCAGCGAGGCCATCCGCTCATACGGCAAACTAGCTGGCATCCTCAACTGCTACCGTTGGCGCCGCTGGATTGAAGACATGGCTTTTCCCTACGCCGAACCTGAATCCTATGACATGGTAAAAGAAAAAATCGACCGCGACCGGCGACTCAATCTTAATTTTATCCGCTATAACCTGGTGGAGTTGGGGCGTTTGATGGAAGCAGAAGGCATCGACGGGGCTATCCGCTTCACCGTAAACGGCTATTGGCAGGCCTGGGATAAGTTGCAGCGCATGGCACGCGCCCGCCGCACCTCGCTGGAAGACTTTTCCGCTGTCAATGATATTGTCAGCTTTCGCATGATCGTCCGGGAAAACGATGAAGCAGCCTGTTACCGGCTGCTTTCTCGTGTGAATCGCCACTTCAGCAAGAACCTCGACCAGGACCGCTTCGATGATTACATCGCTTCGCCGCAAAACGGCTATCGCGCCCTGCAGGTGACCACCTGGCAGCCGGGCGTCGGCGCATTGGAAGTAGCAATCGCCACGGAAGAAATGGAAGGCGAGAACACCTGGGGCGTCATTTATGCCGTTAATCACAACAAAGACATCAGCAAGTATCGTCCTGTCCAAATCCTGACGCCCTATGGCGGAACGCGCTTCCTGCAGGAAGGCGGCACAGTGCTGGACGGCGTAGCCGCGATCCAGGAATTCTATCTGGATAAAATCAGCAAAGTCATGGTAAACGGCGAGGAACGCCACCTTTATGACACGCTCGCTCCTGGGGATGTCGTAGAAGTAATCAGCACTGGTCCTCACCAGGTTCCCAAACCGGAATGGTTGGACCACTGCGACGTGTCCACCGCCCGCCGTCTGCGCGTTGTGCTGGCCAGGGTAGCACTAAAAGAAGCCAGCCAAAAAGGCAAAGCCCTGATTCATCCCTTGTTGGCCAAAAGGGGTATCCTGGCCCTGGAAGATGTCTCTGCGCTTGAACACACCCGGGTGGAACAACTTTTAGGATTGATGGCCTGCGCCAGCCTGGATGACCTTTATTCGGCTGTTGGCGGCGGCTCGATTTCACTTTCCCAACTCGAATCCGCGTTGGATTTGGTTGGCATTTCGCGCGTTGGCTTGGGATGGATAACGGTCGAAGTTTCGGGGTCAAATACAGCCAACCGCCCCGGGGGTCTCGCCTACCTGGCAGGTTTAGTCTCTGAATCGGATGGCAATATTATCCGAACGGTCCAATCAACACAAGAAGATGGGAGCTTTTACCTGCGACTGCTGCTTACGGGTATAACGGAAGAAAACAAGAAGAGGCTGACTGAAGCCTTCACCAAAAGCCGCTTCCCTCTGGATCGGGTAGAAATCGTCTGAGCGCTTGATTTTCCTTTCTATGAATTTGCTATGTTTTCTCCTGCCTGCCTCACGGCAGTTCTTTTTCAAGCCGCGCTGTGCTAAAATAACGCCAATTGCCCCGACGCGACAAGTTTTTTTATAACGCGGGGCAAATATCCATAAAACCAAGAGACTCAATGACAACTCTTAGAAAACACGCTCTAATTATTTCACTCTTACTTTCTCTGCTGTCTTTATTCAGTTTGCTTATCCCGCAAACCGCAGCAGGCCGCGCGCTCAACCCCCAGGGCGTTGGACCCGAAGTGGCCAACCCGACCCCGGACCTCAGCGGCGCGAAAGTGAAGGGGTATTTCTTCTACTCAAATACCTGCAGCCACTGCCTGGACATCTTGTCGCAAATCGTTGAACCTTTGGAATCCAAATATCCAGGGCAGATTGATCTGCGGCTGCTTGAGCTTGGAAATCCGGAGTATTATCGCGCACTGCTGGCAGCAGAAGAAGCTTACCAGGTGAAACCGGAACAGCGCGGGCTCCCGACTGTCATTGTGGGGGATGAGATCCTGATAGGAGAAGCCCCCAATAAAGAAAATTTGGCCGGGCTCATTCAGGATGGCCTCGCGGGTTCGGGCGTTGCATTCCCTGAAATTCCAGGAGTGGACCCCGCACTGATGATTTCGGTCCCGCTTGCAAGCCCGACAGAAGAGATCGAGGCCTGCACCACCAGCAACCCCGAAGCGTGCGCGGTAGATGCTCCCATCTATGCCGCGTACTTCTATCAGGTTGGCTGCAAGGAATGCAATCGCGCGGACGCGGATATAAAGTACCTGCAATCGCAATATCCCCAGTTGGTCATCGAAGAGTTTAACATCTACGAAAACACCCCCCTGGCTAATTGGATGGCGGAACGGACCGGACGCAGCGCTGACCTGAAAGTCCCCGCTCTTTTCATCGGGGATGGCGCCTGGATTGGCGAAGGCGAAATTGCGCCTCAAAATCTTGAGCCCGCGCTCAAGAGCTTAAATGCATCAGGCTCCAGCCGCTTCTGGGACGCGTTTGACGCAACACAGGCCACCGGCGCCTTGGGCGCCAAGTTCCAGTCGATGGGCTGGCTGGCAATTTTGCTGGCAGGGCTGGTAGACGGTTTGAATCCCTGCGCTTTCGCGACAATTGTGTTCTTCATTTCCTACCTCACGCTGAGCGGGCGCAAGGGCAAAGAGGTCATCTTTACCGGAATCAGCTTTACTCTAGGCGTTTTCGTCACTTACCTGTTGGTAGGCCTGGGTTTTTATAAAGTGCTTGATTTAATCAAGGGCGCTCTGGCAGTGATCAGCACCATTGTGTACGCGGCAACCGCGCTCTTGTGTCTGGTGCTGGCGGTTCTCAGCATTAAAGATTACTTTACTGCCCGCAGCGGCGAGCTGGAGGATATGGCACTCAATCTGCCGAAGGCGCTGCGCAGACGCATCAATGCCACCATCCACAACAGCAAAAAGATAGGCGCGTACGCGCTCGGCGCGTTTATTAGCGGTGTGCTGGTTTCTTTGTTGGAATTGGCATGCACCGGTCAGATTTATTTGCCCACCATCATTTTCATGAGCAGCGTTCCAGAACTGCGCGGAAAAGCTGTCGCGAACCTGCTGCTTTACAACCTGATGTTCATCATCCCACTGATCGTGGTTTTTGTTTTAGCCTACTACGGCACCACATCCAAGCAGCTTACCGCCTTCCTGAAAAAACATGCTGCGGCGGTCAAGCTGGGCATGGCGCTCGTATTTCTTACCCTGGCTGGCTGGCTAATTTTTACCTTGCTTAAATAACCAAAAAAGACCTGGCAATGCCAGGTCTTTTCCATTAAGGCAATTCTATGCGCCCACTCCGGTACTTTTAACCAGCTTTGCCCAGGTGGAAACAAAGTGCACAATGCTGGCGGAACGGCGTGTTTGCTTTTCAGCGCTTCGCAAAGAGACGCGCAGCGTATCCGCGCTGCTAAAGTCCGGCAGAAAAAGCACTGCTCTGCCAAGCTCGAACGTGCTGTGGGCGTCTGACCCTACCATTTGCGGGAGAGCAAATTCCTGCGCAAAAGCCAGGGCTTTTTGGTTAAACGCGTTCTCCACGCAGCGCGCATTAAAGACCTCAATGCCGTCCAAGTGCGGCGCCAGACTCTCCAGGGTTTCTTTTTGCCAGCGGGAACCGCGGTATGGGTCAAAAGGATGTGCCACGCTTATAAACGCGTTTTGCTCTCGCAGACGCCGAACTACTTCCAGGGGATGCAATCCTTCGGGAATTTCTTCTGTCAAAAAGTAAGCCAGGATTTCACCTTCGGTGGTCATGATTTCTTCGCTCACAATCACCAGGTCAGGGGCCATCTCATGCGCTTTCAGGGCGCCGGCCAGCCGGTTATGGTCAGTCACCGCTACTTTTCCAATGCCCTTTTTGCGGCAATTAAGCAACAGCGCTTCCAGGCTCATCAGGCTGTCGGGTGAATAACGCGTGTGGCAGTGAAATTCAGCTTTAACAAATGCGGAATTCATTCGAGGTAAATCCTGGGTAGTCGATCCGCTAACCCACACACAACCTCATAATTAATTGTCGCCCAGCGCGCCGCAACCTCGTCGATGCTGATGGTTTCTTTGCCTTGCGAACCAATCAATACCACCTCATCGCCTGCTTTCGCTTCCGGAACATCATCCAACTGCAACATGCATTGGTCCATGCATACCCTGCCAACCACATTCACGCGTCTTCCGCCCACCAAAACTTGCTGGTTATCAATACGACGGTACCCATCGCCGTAACCGATTGGCATCACGCCGATACGCTCGTTGCCCGCGGTAACATACCGGGAACCGTAACTAATGCCGCTGCCCTTTGGATAGGTGCGAACCGAAATTAAACGGGCTTTCCACGAGAGCGCTGGCATAAATTCGGAACCNNACTAAGTCGTACCAAGCCTCAGGGAAGTTAAAAACAGCCGCAGAGTTTGCCGCGTGGACGATTTGAGGTTTCAGGTCGGTGTTCTCCAGCCGCGCAAGCAGGTCATTGAAAATCTTGATTTGTTTGTGGGTATAGCCTGATTGGGGTTCATCTGCCTGGGCAAAGTGGGTGAAAATTCCTTCGACACTGATAGGGCTGCCGCGCAGTTCCTTCAGAAATGGAGGGACATCCTCGGGCAGCATCCCCAACCTGCCCATGCCTGTCTCCACCTTGACGTGCGCCTTCAGAATACCGCCGTTGATGCGCGCGAATTCCAGGTAGCTGTGCGTCAGGTCTGGGTCGAAAAGCGACACAACTATCTGTTGGTCAATCGCTTCTGGTATCTTGGAAGGTGGGGTGTAGCCCAAGACTAACAGCTTGCACGAAATTCCAGCGCGTCGCAGAGCCAGAGCTTCTTCAATGCGGGCAACGCCGCACCAGGTAGCCCCACCCTGCACCGCAGCCTGCGCCGCGGGCCTCGCGCCGTGTCCGTAGCCATTAGCTTTGATGACCGCCATCACTTCCACTTTTGTCAGCTCTTTAATTCTGGCAACATTGTTGCGGATGGCGTTCAGGTCTATTTCCAACCAGGTTGAGTAACTATTAATATCCACAGCAGCTAAGTATAACCCCCACAAAAAAACCTTACAAGCCTAAAAAACAACGACACCCTTCAGGAAAAAGAATATCAGGTAAAATTTCTAAATATTCCGAGATAACAATGGATAATAAAGTTCTGAACCAATTAGCAAGCAAACTCGGCGAACGAGGCGATCAAGCCAATATCCGTCTTGCGGAGGCAATTGCTGCCGCCCAGGACCTTGAGGCAATCCAGGAACTCATCACAGCGCTTCCCAAGGCGTCGGCTGTTCTTGCCAGCGACATCATTAAGACGCTCTACGAGACTGGTAAACGCCAACCTGAGCTGATTTCCCCGCACATTGAGGTTTTCCTGAAGCTGCTGCGCGGAAAGAACCCGCGCCTGATCTGGGGCGGGATGATGGCATTGGAAACAGTTGCCAAAATCAGCGCGAACGCGCTTTTCCCATCTGTGAGCATACTGCAAGAAAGCATCCGCACTGGTTCTGTTATCACCCGCGATGCGGGCATTGGTACCCTTGCCGGGCTTGCGAGCGCAAAGCCGGAGTTCGCTCAAGCGCTGATGCCCTTCCTGTTGGAGCACCTGCGCACATGCCGCCCTGCCAGCGTGGCCCAGCATGCCGAAAAAATCGCCAATTGCGCGTCAGGCTCCTATACGCCTGACTTCACGGAAGTGCTCGAAAGCCGCATTCCAGACCTGAGTGCATCCCAGGCCCAGCGCGTAAGGAAACTCATCAAGAACGCGACAAGGAAGGCGAATGACCGCATTTAGCTGGACGCTTGATGCCCGCGATGGAAACGCGCGCGCCGGCACCTTTACTACCCCTCATGGCAAGCTCAGCACGCCTGTTTTTGCCCCGGTGGGAACCCAGGCGACCGTTAAATCCCTGACGCCAGCCCAGGTAGAGGAGTTGGGCGCGCAGATGGTGTTGGCGAACACTTACCACCTGTTCTTGCGCCCGGGGGAGGAATTAGTCGCGGGCTTGGGCGGCTTGCACAACTTCATGCGCTGGAATAAGCCCATCCTGACGGATTCGGGCGGTTTCCAGGTTTTCTCCCTGACCCAGACCCGCAAGATTGATGAGGACGGGGTCAGCTTCAAGTCTCATATTGACGGCTCTATAAAGCGCCTGAGCCCAGAAACTTCTATACAAGTTCAGGAGAAACTTGGCGCGGATATCATTATGGCCTTTGACGAATGCGCCGTTCCCACCGATTATGACTACTCCCGGCTCGCGATGCGGCGGACGCACGCTTGGGCACGCCGCTGCCTTGAGGCGAAGACACGCGGCGACCAGGCCTTATTTGGGATTGTGCAGGGCGGCGTTTTTTCCGATTTACGCGCCGAATCCGCCCGTGAAATCAGCGCGATGGGCTTTCCTGGGCACGCCATCGGCGGACTGTCGGTCGGTGAGTCCAAAGCGGACATGTACCGCACCATTGCGGAAGTGAACAGCATTCTGCCAGAAGATAAACCACGGTATCTGATGGGCGTGGGGACGCCGGAAGATCTCATCGAAGGTGTTCGGCGCGGCGTCGATATTTTTGACTGCGTTCTGCCCACCCGGCTGGCGCGCCACAACAGCGCGATGACAATGCGCGGCAGGTTGAACCTGATGAACGCCAGCTTCGCGCGGGATGAACGCCCAATCGACTCTGGCTGCGGCTGCTATACCTGCCAGCAATTCAGTCGGGCTTACCTGCGCCACCTTGTCAACGCCAAAGAAATGCTGGCAGCCACCTTGCTTTCCATTCATAACCTGTATACGCTTGTGCACCTGGCAGAAACAATGCGTGCCGCAATTCTCGAAAGCAATTTTGAACAGTTCGCGCGGGTAACGTTGGCGCAGCTTCAAAGTAAGGAGTGAAATCATGACGATCATTCAAGCTGTAATTCTCGGAATCGTGCAAGGTTTGACGGAATTTCTGCCAGTTTCTTCCTCTGCGCACCTGGTGTTGGTGCCGTTTTTGCTCAACTGGAAGCTTGACCCCACGCAGGCTTTCGTTTTTGACGTGCTCGTGCAGCTTGGCACGCTTACGGCTGTGATCGCGTACTTCCGGAAAGATTTGTTGACAATCTTCAAAGCCTGGGCGGGCGGCATCCGGGCGCGAACGCCCTTCGCGGAAGCCGAAAGCAGGTTGGGCTGGTATATCATTCTGGGAACAATCCCAGCTGGGCTGGCGGGTTTGCTATTAAAGGATAAAGTTGAAGCCGCCTTTTCAGACCCAATGATGACTGCCGTCATGCTCTTTATCACGGCGATTTTACTCACCCTTGCTGAAGTATTCACAAAAAAGACCCGTGAGTTGGAACACCTTTCCTGGCTGGATGCCCTGATTGTTGGCGCATTCCAGGCCATTTCGATTTTCCCCGGAGTTTCCCGGTCCGGCGCGACGATTTCGGGCGGCCTTTTCCGCGGACTCAATAGGCAGGATGCCGCGCGTTATTCGTTCTTGTTATCCATCCCGATTATGGCCGCCGCTGGCTTGATGGCGTTTTCGGATTTGCTGGCTGTACCTGGTTTAAGTTCTTTTCTGCCGCTCGTGTTAGTTGGGTTCATCTTTGCCGCGCTGGTTGGGTACTTCGCGATTCGCTGGTTCCTTGCCTTTCTGAAGAGCAAAAGCTTGCTGCCTTTCGCGCTTTACTGCGCGCTTCTGTCCGTCGTTGTACTACTGGTGATGGGGATAAGTTAGCAACCAGCCCACAACCCAAAGAGGCATATCCGCCCACTCATCCTATTGGCGTTCGTAAAATCTGGGGATGGCAGAGGTAAATGTAAGCATGCCACAAGCTTTACTTCGATACGTTTGTATACCTGGCGCCTAAACTTAATTAATTCAGCGGGCTTTTGGGGGCGCTAAAAAATCAAGACATTCCCGGCGTGCCGTCTCCACGGCGAATTGCTATGCGAATTGACTCTGTTACCGTTCTGATATTTACGGGTTCCAGTCAGGCTGAATTATTATGTGGAATTAGCGTCTTGGGTGGGCAGCCCGGAAAACTCCAGTTGACTTCTGAATGAAGATTCCGCCATCCTGATCAATTTTCCGCTGGAAGAAAACTGACAAATCCCCGATTTGCTCTTTGCAGAACCAAATTTGCCCGGTTGGCGTGCTGAAAACATAGTCCGCCAAAAGCTCGGCATCGGTTACCCATAAATCACTGGAATATGGGATTAGCTCCACGCTCTCAAAAAAAGGCTCAATCTGACCGCGGCCATTTTCCAGGCTAAATGGTCGGCTCATGGCAGTTTCCGCTTCAAAGCTCGGCTCAAATTCACGCAACAAAGTATCAAGTTCGGTCATATGCTTCGCGCCGTTGGTAGCCGCCAAAAACCTGCCTTGGGGTTTAAGCACCCGGGCAGCTTCTTCTATCGCGCGTGCAGGAACAGGCACATGGTACAACATATGGTTGGCGATTACAGCATCAAACACTTGGTCTGGGAATGCCAGGGATTGCGCTTCCTGATTAAGAAAAACAACCTGGTCTGGCGCTGCCAACATTTTCCGCGCTTCTTTAATCATGCCCATGGATAAATCGGACAGGATAAGGTCAACGTCGGCTGGCAGCCGGGTCAGATTCACTTGCCACTGCGCCGCGTGTCCGCAGCCAAGTTCCAGCATCTGCTCACCAGCTTTAGGATTAATCTGGTCGAAGATAAAACCAGCCCAATCCTGCCGTCCGGTGCTAAAGAGGGTGTGAATAGTGATGCGCGAATTCAGATTGCCGGGATCGCGATATTGGTATTTTTTTAAATAGCGTGGGTCGTTAATGGTCATGGTTATTTCCGCATTACTAAGCTGCCAGGTGAACTCTGGCAGGTACCAATTATCATATTAGTGAAGAAGAGGAAACAATCGTTATCGCGTTTAGTTTTATCACATTTGAAGGTTTCTGCAATCGGGTTTAGAGCTGAGGAGCAGCTTCTCGTCTAAAGTCCTCGTGGAATGGCATCCTATCAGGTTAATTATTATGGTAATCTTGACAGGTATCCTCTCTCGTGCTAAATTCATTTTATATTTATTTGTTCGTTTTAGAAAGAATCGGGAGTAGGAATGTCAGAACGGTTGGTCGGCACCATTAAATGGTTCAGCGCCCCAAAGGGGTACGGTTTTATCGGTCAGGAATCAGGCGAGGATATCTTCGTTCATTATTCCGCAATTGAAATGGATGGTTACAAACGCCTGAGAGAAGGCCAGCGGGTGGAATTTTCGATCGAAGATGGTCCAAAAGGAAAACAAGCTGCGAATGTAGTTGTGCTCGACAAGTAATAATGCATCCCTTGCATCATCAAAAAGACCGGTCTCCCGGTCTTTTTGTTTTTTTCCTATGGCAGATCTAATGCGACTTGAGAGCGGCGGCCATACGTTCCAGCGCTTCCTGCAAGACTGAGCGCTGGGTGCCGAAATTCAAGCGCACAAAAGAACACCCCTCCGAACCATAATCCGAACCGCAATTCAATCCCACGTGGGCATTTTCCTGGAAGAACTTCTGCGGATCGGGCTGCAGGTTCAACTTTTGGCAGTCCAGCCAGGCCAAAAATGTGCCCTCTGGTTTGTGCATCGTAACGCCGTCGAATTCCGCTGTGATTACCTCGGCCAGCCAATCCCGATTAGCCTGCAAATAGGCAAGCATTTCCTTCAACCACGCGTCTCCATGCAGATATGCTGCCCGGGCAGCGGTGAGCGCCAGCAGGTCCGGACCGCTGGTAAGGCCGTTTTTAAAATCACGATAACGGCGCGCCAATTCCGGATTGCTGATTACCGCCACCGACGCGTACAAACCGGCGATATTGTAAGTTTTGCTGGGCGCCAGCAGCGTGAGCGTGTTATCGGCAACTTCAGGGTCAAGTGACGCTATCGGAATATGCTTTCTGCCATCAAAAGTAATATCGCAGTGGATTTCATCGGAGCAAATGATGACCTTATGACGCAGGCAGATTTCAGCCAAACGCGTCAGTTCTTCCCGCGTGAAAACCCGTCCGGTAGGGTTTTGAGGGTTGCACAGAATAAATACTCTCACGTTCTCCGCTACAATTTGCTTTTCGAAACTCTCAAAATCAATGCTGTAAGAACCATCCGCGGCGCGGATCAGGGCGTTTGTGACGCAGGGGAGCTTAGCGGACTGAGGCGCGCTGAAAAATGGCGGATAGGCAGGTGTATGAAACAAAACCGAAGTGCCTGGTTCACAAAAAGCGCGAATAGCTAGGTTAAAACCAGTCACCACGCCGGGAACATAACTTAAGTGGGCAGGCTGTGGTTGCCAGTCAAAATGACGCTTAAGGTAGCTCACCACGATTTCCGAGAGATCAGCAGGGGGAAAGCCGTACCCAAAAATGCCGTGGTCCACGCGTTGATGCAGCGCTTCCAAGACTTCAGGCGGGCTCTGAAAATCCATATCAGCAACCCACAAAGGCAGGACGTCTTCCGGGAAGTATTTCCATTTGATGCTCTCCGTGTGCCTGCGATCCACAATCTTGTCAAAATCCATAAGCCATCCTCCACGACACGTATGTCCGTATATTCTATACCCTTTCACCCAAAATTGACCGGGGCATCCGCTAAACAGCCGCTTCTGCCCATCAGTACTGGTATACTCATGGCATGACCAAGCGCATTCAGGCCATTTTTCAGCTCAGCCGCCCCAAGGATTTCTTTTTCTTTGTTCTGGCCTATACCCTGCTTGGCATCGCCAGCGCGCAAGGAGAATTTGGGGCACGTTTCCTGCTGGTGTGCGCGGCGAACTTTTTTGCGGTTTGTTTCACGTTTATTTACAATCAACTGGCAGACGCGCCTTTGGACACCTTTAACGAACTCAAAGCGGCGGCTAACCCGATTGCTCAGGGCAGCATTTCAAGCGTTGGAGCTGGAATCACAGCTCTTACGAGTGCTGTTCTTGCGCTCGCGCTTTTTTGGCTGCTGGATTGGCGGCTTGTTCTGGTGGGCTTTGCTCTGATTGGCTTGGGTCTCCTGTATTCATCCCGCGGAACCCGCTTGCATGGGGTTTCCATGCTGGACCTGGCCGGACATAGCTGGCTGCTAGCCCCCGCGCTTTCCCTTTCGGGGTTCCTTGCTTTCAGACCCCAACTGACCAGCGAGCTTTTGTTTCTATTCTTATTGGTTGTTTTCCTTAGTTTAGTCGGGGAAATTTCACACGAACAAAGAGCTCTTCACGCGCTCGATGAGACGCCGGCACGACAGACAGTGCTGAACATCAGCGCGCGAGCGGTGCATTTCCTGTTGCTCGTTTTTTCTGCGGCGGGCTTGCTCAGCGGCGTAATTTTGTTCTTCTTCCTGCGCGTTTTGCCGCTCAGGGCAGCGATTTTTATATTGGTTTGCGCGGCAATTCTGCTGCTCCCGGGCTTGATTAGGATTAACCGGGAATCAGGCGCAAGTGCCGACCGCATGCACCTGCACGTCCCGGTGGAAAAAGCGGTAGCGCTGGGTCTGTTGGTTGAATTTCTTACAAGTTTATTAATAACAATGCTTTGATGGTGAAAAATGCCTATGAGTAGACCTCCACTTCCTGAAATCAAACTGTTGGCGCCAGAAAACTGGCGTGAATACGCCCTGATCGACAGCGGCGAGGGGAAAGCCCTGGAACGTTTTGGTCCCTATTTATTAATCAGTCCAGAACCGCAAGCCGTCTGGAAAAAGTCCCTGCCAGCGGCAGAGTGGCAGAAAGCGCACGCTGTTCTGCGCGAGGAAAACAAGGAGTACGGCGGAACATGGCAGTTGCTTAAACCCATCGAAAAATCGTGGGAGATGCACTACCAAACGCTGACTTTTCAGCTGCAGTTGGGAAGCTCCCGCCACATTGGGGTTTTCCCAGAACAAGCCAGCCACTGGGACTGGATCATGGAACGCATCCAGGCTGAAAAACGCCCCATGCGCGTCCTGAATCTCTTTGGTTATTCCGGTCTGGCAACCTTGGCTGCCGCCAAAGCCGGCGCGGAGCTTACGCATGTGGATTCCTCAAAGCACGCGTTGAACTGGGCAAGTTACAACCTCAAACTCTCCGGTTTGGCAGATAAGCCGGTACGATGGATCGCCGAGGACGCTCTGAAGTTTACCCAACGTGAGGCGCGACGAGGCAATAAATACGAGGGCTTAATCTTGGATCCCCCAAAATTCGGGAGAGGGTCACAAGGGCAGGTCTGGGACTTTTTTAAGAAACTGCCCGAACTTGTGGAAGCTTGCCGCGCAATTCTTTCGCCAAAAGCAAGCTTCATCGTGTTTACTACCTACGCGATTTCAGCCTCAGCGCTTGTCGCGCTCCAGGCGGTCCGGGATATTACCAGCAACAAGGGCAATGCGGAATGCGGAGAATTGGTCTCAATTGAGGAAAGCGCAGGTCATATCCTCTCGCACGCTCTTTACACGCGCTGGACGCCATAACAAGTCGGCGTCCTTGACGAATTCTTAGGTTTCAGGCTGCATGGTCACCAAAACCCGGTCAACCCGACGGCCGTCCATGTCCACAATTTCAAAACGGTAATTTTCCCAGGTGAATACCTGCCCTACCCTGGGAATGCTTCCCAATTGGTTCATCACAAACCCGCTCAACGTCTGGTATCCAGCCCGCGCTTCATCAGGAAGTTCATCCAAATCCAGCAGTTCTTTGATTTCATCCACCGGCAGCATGCCGTCCAGAAGGTAGGAGCCATCATTCCGCTGGACAATTTCCTGCTCCTGATCTTCCGCGTCAAGTGGAATTTCACCCACAATCGCTTCCAACACATCGTAAAGCGTGACCATGCCCTGCACGCCGCCGTACTCGTCAATCACCAGCGCCTGATGGGTTCCAGTTGCCCGGAACTGCTCAAAAACTTTCAGCGCCTGCATGTTTTCTGGAACAAACATAGGTTCACGAATGTAATCTGCCAGGTGAAAATGCGGCGCGTGCAGGTCCACCCCAACCAATTCTTTAACATTCACCATGCCAATAATGTCATCCAGGCTGCCCCTGCCCACCGGAATGCGGGAATACTCACTGTGCGTCAGCGCATAGATGACTGTGTTCTGGTCATCTTCAATATCTATCCATTCCAAATCGGTGCGCGGGGTCATCAACGCGTCCACACGCCTATCCCCCAGCCGAAACACCCCCGAAAACATATCCGACTCGGTTTGCTCAATCAAGCCGATATCAAGCCCTTGTTCGATAAAAACCTTGATTTCATCTTCCGTAATGCTTGGCTCAGTCTGGGTATCGATCCGCAGTAGTTTGATACCCAAATTGGTGGACGCGCTGAGGAGCCGCGTAAGCGGGCGCAGGACGCGAGTCATCGTCCGAATCCCAGGCGAAAGACGGCAAACGACATCTTCTGGCTTGCTCACAGCCATCCGCTTGGGGATCAATTCACCCAGCACGATCGAGAAATAGGTAATTACAATCACAACGAGGATCAGCGCGACAGTATCCGCGGCAGGCGCCAACCAGGCGATCTTGCGCAGCACCAACGCCAATGGTCCTGCCAACATCGCGCCGCCAATACCGCCTGCCAGGGTGTCGATCATGGTAATCATAATCTGGATGGTGGAGAGATATTGTTGGTTGGGGTCCTTTAGCAATTCCAGCGCGTCAGTCGCGCCTTGGTTGCCGTCTTCACTGCGCTGCTGCAGTCTCGGTTTTCGCGCCGAGACCATCGCAATTTCGTACATGGCGAAGATTCCGTTAAAATAGAACAGGATCGCGATGAGGATGATGTTCAAATACAAAGGCATTTCAATTCCTTCCCCCGAGGCGAAAATTTGGGGTCACTTTGGGTGTTTCTGCCCCGGGGAAACTGCCGCTATTCTATCAGAAATCGGAGTCTTGGTTGCGATTGCTGATTTACAGCATTTGTTTGCGTTGCAACTACGTGACCAGCTTGTCTGGAAGAAAATCCGTGCGGTTATGGTAAACCAGAAGATAGCGCGCTTGCTGAATGGAGAAACGCGTGATTCCGCAATTGTTAAGCTCAATCTGATAAGGAAGACGCTGCTGATTCGGCTCTTCCAAATCCAGATTGAAGATAGCCCGAAAGAAGCAGGCAAAGAAGCCGCCGTGAGTAATCACGCCCACCCGGTCTTCCGTATTTCCGTGCCTGGCAAACAACAAGTCCAGCATGCGCACAGCACGCGGTATGCGCGCCGCGCGTTCTTCCCGTCCACCAGGCCACCAGCCCTGCTCGGGGATTGGCTCCAGGAGACTCAGGTTTGGATAATTATCGCGCAGGTATCGCGGGGTCAGCCCATGTTCGACGCGAATGCTGCTGACGCCTTCAATCAGCTCCTCAAAGTAAATTCCGCCCACTTCGTGCAGGTCCGGAACGCCCAGCAGGGGAAGACTGAGCCTTTGGGAAAGGACCGTCCCAGTCTGGACAGCCCGTTCCATCAAGCTGCAATAAAGATGCGTCAGGCCGTTTTCAGCCCGGTTCTGAAAACCTTTACGGTTGATAGGGGTATTAGCTGACGCGCGCGCGAAGAAATCTGCAGCCAGCCCAGCTTGTTGATAACCGATATCGGTGAGTTTGGGATCAGACCGACGATTTCCCCAGTCATATTCCTCTTCATCATAAAGGGCGTTGTTTTCAGATTGTCCGTGCCGGATAAAGTACAGTTCCATATCCCATCCCGTCTTTGTATTTATCCAAGATTATCACATATTTGTCACTCTTATCAGTCTTTTGACATATGGCGAACGCTTCAGGCAATCGGCAGCTCGATGAACCCCAAGCGTGTTACCCTCAAGTCAGTCATGACCACTTCAAATGCGCGTGTATTTTCTTCCCGGCAAGTGGTATAATCTTGCGGCGATTAAAATGGAAACACAACTGGAAGAAAAACTCAAGAATATCCTCGAGCACTTCGAAGAGCTCGAACAGAATCTGGCGGAAGCCGGCATGGACTACCAATTAGTGGCGGAACTTTCCAAGGAACGCGCGGAGCTTGAACCGGTAGTCAATCTGGCGAAGCAGTACCAGACTGCCCAATCCCAGCTGGAGGAAACGAAATTTCTGCTGGGCTCGACGGAAGGGGAAATGCGCGAGCTGGCAGAACTGGAACTGCAGGAACTCTCCGAGCAAATGGATTCAGTTCAGGCAGAGCTGCGCGCTCTCCTGGTCCCAAAAGACCCGCGCGATAACCGCAACGTGATTGTCGAAATTCGCGCCGGTACTGGCGGTGACGAAGCCGCTCTCTTTGCGTCAGACCTGCTGCGTATGTACCTGCGCTACGCCGACCTGCACCACTATAAGACAGAAATTCTGTCTGCCAACGAAATTGGCATCGGCGGATATAAAGAAGTAACTTTTGCTGTCAAAGG
>MTKZ01039775.1_pt1 | contig 15988 bp, 11 predicted proteins | sample 1042781 | NCBI WGS metagenome assembly MTKZ01 (sample SAMN06212207, study PRJNA360539) | anaerobic digester metagenome | biome: Wastewater treatment plant; material: sludge; isolation source: anaerobic digester fed with sludge from wastewater treatment plant | place: Denmark: WWTP Viborg ...
GGCATTCTTGGCATCCCCAAAATTCTGACATTTCGTAAATAAATCCATATTATTCCTTTTCTGCTTTTGTTGATTAACGCAAAAGAACCTAATTCGGTTCGTTTCATTATAATAATTATGCCAAAAACGGCGTGTTAATAGGTGTTAACCTCACCAGGTTGGTCTTTTGGACTGATTATTGCAACTATCACCGCAAAGAAAAAGTAAAGGAAGTGACAATGAAAAAAATTATTCCTGTTCTCCTGGTTTGTTTGATGCTTTCAGCGTGCAATTATCCCACAACTGAATTAAGCAGTGAGGAAGTAGTTCAGACTAATGTCGCGCTGATCCTGACCAATGCTCCCGAGACCACCCTGCTGCCTGACCCCACGCGGGAAACGGAAACACCCGAAGCGACAGCTGAACTCGCCACGGAAATTGTTCTGGAACCAACCACTGAGGTGCCCACGGAAGTCGTGATCGAGCCTACTGCGACAGAAGTTGAAGTTGCAACTCCCGAGCCGCAACCGACCTCCACTAACACCCCAGAGCCCACGGCAACTGCCACAACAGCCCCCACTGCCACCCAGGAGCCAGTCGTTGGCGACCCTGTGTCGCAGCTTGGTGAGCCAGACTTCCTTGAAGATTTTGCAAATGCTGGTGGCTGGCCATACGAAGACGATTGGTTCCTGATCACCGTTTCCGGGGGGCAGTTGCACGCTTTCTCCAAGGGCACGCCTTATTGGAGCAGCTGGTATACCACCTACCCAGAAGTCAAGGACGCCTATTTTGAGACAACCATCACACGCCCCAACTGCAGCGGGCAGGACCGCTTCGGGCTAGTGATCCGCTGGGATGAGTCCCAGGAGTTCTACTATATGGGCGTCACCTGCGATGGCACATGGGGTTTCAGCTTTTACACTAAAGATAACCAAATCATCAACATTCTCGATTACCAGACCAGCGATGCCTTCAAACCAGCCAACGAAGCCAACCGGATCGGGATCATGGCGAAAGGTAACCTGTTTGACTTTTACATCAATGGCATAAAGGTGGGCTCCGCCGCGGATGACAGGCTGGATGATCCGGGGACCTTTGGCTTCTTATCGATGTCTGCTGGCACAGTCAATTTCAAGACCAGCGTGGATAAGCTGGAGTACTGGGAACAATAATATGTTTATGATCTAAAAAAAAGGCGACCGGCATCGGTCGCCTTTTTTATTGGTTATCAGATGTAGGTCGGAATGAGAGCGCCTCAATCCTTTTGCCCGCCAATCACCTCCCGCGGGCGTTCTCGAACTTTAAATTGCTCCAATTGGGTAAGTCGTAGGTCAGGTCATCGTGCTCGAAGAGTATGCGTAGTTCAACCTGACATCAGAAACCTGTCTTTTTAGGACTTTGGATGCCAGCATTCGTGACGTCAGGTTCAGGAGAAGAACCTGACCTACGCGCTCATTGTAGGTCGAAAAAAGTGCCCGTCAGGGTAATGAGACCGCCCACATCCACCTCCCGCCGATCACCTCCCGCGGGCTCACTCCGACAGTGAATAAGTTGGCGGAGTGCGCAACTGAAGCGCATTCCGCCCTACTGCTGCGGTGGGTTGGCTTTAATTCGTGGTGTTCATTCAAATGCTTTATGACGCCAACCCACCCTACCCGCCCATCAATTTAGATGTAGGTCGGAATGAGAGCGCCTCAATCCTTTTGCCCGCCAATCACCTCCCGCGGGCTTACTCCGACAGTGAATAAGTTGGCGGAGTGCGCAACTGAAGCGCATTCCGCCCTACGAACTGAAGACCTTAACTGTTCACTTTCTTTAGAAAAAATCGCAACAAAAAGGATTTAAGCAGTCAGCTGATAAGTTGTTTGATACAATTGCCACAGAGGATTTATGGCAGACAATTACATGATCAACCCGGAATTGGATGGCTCGTCTTTCACCTTGCAAGGTGGAAAGACCGGTTTTCTGTTACTTCATGGCTTCACTGCCACGACCGCCGAAGTGCGCCCTTTGGGTGAAGCTTTACACGCTGCCGGTCACACCGTGAGCGCGCCGTTATTACCCGGGCACGGCACCCACCCGGATGATCTGAACAAAGTCCACTGGCAGGATTGGGTCCATACCACCCAATACGAGTACGAGAAGTTGAAAGCCCAATGCGATGAGGTCTGGGTAGGCGGTGAGTCCATGGGTGGTTTGCTTTCGCTGCTACTGGCTGCAAAAAATCCAGAAATCAAAAGTCTTTTGCTCTACGCGCCGGTTCTGGCTACCCACAATTTGCAGGCTGCGTATGTGCTTCAGTATGTGATGAAGCACCTCGCCAAGCGTAGCACCTCTGCCCATTTGGCTTGGAAAGGTTACAACGTCTACCCGCTCAAAGGTGTGGTGCAATTGTTGAAACTGCAAAAAAGAACCCGCAAAGCTCTCGGTAGAGTAATGCAACCAACGCTGGCATTCTTCAGTGAGAAAGATGCCACGGTTAAGTTGGCAGCGAGTGACCTCCTTGAGAGAAAGCTCGGTACCAAAGAACTCGAGACCATTATCCTGAAAGAGTCGTCGCATGTGATCCTGCTGGCAAGTGAACAGCAGAAAGTTATCGATCATACGCTCAAATATGTGGCAAAAAGATTGAACGGAAATTCAGTACACCAACCTTAGATCCGAGGGTTCAAAAACACCAATTGGCAAAAATGTAAAATTCTTTGACTCTAAAGAGTCAGGGGTTTATACTTTTTTGTTTGTCAGTGCAAAACAAAAGCCAGGTTTTTGGCTGGTTTGGAGTAGAAGTGAGCAAGCAAAAATCACCTTATATCCCGCTGGATATGCCTAAAGTGCTCGGCAAGAAAAATAAATTGCTGAGCCTGTGGCATTTAATGCGCGGTTATCATTTTCATTATTTCGTCTCGACAATTTTCCTTGCCCTGGCGGCGTTTGCCCGCACGGGTATGTATGTTTACCTGGGCACCTTCATCGACCGCATGATCAAAGAAAAGCTGACGGGGCAGGAATTGACTCTTTCAGCGCTGACCTTTGGCGCACTGATCGCCCTGCAGGCACTTTCGAGTTTCATGAGCAGTTGGATGGCTAACTTCACCGCCGAGAACACCACCCGCCGGCTACGCGATTATCTCTTCGATCACATCCAGCGGCTTTCTTACAGTTATTACTCCGAGTCAAAGACCGGTGACCTGTTGGAACGTGCCACCTCAGATGTGGACACGCTGCGCCGTTTCTTTGCTGATCAGGCAATCGGCGTGGGTCGTATTGTGATGATCTTCATCATTTCGTTTGTCGCAATCGCCCGCATCAACATGCGCCTGGCTTTGGTCTCGATCATCATCATCCCGATCGTGCTGGTGATCTCGATCATCTTCTTCAAACGCCTCTCCAAAGCCTACGAAGCTTACCAGGAGCAAGGCGCGGTCCTTACCACCGACCTGCAGGAAAACCTTAGCGGTGTACGAGTGGTAAAAGCCTTCGCCCGCCAGGATTACGAGATCGAAAAATTCGACAAAGAAAATGCTGAGAAATTCCGCCTGGGCAGGAAATTTAACTGGATGCACGCCTTATTCTGGCCGCTCTCAGATATCATCTGTTCAGCCCAAAACATTGGCAGCACATTCTACGCCGCCACCATGGTTTTGAACAATGTCATCACGATCGGCGCCTTCATTAGCTTCCACGGCCTGCTGGGCTGGCTGATCTGGCCTATCCGCAACCTGGGACGGCTCATCATCGATACCTCGCGGGCTTTGGTCTCGTTTGGGCGTATTTCTGTCGTGATGGAAGCGCCTGAAGAGGACATGACGATTGCCACCTACCATCCAAAAGATGGCATCAAAGGCCAGATCACCTTCGATAAGGTCAGCTTTGCTTACGAGAAGGATTTCCTGGTGCTTGACGATGTCAGCTTCGAATGCGAAGCCGGGAAAGTTGTGGCACTGCTTGGCTCAACCGGTTCGGGCAAGACCTCACTGGTGAACTTGCTGCCCCGCTTTTACGATGTCACGTCCGGACAGATCTTGCTGGATGGTGTGAACCTGAACGAATATTCGCGCGAATTTTTGCGCTCGCAAATTGGCATTGTGGAACAGGAACCATTCCTGTTCTCCTGCTCGATCCGTGACAACATCACCTACGGTGTACACAGGGATGTCAGCCAGGAAGAGATCGAAGAAGCAGCTCGCGAGGCGGCCATTCATGATGTCATCCTGGGCTTCAAGCATGGCTATGATACGCTGGTCGGCGAACGCGGCGTTACGCTCTCAGGCGGGCAAAAACAGCGCCTGGCAATTGCACGTACCCTGCTGATCAACCCCCGCATCCTGATCCTGGACGACTCCACCTCATCGGTGGATATGGAAACCGAAGTACAGATCCGGGCGGCGTTGGACAGCCTGATGGCTAACCGCACTACTTTCATCATAGCGCATCGCATTCAAAGCATCATGAATGCCGATCTGATCCTCGTCTTTGACAAAGGAAAGATCGTTCAAATGGGTGAGCACGAAGTTTTGCTCAACCAGGATGGAATATATAAGGACATTTACGACATCCAGGCTCGGATTGATAGTGCCCTGCAAGAGGAAATTGACCGTGTCGAATCAATATAACGAAGAAGAACTGGACGATGTCGTCAATTTGAAGAGTGGCGTTGTTGGCCGGCTGATAAAGTCATTAAGACCTTATTGGTTGCAAATGCTGCTTTCGGTCGTCGGTATCGCTTTGGTGTCCTATTTGGACGCCTACTATAACATTCTCAACAAACGCATCATCGACGAAGGCATCCTGGCAAACAACCTGCCTGTGATGATCCGCTTATTCCGCAACTACATCATTGTTGTGCTGTCACAGATGGTGGGTTTCTTCATCATGATCTACATCATGGGGCTGCTCGGAGAGCAATTGCGTTACGATTTCCGCAAAAAACTCTTCCATCACCTTCAGAGCTTGTCGCTGTCTTACTTCAGTAAAACCCCGCTCGGCTGGATCATGTCGCGTGTGACTTCGGACACGGAGAAAATGGCGGACTTACTCACCTGGGGTGTGCTGGATACGGTCTGGGCGGTGACGAATATTAGCTTTGCGGCGTACTTTATGCTCCAACTGAATGCCAGGCTGGCCGTTGTGGCCTTGCTCTCTTTACCAGTGATGATCTTTGTTTCGTTCAAGTTCCGCGTGAAGATCTATCACCACTACCGCCAGTCGCGTAAAGCAAACTCGAAGATGACTGCCTCGCTTAATGAGAATATCACCGGCGTCAGGGTGGTCAAAGCGCTGCGGCGTGAGGCAAAAAACCTGGATGACTTCAAAGTCCTTTCGACCAACATGTTCCAGGAAAGCTACCGTGCTGTTTTACTTTCTGCCATTTACCTGCCGACTATTCAAACAATCAGCGCTATTTCGTTGGTCCTGATCCTGTGGCGGGGTGGGCTGCAGGTGGCGGATGGATCCATTACAGTTGGCGTGCTACAGGCTTTCATTTCCTACATCATGTTTATCCTTTGGCCTATCCAGGATCTGGCGCGGGTATATGCTGAAATGCAAAATGCTATAGCATCCTCCGAACGCGTGTTCTCTCTGTTGGATGTGAAACCTGAAATTCATAACCGGGAAAACTTACTTCCAGTGGAGTCGCTGGTTGGTGATGTGGAATTTGAAAATGTTTCCTTCCATTACGAAGATGACGAACCGGTGATCAAGAACCTGAGTTTTCATATCCCCCAGGGGCAAACCGTGGCGCTTGTCGGCACGACCGGCGGCGGAAAGACCACGATTGTCAACCTGCTGTGCCGTTTTTATGAACCAAGCTCAGGTGTGATTCGCGTTGCCGGTCACGACTACACGCAGTATCCCCTTGAGGACATTCAGTCGCGTATCGGGGTCGTTTTGCAGGTGCCGCACCTCTTCTCGGGCAGCGTCCGCGACAACCTGCGTTATGGACGGTTGAATGCAAGCGATGAAGAAATCGAACAAGCCGCCAAACTGGCTGGCGCGCACGAGTTCATCATGAATTTCGAGAAGGGCTACAACCAGGACGTTGGCGAAGGTGGCAATCAACTTTCGGTGGGGCAAAAGCAGCTCATCAGCATCGCGCGTGCCCTGCTGGCTGAACCGGATATCTTTGTCATGGACGAGGCAACCAGCTCAGTCGATACCCTGACGGAAGCCCTGATCCAAAAAGGTATGCACCAGCTGATGACTGGACGCACCAGTTTCATCATTGCGCATCGCCTCTCCACCATCAAGTCTGCGGATTTGATCATGGTCATCGATGGCGGGCAAATCATTGAAAAGGGTAACCACGAGAGCCTGATGCGCGCAAAGGGGCATTACTACAACCTTTACACCAAACAGTTCCGTCACGATCTGGAAACGAAATACAACCCGTTTGCGGATCAAGAGACCCAAAGTTCGGCGGCGTGAGGTTGGGGATGCGTTTCGCGGTCAATTATTCAACCAAAGCTGGCGAACTTGTAAAAGCGGGCAGGATCAAATGTGATCTTTTCAAATGCCCTGAATGGGAAGGGCTGCTCAAGGCTGCCACTGCCATCAAGCCTGTCTATTTGCACCTGGATATCACCGTTGGCAGGGACCAGGTTCATAAACTCGACTTTGACAAATTGAGAAAAATGCTCGATGAGTCAGGCACACCGCATGTGAACTGCCACCTGGCTGGGACGGCGGACATGAAAATCGGCAGTAAAACCGACCGGGTCAAATTACTGAAGCAATGGATCAAAGAAATTGATGTCCTGAAACAAGTATTTGCAGGGTATCCTGTAATCTCTGAGAACCTGCCCTTTGAGCCGCCAATTCCAGAATATCACCTTTCGAGTGACCCGGAATTGATCAGCAAAGCGATTGTCGAGACAGACACCGGCTTATTGCTGGATATTTCTCATGCCCGGATCAGTGCTGACACATTGGGAATTGATTACCAAAGCTATATTGAAAGATTACCCCTGGATCGGATCCACGAGGTTCATATCACCGGAGTACGCCGATACCACGGCTTTTTGGAAGACCACTTTGAGATGCAGCCGGAAGATTGGCCATCCACCGCATGGGCAGCAGAGCAGATCCAGGTCGGCGCGTGGCGTGAGCCCGAGATTGTGGCGTTTGAGTACGGCGGCGTTGGGGAACGGTTTTCCTGGCGCACGGACTCCAAAGCCCTCGAAGAGCAAGTGCCGCGGCTTTACGCCTTGTTTGGCGGGGATAATTAAGTTTTGTTGTGTATTTTTTCTGTACTTGTAGGCCGGATTGCGCTTATCAATCCGGCATTTGTTATTCCTTTAATGTAGCGGAACGCCTGATCGTAGTGCCGACGCATGCGTCGCCACTACCCAAACCTGCTGTTCCTTCGATATCGCTGGTCTCCAGAGTGCGCGAGGTCTTTGACCGCCAGGTTATGGCAAGCAATTCCGATAAAACCCTTGACAATCAAGACGGTATCTACTCGGCTGTTCGGTTGGTTCACTTGGGCAGGCACGGGGGACTGCCACTACCAAAAAACCTCCCTTCTTGCCGGTGTCCTCACTGTGAATCGACCAATTTATTAACCCAAAATTCCAATTTTCATCAAATTTTCCACCAATTCGAGGCTTTCCGGGTTTATAATAGTTCTATTGATTTGAGAGAGTGAAATGGAAACTGTTGTGATACTTGAAAGCGAAAGTTTATCTGCAGACGATCAGCCTGACCCTGCAAGTATCAAGGGACTCTCCGCTCAGAGGTACTCCGCCGCGTAAACCATCCGCGGGCAAGGGAACCGGTGAGCGAGCCTGTCCCTTGTAATTTTTGCTTTCACCAAAAAACTACATACTGACTGTGAGGTGAGAGATGATCTATTTAAGCAAACTGCTTGATCAAAAAGTTTGGGATGCTTTTGGGCATGTCGTCGGCAAATTGGACGACCTATTGGTGGATAAAACAGACCAAACTATGCCCCCCATCACAGCCATTTCTATTAAGGATGGCTCCCCTGAGCCCAAATTAGTTGACGCAAAAGACATAGCCACGCTTTGGCCCAGCATTACCCTGAACGTGGATATCTCCAAGCTGGATCTTTTCCAACCAGCCGGACATGAGCTCTACCTCAAGCAGCGCGCGCTTGACCAGCAGATCGTCGACACCGAAGGTAAGCGGCTGGTGCGAGTGAACGACCTGCAAATCGCGCGGAAAAACAATCGCTTCTACCTCACCGGTGTGGACGTTGGCGGAACGGGTTTATTACGCCGGCTTGGGCTTGAGAACTTGGCCAAATCGGTTGCCAAACTCCTCAACAAACGTTGGAAAACACACGTCATCCCCTGGGAGGACGTCGCTTCGATTGAACACGACGACCCCTTGCGCCTGAAAGTTTCGCAAGACCGCCTGGTACAAATGGAGCCAGCGGACATCGCCTCTATCCTGGATGATCTGGACCACCACACCAGCAAAGCCCTGCTGCAAGGGTTTACGGATGAGCAACTGGCAGACACCCTGGAAGAATCCTCACCTGAAGTCCAGCAGGCAGTCATTGCAGCCCTCCAGCCGGAACGTGCCGCGGATGTCCTGGAAGAGATGGATCCTGACGAAGCCGCTGACCTCCTGGCAGACATGGACGACCAGGCGAGCGAGCAGCTGCTCAACCTGATGGAAGATGAAGACGAAGAGGATGTGCGTATCCTCCTGCGTTATCCTGAGGACTCGTCAGGTGGCATCATGACCACCGAATTTGCTTCTGTTCCAGCAGAATTTACCGTGGAACAGGCGCTGCACCACTTGCGTACGAACGAAGATGCCAAAGACGACGAGTTCATGTTCTACGTCTACCTGCTCGATAAAAATGAGACTCTTCAAGGCGTAATCAGCCTGCGTGATTTGGTAACAGCCCCTCTCGACCAGGAACTCTCAGATTGGTTTGACGATGACCCGGTGGTGGTAAACCCTCTTACTCCCCAGGAAGAAGCTGCCTACCTGGTGGCAAAGTACAACCTGATGGCGGTGCCTGTGGTTGACCCTGATAGCAATGCGATGTTGGGAATTGTTACGGTAGACGACGCCATTGATACGGTGCTGCCAACCGCCTGGAAAAAGAAAATGCCACGGTTCTCTGGACGGTAAGCCATGCAAAAGATGAAACTGTCTTTGTGGCTGAAGAACTTCCTCGTATTTTTGAGCGTGCTGGGACCAGGTCTGATCACAGCCTCCGCGGATAACGACGCCCCTGGAATCGCAACCTATTCAATGGTGGGCTCTACCTACGGGTACAACTTCCTGTGGCTGATCCTGGTCATCACGATTGGTGAAGTGGTAATCCTGGAAATGGCTGCCCGAATGGGAGCGGCCACTGGCAAAGGCACCGCCGACTTGATTCGCGAAAGATTTGGGGTGAAGATGACCACCTTCGCCATGTTCTGCCTCCTGGTCGCAAACCTGGGCACGACCGTCGCGGAGTTTGCAGGCATAGCCGCAGCAGGCGAGCTTTTTGGAATTAGTAAGTATGTCACTGTGCCCATTCTTGCATTGTTTATGGGATTGTTGATCTTACGCGGCAACTATAAGGTCATCGAGAAATTCCTGATCGCTCTGAGCCTGGCCGCGCTGAGCTATATCTTTACGGTGTTTATCATCAAACCGGATTGGGGAATGGTTCTTCAAGGCACCGTACGACCTCAGATTCAGCTCACTGGCGACTATATTATCTCCATTTTAGCTGTCATCGGAACAACCATCACCCCCTGGGCAATTTTTTACCTTCAAGCTTCAGTCGCGGATAAAGGCGTCTCGATGGAGTCCTACAGAGACACTAAGATCGATGTTACTTTTGGATCCGCCTGGGGGAACGTGATCTCAGCCTGTATCATCATCGTCTCCGCCGCCACGCTTTTTAAGGTGGGCATCCGGGTGGAGGACGCCAAAGACGCGGCTATGGCACTTGCGCCACTGGCTGGAGAAGCTTCCACGATCCTTTTCGCGGCTGGTTTGCTCGGAGCCTCGCTGCTGGCGGTTTCGGTGCTGCCGCTTTCCACAACGTACGCCATTTGTGAGGCTTTTGGTTTTGAACGCGGCTTAAACCGCAGTTTCCGGGACGCGCCTATCTTTTATGGGTCCTTTATTGGGATTATTATCCTGAGCGTGCTGATCGTACTCATACCTGGCATGCCCCTTTTTCAGATGATGATCCTTTCCCAAACCCTGAATGCAATTCTGCTTCCAATAATCCTGGCATTAGTCCTAAAACTTGCCAATGACAGAGCTTTGATGGGTCAGTATCACAATTCCAGGCTGACGAACATTCTGGCGATCGCAATAACCACCTTGATTGTGTTTGTGACCGCGGTTCTGTTGTTGGAGCCCATCCTCAACCTTTTTTAAGCGTCTTTGGGATTAAATTCAGAGCCTGCAAAAGATCATAAATGCTGACGAGAGTATTTATCTGCCCATCCTGTTCAATCTTCCAGGTGATTGTATCTTTTCCCGGTAAAACGCAAACCCTCGGACTTCCCGGAACCCACTCCTCAACCACGATATAGCCCGCTCTGTGGAGCGCTCTTTTTGTCCAGATGAGCTCAGGGCCCTGCCCTTCCAGGAAGACTGAATTCAAGCCGTAATTTTGCGTATTAAAGGCGCCAGAGAGCGGATCGAAACGAACCCCCGAGCGATTGAAAGTTTGGGCAAAGCTGCCGTTGAGCACCAGGTCCTCCGGAGCGCCCTGTACGATCCGCCCTTCATCATCCATCAGCCAGATTCGGTCGGCATGCCTCAAGGCCAGATCAAGATCGTGGGTGGAGGTCAGCACAGCTTGGTCATGCCCGCTGGCGAGATCATGCAGCAAGTTCATAACCACCACCCTGCCAGGTAAGTCGAGGTAAGCGGTTGGCTCGTCCAGCACCAAAAGGCGCGGCTCCTGCGCCAGCGCACGGGCGATCATCACCTTTTGGCGTTCGCCGTCGCTGAGGGTTTGCACGTACCTATCGCTAAGCTTGTCAACCCCCACCAACCGCAAGGTGTCGTATACCACCTGCCAATCGTGATCACTCATCCGGCCAAAGAGTCCGGTGAACGGGAAGCGACCCATGGCAGTTAATTCGTCTACGCGCATTGCTCCAACCGAGATCGGATTGGTGAGCACTACGCTTACCTGGCCAGCCAACTCACGCGGATGGTAGGACTCCAATCCTTTTCCTGAAAGAAGAATCTCACCCGCCAACTTGTTCTGCAAACCGATCACAGTCCGCAGCAAGGTGGACTTGCCCACCCCATTTGGACCTACCAGGCAGACAAATTCGCCGATATTAAGCTGCAGGTTCAGCTTCTCGGCGATCACTTTTACCTTTTTCCCGCCATTCCTGTATCCGATGGTGAGCGAGCTGGTCTGTAAAACGGGAGGGTTCAGACGTTGAATGATGCCGCACCTCGCTTTCGTTTCAACACCACCCAGACCACGAATGGCGCGCCAAACAGGGAGGTCACCACGTTGATCGGTAAAACAAGTTGGCTGCCTGGCAGTTGGGCAATCAAACTGGCTGCCATTGAGACGGCTGCGCCAATCAGGATGATTGCCGGAATCAGGATCTTATGATTGGATGTCTTGAACAAGTTGCGCGCAATGTGCGGCACCGCCACCCCGATGAACCCGATCGGTCCGCAAAAAGCAGTCACAGCCCCGGAGAGGACCGAGGCGCTTAGCAACACAATGAATCGCAGCACGCCAACATTCAACCCCATGGTGCGGGCATAATCCTCGCCCAGCAGCAGCGCGTTCAAACCCTTGGGTAATAACGCCATCAAAGAGACTCCTGCCAGGATAACCAGCGCCATCACGTTGAGCTGCGTCCAGTTAACCCCGCTGAAAGAGCCAAAAGACCAGATGGAATAAGCCTGGATGCGTTCAGGTGCGCTGAAATAAACCAAAAGGCTGACCACAGCACTGGTCGCGTGACCAAACATCAAGCCCAAAATCAACAAGGTTGTCGGGTTTTGCACCCACCTACCCACCAGCAGGATCAAGGCCAGCACCAAACCAGCACCCAAAGATGCCGCCAGAACAAGGGAAAATTCACCGCCCAGGCTCATTGCCGGCAGGAAAAGGCCACCCACAAAGCTTGATCCGAGAATAGCTATCGCAACACCCAGGCTCGCCCCGGAATTAATCCCAAGAATAAAAGGGTCTGCCAGCGGATTGCGGAACATGGTCTGCATCTGCAAGCCGGACGCGCTTAGGGCAATCCCAGCCAGCGCGGCTGTCAGAACGCGCGGTAAACGCGAATTGTGGATGATGTAGACCCAACTTTCCCGCACGCCCTCTTTGCCAATGAGAACACCCCAGATGTCCTTCAGCGGGATGCTCACCGAGCCATAAGTAAGATTGAGTAGCAACAATACCAGGATCAGGAGCAGGAAAAACCCAAACAGCCATAGACGATTTTTCTGTTGGTTTGTTGGGCTTTTGGAGGCTTGGTTCATTACTCCGCCTTTAAAAAAAGCAAAATCTGCTAATTACTGCAGTGCCTGGTAGTAGACAAATTCGTGCTCAGGCAGTAAATTGGGATAGAACGCTTTAATCAGGTCCATCAGGATCACATCCGGCGCTGCCGCACCACTCTCAAAGTAATCGACGGCACCAAGTTCATTGACCCGTTTGCTGTAGGTATAAACATTCCCATCCTGAAAGGCTTTAAAATCGGCATAACGGGCGTCCATGGCCGCCAGCGAAGCAAGGTCACTCATAGATCCAACATTGACCCAGTACTCCGCGTCTTTTGCCCTTTCCAAAACAACCTCAATGTCCAGTGGTTGAGCGCCACTGCCCTCACTATCTTTGAAGACATAATCCGCACCGGCATCCTCCAAAAAGATGGCAATATAGCTCCCACCGCCCGGCATATACCAGGTGCCTTCATAAGCAGTGTTGGTTAAGACCGTTACGCGCTCAGTCAGACCGCTGGTGAGATTCTTTGCCTGCTGGTAACGCGCAACCACTGCGTCGAACAGTCGGTCAGCTTCAACCTCTTTGTCAAAAAACGCGGCGATAAACTTTCCCCACTCAGCCCGACCCAACGGATGTTGCTCAAGGTAATCAGAATTTATGGCCACCTTGAGTCCGGCCTCAAGCAGTTGCGGATGTGAGTCACAAACCGAATAACCGCAAGCGGAGGTCATAATCAACTCAGGGTTGAGGTCAACCAGGATTTCGACATTGACTTCAGCCCCACTGCCCACTTCGGAAACAGCGCCAGCCTGGAGCCAAGTCTGCACTTCTGGATTGTAAGCATACGCACCAGAACTAACTGCCACCAGGCTGCCAAGTTTATCAATCTGCTCGAGGAAAGGCAAATAAGTGGAGGAAAGCGAGACAAAACTTTCAACAGGAGTATACACAATCATTGCACCTTCGACACCGCTTGGGTCTGGCTGACCCTTTGGTACCAAGGCGTAACGCATCGGCTCGGTTGCGCTGGCCCAGGGCGTCAGAACGGTCAGGAGCTTGTAGCCATCTTTGTATTCCAGCGTGAAGTTTTTGGCATAATCAATGGTGACAGGTGCCTCGGCGGCTGGTACCTCGGGTGGAGCTTCAGTTGGCGCGTCGGTTGGCACTTCGGTTGGCACTTCAACTGGGTAGGTATTTTCAGTCCGAACTTCTATAGGGTAAGTTTTGGCTGTGGGAGCCGCGGTCTCCACCACCTGGGCAGGTGCCTGGCAGGCAGGCAGCGCCAGCAGGATCAAAACAGCCAGAAGGGTCACGATTCTTTTCATATTCTCCTCGATTTCAAAAAAATCAACCCCTTCTGGATTAGAAAGGGTTGAGAATATGAGCGTTTCTCACCCACCCTCTTAATCCGAGAAGGTACTAGTGGGTTCTCCTGGGGGTGGCTTCCTGGCTTGTCTGTTCGACTTACAGTTGCGGTACAGCGCTGGACTTTCACCAGCTTCCGCCATTACACCTTAGCTTCCGGGCATCGGGTAACCTCAGGTTTTCGATTGTACTAATATCTTAGCATCCAAATCGAATCATGTCAATAATTGACCGAACATGCACATAATTCGAAAATTAACCAATGAGAAGGTAAAATTAGCCCAATGAAGAAGACCAGCTTACGCGCCCTGCCAGAAAAGAACCTTGCCAAATTTCAATCTCAACAAACTGGGAATGATTGCGCCGTCCATTCCATGGTCGCGGCAATTGAACTCCTGACCAACGTCAGGCTGGACCCCCAGGAAATCATCGATGAAATCAATCGCATTTGGTGGCATGGGCGTTTTTTCCGCCTGGCACCCAAATCCGGCATTACTCCCCCGCTGCAAGTGCGGTTATTACGCTACCTGGCAAAAAAACACCATCTGCCCCTCCAGGCAAAGCTCTTCCATCTCAGTCCTGAACTGTTGCGGGCGACTGTGGCAGCAGAAAACATTGCCAGCCTGGTGACCATTTACTGGTGGTTCGGTCACTCCCCCGCAATATATTACATGGACCGTCCAAAGAATTACAACGCACTCAAAGGTGCCAGTGGTCACACCATGGTGTTTGCAGCCTATGACCCGGAGCATTTCAGCGGCGAAGTGCCAACTCCCTGGGGTTTCATCAATTCTTGGGTAACACAGGGGACAGGATTGTTCTGGATGGAAGACAAAGATTTTCAAAAAGCCTGGGGCATCTCGATCCCACGATGGGGGCATTATGCCACAGTAGTCATCTCACACAAGGAAATTGAAAACTAGTGAAACCTTTCTCGTTGCTTGGCAAACTTGCCAGAAAATATTCAAAATTAATCTTTCTAACAACCCTGACAATGCTTGGTCTGGTTGGAGCCCAACTCTTGATCCCGTGGATCATCCGCCAACTGATTGACCGCCTTACGACTCAACCCCTGAACCAGGGAACCATAGATTTCATCACCCGCATCTCGGTGATGGCTCTGATCATCTTTGTCGCCAGGGCTGGGATGCAGTTCATCCGTTCTTACGCGGCTCACAAAGCCGGCTGGGGGGTTGTCTCGGATGCCCGCCGATTGGTTTATCAACACATCCAAAAGCTTTCTCTCCGCTTTTACGAAGACAAGCAAACCGGTCAGTTGATGTCCAGGATCATTAACGACACAGACCTTTTTGAACGCATGATTGCCCACGCGCTGCCGGATGTGATCGTGAATGGCATTACCCTGGTCGGCGTTACCGCAATCCTGCTTTCCATGAATGTAAAACTCACCTTGTTGACCTTAATTCCAATTCCGATCATCATCCTTGCTCTGATCGGCTATAGCAAATTGGTGCGCCCTGCCTTCAAAACCCGTCAGCAATCCCTGGGCGAATTGAACGCGGTACTCAACGATAGCCTTTCTGGCATTCGGGAAGTAAAGGCTTTCGCCCGCGAAGAAGACGCCTTGGACAAAGTGGATGACAAGATCCAACTCGTACTGCACAAGAACCTGCGCGCTCTAAAACTAATGGCGATTTTTAATCCGATTTTTGACTTTGCCGCAGGCATTGGTCAACTGCTGGTGATCTTTTTTGGTGCTCGCATGGCGATCAATGGCACGCTCTCAATTGCCAACCTGGTCGCGTTCTTCTTGTATCTTGATAGCTTCTACACTCCAGTTCGCAACCTTGGCAACTCGATGGAAGCCGTCCAGGAATCCCTGGCTGGTTTTGAACGCATTGCCGACATCCTGACCGTTTCGCCTGAGATCGCCTCTCCTGCGGAGCCGTACATCTTCGCTGAGCCGATAAAAGGGAATGTCCGCTTTAAGGATGTCTGTTTTTACTACAACCAGGGCGAAGATGTACTCACGGAAATCAACCTCGATGTCCCTGCTGGCAGCACGATTGCCCTAGTCGGTCCTACCGGTGTGGGCAAGACCACCCTCGTCAGCCTGATTCCACGCTTCTATGATGTGGTAGAAGGAAGAGTGAGCATCGATGGGGTGGATGTGCGGGAGATTGAGCTGGATCAACTGCATCAATCGGTCAGTATGGTTCTCCAGGACGTATTTCTGTTCCATGGAACCATCCGGGAAAACATCCT
>MTKZ01103362.1_pt1 | contig 15988 bp, 9 predicted proteins | sample 1042781 | NCBI WGS metagenome assembly MTKZ01 (sample SAMN06212207, study PRJNA360539) | anaerobic digester metagenome | biome: Wastewater treatment plant; material: sludge; isolation source: anaerobic digester fed with sludge from wastewater treatment plant | place: Denmark: WWTP Viborg ...
CTTGTTTATTTGGTGATGCAAATATGTTTTATCGGTAGCACAGACATTCTTGTCTGTGTAAATAACCCCGTTCTATTTCGTCCTATCCCTTCCCATCCTGACCTATCCAAAAATTCATATTATCTTATTTGTTGCCTCGCACAGACAGGAATGTCTATGCTACCAATGATTAAAATAAAACCTTCCGAAGGTTTCAAACCTTCCGAAGGTTCATAAAGTTCTGTCTGTGTAAACAACCCCGTCCAATTCAGTCCTATCCCGTCCCATCCTGACCCATCCAAAAAATCATATTATCTTATCTGTTGCCTCGCACATACAGGAATGTCTATGCTACCAATGATTAAAATAAAACCTTCGGAAGGTTTCAAACCTTCCGAAGGTTCATAAAGTCCTGTCTGTGTAAACAACCCCGCCCTTTCCTTCCCGTCCCTTCCCTTCCTATCCAAAAATTCATATTATCTTATTCGTTGTCTCGCACAGACAGGAATGTCTATGTTACCAATGATTAAAATAAAACCTTCCGAAGGTTTCAAATTTTCGGAAGGTTCATAAAATCCAAGATGGAATTTATCTCTTTGTTGTATTACTACTATATTACTCCTAATTCCTTCCCAACTTTTATGAATTTTTCGATTGCAAAATCAATGTGTTCATCTTCGTGTGCTGCTGAAATCTGAACGCGTATACGGTCTTTGCCGCGTGGCACAACCGGGAACGAAAATGCTACAACATATACACCTTCTTCAAGCATTCGGTTTGCAAAATCTACCGCTAATTGGGAACAATTCGGGTATTTGCCAAACATTATAGGTGTAATTGGGTGTATACCAGGAAGTATATCGAAACCTGCTTCGGTCATTGCTTTACGGAATTTCTTTGTGTTCGCTTCAAGTTTGTCCCGAAGCTGGGTCGATGCAGTCAATATTTCCAAGCATTTCAATGTTGCACCAACTACCGCAGGTGCTACTGTATTCGAAAACAAATACGGACGTGCCTTGTTGCGCATCCAGTCGATTATTTCCTTTCTTCCCGAAATACAGCCTCCCGATGCTCCGCCAAGTGCCTTTCCGAACGTAGTTGTAATTATATCAACCCGATCCATTACTCCATATAGTTCGTGCACACCACGACCCGTTTTCCCCATAAATCCCGACGAATGGCTTTCGTCAATCATTACAAGTGCATCATATTTTTCCGCTAAATCGCATATTTCATCTAATTTCGCAATATCACCGTCCATCGAGAACACGCTGTCTGTTGCAATTACCTTGAAACGGCAGCCCGCTTCGTTTGCTTCTTTCAAGCAACGCTCCAAACCCTTTGCCATTTTGCCTGTTGCTGGGTCTTCTTCTTCAACATCACGCATATCACTATGCTTGTAAATCCAGCGTTTTGCCTTTGCTAAACGTATTCCGTCAATAATTGATGCGTGGTTCAGTGCATCTGTGATTATTGCGTCTTGCTCTTGAAATAGTGGCTCGAATACCGCACCATTAGCATCAAAGCAAGAACTGAACAATATTGTGTCTTCCGTCCCTAAAAATTCCGACATCTTGCGTTCCAACTCTTTGTGTATGTCCTGCGTTCCGCAAATAAATCTTACAGAGGAAAGCCCAAATCCACGACGGTCAAGTGCTTCGTGAGCCGCTTTGACAAGTTCAGGGTGCGATGACAATCCAAGATAATTATTTGCACAAAAGTTTAATACTTCCTTACCACGAACAATAATTTTTGCCGCCTGCGGGCTCTCAATTATCCTTTCGTGCTTGTAAAGCTTTTGCTCTTCTAATGTTTGAAGCTCTTTCTGCAAGAACTCTTTCATTTTTCCAAACATTTTCTCTCTCCAAAAAAATCAAAAAAAGTATTGCAAAATATGAAAAATTTACATCAAATTTCAAATTATTTAGGTCGAGTTGTTTCTCTAAAATATTATATCTTTTAACATAATAATTTCACTTAGATAGCGTTTTTAATTATAAACTATCAGAGGGCAACTATGAACAATCTCAAAACGGAAGAGCTTCTTGCCGAACGCTCGAAAGAACTTAATTGCTTATATTCAATCGAAGAAATATTAAGCAAACCCCAACTTACATTAGACGAAATATTAGGTAAAATTGTCCTTATCTTGCCCGAAGCGTTTCGCTTCAACAAAGAATGCAAAGTAAAAATTTCAATTGATAGTAAAATAGCTGCAAGCAACGGTTTTAAACTCACTAAAAAATTCATTCGCGAAACTATCTACGAACAAAATAAATCTGTCGGTGAAATTGTTGTCGCCTACGATAATGAAAATTTCGACTTTCTTGCCGAAGAAAAGCGACTTGTAAAAACTGTTGCTGATAGATTTGGTCATTACCTTCTTTATTCGAAGTTGAAAAAATTATTTGCCGAAGCAGAAGAAAACGGCGATTTGTCAAAAAAAGAGTGGTTCGTCGTCCTCGATATCATAAAAAAAACTGACCAAAATTTGTTCTCAATTATTTCTCGAAAGATGCTTAATAATCTTTTCTGCAAAGGTATCGAGGAATCCAAGTTGCTGTTCGCAAAATTAGGCACAAACGTCGATATTCAGTCCTCCACCGCCGAGCAAAATCGTCCTTCTAAGAAGCAAGTTCTCGAAATTTCTTTTTACCTTGGTAATGAGATTTTCGAGGTTGCTTCGAAATATCTCTCTGACGACGAAATTTTGGCTCTCGTCCAAAAGTGGATTTACGAAGATAAATCTCATTTCCTTATCAAAGCACTCGCAAATCTGAACACTCCATTACCCGAAATTGCCGATGCTATTCGCCGCTTCTACAACATTAATCCAATCTCTATCAAAGAGATTACAACCCCATTGCATAAAGGTATTCTTGTTGCTCTAATTCGCCGTTTCCTTACTGACCAGCTTGAATATATTGAAATTGCAAAAAACTACATTACAATCTCCGATTTTTATGATATTCTCCAAAATATGATTTTCACTACCGAAAGCCACGGAAAACTTGGCGGCAAAAGTGCAGGTATACTCCTCGCTAAAAAAATTGTGGACAAACTCGAAGACGAAGAAGGCCTTCTCAAAAATATAAAAACACCCAGAACCTGGTATATCACCTCCGATGGACTTATGGCATTCCTCAACTACAATAATTTAGAGGATATTATCGAACAAAAATACAAACCGCTGGAAGATATTCGTTACGAATATCCTCATATTATTCAGGCATTCAAAAACTCACACTTCCCGCAGGAAATTGTCAATGGCCTTTCCAATGCACTGGACGATTTTGGCGACCACCCGATAATTGTTCGCTCATCAAGTTTACTCGAAGACCGTTTGGGTTCTGCTTTTGCGGGCAAATACAAAAGCTTATTCCTTGCTAATCAAGGCACCAAAAAAGAACGTCTCGAAGCTTTGCTCGATGCTATCGCCGAAGTTTATGCTTCTACTTTTAGTCCCGACCCTATTGGCTACCGCACCGAACGCCAATTGCTCGATTTCAATGAGGAAATGGGTATTATGATACAGGAAGTAGTTGGCAAACGCGTCGGTAAATACTTTTTCCCGGCTTTCGCTGGTGTTGCATTCAGCAATAATGAATTTCGCTGGTCTCCTCGCATTAGTAGGGAAGACGGGCTTGTTCGGCTTGTTCCCGGGCTTGGCACTCGTGCAGTTGACCGCATCGGCAACGATTACCCAATTCTTGTAGCACCCGGCCAACCTGATTTGCGTGTAAATATCACTTTTCACGACGTTATTACCTACGCACCTAAATACATTGACGTCATTAATCTGGAAAAAAACACTTTCGAAACCATTTCCATCGATACTCTTATCAAATCTGTTGGGAACAATTACCCAATGATTAACGAAGTTTTCTCAATTATCGAACAAAACCACATAAAGCATCCTTTCGGTCTTGGAATTGACACCAACCGCGACGAAATTATCGTTACTTTCGAAAATCTAATTTCCAAAACAAAATATATCAAGCAAATCAACAAATTGCTTAATGAAATTAGCAGAATTCTCAAAACTCCTGTTGATATTGAGTTCGCTTGCGATGGTGATAGCCTTTACCTTTTGCAGTGCCGTCCTCAAAGCTCAGCACTGGAAGGCACCGCCGCTCAAATCCCTTCGAATATTCCACCTGATAAGCTTATTTTCTCTGCTAATAAGCATATCTCTAATGGAAAAGTTGGAGATATTACCTACGTTGTGTATGTCGACCCCGAAGCTTATGCTCGTCAGGAAAGTCTCGAAAAATTAAAGGATATTGGGCGTGCCGTAAGCAAGCTGAATAAACTTCTGCCAAAACGAACATTTATTCTGATGGGACCAGGACGATGGGGAAGCCGGGACGACATTCGCCTTGGAGTGAAAGTTACCTATTCCGACATTAATAATACTGCTGTGCTTGTCGAAATTGCTAAAAAGAAAGGCAGCTACGTCCCCGATTTGTCCTTCGGCACTCACTTCTTCCAGGATTTGGTCGAATCCCAGATACGTTATATTCCTCTCTATCCCGATGAGGACGGCGTTGCTTTCAATTACGACTTTTTCTATAAAACCGAAAACACGCTTTCCCGCTGGTGCCCTGAATTCGAGCACCTTCAAGATGTTCTCAAAGTCATTAACGTTCGTGAAGCAACTAATGGCTTGGTTCTCCGCGTTCTTATGAATGCTGAGGAAAATCTCGCTGTTGCTATGCTTGCCGACCCAATGGTTGCCGAAAAAACGGAAATCAAGCATTCTGAGCTTACCTTCAACGAAATTGGCTCGGACGAACCTCTTCAATGGCGTAAACGTATGATTGATAGCATACTCGAACACTTAGACCCAAATCGTTTCGGTGTGAAAGAACTATACCTTTACGGCTCCGTCTTCGATGGAACTGCCACCGCTAAATCAGACATCGATTTTATCTGTATTTTCCAGGGTACAGACGAACAGAAAAAGGAACTTAAAATCTGGATTGAAGGCTGGAACTTAGCATTAAGCCGAATTAATTTCAATAAAACGGGTTTCAAACTCGAACGTTTGATTGATTTCACAATTCTAACCGAAAATGAACTCTCTCAACAAAAATACTATGCCGAAATTATTGATAAAAGCAAAAATAAATCTAAAAAAATTGCGTCTTTTAGGTGAAAATATTTAAAAACATATTTCTTTTTTTTCCGTCAATAATAAATTAACTAATCGAAGGAGAAAAAAATGCTCAACAAGTTTTATGAATTATTAGGCGACAAAGCTGAATACTATCTTGGATTTAACAATCCCAAAATTCCTAAAGAATCGCTCACTTTGCCTTCACCTGATTTTGTGGACAAAGTTTGGCTTAATTCCGACCGCAACAATCGCACCATCGGCAACTTGCAATGGATTTACAACCACGGACGCCTTGCTGGCACGGGCTACCTCTCTATTTTGCCCGTCGACCAGGGAATAGAGCACTCCGCTGGTGCAAGCTTTGCCAAAAACCCGCAGTATTTCGACCCCGAAAACATTGTTCGTCTCGCAATCGAAGGCGGTTGCAATGCTGTTGCTTCAACTTATGGCGTGCTTGGGCTTGTTGCCCGCAAGTATGCTCACAAAATTCCTTTCATTGTGAAAATTAATCATAATGAATTGCTTACCTACCCAAATGAATTCGACCAGGTGCTTTTCGGCACAATCGAAGAAGCATACAATATGGGCGCTGCTGCCGTTGGTGCCACCATTTACTTTGGTTCCGACCAGTCGCGTCGCCAAATCGTAGAAATTGCCGAAGCATTCCAGTATGCTCACGAACTTGGTATGGCTACCGTCCTCTGGTGCTATCTGCGTAATCCTGAATTCAAAAAAGATAAAGATTACCACGTTTCTGCTGACCTTACCGGCCAGGCAAATCATCTTGGCGTTACAATCGAAGCCGATATTATCAAGCAAAAGCTTCCCGAAAACAATGGTGGATATTTAGCCTTGAATATGGGCGGTTCCTCCTACGGAAAAATCGACAAACGTGTATATTCCGAACTCACAAGCGACCACCCAATTGATTTAACCCGCTATCAAGTTGCAAATTGCTATATGGGCAAGGTAAGTTTGATTAACTCCGGTGGTGCAAGTGGCGACAACGACTTTGCCGAAGCAGCAATTACCGCAATTGTCAATAAACGTGCGGGTGGCGCAGGTCTCATCTCAGGTCGCAAAGCATTCCAGCGCCCTATGGACGAAGGTGTCAAATTGCTCAATCTCATTCAAGACGTCTATCTCGAAAAAGAAATAACTGTTGCATAGCTTATATTATTGATAATTCCGGGAGTTCTCTCAAGAACTCCCGAATTTTTATTCTATCCTTAAACTTAAATCTAATATTATCAAAAGAAAATGCTATGAAATTTTAATTTTCTGCCCACCCTTTAGTTATCAGTTCTGCTTGTTGTAGTTCAGTTTCTGTGGCAGCCTTTTCTTTGTCCGGCGGGTAGCCGTATTTTCTTAAAATTCTTTTTACCTTGAGTCGCAGCTCTGCCTGCACGCTTTCCCGCTGTTCTTTTCATCCCGTACTTTTTTTGCCAGTTCTATAAGCTCTTCGATGACCTGTGCAGCTTCGATGCTTTATTTAATTGCATTTTCAATAATTTCATCAATTTTATTTCTTTCTATTTCTATTTGTTTTTTGATTTCTTCTTGTTTATCTAATTCTGCTTTGATTTCATCAACAATTTTTTGTTGGGTTTCTAAAGAAATATTTGGGATTTTTACATCATAAACATCATATCTATTTAATCCAGGAACTCCTTTAAACAAGGTCAATCTTTTTAATTGTAAAAATTTTAGTAAATATGAAAAATAAACTATATTTTGCTTCTCTATAAATTTTACATAAAAGCAAGTATCAATAGGGAAATTATTTTCTTCTATATAATTTATTTCTCCAGCGCTTCCTTTTCTGCCAACAATTATTGATGGTCCTTCAATTAAAAATTTGTTGTGATAGCCAACAATTCCATTTGCTCCCATAACAGGATAGTCACCTTCAACTCTTTGTTGATCTGTGAGCCCAGAACCATATTCTAGAGAAATAATTTTTCCTAGACTTTTATATTCAAAACTCTTTGAGATATACGGCTTTAAATTAATATTTGCTTTTCTTACACCCATCCCAAACCTTAAATCTTTATGTTTACTGAACTCGGATAAATCCACTTCAAAAAACTTTTCTTTTTTTAATTCTTCAAACTTTTTTAAATCAAACCCAAACTCTCTTGCAAAAACTTCATTTATAATTTCTTGCGGTTCTTTGATGGTTGCTTTGAGTTCTTTGATTTTCTTTTCAATCGGCTCTATTTGAGCAACGATTTCGTCTTGTTTTTGGATTAGCTTATTAATTGCATTTTTATCAAATTTTAAATATAAAAAATCATTTTCGTTTAATGTTGGATATCCTTTTCCTTGTCTTGAAATTGCAATTAAATCTTCATAAAAAATAGTTCTAAATGCATAATAGAAAATTTTATTTAGCTTTTTGGGTTTTAAATGAATAAAGGCCGATGTGTAAAAATATTTTGAATTTTCGTTATCAATAAAAACATATTTTTTCAAATTTGGTCTTACTTTGGAAATTAAAATATCATTTTCTTTAACTTGAATAATGTCTCCATTTTCAATTTTCTTATAATAATTCTTTTCTTCTTCTTTTCTGTCTGAAAAGTTTAATCTAACAGGTTCAACTTCGCCATTTTGTGAAACATTACTTATTTCAGAATAGAAAAAATCATTATTTAAATCTTCAATGTTTACTTTATTATCTTTCCGAAAATCAAATAAAACGCTAAATGTATAATATTTTTTTATTGAAAAATTTTTTTGATAATATACAAAATCAACATCAAATCTAAAAGTTGTCTCTTTACTCAATTCCTTAAAATCAACCCAAAAAACATTTAATCCCATACTACATCCCTTAAATAATCTAAAGCAGTTTCTTTTATGCCATCATCTACCAAAACGCCCCTGTGTTTAGACCCATCTGGATAGGTGACTTCTCCTTCGCGATAAAGTTCATTTGGCATGGGTTTTTCACCTCTTTTTGTTCTTTTGTATCCAATATTTTCTACTTCTGCCATAAAGATTTTGTAGTTTAGTTCTTTGGCAACTTCGCCAAAAACCCACCAAGTATTGACAAAACCAAAAACATCTTTTGTATCATTGTCATATTTGCAAAGTTCATTTAGTTCATCTTTGTATTTTTCTACTATTTCTTTAGGTGAAAGTCCTTTATCATCTTCTTCTATATAATCTTTAAGCATTCTTATTAAAATTTCTTTTTCTTCTTGTTCTGTTAAATTTTTAATTGAAGGCAATTTTTTACGGTCTTTTTCATCAAGATAAACTGCTAATAAGTTTTCACATCTGGTTTTTAGATGGCTCCATTCGTTAGAATATTTACTCCAAAGTTCATTCCATTTTTTAATTTCTTCTTTTGTTTTCTTTTGAGCTAAAAGTAAACTTGTCTTTGTGCTAGTAAATGGTTCAAAAGTAAGTTGTGGTAATGAAACAACTGCCTTGACTTTAAAATATTTGTAAATAAAAAGTCTAATATATTTGTTTTCAGTAGTATCAAAAACACTTTCGGGCAAAACTGCTCCCAGACGGCCATTAGGTTTCAAAAGTTGATACCATCTTTCTATAAAAAGATTTTCAGAGTTCTTTTTGTCACCAAAAATAAATTCGTTTTTCACATTCTTTTTTGTGTCATTATCCAGATCCACACTAAAAGGTGGATTAGTAATAATCACATCAAACTGTCCGTTAACTTCTTTTCCAAAATAAACATCATCCTGGTCGTATTGTTTTAAAAAGTTTGGTGCTGTTTCTTTATCATAAAACTTGAAAGGTAAAAGTCCGTCTCTGACAAAAATATTGGTTGATCCATCACCATGTAAAATCATATTTACTTTTGTAGCTGTTCCAAGATTGAAATTGATTTCAATACCGTAAATATACTCTCTTGCCCATTTGTTTTCTCTATGGTCTGGATAAAACCATTGATGAAATTTGTCTTCTACATCTCTATTTTTACTTAACTTGTCTTTAAATCTTCTTTTTAGATTTTCAGTAATAAATTTCATATATTCTATTAGAAAAGTTCCACTACCGGCACTGGGATCGATTAAATATGGTATTTCAAGAACTTTATTAACTCTTTCAATAGCTAATCTATCTAGTTGCAAACCCCAAAGAAGAAATTTTACGATATTTATGTGAGTAAAAAATTGCCCTTTGGTTTGTTTAAATCCTTCCCTAATAATGCCTTCAAAAAAATCTCCTAAAATATCTTTGCCGTTTAGACTATTTTTTCCATCTACAAAACTAAATCTTTCAAGTTCCGAAACAGCATATTTTAATTTACTAAGCGAAAATTTATTTTCATCTATAACAAATGATTTTTTAAGTTTGTTTTCATCTAAGATATTTAATCTTAGTTTTAGGGCTCTTCTATAAAGTTCGTTAATTCTTTCAAAAAGTTGTTCATTGGTTTCGAAACTTTCGCCATCTTTTGATTCAAAAATTTGAAAATCATATTTCTGACCATCTTCTTTTTCGGATTCATCTTGAATTTTAGCCAAAATAATATTTACTAAAGAAGAAAAAACATCGTTATCATCAGTTCCTCCACCACCCCAGAGAACATTGTGTAAGTTTTTTCTTAAAGCATCTAATTGCTCGTGTGTAAAGTTTGTTTCTAAATCTTTTTTTCCACTTTTTACATATGGCTCTTTCTGGGCTTTTCCGTAATGAGTTGGAATTTCATCGGCAAAATCTCTAACTTCTTTCCAACTGTCAAAAGAATTAAATTTTTCATAATCAATAACAATACATTTATCTTTTATTTCGCTTTCAAATTGTTCAATAGTATAAAGAACAAGGTATTTTACTTTTTTACCCTGTCCTTTTTCTTGTGAAGCAAGATTGAAAAGTTGTTTTTCAATTACTTCATCTTTGTCTTTTTCATAATCTTCAGGACTTTTTAATTCAATATACAAAAAAACATTATCATTATTATCTTTTACAATAAGATCAATTCTTGGTTTGTTTATTTTTGGTCTGCCAATATCATATTCTTTTTCTATTTCAATATTTTCAGGTTTGTAGCCTAATTCATTCACAAGTTTAGCAAGAATGTAAGCTCTAACAACTTCTTCATCACCTCTAAACTTATCAATCTTCCAGCCCTTTATTTTATCTAAGTATTTTACTTTTTTACTCTCAAAATCATAAGTTTCCACAACCTTAATTTTTTGTTTATCTAAATATTCTTTAATAAGTTTATAATCCATATAATTCTCCTTAAATTTCTTTTATATCCTACTCCTAATGTATCATTCCGATTTCGGTTTGTTTATATGCGCACTGTGTGCTGGTATGTTTGAAGTCTGGTTTTGCTTTCATATTTTCCATCCCAGGCTCTCCAAATTCTTTTTTATCTCTTCATCCAGCCTTTTGCTTTCTTCCATCTGTTTTGCAAGCTCTGCTGTTAGCCTTTTCATCTTTTTTTCAAATGCTTCGTCGTCTTCTTCCTCTTCTACGGTACCGACATAACGGCCAGGGGTGAGAATATGTTCGTGTTTTCTTATATCTTCCAGTGTTGCGGATTTACAAAATCCGGGAATATCTTTGTATTCAAGGTTGTTTTCTCCTCTCCAGGCATGGTAGGTGTCTGCAATTTTCTTTATTTTTCTGTCTGTCAGTTCTCTGTGTCTTCGGTCAACCATTACGCCCATTTTCCTTGCGTCAATAAAGAGGACTTTTCCTCTTCTATCTTTGAATTTATTGTTTTTCTTATCACGAGAAATAAACCACAGGCAGGCGGGGATCATAGTGTTGTAAAAGAGTTGGGAGGGCAGGGCAACGATGCAATCGACAAGATCGGCTTCAACAATGTTTTTTCTTATCTCTCCTTCGTTGGAGGTCATCGAGCTGAGAGAGCCATTAGCGAGGACAAAGCCAGCTATACCAGTTGGTGACAGGTGATGGATGAAATGCTGGATCCAGGCGAAGTTCGCGTTTCCTTTTGGAGGAACTCCAAACTTCCAGCGCACATCGTCCTGCAAAAGTTCTCCACCCCAGTCAGAGTCGTTAAAAGGAGGATTGGCGGCTAAAATTTCAAACTTCATGATAAAAATTCATTTAAATTCACTTAAAAGATTTTTTATTACTTCAATTCCATTTTCAAGTATCTCTTTTTTTAATTCTTTATAATATTGTGAATTATGAATTGGTTTATCAACTTTTCTTTCTCCTTCAAGCAAAGTAATAATATTTAAATCTATATCAAAATAAGATAACAATGTATGTGTTGAATGACTTCCATATGTAATTTTATTTCTAGGTTGACTATAATCACCTGTTAATTGGCTTTCTAATTGCAAAAGAACACATTTAATATTTGGAATAACGTTTTTAAAAAGCGTGAAATCTACTAAAATTCTTTTAAGCATTGCATTTTCCGTATATGCTTTGCATTCTATTCCCATTACTAGCTTATTATCTATCGAGACATGGACATCAGTCTTTAAACCATAATAATAGTCATTTATATTATTTTTTATATAGTCTTTAACTTCTTTACATTTTAATTTGTCAATATATTGTGGATTGATTGGAATTTTAATTATTTTTTTTTCGAATGATAACCTTTCAAGTTATCCTTTTAAATTATTCCATGCAATCTCAACCATATGTCGAGCAATACTTTCAACTAATTTACCTTTGCCAGCTCTAATAATTCCTCCAAAAGCTCTTTCTTCCTCATTATATGCCTCTTCTTCGATACCTCTAACTAATATCTCATAAGCTTTAACGATTTCATCAACTGAATAGGGCATGATGTTTTCCTCCTAAAAAAGTGTAGTATTTAAACGCGCAATAGCTTTTTCGCAATACTCTGGAGAGATATCAATTCCGATGAATCGCCTATTAGTTATTTTGGCTACAAAAGTAGTAGTTCCAACGCCATTAAATGGATCTAGAACAATATCACTTTGAAAACTGAATAGTTTTAATACGCGCATTGCTAGTTCTTCTGGAAACATTGCTGGATGGTTATATTCCTTCATATTTCTTTCTGGAGCTATAGACCAACGACTAATAACCCATTTCTTAAATTCATCAACTGTAATATCAATATTTTCTTTTTTCCCAGTTTTTTTAAGAGTACCTTTACAAAAAATCTCTAAAAATTCCCAAGTATATTTCAAATATGGATTACTTGGACTTTTCCAGCTTCCCCACGCAGTATATTTACAGTTATAATTATTTTTTTCCCATAATATCTCACCTTTCCATATTAACTGCTTTATCATAAAATAATTACTAATAATATGATGGCTAGGAATATAATCTGAAAACAATGGTTGTATGGTAACAATGATTCTTCCACCATATTTTAAAATTCTTATACATTCGTCAAATATAGAAAATAATTTATTAAAATATTTCTCCCAGTCATGAGCGTCTTCATTGGATTCATAATCCAAACCAAAATTATAAGGTGGTGAGGTAAAAATTAAATCGATTGAATTATCAGGAAGCTTTTTTAAAATATCAAGACTATCCCCACATAAAATTTTATTTATATATACTTGAGGAATTTCATTATTTATTGTAGAAAAGTCACTCTTGTTTGCATAATAGTATCGATTGCGGTTATTTTCCTTTTCTTTTCTCCCGCGAACTTTTCTTTCTTTGTCATAACCTACATATAATCGCTTTTTACCCTTTAAACCATAACTCTTTATAGAATCTAGTTCAGAGATTATTTTATCCAATAAGAGTAAGAGAGTTTCTGAAATTTTTTCAGATTTATAGTTTAAAATTGTTTCTTTTAATTTTTCAAAATCAACACAATTTAAAAAAAGATTAGATTCACTCTCACTTATATCATATTTTATATCAGTTACTTTAAACTTATTGAAAATATTTTTTAGTATTGACTTATCATGCATAGTAAGTTTACCTTCAATACTAATTGGTATCACTTTATAATTAATATTTCTTGCTTCATTCATCAAGAATTCATTCATATATTGTCCTCCTAGCATTAGATCCAACAAAATCTTTTATATCAATAACTCCCTGCAGTTGCGGGTTTTCTTTTGTAATTGCCCTCGCGGCATCAGTCAAAATTCTCCCTCTGTATGGCTCAAGCATTTCAACAAGTAGCATAACAATACTTCTTGGAGTATAGAACTGGCCGCCTTTCTTCCCTTCAGCATCGGCAAACTGACCCAAAAAATACTCATACACCCTTCCCAATACATCTTTGCTTTTATTTTCTCTGTCTCCCAGACCTATTGTTCCGATTAAATCTATAAGTTCTCCCAGTCTTTGTTTATTTAATGCAGGTCTAGCATAGTTTTTAGGAAGTACTCCCTTTAGTGAGGGATTATCTTGTTCAATAAAATCCATTGCCTTATCAATGAGTTCTCCGATCTCAGGTTTCTTTGCATTTGCCTGAAGATACTCCCATCTTGCCTGCGGGGGTACCCAGAAAACCCTTCTGGCTAGATATTCGTCCTTATCTTCCGGGTCAGCCAGTTTATCATTTTTTACTTCATTATAGACTTCAGTAAATGCATCGGAGATGTACTTAAGAAAGATTAAACCAAGCACCACGTGTTTGTATTCAGCAGCATCCATGTTACTGCGGAGTTTATCGGCTGCTTGCCAGAGCTTCTGCTCAAATCCCAGGTTTGCACCATTCGATTCCTTTGTAGCTTTAGTATTATTTTTTCTGGACATAGTCACTCTTTTACATTATTTTTTTAAATTCTTTCTCCAAAAATTATGAACTGTCTTTAAATTTCTTTTTTTCAATGATGTTCTCATCAGCCAATAATTTTGTCTATTGACGGCCGAAAAAAAGTCTTTAAAAATATTACCGAAAAAACTCTTTACTTAAAAATAAAAAATTCTTTTGCCTTTTCATTAGATAAAAGCTGCATTAAAATTTTGTTTTTTCTTCACATATCTTGAAATTAAACCAATGCATCAGTATCGTTATAATTTACGCCCCCTTTTTGTGAAAGGCAGATTTTGGGATTTCACCTAACAACTAAACATAAATAATGCTTATAAAAGAACTCGCATTAATACGTAAAACTACATAAATAAAAATATATTTACAAATGATTTTCTCTTTCCGTAATTTTATAGTATTTAAAATTACATCACATTTATTAAATCTGAATGCATCAATTAATAATTTAACCCTTTTAAAATTAATCGAATATTGCTAATTTTGCTTTATTTTTAATGGACGGTACTATTAATGAAAAGAACTTTAATAACTTCTGCTTTACCTTATGCCAATGGATATATTCATTTAGGGCACGCCGCAGGTGCCTACCTGCCCGCTGATATCTACGCCCGTTTTCTTCGGCTTTGCGGCGAACAAGTGCTTTACGTATGTGGCTCGGACGAACACGGCGTGGCTATCACCATCTCCGCCGAAAAAGAAAATACCACACCAAAAGCAATAATCGATAAATACCACTCTGCCAATGCCGAAGCCTTCAAAAAATTCGCAATGACTTTCGACATATATTCCCGCACCTCAACTGAGATTCATCACAATACCGCTATCGAATTCTTCGCTGACCTCCTGCAAAAAGGCTACCTCGTCGAAAAAGAAGAAGAGCAATTTTACGACGAAAAAGCTCAGATGTTCCTTCCCGACCGCTATGTCGAAGGCACCTGCCCAAACTGCGGCTACGAACATGCTCGCGGCGACCAGTGCGATAAGTGCGGTGCTTACTACAACCAGCTGGAACTGAAAAATCCCCGCAGCGTTATCAGTGGCGAACCACCCGTTTTTCGCAAAACAACTCACTGGTATATGCGTTTCGGCGAATTCCAGAACTTCTTGGAAGAATATATCGAAAGCAAATCTTCCGAGTGGAAAGACAATGTTTTGCAGCAAAGCCGAAGCTGGTTGCGTCAGGGACTGACCGACCGCGCCATTACGCGCGACCTCTCGTGGGGGGTGCGACTTGATAAAGTGCCCGGCATCGACAAAAACAAAGCGAAAGGAAAAGTCTTATATGTTTGGTTCGATGCAGTTTTAGGCTATATTTCAATTACAAAGGAGTGGGCAATCGAGCAGGCTCAGAACGGTCGCGGCAGCCGCGAAGACTGGAAAATCTGGTGGCAGGACAACGATACTCGCTACATCGCTTTCATCGGCAAAGACAACATTGTCTTCCATACCTTGATTTTTCCTGCTATGCTCAAAGCCCGTGGCGGATATATACTGCCGGACAACGTCCCTGCCAACGAATTCCTGAATTTAGAAGGCGAAAAATTTTCGAAATCTCGAAATTGGAGTATAGATTTACGCGATTTTCAGAAAGATTTTCCCGAACCGCAATATACCGATGCTCTAAGATACACCCTTGCAATGAATGCTCCTGAAACTCGCGATAGCGACTTTACCTGGCGTGATTTCCAAAATCGCAATAATAACGAACTCGCTGATATTTTCGGTAATTTTGTTAATAGAACTCTCCAATTTATTTTCAAGAATTTCGAGCAAAAAATCCCAACTCTTTCTGAACAAGATAAGTCGCTTATTGGTAACTGGAATAATCTAATTGACACTCTCGAAGCTTATTACAGCGATAATTATCAAGACACAATTGAGAAAGCTTCACGGAAATTCAGCAGTTTATTTACCGAAGCGGAATTTGCTCTTATTTCTTCCGTTTGGAAACATTCCAGAGGCGCTCAGCGCCTTTTCAATATATTCCGTTTTCGCGATGCAATTACAGAAACAATGAACATTGCTCGTGCTGCAAATAAGTTCTTCAATGATGCTGAACCATGGAAAACAATCAAATCAGACCGCAACGCAACTGTCCGAACTTTGTTTATTTGTGCTCAGCTTGTTTATTCTCTATCAATTTTCCTTGCTCCGATTATTCCAAATTCTGCCAAAAGAGTGCAACTTATGCTCGG
>MTKZ01125234.1_pt1 | contig 15983 bp, 11 predicted proteins | sample 1042781 | NCBI WGS metagenome assembly MTKZ01 (sample SAMN06212207, study PRJNA360539) | anaerobic digester metagenome | biome: Wastewater treatment plant; material: sludge; isolation source: anaerobic digester fed with sludge from wastewater treatment plant | place: Denmark: WWTP Viborg ...
TGCGCTGCCGACCCGGCCACAATCCAAATCCGCCCAAATCACTTTCTCGAATCCGGCGTGCCCCAAACCCGCTATAGCACTTTCAGGAATTGCCTTCGCTCCCCAGCTCTGCTTATAGTTTAAGCGTGGGTGCTGCCGCTTTACATGAGAACGGTGGTTTGAGACGGGTTCTCTCACCTTCGAGGTTCAAGACCAAGGATACTCACCCCCTACCCTGGCCGCTCCCTTCCCTTCGGCCTGCCGTCAAGCACACGGTTCCACACCTCGTAAATCGTAAACATGAATACGTCTCTCAGGCTCCTCCTTCTGCCTCATTTAAATCTTTTAACCCTTTTAACTCATTTAACTGCCCAGGCCGTCCATTACCACGGCAACGGTGATACCGGCTTCGGTGGGGCTATCGGCAATGGCACACTCACCCTGGCCGACGACGGGACCAACATCTCCGGCACCCTTACCGTCGGCGGCAGCATGAACGACGTGCTGGTCCTCTATATCCAAAGTGGCCCGGGCGGCTTTGCCGACACCTCCGGCTTCAACGACCAGGGCGACGCCTGCCGCCAGGCCATTTCGGGCGTCTCCGCCTCGGGCCGCAGCCTGCTGACCTTCGCCAGCGGGTTCCATCCCAACTACGCCATCGCCCTGGCTCCGACAGCAGCGAGCACGGGCGGCCTGTGGCAGTTGGCCAACGGCACCAACAACAGCCTGGTGTATATGGGCAGCGTCAACTTGACACCGCTTAACAACTCCGGCCCCTACACCTTCAGCCTCCCGGCAGCGCTCATCGGCATGATCCCCGGCGTCCGGGCGAATATCCAGGTCTTCGGCACCTACGTCAGGACTGACGGTTCCCGGTCCACTGAGGCCATCGCGGGCAACCTCACCGGCGCCCTGGGATGGAATCCCTTCACCCAAACCGCCTACGCCGACTACACGTTTGACGCCGGCGCTGTCCTGGTGAGACTGGGCTTGGGGGTCTGGGCGCAGGGCGCCTTGGGGATTCCGCCCACCGCCCGTGCCAGGCACACAGCGGTGTGGACCGGCAGCGAGATGATCGTCTGGGGCGGATACGCCGGCACCAGTTGCTTGGCCACCGNNAGCACTTGGACCACCCTGTCGACCACCGGCGCGCCGACCGCGCGCAGGTTTCATACGGCAGTGTGGACGGGCAGTGAGATGATCATCTGGGGCGGACAGAGCACCACCAGCTTGAACACCGGCGGGCGCTATAATCCAGCGGCCGACAGTTGGACGGTCGTGCCGACCACCGGCGCGCCGACTGTGCGCCACTTCCACACGGCGGTGTGGACGGGCAGCGAGATGATCGTCTGGGGCGGCGCAGGCGGCAGCGGTGCCCTGAACACCGGCGGGCGCTACGACCCCGTGGCTAACGCCTGGACGGCGATGCCCACCGCCAGTGCGCCTGCTGGACGCTATTTGCACACGGCAGTGTGGACGGACAACGAGATGATCGTCTGGGGAGGAGGGCCTAGCGTCAGCCCATACTACTGGAGCGATGGCGGACGCTATAATCCGACGGCCAACGCTTGGGCAGCTCTGGCCACCAATGGCGCACCCGCCGCCCGGATGTACCACACTGCCGTGTGGACCGGGACCGAGATGGTCGTCTGGGGCGGATACAGCAACACAACCTACTACGCCGACGGCGGACGCTACAATCCGGTGGCTAACCATTGGACGGTGGTGACCACCAACGGGGCGCCCGTCGGGCGCGGGGAGCACACGGGACTGTGGACGGGGAGGGAGATGATCGTCTGGGGCGGGAGGCGCGGCCCCATTTTGAATAACGGCGGGCGATTCAATCCGGCAGGTAACAGTTGGACGGGGATGCCGGGAAGTGGCGGGCCCGCCGCGCGCTATGGGCACACCGCGCTGTGGACCGACAGCGAAATGATCGTCTTTGGAGGATATGGCAACGGTGATCTCTCCGACACCTGGTCCTATTATCCCTACGCGCCGGCGGTGCGGATTTCCCCGTCCAGCCCAAGCAGCGCCGAGGTTGCCTGGCCCGTTTGGCACCCCACCCTGCGCCTGTGCCAGACCACCAACCTGACTGCAGGCCCATGGACCACCGTCACGAATGAAGCCACCCAGGTCGGCTCGGAGAACCGCGTCACCGTTTCGCCGCTGAGCGGCGGGCAGCTCTTCCGGGCGATGCATCCCTGATTCAGGAGTTGCATCGTGACATGGTTACAAGGTTACATAACTGCCACGTGCGCTGTGACTGCACTCATGTAACCATGCAACCTGGTACCCTTGTAACCAGCGTGCTCCTGCCAATGCCGTCCTTGCGCCACTCCACCCCGGCATGAACGCCTCCGAACTGCCCCTGTTTTACGAGAGGCTGGTGCAGCGGCTTCGGGAGCGGGGCGTGGTTTGCGCGATAACCAGCGGGCTGGCGTGCGTCCACTACGGGATTGCCGAGACCACGCAGGATTGCGACCTGCTTTGCCATACCCGATCCTTCGAGGAGTTGCTGGACTTGTTGAGCGTCACGCGTCCCGAAGGGAGGGACTGCCATTACCGGGGCAACCTGAGCCCGCCGCTGGACGCCCGCTGGCATCGCGGCGGCTGGACCAGCCACTTCGAGTGGGGGGCCGGGCTGGAGGCCGTGACCCTGGATGTGTTTGGCCATGCGCTACGGGAGTCAACGCCGTGGGAGGACGGCCTGATCGGGCTCTACGCCGGTCCGCATACGGTCGCGGAGATGAAGCGGACGAGCCGCGACAAAGACTGGGCGGCGGTCACGGCGCTGGGGGTGCGCATGATCGAGGCGGATGACGAGCGGGGCTGGCTGCACATCTTCAACGCGGACACGCTCGCCGAGTTGCTCCAGGCCCAGGCCTGCCCGAGCGCTCTGGCGGCGGCGCGTCCCGCCCTGCAACTGGCCTTGGCGCGCGACCCCCGCGCCCCCGGGGCGCTCAACGCCGAGCGCAGGTTCTGGGAGGAATTGGACCGCCGCCGCATTCAACTGCTAGAGGGCCACCTCCGCCCGTACGTGGCCGCGGTTCGCCAAGCCCGGGCCGGCCAGGCGCTGTCGCTGCGCGAGGACCATGCACTCAGACTCGAGTGCGCCGCGCGGCATCTGCCGCCCAACCCGTTGAAGGAATACGGCTTGCAGCGCTACGTGGGCGAAGCCAAAGCGGCGTTGGTGGAGGGTGCGCTAATTCCCGCCGATGCCTTGACCTGGCTGCCGGACGTGGCGATATATTTTGAGTGGCTGAACCGATGAAACGCGCGCCTCTGACTTACCGCCGGCGCCCTTGGCCGCCGCAGAAACTCGCCCGCCTGCGCGAGATCGAGCACGCTTTCCAGGTCCGGGCCTTCGGGGAAGAACTGGCGCGCGTCAACTTCGAGCTGACCATCAAGGAGCGGCATCGTTACCTCGAGGGGATGCGTGAACTCGGCCGCCAAAACCGGCGGGCGGAGGCGCTGGCGAAGACCAACTTGCCGGCCGACGAAGCCAAGAAATGGCACCGGGACCTGCAGGATGCTCGCAAGACACTCAAGCCTCCGGCGGACAAATGGCAATAATCCTCGACCGGCCGCCTGGCAACGGCCGGCCTTTCCCGCAAACATGCGCATGAACGTGTGGCTATTCCTCCTGCCGGGCATTTGCTACGCGGCGCAAACCATCGCGGCGCAGGCCGATAACCTGACGGCGCTCGTGCGGGACCGGACCGCCATCGAGCGCGTGTATTACAACCATCGTCTGGGCCAGAAACCGCCCTTCGACCAGGCGACGCCGCCGTCGCTGCTCGAGCGGTTGGTGCAGGAAGATCGGCGCAAGGAAGCCGCGCTGCGGCAGGTCTATGGCGTCGTCATTACCCCCGCGCTGCTCGAAGCCGAGGTGCAGCGCATCAACACCACCACCCGCGCGCCGGACATGCTGGCCGAGATCAAGGCCGCGTTGGGCAATGACCCGGCGAGGTTCGCTCAAGCCTTCGCCAAGCCGTTTCTGGTCGAGCGGCTGCTGCGGGACAAGTTCGACAACGACGATGCGCTGCACACGCCCCAGCGCCGGGAGGCAGAACGCGTGCGAGAAAAACTACTCACGTCGGCTGCTACGAACGATGCCGTGCCCACGCTCCTCGCCATCCTGAAAGCCAGCCACAGCAACGAGGTTTCCGAAACCACCTGGCAACTGCGGTCGCGCCCGGCCGAAACTAACGCTCCCGCCCCCGACGAGCTGGAAATCAAGCAACGCTTCGGCCCAAACGNNGGCGACGTCAGCGCCGTGATTGAGACCCCCGGCGGTTTCCTGCTCTATCTGGCCAGGGAGAAGACGGCCACGGCGCTCAGCGTGACGTGCCTGTCCTTGCCCAAGCGCAGTTACGAACAATGGTTATCTGAACAGACCCAAGAGGCCAAATAAGAGCGCGAGAATGGAAGAATGGGAATGGAGGATGGAGGCTGCAGCCAAGTTGCTCAGCCGTCAGAATTCAGAAGCAGACCCCGCTAAACACGGTAAAGACGCGAAAGGACTGAGGCATTGGGCTCAACGTAGCCCGGCCCAGAACCTCGCCAACAGGTGAACCTGCCGTTTCTATTGCCTCGTTTGGTCCTCTTCCGCTTTAGCGTCATTTGGCGTGTTTCGCGGGCAATCTTGCTGGATAGCTACGGCTCAGTTGCCTTGGGTGCGGCGCAGCCCCTCCACTCGCAGGATCGTATAAGCCTCGGACCTGGACAGCCTCCCCGCTTTGTCTTTCGTGAAGAAGTGGAAGGTTTCCTCTCCACTCACATCGCTGCGCCAGGTGAAGTTCGTCCCGGTGCCGTGGTAGATGGTGCGGCCGTCCTTTCGCTGGATGACAGTCTCCGCGAAGCTGCTTTGACGGAAGTTCTGCAAGGAGAATGTGACCGAGTCGCCCCCGGCTGATCTAGTCGCCTGGAGGTCGAGCGGCGGCGCCGGATCTAATCGCGCGATCGGGGCCGGCTGAGACGGCGGGCGGCCATAGCCGCCGTCTTCGACCCAGCCGGTTGCATAGTAGCTGGCGCTCTGGCGGAGATGCTGGCGGGCGTCCCAGAGATTGTAGTGCGGGTGCGCGTCGAGAATTTGGGCCAGCTTGCCGGCGACCACTCCCGCCGCATCCATTTGGTTGGTCAGTCCGATGGGCGCTGACCTTGGCGCAGCCGGGGTGTCGAAGAATTCCAATCCCGGACCGAAGCTCAGGCGGTTGGTGGTTGTGCCTTCCCCGACGGTTAAGGCGGAGAAGAGGCGCGGCGGGGAGAGCCGGCGCGCCTGCGGGTTTCGCGAGGGCGACATCGAGCCATGATGCGGCAGCACGACCAGCACCCCAGCCGCCGTGGCGCGGTCCCATTCGCGCTTGTAGCGGTAAAGGTCCCGGTCGGGGTGGGCCACCGGCGCGATGAGAATGCGGTATTGGTTCGAGAGGGCGTAGCTGACCATGGTGGAGAAGTCAGGCAGGACAGCGACAACCGGCCCGGCGGGCATTTGAGTGCGCGGGTCGTAGTCGGCGATTCCCGAACGGACTGCCAGGTCGCACACCCAGTTCGTCGCGACCTGCCGGAACCGATCACTCAGGTTGCGGGCCAGCATCTCCTGGTTGGGCGGCGCTCCCAGCACCAGGCAGGTTTGATTGAGCCGGCAATTGAGTCCGGTGATGGCGCGCGTCTGGTACGATTCCATCCGCGACTTCTCGCCCGCGTGGTTCTTCGACCAATAGGTGAAGACCTCGTCGCCATCCACGTCGCTGGTCCAGACGAAGTTGGTGCCGGGGCCTTCGTAAATAATGCGGCCATCCCGGCGCGCAATGACGGTGGCCGCGAAATCGCTTTGCCGGAAGTTGCGCCAGGCAAAGCCCACCTTGTGCCGGTTGCGGGATTTGACAGCCTCGAACTCGACGGGCGGCCCCGGCAGCAGTCGGCCCACGACGGCGTGTTCGTTGACCCGTCCGTAGCCGTTGGTTTCGGTCCAACCGGTGGTCCAGAAGCTGGCGGCCTGGCGCAGGTGTTGTCGGGCATCCCAGATATTATAGTTGGGATGCGCGTCCAGAATCCTGGCGAACTTGGCGGCCAGACCCTGGTTGGCCCAGCTTTGGGCGGTATCCTCGTATTTGGGTGGATTGGACCAATCGGGCACGGCGTCGAAGAACTCCAGGCTCTGCCCATAGGTGCTAACATTCACCGTGCGCCCGCCCGCCACGCTCACGGCCGCCCTGATCCCGATCGGGTCGTCGAAGCGGTAGCCGCGCATGTTATTGCAGTGGGGTGCGAAGGGCATGATCCCGTTATCCACGGCGCAGCGCCAATAGCCTGCGGTCTGGCCCATGGGCCCGCAGTTCATGGCAATGCGGTAGCCGAGCCGGTGCCGGCCGATATAATTAAAGAGCGTTTCTGCGGGGGTGTTGGTCGGGTTCATTCCCAGGCGCACCTTCAGGTCCCACTCCATATCGCAGGTCCAGCCTTTAGCCGGGTCGTTCTCCAGGTTGCCAACCAGGCGCAGGAAAGTCATCCTGGCTCTTGGGGCGTGCCCGTCGCTGGGTTCGCCCGGAAAGGGACTGCGCCCCATCATGAGTGCTTTTCTCTGATTGGCCTCGGGGTAATGACCCGCGCTGCCTTGAGCAACACCCGGGCGGGCACCCAGCATCGAGCCAAGAAGCATCAAGGTCACGGCGGGGCGCTTCAGGAAATGGCTCAACATACGTAATGGGGCCAGTGCGGCGGAGGTTTGGTCCGTGTCCGCATTGTGCCGCAAGCCAAGGTAACCACAAACGACGCCGTGTCCACGCCTGACAGCACAATTGGCTCTTGGCCTGCCGGTGCCTGGCGGTAGATTCCGGGGGTGATCGTCGAACTCATCAACACGGGCAGCGAGCTGATGCTGGGGCGGGTGCTCAATACCCACCAACAGTGGCTCTGCGGCCGGCTGGCGGATATCGGATACACAGTCGCCCGCCAGGTTGCGGTGGCGGATACGGGCAACGATATCTGCCAGGCCGTTCGCGAAGCGCTGGCGCGCGCCGACTTGGTTATCACCACGGGCGGACTGGGCCCGACCTCGGATGACCTGACGAGGGACCTGATGGCGCGGTTGCTGGGGAGAGCGCTGCGGGAGGATGCAGCCGTTCTCGGGGACATCCGGCATTTCTTCGAAAGCCGGTCGCGGGCGATGCCGGACCGAACGCGGGTGCAGGCCCTGGTGCCCGAAGGCGCGATGGTCCTGCCCAACCCGCATGGCACCGCGCCGGGCCTGGCGATGGAAGTCCAGCCCAATCCGTTTCGCGCCGGGGGCCGGCTGAGCTGGCTGATCATGCTGCCCGGTCCGCCGCGCGAGCTGCGGCCGATGTTCACCGGGTCGGTTATGCCGCTGCTTCAGCGCGTGCTGCCGCCGGCGGACAAGTTCGTCTGTCGCACCCTCAGAACGACCGGCATTGGCGAGTCCGCGGTTCAGGAGAGGATCGGCGAGCCGCTGCAACGCCAGGTCGAAGTCGGCCTTGACCTGGGCTATTGCGCCCGGCCGGGCCGGGTGGATGTGCGCCTCTCCGCGCGCGGAGGCGATGCGGAGCAGCGCGTGGCTGAGGCCGAAGGAATTGTTCGCGGGCTTCTCGGCCGGCGTATCTACGGCGTCGAGGACGAGGACCTGGAAACGGTCATCGTCCGGCTGCTCACGGAGCGCAAAGCGACCCTTGCGCTCGCGGAGTCCTGCACCGGGGGCTGTGTTGCGCACCGGGTGACGAATGTCCCTGGCGCTTCGGCGGTCCTTCTGGCGGGCCTGGTTACTTACAGCAACGCCGCCAAGCAGAAATTCCTCGATGTGGGTGCGGACACGCTGGCCCGTCACGGCGCGGTCAGCGAGCCGGTGGCGCGCGAAATGGCCGAAGGCGCCCGCCGCCAAACCGGGNNGGCCCGGGCGGCGGCACGCCGGAAAAGCCTGTCGGCACGGTGTTCATCGGATTGGCCGGTTCGTCCGGCACGGTGGTGGAGCGCCACCTGAACCCCTACGATCGCGAGACATTCAAGCAGGTTGCCGCCGAGCAGGCGCTGGACTTGTTGCGAGGGGCAGTTGTTTAGACCGCCCCGGGTTGGGGCCCAGCCCCCGGCAACCCTCCCACACGGACCCGGACGCGACGAAGCCGCGCGTTGGCCAGGGGAGTTTCAGGCTTGTATTTATGCCGAGGAATGCCATATTCAGGTAATGCCGCGTCGTATGTTTCGCTCTGTTCTTCCCGCTTGTTGTGTTTTCATCGCAGCCACTGTTTTTGCCGGCCTGGAAGACCGGTTGGTGGATGAATCGCTGATCCCCAAACTGCCGCCCTCCCCGGACTGGTCGAGCATTGATGTGCCGGGGGCCGACGCGGGCAAGTCGCCCGCGACACCGGCTTATGGCCCGATTGCGCCGGCGGCGGGCCAACCGTCGGGCGCGCTGTCGGGCAAACTGGTCTTCATGAACGCCGGGCACGGGTGGACGTATCTATCGAGTTGGGTCCTGCTGCGCCCGGTGCTGCTCGAGATGAACGAGGATTACGGGAACATTGACCAGTTGAACATGTTCGCCACTTACTGTTTCAACGCGGGCGCGGTGGTGATTCCCTGCCGGCCGTTGGGATACCAGACGAATGAAGTGGTGATTGACAACGATGACGCCGCCGTGAGTTATGTCGGCACCTGGTTCAACAGCACGGCAACCAGCTATTTCTATGGCACGTCGGGGGACGTGGCCTATCGCTATGCGAACCTGGCGGACACTGAGACCGCAACGGCGACCTACACGCCCACCATCCCGGTGGCGGGCTACTACCCGGTCTATTGCTGGGCGTCGCACGGGTCCAATCGGGGCGATCAGTTGTATCGGATCGTGCATACGGGGGGTGAATCGCAGGTGCGCATTCCGCATTATCGGGTGGGCAACGGCTGGGTTTACCTGGGCGAATACTACTTCAACGCGGGCGCCAATCCGGCGGTGGGGGCGGTCATTGTCAGCAACCGGCGGGGCACCGCCAGCGGCGGCGTGGTTATCGCCGATGCGATTCGGTTTGGGAATGGAATGGGTGACATAGACCGCGGCGGGGGCGTTACGGATTACCCGCGGGAGGACGAGAACTGCCGATACTGGGTGGCGTCGGGCCTAGGGGTGGGAATGCCAACTTCCATTTACGATTCCGGTTCCGATGATCAGAGGGATAGCTGGTCCACCCCGCCCCAGATTTCGGCGGAGATGAATCGGGAAGCGTCCGGGAGTGTGCATGACCGCATTCACATCGGCTTTCATTCGAATGCGGGCGGCAGTCGGGGATCCATAGGCTTGATCACGGGCGACCCCACAACCAACCAGGCAGCTTTGGCGCTGCTCGGCGGCAAGGAGGTTAACGACGATCTGGTGGCACTGGGGTCTCCGCCGCTGGAGTATGCCTGGTACAACCGCAGTTCCTTCACCTACAGTGGCGGCTACTCGGAGATAGACGGCAGCCTGTTCAACTACGAGATGCCGGCGACGATCATCGAGGTCGCCTTCCATGATGACGCGACGGATGTCGCGCTGCTGTGCGATTCAAAAGCGCGAGCGGCCATCGGCAAGGCGGCGATGCACGCGGTGGTCAAGTACATGAACACGTATGGTTCCGGGCCGCTGGCCTTCCTGCCGGAGCCGCCGACCAATCCGCGCGCGCTCGGCTGGTCGAACGGCAACATCTTGCTGCAATGGGGCGTCCCGCCGAGCGTGGGCGGCAGCCAGGCCCCGACCAACTATGTCATCTACCGCTCCACCAACGGGTTGGGATTCGGCAATCCCATCTCGGTCGGCAATGTCACCAGTTACACCGTGTCGGGTCTGACCGCAGGCACGGACCATTACTTCAGAATCTGCGCCGCGAATGCCGGCGGCGAATCGCTGCCTTCCGAAGTGGTGGGGTGCCGCACGCCCGCGACGGCGGAGTCGCCTCGGGTGCTGGTCGTGAACGCCTTCGACCGGTTCGATCGCACGGCCAACCTGCGCATGGATGTCGGGGCTCGGAACTATAATCCCCCGGACGGCAGTGGAGCGATCGAGCGGGTTTGGCCGCGGCGGATCAATGCCTTTGACTATGTTGTGGCGCATGGCAAGGCCATCAGCGCCTACGGCATGGCGTTTGATTCCTGCCAGAACGAAGCCGTTGCCAACAACCAGGTGGTGCTCTCGGGCTATTCCATTGTCATCTGGGCCTGCGGCAACGAGACCGCGGGCAGCGAAACCTTCAGCAGCACCGAGCAGACCAGGATTGCCTTGTTCCTGGCCGCGAATGGCAGCCTGTTTGTTTCCGGCGCCGACGTGGCGTTCGACCTCGATCGTGCGTCCGGCCCGACGTCGGCGGACCGCGCGTTTCTCCACAACCAGCTTCACGCCGCATTCACCAGCGACAACTCGGCCAGCTACACCGGGACGGCCACGGCCGGCGGAATCTTCGCGGGCCGCGCCAGCGTGACCGTGGATGACGGCTCGAAAGGCATCTATTGGGTGCAAACGCCGGACCTGATCGGGCCGTATGGCGCCGGGGCTTCGGTGGCGATGAATTACGCCGCGGGGGGCGCGGCGGCGATTCAATACGACGGTTCGGCCGGGGGCGGGCGCACGGTGCTGTTCGGGTTCCCGTTCGAGACCATCACCAGCGCCACCCGGCGCAACGAATACATGGCCGATGTGTTGACCTTCCTCAGCACGCCGCCGGCAACGAACCTCCCGCCATCCATTCTGACGCAGCCGGCGGGGCAGTTCATTGCGCAGGGCGCCAACGCGACGCTCCTGGTCATCGCCTCTGGCACCGCGCCCCTGGCCTACCAATGGCGGTTCAACGGTGCGGACCTCGCCGGTGCCACCCAGAGCAGCCTCGCCCGCAACAACGCGCAGCCGGCCAACTCGGGCTACTACCAGGTGGTCGTGTCCAATGCGTTCGGCATGGCAACCAGCCAGGTGGCGTTGCTCCAGGTCATGCTGCCGCCGCTGCAGACGCTCTTCCTCGACAACTTTGACGCGAACACCGCCGCCAACTGGGCGATGAACCGCTCCTCCGAGGATTGCCGCGTCACCTACAACTACAACTACGCGACCTATGGGATTCCCTCGGCGCCGAACTCGACCAGCGGCACCACGCGCGGGGTGAAGTTCGAGGCCAACGTTTCGCTGACCAACGCCGCCGCGATCAATATCTCGCCCGTCGGCCAGAGTTTCGGCGGCGATTACCAGTTGCGCTTTGACCTGTGGATGAACCAGAACGGGCCGTTCCCCGCCGGCGGCAACGGCTCGTCGCAGCACGGCACCGCGGGCGTCGGCACCGCCGGCAACCGGGTGCAATGGACCGGCACCGGCACAACGGCGGACGGCTTCTGGTTCGCCGCGGACGGCGAGGGCCAGGCGTCCGACACCTCCACGACCACGCTGAACGACTTCGGCGCCTTCACCGGCACGACCTATCACAGCGCGGCTTCGGGCGTGTATGCCGCCGGCACGGCGAGCAACGCGCGCGGCAACGGGAACAGCTATTATGCGTCCACCTTCCCGGGCGGCCAGACCGCGCCCGCCGTGCAGGCGCAAAGCGGCGCGCTGGCCGTGGGCACCATCGGGTTCGCCTGGCGCGATGTCATTATCAGCAAGACCGGCAGCACCGTGGAATACTCTATTGACGGCCTGAAGATCGCCACCCTCACCGGCGCAAGCTTTGCCTCAAGCAACATCTTCATCGGGCTCTGGGACTCCTTTAACTCGCTTTCCGACAACACAAACCTGAGCTTCGCCATGTTCGACAACGTGCGCGTCGAGCGGTTCGTGACCAATGTCCCGCCCTATTTCACAGCGCAGCCGCAGGGCCTGACGGTAGCGCAGGGCGGCAATGCCACCTTTGGCGTCACGGCCGGCGGCACGGCGCCACTCGCCTACCAATGGCAGCAGAACGGGACCAACATCCCCGGTGCCACCGCCAGCGGCTACACGCGCGGCAGCGCCCAGCCGGCGGACGCGGGCAGCTACACGGTCGTCGTTAGCAGCGCCTCCGGCAGTGTCACGAGTGAGGTGGCCCTTCTGACCGTCAACGTGCCGCCAGAGATCACGGCGCAGCCTGAATCGCGAACCAACCAGGTCGGAACCAGCGTGACATTCACCGTGGTTGCCAGCGGAACAGCGCCGCTGGCCTACCAGTGGCGCTGGAACGGCGGGGAGATCGGCGGGGCCACGGACAGCAGTTATACGCGGTCGAACCTCGCGATGGGCGATGCGGGCAGTTATTCAGTGATCATCACCAACGTGGCGGGCAGCGCCACCAGCTCGAATGCGGTGCTGGTGCTAACCCCGCTCGCGCCGCCTCAGTTTGCGGTGCCAAGCCTCCTGCCGGACGGCCGGCTGCAACTCGTCATCACGGGTGATCCGGGCGTTTATGCGCTCTACACCTCGACCAACCTGTTTAACTGGAGCTTCGCCGACTATGTGACGAACACGAGCGCTTGGGTGGAGGTCGTGGACGACGCGGCAACGAACTATACGCAGAGGTTTTACCGCATCGCGCCGGCGCCCTGATGGCTGGGCGCCCGGGCGGCGGGGGGAGCGGATGGCTGATCAGTGCCTGGGCCGGAGCAGGATGGCCTTCTTGTCCGTGCCTTCGACCTCGACGCTTTGGGTTTCGACGCGGGGATCGTTCTTGAGAGCCTGGTGGACGATGCGGCGATCGAACGCGCTGAGCGGCTCGAGTTCCACCACGTCGCCCCATCGCCGGACCTTTTCGGCAGCTTCCTGCGCCTTCTTGACCAGCGCCTCGCGGGCCTGGGCGCGGTAGCCGCAGATGTCCACCGTCACTTTGGGCACGGAGGGGTCTTGCTGGAAAAGCAGGCGGTTGGTGATGTATTGGAGGTCAGACAGGCACTGGCCTTGCCGCCCGATGAGGCGGCCTGAATCCTCGGTTTTGACGTCCAGCAGCAAACCATCTTCCATGTGGTGCTCCTCCACCGTGGTGGCAAAGCCGAGGAGATCGAGAATCTTCTGCAGTGTGGCTTGAGGTTCAGCAGGCATAACGGAGTGGGTGGTTGTGCGTTGATTGTAGATAGCCGCAAGTTGCCAGTTCCATCAGGCGTCTATTTCCTCTTTTTGGCCGGCGGTGTCAAGACCGGAGCTTTGGCCGGAGCTTTGGCCGGGACCGGTTCCGGCAGGGTCCGCGTCAGCTTGGTCTGGGCGATGGTCAGGAGGTTCTGCACCGTCCAGTAGAGCGCCAGCCCGGCGGAGAAATTGTAGAGAAACACCAGGAACATGAGCGGCATGTAACGCATCAGCTTGGCCTGCATGGGGTCCATCCCGGGCGAGGGCGGGGTGAGGCGCGCCTGCCAAAGCATCGTCGCCCCCATGATCAGGGGCAGCAGGTTAAAGGGTAACGCGGTGCCGGGGATGAGGAAGAGCGTGTCGGGCTTGGACAAGTCCTTGACCCAGAGGAATCCCGCGCCGCGCAGCTCGATGGCGCTTAGGATCATCTTGTAGAATCCGAAGAAGACCGGGATCTGGAGGAGCATGGGCAGGCAGCCGCCGAGGGGGCTGACCTTATGCTCCTTCATGAACTCCATCGTCTTCTTATTCATTTTGGCCGGGTCATCCTTGTACTTCTGCCGGATGGCGTTCATCTGCGGCTGCAGAGCCTGCATCCGCTTCATGGAGCGAGTACTGGCCTGGGTCAGCGGCCAGAACAGGAGTTTGATGATGACGGTGATGGCGATGATGGCCCAGCCGTAGGATAGCCCCAGCGCGTTATGCAGCCCGTTCATCGCCAGCAGCAGCCCTTTGGCGAAGAAGCCAAAGAAGCCGCCGTAGCCCATCACCAGGTCTATGTTATTGTTAAAACGGGCGCCAATGCGGGCGAGCGTCTGGTATTCCTTGGGGCCGGCGAACAGAAAGACCCGGTTGGTCACCGCCTGGCCGGCCGCGAGGGTTTGGCCCGGATAGACCAGCGCGCCTTCGAAAGCCTCGGGGGGCGGGCCGTTGGTGGGGCCGGGCCGATCTTCCCCAGCCGTCGGATGAGGCAGGAGGACCTTGCGGACGACGACCTGACTCGCGGGCTGCTGGGGCATTGCCGCCAGCGTAAAGAACTGGTTGTGAGCGGCCGCCCAGACCACATCGTTTGCGCCCGCGCGATACTCGGCAGGCGGGACGCGCGGCATGCAGGCGAAGTTCTTGGAGGAAAAGTAACCGGCGTTCGCCTGGTCAAAGGTCTTCGAGCCGTTGTACCAAATCACACCAACACCCATGCCGTTGTCGCCGGCCTCCATGGGGGTGGCCGTTCCCACGGTCCATTCCTGCGGGGGTAGGGCGAGCGGTTGCGCCGAACGGTTCTCCAGCCGGACGGTCGCGGTCAGAAGGTAGTTCGTGCTGAGCTGAAACTCCTTCACAATGCTCAGGCCGTTGGTGAGAGTCTTCTCGGCGCGCACGCCGTCGCCGGTCTGGGTCAGCTCAAAGGCGCCGTCGCCCTGCACTGCTTCATCGCCCAGGATCACGAGCACGGGCGTAGGCGTGAAGGCATTCAGGGTAGCCAGTTTATTAGTTTGTGCCTGCTTCGGGCGGCGGACGGACACCGTTTCCGGGTAATGAACGAGTTCGACCGGCTTCAAGCCGCCGCCGTGCGAAGTGAAGGTGTAGCGCGCGTTGCTGTTCGTGACGGTCAGCAACACCTCCGGCCCCGCGGCGGNNCCCCGCGGCGGTTGCCAAAGGCCTGGCGGCGGGCGGGGGCTGCCCGGAGACAGCCGGAGGCGCGGGAGCCTCGGGCGCGATCCGGTTGGTGGCGGCGAAGGCGCCGGGGGCAGCGTTGGTGGCGCCGGGGGGGAGAGGCTTGGGCGGGTAGAGCTTGTTGACCAGTGGGTACCACAGCATCAGCACGATGAAGCAGAAGACCAGGGCGATGATTGACTTGCGATCCATGCCGGGTAACGGGATTAAGAATGAGCGGGCTGCCGCCCAGGGTAAGGCGGAACGGACGGGATTTCGGCCGGGAGATTTCCTGCGGGGTTCATACTTGGGGCTTCGAATTTCCTGTCCGGGACGGGGTCAAGGCCGCAGCCGCCCCAGGGATGACAGCGGGCGATACGCTTCACCGCCAGCCGGCTTCCGGCGAGCGCGCCGTGGCGGAGCAGGGCTTCCAGGGCGTATTCCGAGCAAGTCGGCGTAAACCGGCAGCGCCCCAGCGGGCCAAACAGGAAGACCTTCATCGGGGACAGCGTCCAGCGATAGAGGCGCACGCACAAGACGAGGATGTGCTGGGGAACGTTCATGCGCCTTGGCTTCTGGCCGGATGCAGCAGCCCGGCATGCCGCAAGGCGGCGAGGTAATCCCGCTCCACCTCGGCAAATTTCCTGCCGGTGATGGATGGCCGCGCGACGAGCACCAAATCAACCGGCCCCGCCAAGTCGCGCTGATGGAGGCGGAAGACCTCGCGCAATAGCCGCCGGGCACGGCTGCGCACCACCGCGCCGCCAATCCGGCTCGCGCTGATGACGCCGAGGCGCGAGGCTGTGTCCGCGGGCAGGCGCTGCCAGTTGGCAATCAGGCAGCCGCTTACCCGGCGCTCCCCGGCCTGGCGGATGCGACGAAAGTCCCGCCCGCGCTTAAGGTGCGCCGCGCGGCGGAACCGCAGGCGCTGTGGAGTTGGAACGGCCATGGGCCGTGGGCTCTTCTATACCGGAGTCAAACGCTTGCGCCCGACGCGCCGGCGATTCCGGAGGATGCCGCGCCCGCTTTTGCTCGATTTGCGGGCCAGAAAACCGTGCTGGCGTCTCCGCCGGACTTTCGATGGTTGATATTGTCTTTTCATATTTCAATTCCGTTCGTTTCCCGCGAGCCAATCTCCCGATTGATGCCGCGTCGGGAAACACTCCGTCAACGAGGCGCGCCAGAATACCAGCGACCGGCCGGCTGTCAAGCAGGGGAATTGCGGCCTCGGGCGCATCGCACGCCGGATTCGAGAAAGTGATTTGGGCGGATTTGGATTGTGGCCGGGTCGGCAGCGCAG
>MTKZ01127364.1_pt1 | contig 15971 bp, 12 predicted proteins | sample 1042781 | NCBI WGS metagenome assembly MTKZ01 (sample SAMN06212207, study PRJNA360539) | anaerobic digester metagenome | biome: Wastewater treatment plant; material: sludge; isolation source: anaerobic digester fed with sludge from wastewater treatment plant | place: Denmark: WWTP Viborg ...
GCGTGGGGGCGGTCGCCGCAAGCGTGGCATTGCTGCTGGGTGGAAGCCTGATCTATGGACTGTATGCGCGATCGTCCCATCCCACGTCCGCCCCGCCGAAAGCCGACTTGGCATCGCTGGAACAGATGATTGCCCGGGCCGGTGTTTCGGCCGAGTTTCTGGCCGTTGCCGACCTCTTGGCGGCCCAGCCGGGCGGGGAGGAACTGGCCCTGGCCCGGTATCGCTTCATCGCCGACGAGTACCCGGAGACCGACGCAGCGCATCAATCGCGGTGCCGGCTCGATAATTGGTCACAAAGGAGTTCCATGCCATGAATTGCGCGAAACGAGTGCCGATAGTCGTGCTTCTGGTCTGCGGTCTGTGCCAGGGAAGAACATCTGCTCAGGAGCCGACGCTCTCTGAACGAAAACTGGTGTTCGAGATCGGAGAACCAGGCGCCATCGCACCGCAGGACGCCGTGTATGGCGTTGCGCGCGGGAGAAGCGACTTTGCCCCTGCCTACGTTGCCGTGTTCGAGGTATCCTTGCCGGAACCATGGATAGGAAAGAACGACAGCAGCCTTCTCTCGATGCTGTCGCGGAAGATGCTCGGGACGCGGTTCGCTCAGGAAATGTCTGAGGACCAGAAAGCCGTGGTGTGGGACAAACCCTGGCTGAGGTACAGGTTGCGACCCGAGTATGAGGGCACGCGAATCATTCACATCGCGGCCGTCGGCGAGCAGGACGCCCGGCTGTGTGTGCAGGCGTTCCTCGCCGCGTTGGATGACGAGGTTGCCGCCAAGCGACAGGAAACCCAACGGGAGATCGAGAGACTCCTTGCGGGCAAGGCCGAAAACGAAGCGAAATTGCCCGAATGCGTCGCCCGGCTGAAGGCCATGGAAGACGAAATACCCAAGTTGCAGCAGAAGCTGCACTTGCCGCTGGAGGGCCAGGCGCTCCAGTCGACCGAAGATGAGCTCCGGCGGAGCGTTCTCGACTCGTCGAATCAACTCCGTGGGCTGGACGTCGACCAGGCCGGCACGAAGGCGAAAATCGACGCGATCACAAAGGCGAGGCCCGCCCAGGACAATGACACGACTGCCGCGTTGGATCGGCAACTCATCGCGCTGGAGGTGGAGATGGCCGAGATCCTGGCCCGCCGGCAGGCGATCTCCGAAAGCCAGGAATCGGCGGCGCATTTCGTGAATCGGATGCAGGAGCAACGGGATCTCAGCGCCAGGAAGGCCGACATCGAGAGCTCGATTCACGCATACAAGCAAAGAGTTGCAGATGAGGAAAGCGCGTTGAAGGAACTCGCGCAGCCCGAGGTCGTTGACAATAAGGTTGTCATCTATCCTCTGAAAGACACGCCGAAGGGCGATCCGAAGGAGTCGGGGTGACGTTCGGCACACAGCACGCCGTGCGTCCGGAACAGCCGAAGGCCGACGTGCTCCGGACGGGCCTGCCACGCGCGCATGCCGTTGCGGGAGCCGATCGGGAATCCGCCCTTCGTCAAACCTCCACCAAGACCCCGGCCCCTCACGCGGGCTCGATGCTCTGGTAAGATACGAGCGTGGTCAATGGTGCGTCGGAGCGCACCCTGCATGCGTCGAGAGCGAGAGCGAGGGCCAAAGACATGCACACGTGCCGTGAAACGGCAAGCCAGAGGCCGCGGTATCGAACGGCAGGCATCCTGATGCTGACGGTCGCACTGGGAGCACTTGTCTTTGTCGGCCTGCACGTACCGAGGCCGGTGCGGGCGGATGAAGAGATCGTCTTCTTTCCGACATTCGCCCACTTGACGCCCGACGGGCAGGCGTGGGTGGTGCCGGTCCACGGATGGATCTTCGAGCCGGAAAGGGATTCGGTTNNGGCTGCGGGAATCAGCGGACGAAGGCGACATCTTCCACGAGCGCGCACGGCTGTTCCTGGTCGACAACGAACGAGGCAAGGACATCGCGATTGAGGTGGGAGGCAAACAGTACCGGTTGCCGCCCTCCGAACCGAACGGCCACTTCCAGGGTGAGATCCGCCTGTCCACGGTCGACGCGGCCCCGCTGGTGAAAGAAGGCTGGCTGAACTTCGAAGCGGTTCTGCCGAAAGGCGATCCACGACGTTTCCGCGGGGTCGTTCGGATGATTCCGCAGACGGGCCTGTCCGTGATCTCGGACATCGACGATACCATCAAGATCACGGAGGTGACGGACCGGTCGGCCCTCGTGAAGAACACCTTCTGCCGGCCCTTCCGCGCCGTGCCGGGGATGGCCGACGTGTACCGGCGGTGGGCGGCGGAGGGGGTGTGCTTTCACTACGTGTCGGCCAGTCCGTGGCAGCTCTATCCGGTCCTTTCGGAGTTCATGACGTCCGCGGGCTTTCCATCGGGCAGCTTTCACCAGCGATTCTTCCGGCTGAAGGACTCGACGGCGCTGGAGCTGCTGGAGTCGCCGGTGGAGATGAAGCGTGAGGCGATCGGGGCGATTCTGGCCGCGTTCCCGCAGCGGCAGTTCATCCTGGTGGGGGATTCGGGCGAGAATGACCCGGAAATCTACGGCACGGTGGCCCGGGCGCATCCGGAGCAGGTCGTGCGCATCCTGATCCGCAACGTGACGGACGAGAGTCCGGACGGCCCGCGGATGCAGGCGGCGTTCGAGGGTGTGCCGGCGGATCGTTGGATGCTGTTCCGTGAGGCGGAACAGATCAAGGTCGCCGCGACGACGAAGCCCGCGTCCGAGTGATTCATCACCATTTCGTTCGCTTCTGCCTGCGGTCCGCACGGCGCCATGGTGCCAACTTTCGGAAACGCAGAAGGAGAGTCCTCGCCTCATGCTGGGCCGATCCCGGCNNGGGGGGGGGAGGCAAATCCGGGCCCATCATTGCGAGAGTCCATTCTCGCAGGGTTCGTTTTCGCATGCGTACTCGCGGGAATGGATTCCCACCACGGGGGACCGAGATAGTCCCGGCGCGCCGGGATCGGTCCAGCGGGTGATAGGAATCTCGGTCTGGCAGGCGCTTTCATCCGGTCTTTCCGTTTCCTGGTCGGATCATGGCTCGGCGGGGCACGCCTCTGCAGGGTCGTGCGGGTTTTCTTACGCCAAGGCGCCCCCCACGCCCGGGGCCGCCCCCGGGGTTGCCCGGGGGTGGTCCAATGGCGAAAATGGCCCGTTGCGGCGCGGGCCGTGTGGGAGAAACAGGCTTTCCGAACGCCCGACCCGGGCGTGGAAGGGACGGTATCGAATGAACCGGTTCTGGCTGACGGCTTGCTGTGTGGGAGTGATCGCAATGGGGGCACTGGCGGCGCCGGCTCCGGGGGCCCAGGGAGCCCAGATGCCGTCGAAGGTCGCGGTGATCAGNNAATCAACCTGTCCAAGGTCTTCGACCAGTACCGGCTGACCAAGGACCTGGAGGACCTCTTCGAGGCCAAACAGCAGCAGATGGCGGCGGAGGCCAAGCAGAAGACCGACGAAATTACCGTGAAGCGGCAGGAACTGGCCCGCTTCAAGCCGGATTCGGAAGACTACAAGACCCGGCGGGCCCAGGTGGATGAGATGGAGGTCCAGTTTGAGGTCTGGGCGGCCACCAAGGAGCGGCAGATTCGGGAAGAGCACAAATCGTGGCTCCTGCGAATCTATCAGAACGTCCACAAGGCCGTGGAGGAGCTGTCCGCCGAGAAGGGGATCGAAGTGGTGCTGACCTATGACGAAGTCACGGACGAGGCGCCCGATTCCAAAACGCTCCGGCAGCAGCTTCTGCTGGAGAAGGTGTTCTACTTCGCGAAGGAGCTGGACCTGACGCAGGAAACCATCGAGCGGTTGAACAAGAACTACACTACGCCGGAGAACGCCGTGGGCACGCCGGTCGAGCCGAACGGCGCGGCGCACGCGACCGCGGCCCCGGCCGCCGCGAGTTCGTCATGACGGATTTCTGCACACTGTCGGAACTGGCCGATGAGTTCGGCCTGGAGCTGCACGGCGACGGCTCCGTGCGCGTTCGCGGCGTTAACACGCTGTCCGCGGCGGGCGCGGAGGAGATCGCCTGGGTGGCGGACGCCCGTCACGCAGCGCGGTTGGGCCGTTGCCGGGCCGCAGCCGTGGTGGTGCCGTGCAAATTCGGCGGGACCCCGATGCCCTCGCTGCGATCGGATTCCGTGGAACGGACGGTGGCCCAGTTAATGGGGCATTTTGCGCCGCCGGTGCCGCGACCGTCCACAGGGGTGCATNNTGTCGGGCTCGGCGGTCCTGGGCGCAGACGTGGCGATCGGCCCGTACGTGGTGATCGGCGAGCGAGCGGCGATCGGTGATCGAACGATTCTGCACGCCGGCGTTCACGTGGGCGACGACTGCCGGATCGGAGCCGATGGCCGGATCTGGGATCACGTGGTCATTCGCGAGCGGTGCGAGGTGGGCGACCGAGTAATCCTGCATCCGCACGTGGTGATCGGCAGTGACGGGTTCGGGTACTACTTCGCCGAGGGCCGGCACAACAAGATTCCGCATGGCGGCCGGGTGGTGCTGGGGGACGACGTGGAGATCGGCTCCGGCTCGACGCTGGACCGGTCCAAGGTGGGGGAGACGGTGGTGGGCCCTGGCACGAAGATTGATAACCTGGTGCAGATCGGCCATAATGTGCGGATCGGGGCCCATTGTATCCTCATCGCCCATTGTGGAATCGGCGGCAGCGCAGTGCTGGGCAACGGCGTGATCCTGGGAGGGCACGTGGGCATCCGGGACAACGTCACGCTGGGCGACGGGGTTTCTGTCGCTGCGTGCAGTTGTGTCGGCCGCGACATTCCTCCGGGCCAGACCGTGGGAGGGATTTCTGCCTACGATCACCAGATCTACAAGCGGGTGCTGGCATTGACACCCAAGCTTCCGGACATCGTGCGTCAGGTGAAGGAGCTGGCCAAACGAGTGGAGAGTCTTGAAGCCGCAACAGACCATCCATAAGCCCGTCGAGATGGAAGGACGGGGCCTGTTCACGGGAGAGCCGGCGACGCTGCGCTTCTTCCCGGCCGAGCCCAACACGGGGCTGCGGTTTGTCCGTGTCGACCAGCCGCAGCCCGTATGCGTGGAAGCCCGGGTGGAGAACGTCTCGAAGCGCGCCCGCCGGACGTCCCTGCGGAACGGCACGGTGGCCATAGAGACCGTCGAGCATTGTCTCAGCGCGTGCGCCGGGCTGGGAATTGACAACCTGCGGATCGAGCTGGCCGGCAATGAGCTGCCCTCGGTGGACGGCAGTTGCATGGCCTACGTGCAGTCGCTCCAGAAAGCCGGCATTGTGGCCCAGGACCGGCCGCGCGAGCCGTTCGTGATCCGCGACACGGTGCGGGTGGTGGACGGAGACTCGGAGCTCGTCGCCCTGCCTCCGCTTCGTCCGGACGCGGAGAGCCTGGAGATCATCTACGATCTGGACTACGGGCATGCGTCGGCGATCGGGCGGCAGATCCACTCGGTGACGATCACGCCGGAGACGTTCGTGCAGGAGATCGCCCCGGCCCGCACGTTTGTGCTCAAGCAGGAGGCGGACCAGTTGCTGGCGATGGGGCTGGGCACGCACCTGACCTATGATGACATCCTGGTTTTCGGCCCGGACGGGGTCATCCAGAACGAGCTGCGCTATCCCAACGAGTGCGTGCGGCACAAGATTCTCGACCTGCTGGGCGACCTGATGCTGTCCGGTCGGTTCCTGGTCGGCCGCATTTTCGCCCGCAAGTCCGGGCACTCCTTGAACCAGGAAATGGCCCGGCGGCTGGCGGAACAGGCGCATGACCAGAGACTGCGTGACCTGCTGATCACGCCGCCGGCGTATGACATCCGGGCGGTGCAGCGGGTGCTGCCCCACCGCTACCCGTTCCTGATGGTGGACCGCATCCTGGAGATCGACGGCACACGGCGGGCGGTGGGCATCAAGAACGTGACGGCCAACGAGGAGTTCTTCCAGGGGCACTATCCGGGGCAGCCCATCATGCCCGGCGTGCTCATCATCGAGGCAATGGCGCAGATGGGGGGAATCCTGTTGTCGCAGGAGCTGGAGCACAAGGGGATGGTGGCGATCCTGTTGAGCCTGGACAAGGTCAAATTCCGGCGGCCTGTGGTGCCGGGTGACCAGCTTGTTCTGACGGCGCGGGCCGTTCACGTAGCGGCCCGGCGGGGACACGTGCGCTGCACGGCCCACGTGGCGCGGGAGCTGGTCTGCGAGGCGGACATCCGCTTCGCCCTGACGGACGCGGAACCGGGGTCGACCCGGACCGGGAGTGACGCGTAATCGTGGAAGAGATTCTGGCGGAAGCAACAACCGAGATTCATCCGACCGCGATCATCGAGGACGGTGCGGACATCGGGCGCGGCGTACGCATCGGCCCGTACTGCGTGATCGGAACGAACGTGGTGCTGGGCGATGGGTGCCGGCTGCACAACCACGTGACGATCACGGGCTGGACCACCGTCGGGCGAGACTCGGTGTTCTATCCCAACACCGTGATCGGAGCGGCTCCCCAGGATCTGAAATACCGCGGAAGTCCGACGCGCCTGACAATCGGCGACCGAAACGTCTTTCGGGAACAGGTCACGGTGCACCCGGGGACGGAGCACGGGGGCGGCCACACCCACATCGGGAATGACAACCTCTTTCTGGTGGGCGTGCACATTGAGCACGACTGCCTGGTCGGCGACCGCTGCGTCCTGGCGAATTACGTGCAGCTGGGCGGGCACGTCATTCTGGAAGACTGCGTGACGTTCGGCGGGCATTGCGGAGTCCACCACTTCGTCACGGTGGGCAAGCACGCGATGGTAGGCGGGCTGTCGCCCATTTCGCAGGATGTTCCACCCTTCATGATCGTGGTGGGAGCCCGCGGCTCGAGCCCGCGCGTGCGGTACATCAATCGGGTGGGGCTGCAGCGCTGCGGCTTTACCGAGGAGCAGATCCAGGCTCTCAAAGTCGCCCAGATGAGGCTGTTCTCGCTCTCCGCCCGTCGCTCCGGGCGACCCATTCTGCAAACCATCGCGGAGATGAAGGCCGATGGTGCCCTGGATGCAAACGTGGAATACCTGCTTGACTTCCTCATCCGTTCATTCGAGCACGGGAGGAACGGACGATACCTGGAGTCGTTGCGCCGGGCCTGAGGGGACCCGGGTGTCCTTCCCGAGCGGCCTCGAGATGTCCGTTGGACCGTGAAGTACCCTCCGGGAGAAAACCAGACCATGACGCAGACGTTTCGAGCGGCCGTGATCGGCGCAGGACGCATGGGGCGCCACCACGCCCGGCTCTATCACCAGATGCCGGACACACGGCTTACAGCCGTGGTGGACACGGACATGGCCAAGGCCGGCGCCCTGGCCGCGGAGTACGGCTGCGCGGCCGTGGCGCGAGTGGAGGACGTGATCGACCGAATCGACGTCGCGACGATCGCGGTGCCCACGGTGTTTCACGAGGAGGTCGCGTTGCCGCTGATCGACCGGGGCATTCCGCTGCTCATCGAGAAGCCCATGGCACCGGACAGCGCGGCCGCCCGGCGGATGTGCGAGCGGGCGGAGGCACGGGGCGTACTCATCCAGATCGGTCATTCCGAGCGGTTCAACCCGGTCGTGGTGGCCATACAGCGGATGGAGGTGCGTCCGCGCTTCATCGAGACGCACCGGATCAGCCCGTTCACGTTCCGCAGCGCGGACATCGGCGTCGTGTTCGACATGATGATCCACGACATCGACATCGTTCTGCACCTGGTGAAGGAGCGGACGTACAGGGTGGACGCGGTGGGCGTGGCGGTTCTGGGCCCGCACGAGGACATCGCCAACGCGCGGGTGACCTTTGCCAGCGGAGCGACGGCGAACCTCACCGCCTCGCGCCTGGCCCTCAAAACGGAGCGGATGATCCGCGTGTTCAGCCCGGATGCGTACCTGTCCGTCGATTACGGCAAGAAGACGGGCATCGCCGTCAAGAAGGACGCCAATCTGGACCTTTTGCGCATGGCCCGGGAGAAGAACTTCAAGGACCTCTCCGAGATGCAGCACGTCGATTTCGGCTCGCTGGTCAACGTGGAGCCGCTGATGATCGACGACGTGGAGCCGCTCCGGGCGGAGATCACGGCGTTCCTGAAGTCCGTGCGCGAGGGAACGCCCCCGCCTGTGTCCGCCACGGACGGCCTGGCGGCCGTGGAGCTGGCGGAGGCGATCGTGGCCTCCGTGCAGTCCCACGGGTGGAAGGCGGAATGAGCGGCTTCGCGTCGGCAGCCGCGCAAGGCCGCCGCGTTTGAGCCGGGCCGCCCCTGCTGGACAGCGTCTGTCCCTCGCTGCACACTAGCTCCGGCATGGACATGATCCTGGCGGAAAACCTGGTGAAGGTGTTCCCCTCGCCCGACGGGTCCGACAAGCGGGCGGTGGATGGCCTGAGTTTCCGGGTGGGGCCGGGCGAAATGTACGGCCTGCTGGGCCCCAACGGGGCGGGCAAGACGACAACGTTGCGGATGCTCAGCGGACTGATGGCCCCGAGCGAAGGCCGGGCGGTGCTGGCCAGCTGTGACGTGGCGGCGGACGCCCGCCGCGTCAAGCGGAACATCGGGTTTCTGACGGCCCACACGGGCCTGTACCAGCGTCTCTCGCCGCGCGAGCTGCTGATGTTCTTCGCAGAGTTGCACGGGCTGACGGCCGGCGACGCCCGCCGGCGCGTGCAGCACCTGGTGGACTGGCTGCAGATGGGCGATTTCGCCGAGCTGCGGTGCGGCGGGTTGTCGACCGGCCAGCGGCAGCGGACGAACATCGCCCGGGCCCTGGTGGCGGACCCGCCCATCCTGATTCTCGACGAGCCCACGCTGGGCCTGGACGTGCTGAGCAACCGCGTCATCCTCGATTTCATCGTCCGCGAGCGCGACGTGGGCAAGACGGTGCTGCTCTCCACGCATTACCTGCACGAGGCGGAAGTGATGTGTGACCGCGTGGGCCTGCTGCACAAGGGCCGGCTGGTGGCCGAAGGCGCGGTGAGGCAGCTTCTGGAACAGACGGGCGAGCCCAACCTCAGCGAGGCGTTTCTGCGGATTGTGGGAGAGTCCGAGTCGGTGCTCCCGCGTACGCCGTCGCCCGCGGCGCCGGGAGGAAAGCCCGGATGATCTCGTACCGCCGCGTGAGCATAATCTACCTGAAGGAGCTGGTGGACATTCTGCGCGATCGTCGGGCGCTGGCCGCCATGGTGATCGTACCGATCGTGCTGTACCCGCTGCTGATGGTGGGGTCCGTGCAGGCGATCAGCGTTGCGTCCAGCGAGCTGCGCCGGCAGATCGTCATCGGCGTGGACCCGGAGCACCGCGAGAGCTTCAGTGAGCTCTACCGCGAGTACGAGTCCCATGCCGCCCTCCGAGCGCCCGCGTCCCAGCCGGACCCGTCCGATGCGTCGCCGGAGGAACGCCCGGAAGTGCTGCTCCGCGAGGTCCGCTCGGACGAGATGAGGCAGACGGTGCGCGATCGCCTCATTCATCTCGGAGTGGTGTTCCAACGTCTGCCGAGCGGTGATCCCCTGACCAGCCAGTACGAGATTGAGTTGATCTACGATCCGGAGCTGCCGCGGGGGCGTTCCGCGTTTGACTGGCTGTCGGCCGTCCTTCGCGACGTCGCCCGCCGGCGCGTCGAGTTCCGCATGTCCGTCTGGAACGTTCCGATCGAGTCGCTGGAGCCGATCCTGCTGGTCGAACGGAAGATCACGACACCGGGTTCCGTGCTGAGCCTCATCCTGCCGCTGATTCTGGTGCTGATGACCATCACGGGTGCCATTTATCCGGCCATCGACCTGACGGCGGGCGAGCGGGAGCGGGGCACGCTGGAAACGCTCATGGTTTCACCGGTGCCGGTGATGGAGCTGATCGTCGGGAAGTTCCTGGTGGTCACGACGGTGGCGGTGGTGGGTGCGGCCCTGAACCTGGTCTGCGTCAGTGCGACGGTGTATTTCGGCGGGTTTGAGCAGGCCCTCAGCGGGCGTGAGCAGAGCGGCGGGTTTCCGTTCGGCGTGCTGCCGGTCATCCTGCTGTCGCTCGTGCCGTTTGCGATTCTGTTTTCGGCGGTGTTGATCGCCGTGTGCAGCTTTGCCCGCACGTTCAAGGAGGCGCAGAACTACATCACGCCGGTCATTCTGGCCACGCTGATTCCCGGCGGCATCGCCGCCCTGCCCACCAGCGAACTTCAGGGCGTGCTGGCGGTGACGCCGGTGGCCAACATGGTGCTGCTGACGCGCGAACTGCTGCTGGGCAGCCCGGTGCCGGCCGGGATGATCGCCCGGGTCCTGATCTCGACCACGCTGTACGCGGTGGCCGCCGTGGCCCTGGCGGCCCGAATGTATGGGACGGAGTCGGTGGTCTTTTCCGATTCCGGCTCGATCCGGGCCTCGTTCGCCCGGCGTCTGATCCGGCCGACGGAGCGGCCTTCGGCCGCCCTGGTCGCGCTGGCAGCGGCCCTGCTGTTCCCGCTGTGGTACTTCGTGCAGGTGCGGCTTCAGAGCACCGGCGGCACCGGGCTGCTGGACACGCTCCAGCGCAGCGCGGTGGCCCTGCCCATCTGCTTTGTCGTGCTGCCGCTGCTCGTGCTGTGGTACTGGAAGGTCAACCCGGCGACCACGCTGCAGACATCCGCACCCCGCGCGCGCCACGTGATCGCGGCGGTGCTTTTGGGGCTGGCCATGTGGGTGCCGGTGTCGGAATGGACCGTGCTGCAGGGCCGACTGGTCGGCATGGCGCCCGGGCTGGCGGAGCAGAACCGGGAACTCATCGCGGCGCTGAACGTGACTCCGATCTGGCAGGTCGTTCTCTACCTCGGCATCGTACCGGGACTCTGCGAAGAACTGTTCTTCCGCGGCGTGCTGCTCAGCGGGCTGCGTGACTCCATGCGAAAGTGGACGGCCATCGTGGTCACGGCCCTGGTGTTCGCGGTGTTCCACTTCGTGTTCTTCCACGTGCCGACGAAGGCCGCCCTGGGAATCGTGCTGGGGTGGTTGTGCTGGCAGTCGCGTTCCATCTGGCCGGCCGTGCTGGCCCACGTTCTTCACAACAGCGTGGTCGCCCTGCTGCCGCGCGTGGGTGACCGGCTGGGCATGGATTTCGCCGAGTTGAGCACGCCGGCCCACCTGCCGATTCACATTGTGGTGCCGGGGCTGGTGATCGTCGCGGCCGGCGTGCTGCTGGCGCGGCGTCCGGCCTCCCGACAGGCGCCCGTGTAAACTGTACCACCAACGTCCGAGTTCTTTGCGTCCCGCGAAGACTCTCCCGCCCGCACCGGCGCAGTGCCTTGCGGCGACAGCCCTCAGCCTCTCCTCGCCCCTCGTCCCGGAGCCTGCCCACCCTTCCCCCGGCCAGCCGCGCGTCGTCCCCGGTCCTTTGCCTCTGGTTGGTGGCCGGTCGGCTCAAGCCGACCCCTCCTTCGCCGTTCCGCGCAGGCAACGGCATGCCGGATCGCTGCGAGGACTGCAACGGCAACGGCGTTCCGGACGACGCGGACCTGAGCCTGGGCACCAGCCGGAACTGCAACGGCAACGGCCGGCCCGACGAATGCGACATCGCGGATTGCCCCCGCTTGGATCCCACCTGTCATGGCTGCAATCGCAGGGACAGCACGCACGCCGGAAGTATCGCGGCGGACCGCTGGTGATGCGGCATAGCCTCAGAGGCGAATCTTTCCCGTGCTACTGTCTGGCCTGCGGTATGGAAGGCATCGAGGCGCAGCAGAGTACAAGATTACACATACACACACACACACACAGAAAAAAGATGCGATCTGAAACAACAGACGTTGCGTAAACGCACCACATTAGATAGGATAATAAGCGCAGGGGCGGCCCTGCAGGGTTTGGCATTCTGGGATGCGGACGGGGCAGGCGGGCACGACCCATTTCCTGCTGCCTGCCCCCGTCACGAGCCCCAACCCGACGGCGGATACGCGGTGCTTGCCACTTGGAGGGTNNCAAAAGCAGCAGGTGTGTTTCTCGCTACGCTCGCCGCTAGCGGGCTTCCCGCTTCGGCGGATCTGGTCACGTTTGATTTCACCGTTGAACTCACCAGCGTGTACGATCGAGACGGTGTCTTCGCGGGATTGCTGGAAGTCGGCGATCTGCTGACGGGACGCTATGCGTTTGAGGCATCAACGCCGGACCAGAACCCCACAACCGTCATAGGATCGTACGAGAATGCCGTTCAGTCCATCAGTGGCCAGGTAGGTGGGCGGCCATTCTCCGGCCCCACAGCCGGATTCATGAATCTGACGAGCGTACGGGACGTGTTTGGCGAGCCCGATTCGTATCGCATCGATGTTGGCCTTGAGTTCTTGAGCAACGCAGCCTATATGCACCTTGCTGTCTTGGACAGCACGAACAGCTGGGGTATCGGTGACGACCTCCCACTGGAGCCATTTCCGAGCTTCGATAGCACGTCCTTTTCGCTTGTTGATCAACCCGGCGGCGTAACGCTGGCAGGGCGAGTGCTCTCCATAACACCGGAACCGGGGAGCTTGGCATTGTTGGCTTTCGGCGCGCTTTCGGTCTTGGGTCGCACAAGAGGTTGAGGTTGACACGATTGGTCTTCAACTTGGAGGGTTCATCATGTCTCGGATCAGCATAGCAGCCGCAAGTTCTGTTCTCGTTGCGCTCGTCGCCTATGCGGTCCCTGTTTCGGCGGAGTTGGTGAGCTTTGACTTCGTGGTCCAACTCACGAGCGTCGAGGACAGCCAGAACGTCATGCAGGGAGCGCTTGCAGTCGGTGACGAAGTGACGGGGCAATTCACGCTCGACACGTCGTCTCCGGACCTCTCAGGGTTGCCTACCCTGGGCTTCTATCGAGAGCCATTGGTCTCCTTGACGGGCGACGTGGGAGGCGTACCAATTGCGGGACCGGGCCCGGAAATCAGTGAGACGTATGTCCGTATTCCAACGAGCGGACCGTATGGGTTCGAGGTGTTTGAGGATCCGACGTTTCTGGGAACGCGCGCTGACTTTCGTTTCTGGCTGGGCGATTCGACGCGCAGTTGGACCGAAGGAGACGTTCTGCCGACGGAGCCGTTTCCGTACTTCGACTTCAGCCTCTTTCAGTTGGCCGCGCAAGCACCCGGCGGATTCGTCAGGTTGGAGGGCGTGGTGACGTCCTTCACGCCGGAGCCGGCAACCGTGACGTTGGTGGGATTAGGGGCCCTTGCTCTTCTTGGGCGGGTGAGAAGACGCCACAACGCTCCGACCTTACGGTCGCACCGCAAGACCGGGCGCGCAGCGCCCTTTTTTATTTGCGCTTTGCTCGCAGTTATCGGAGCATCCGGAGCGGCGTTCGCGGACGCGCCGTGTGGCTGCACCGACATCGTCTTCGTCGTGGACACAACGGCAAGCATGAGCAACGCTCTCACTGTTTTGGCGGACAGCAACGGCCTGCGCGCGGTCATCGACATGGCGGAAGAAATGTCCGGAGGTGATCTGCGGGTGGGGTTGATAACCTTCGATGGCGCCCAGAGTACGGGCGCTGATTACCTGAGAGTGCATTCATCGCTGACTGACAGTGTCCACCATGTCCGGGACTTGATGGCCCTACTGGAAGGGTATACTGAGCACGGAGGTCACTCTCGTGAAGCATCCGACGAGGCATTTCGGGAGATGCTCCGAACGACGCCGTGAGAATCGCACGGAAGCTCGTGTGTGAAACCGCCGGACCGGTTCGATTCACCGTGGCGTTCCCAGTGCATCAAACACGCAATCTTCTTCACCGACAACGTGCCGGGCGGCTGCGACGACGATTACGTGTGTGAGATTGACGAGGCCAACGCATTGACGCGCGCTCGGCAGGCCGGAGCGGCGGGAATCATGATCACCAGCGTGTACGTGGGCGGCTTCCCGTCTGCTTCCCCGGGCATCGAACGAATCATGCGGCGATATGCCGTGATGACGAGCGGCGCGTATGTGCCCGTCTCGGTGTATGCGACCGGCCCGGACGGCATGAGCATCGCGGAAGTCCTGCAGGCGGTGGTTGGCCTCTGCCCGGACTGCAACGAGAACGGGATCAACGATCTGCTGGATGTTGCGCCGGGCGGCGGAAGCCTGGACTGCAACACGAATTCGGTGCCCGATGAGTGCGAGCCGGACTGCAATAGCAACGGCATCCCCGATTCCTGCGACATCCTCACGGGGATGAGTCTTGACGTGAACACAAACGCGCACCCCGATGAATGTGAAGTGGACTGCAACAACAACGGCATTCTGGATGTGTGCGAGAACGACTGCAACGGAAATGCGATACCGGACGAATGTGAAGTGCCGCCAATAGGCTCCCGGCCGGACTGCAACGGGAACTACGTTCCTGACGAGTGCGAGCCGGACTGTGACGACGATGGGATTCCGGACGACTGCGAACTGCCGCCGTACGGCTCCAGCCTGGACTGCAACGACAACGACCTGCCCGATGAATGCGAGGAGGACTGCAACGGCAACACGATCCCGGACGACTGCGACGTCCGGGATTGCGCGGGCACGCCGCCGCCCATCTTCTGCGCCGACTGCAACAGCAACGGCATTCCGGACAGTTGCGACCGCGACGCGGGGTGGCCGGACCTGGACTGCAACGACATCCTGGATGATTGCGAAGACTGCAACACCAATTCCATCCCCGACACGTGCGACCTGAGTTGCGTCGCCCCGGGCTGCTTCGGCATCCCCGGCTGCGGGCAGGATACGGACCTCAACCACAACGGCCTGCCGGATAGCTGCGAAGACTGCAACGACAACGGAATGCCGGACGACCTGGACCTGATTCTGGGCACCAGCCAGGACTGCAACGGCAACGCCGTGCCCGACGAATGCGACATCGCGGATTGCCCCCGCTTGGACCCGGCCTGCCGGGACTGCAACGCCAACGACGTCCCCGATTCGTGCGATCTGACGGCAGGCACCAGCGAAGACTGTAACCACAACCAGGTGCCCGACGAGTGTGACATCGCCGACTGCCTGTCGTGGGAATGGCGCTGCAGGGACTGCGACGACAACGGCATACCGGATGAGTGCGATCTTACGGCAGGGAGGGAGTACGACTGCAACGAAAACCACTGGCTCGACCCCTGTGACATCGCGGTCGGGCGCAGCGTGGACTGCCAGTCCGATGGTGTCCCCGATAAATGCCAGATCAGCCTCTTTCAGACAGAGCCCGACCCGCCGTATTACTGCAATCCGTACCTGACCACCTGCTCGCCGGACCTGGATGTCAACGGTGTGCCCGACGAATGCCAGGACTGCAACGACAACTCCCTGTTCGATCCGTGCGAGATCTGGTGCCGACCGTACTGCGATCCGGAGAATTGCGGCTTTGCGTCGGAAATGGACTGCAGCAGCAACGGCATCCCGGACGACTGCGACGTGGACTGCAACGACAACGACGTGCCCGACACGTGCGAATGTTTTTACGGCGACTTCGACCGCGACGGCGACAGCGATCTGTTTGACTTTGCCGCGTTCCAGAACTGCGTGAATGCCAACGGCGGCCCGGTGAGTTTTGAATGCGACTGCGCGTTCGACCTGTACCCGCTGGCCGGCGGGCCGGGGATCGGCGACGACGACACGACGGCCGCGGACCATCCGTTCTACGAAGCGTATCTGGCCGGGACGACCGGCGGCCCGCACACGCCGTGCTGGGCCGGCCATCCGTATGCGCCCCTGGGCGGCGGCGGACTGGACGGCCTTGATGGGGGTGGCGAGACCCAGGCAGCCGACGGGATGGGCGGCGAATCGGCCATGCCGGCCATGTGCAGCGTGTCGGAGGACGACGCGTCAACGAGTGAATCGGACGGGTATGCGACCCCCGCGCCGCTCACCCTGGAGTTGCGGCCCGTGCAGGGCGGCGACCCGGTGACGGTGCTGACCGCCCACACGACGTACGAAGTGCGCTATACGACGACGCTCGCTCACGTGAACGATGTCGTCCTGTTCGGAGTTGCCCGTTCGCGCGAGCAGGGCCTGACTTCTGCCGGGCGGGCGCAGATGAGCGACTGGTGCGTCGCGGAG
>MTKZ01004098.1_pt1 | contig 15967 bp, 18 predicted proteins | sample 1042781 | NCBI WGS metagenome assembly MTKZ01 (sample SAMN06212207, study PRJNA360539) | anaerobic digester metagenome | biome: Wastewater treatment plant; material: sludge; isolation source: anaerobic digester fed with sludge from wastewater treatment plant | place: Denmark: WWTP Viborg ...
CGTCGATGCCCTACAAATCGCGATCTGGACACGCCGTCCCGGGACCGTGGTCCAGGCCAACAGGGCAGTCAATACACCAGACTGGTTCTTCGGACACCGACTGCGAGACGCCGGCCTGCTCGGATCCATGGGCACGGTCGCATCCAGCGTGAACAACTTGATGATCGAGTCGTTCTGGTCGACCATGCAGCGCGAGCTGCTCGACACCAGGGGCGGTCTGGCAGACACCCCAAGAAGCTGGGAACCGCGATCTCGAGTGGATCGAGGCTTGGTACACCCCCCGCCGACGAAACACGGCTCGGAATGCTCAGCCCCGTCGCCTACGAACACCGGTCTCTTCACACCGCCGCACAAGGCGCAGCATGATCACCACACCACCCGCGTCCGGATAACCGGGGCAGGCTTTCTCCGACGTAAGCGTTCGCCGACCTCAGCGACGAAAAAGCCGATCGTCTCTCACCGCTAGTTGCGAGATCACGAACGAGATGATCCTTGCCCTAACAACAAGCCAGGCAGCCCTGTGGTCCCCCGACGCTCAGCCCACCGTGTTTGGCCCTGTAGGTTGCAAAGACTGCAGGGGTGCGGTTCCCGCGACCCACGCTCAGTATCGCTACGGTCAGAACAGGAGCGGCTCNNCAGGAGCGGCTCGTGCCCCGCCACGTGGATCACGACGGCCGACGCAGCCGAATCGTCAAGGTGACGATGGGTCTGCTGGCTACAGGCGGTCTTCGCGCCGTCACGATCCGTGAAGTGGCTCGGCAGCTGGGCGGCTCCGTGACCCTCGTGACGCACTATTACCCCACGCGGTCCGCCATCTTGGACGACCTGGCGAGCCAGCTAATCGAGATCTGGCGGCAGGAAGTCGCCGACATCGACGCGGGTACCGACGAGCCGATTGAACGCCTGCGCCAATATCTGGCGTGGGCGTTACCGACGCGCGCAGAGGCCTTGCGTCGAGAGCAGGCGAGGATTCGCTTGCTCGCGGAGCGCGAGTCCGAGCCAAGCGCCACTGCCACCTTTCAAGCGTTCGACGCGACGATGAGGTGGGACCTGCGCCGACACCTCGAGGGCCTCGTCGACGACGAATCCCTTGAATTCGTGGTCGACCTGCTCCGCGTGGCTGTGACGGGGGTGACCGTTCTCGCGGTCGAGCACGAAGGACATTGGACCCCAAAAAAGCAGTTGCAGTTTGCAGATCAACTGCTTGCGACTGTCGGGATTATGGAGCCCGACTCTCCTAGTCCCTAGCGTCGCATCGCCGTGGGCGTCGCCGTTCGCCTGCCATAGTGGATTGCCGCCCTAAGTGTTCTGTCCAGACAGGTTGGGCACGCGGTCGGCTGGTGACTTGCCTTTGAGTGCGGTGTGGCCGCGGTGGTGATTGTAGTGATGGAGCCAGTCGGGGTAGGCGGCTGCGCGGTCGGCTTCTGAGCGGTACTCGTGGCCGTAGGCCCATTCCTCGAGCAGGGTCCGTTGAAGCGTTCGATGCTCCTATGTTCGTCAAGCGGCATTAGGGTCTGCTGCACGGATAGGTGACATCTGAATCTGCGTCGATGAGTCGGCGCTGGAAGGATGTGCACCATGCCGAAGGCGTTCCCCAAGGAGTTCCGCGAGGACGTGATCCGGGTCTACAAGGACTCGGATGCCTCGATGGCCCAGGTCGCGAAGGACTTCGGCATCTCGCCGTCGTGCCTGAAACGGTGGCTGTCGATCGACGAACGGAACTCGTCCCGATCATCAAGCCGCGCCACCCCCGCGGCTGAGTCTGATGCGCTGCGTGAAGCGAACAAGCGGATCAAGCTCCTCGAGCAGGAGAACGAGGTCCTGCGTCGCGCTGCTGCGTATCTGTCGCAGGCCAACGTGCCGGGAAAATGATGTACCCGCTCGTCCGCGAGCTGGCCGCCAAGGACGCCCCGGTGCGGGTGCCCGTCGCGGTGACGTGCCGGGTGCTCGACATCGCACGCCAGCCCTACTACCGCTGGCTGAAGTGCCCGATCACCGACGCCGAACTGAGGGCGGCTTACCGCGCCAACGCTCTGTTCGACGCTCACCGCGACGACCCTGAGTTCGGCTACCGTTTCCTGGTCGATGAGGCCAATGAGGCCGGCGAGCCGATGGCCGAGCGGACGGCCTGGAGGATCTGCTCTGAGCTGGGTTGGTGGTCCTCGCACGGCAAGAAGCGCGGCAGCAACGGCAAGAAGCCAGGGCCGCCGGTCCACGACGACCTGTGCGCCGTCATCGACAGGCACGGGGTGACCCGGCACGAGTTCATAGCCAACAGCCCGAACGAGCTCTGGCTCAGCGACATCACCGAACACTGGACCGGCGAAGGCAAGCTCTATGTCTGCGCGATCAAGGACGTCTACTCCAACCGGATCGTCGGCTACTCCATCGACTCACGGATGAAGTCGTCGCTGGCGGTCGCGGCGCTGAACAATGCCGTTGCTCGCCGCCGCATCGAAGGTGGTGATGTGGCTGGCTGTGTGGTTCACACCGACCGCGGGTCGCAGTTCCGAAGCAGGAAGTTTGTCCACGCGATCAACCGTCACTCGATGGTTGGCTCGATGGGCCGGGTCGGTGCGGCTGGCGACAACGCGGCCATGGAGTCGTTCTTCGCGTTGCTGCAGAAGAACGTCCTCAACCGGCGAGCGTGGGCGACGCGCGAGGAGCTGCGGATCGCGATCGTGACTTGGATCGAGAGGACCTACCACCGACGCCGTCGACAGGCCTCTCTTGGACGGTTGACCCCGGTCGAGTACGAGTTGATCATGAATCCGGCCGTGATCAAGGCGGCCTAACTGTTGCGGCTCATGAGGTTGGTGTCACCCGGCGCCGTAGGTCGTGAGGGACGGGCAGGTCCCCGGCGGCAAAGATGGAAGTCGACCAAGACAACCGTCGCCGACACGAAGGACCTGCCCTGTGACCCACCGTAATGCTCCGCTGACCCCTCAAGGCCGTCTGCGGTTGGTGCTGCGCTGCCGCCATCGACCGATCGCCCACATCGCCGCCGAAGCAGGCGTCTCCCGCCAGTGCTTGGGCAAGTGGGTGGCCCGCTACCGCGAGCACGGCGAAGCCGGCCTTCACGATCGTTCGAGTGCACCAGCCCAGCGGCCCACCCAGACACCTGTTGCGGTGGTCGAGCAGATAGCGGTGATGCGGAAGAACAAGTGGTCAGCGCGCCGGATCGTGCGCGAACTCGCGGCCCAGGACATCCCCATCTCGGTGGCCACGGTGACTCGGTGGCTACACAAGCTCGGCCTCGCGCGCCTGGATCACCTCGACGTCGACGGCGAACCGCTGCGCAGGCCCGGCACCATCAAGGCCTGGTGGCCCGGGCACATGATCCACATCGATGTGAAGAAGGTCGGCCGCATCCCCGACGGCGGCGGCTGGCGCATCCACGGCATCAACTCCGACCAGGCCCGCGCCGCAGCCAGGGCCACCGCCAAGGCGAAGGCCAGCGGGACCCGGCCGGGCTACGTCTACCTGCACTCCGCAGTCGATGGGTTCTCCCGTCTGGCCTACACCGAGGCCCTCGAGGACGAGACCGCGAAGACCGCGATCGGGTTCCTCTTCCGTGCCCGCGTCTGGTTCGCCGCCCACGGCGTCACCCGCTTCACCCGGATCGTGACCGACAACGGCTCCTGCTATCGCGCCAAGGACTTCACCCGCGCGGTGTGCTCCTTCGCCGCGCGCCATCAGCGGACCAGGCCCTACACGCCCCGCCACAACGGCAAGGTGGAGCGATACCAGCGGATCCTGGCCAACGAACTGCTTTACGCCCGCCCCTGGCTCAGCGAAGACCACCGCCGCGACGCGATCGCGACCTGGAACCTGCACTACAACTACCATCGAACCCACAGCGCCGCCGGCGACCAGCCCCCGGCCTCACGCTTGCGGACCGGCGTCACCAACGTCATGAGCAACTACAGTTAGTGCCAACCGGGGCCACGGCCTTCCGGTGGCCCGGGGTCTGCCTTGGGGTGCCGTGACAGCCTGGGAGGTCAAGACCCTGCCCCCGCCGAGCGGTTGGGCTAGAACGATGCGTCACAAGGGGATACGAAGTGCCGTCACTGCAGGATGTCTGGAACGTCACTCGTCTGAGGTTGCTTGTAGAGCTGGAGAAGTGCAGCAGCTTGTCGCAGGCGGCCGAGGCGGTTGGTGTCAGCCAACCTAGCGCCAGCGAGCATATTCGCTTGTTGAACGCTGCCGCGGGAGAACCGATTGTTGAGCGCTACGGACGGTCGCTACGGCTCACCCACGCGGGTCGCGTGTTAGCCGTCTACGCCTCCCAAGCACTCTCGAACCTCACTGCCGGCGAGTCCGCCCTTGCCGCCCGCGCGGGACTGCGCACCGGCACGCTCGAGCTCGGCGCGTCTTCGGTGCCTGGAACTTATTTGGTTCCAGACATCATCGAGCAGTTCCAGCAGGAATGTCCCGATGTCAACGTGCACGTGTCGGTGGGATCGACCGCAGAAGTTCGTCAATGGCTAAGTTCGGGTCGAGTCACGTGCGCTGTCACGTGTGGTGATATGCGCGACGAGCGCCTGACAGTGACCGCCCTTGGCCCTGATGAGATCGTCGGTGTAGCCAGACCCCGCTTCCTTGACCTGTCCTCGGACGGCTATGTGGACGCCGCCGCCCTCGATGATTTCACGCTTCTGGTTCAAGAAACGGGCTCAAGCACCCGCGAGTACGCCTTGGGACTTTTGTCCGGCACTGACTACTCGTTCCGCAACGTATGGGAACTGGGTTCGGTGGACGCGGTCAAGCGGGCGGCGCGTCGAGGCCGTGGAGTCGGCTTCCTGTCCACTCACGCCATTGCGGACGAGCAACGGCGGGGGGAGGTCGTCGCTTTCCGGGTGACGGATTTGCCTTCGCCAGCGCGGCGAGTGTGTTGGGTCCGGCTGACGCGGGCGTCTGTCAGTCCCGCCGAAACGTACTTCGAGTCGATGCTGCGGTCGCACCTCTCCCGCGCGGGTGGGGTGTAGTCGTTAACCGGACGTATCGGGTAATCCGATACATAGCCGGCTGGAACTCCCATCTGCCGATGTGGCAGGCGCGAGTGCCGAGGATTCATTGACTCGACTTATAGTCCGCTCCTATCGTTCAACGATCGTTAGTTGATCCCAGACGACTTTAGGAGCGGCGGATGCAATCAAGCGGCCTCCCACTTGTGGAGACTCCAGATGTCCTGATCGTGGGGGCGGGTGTCATTGGTACGTCGATTGCTATGGCCCTCTCCCATCTTGACGTGGACGTTGCGGTCGTTGAGCGGCGACACGACGTCGGCGAGGAGACGTCCCGCGCCAACAGCGGTATCGCTAATTGCGGCTGGTCTCTTGCGCCGGGCAGCCTTGAGGCGCAGTTGGTTTGTGCCTCGAGTCCGCGGTGGGAGGACATTGCCTCGAGGCTAGGTGTCACGTTTCGCCGGGTGGGCCTGACCCTTTTGGCCTTCTCGGAGGAGGAGGCATCCGGGATCTCGGCGTTGTGCGAACGAGCCACGGAGAACGGCGTCACAGTCCGAGAGGTGCGCGGTGATGAACTCGCTGAAGTTGCTCCGCACGCCTCTGGTCGGGCGGTAGCCGGCATCTATGTCCCCGATGAGGGGGTCGTCGACTCAGTGCGGTTGCCAGTCGCATTCGCCGAGCTCGCCTCCGTTAACGGGGTGCGCTTCTATCTGGGGGAGTCGGTGGTCTCAGCCTCTTTAGGCAATGGACAGGTCGAAGAGGTGCTGACGACAAAACGTCGCTTCCGGCCGCGGTTTGTCGTGAACGCCGCTGGCCTGGGGGCGGACTTCGTTTCGAAGTCTCTAGGCGGCGACGAATTCTCCATCACTCCGCGCCGAGGGCAGTGGGTTCTGCTCGATAGGGAGTTCGGGAAACGAGTTCCGTCGATCCTCACCGGAATGCCGGGGAAGCTCGGTCACGGTCCGATGGTTATCCCGACCGCCCACGGGTCGGTGCTCATCGGTCCGGACGCAGAGGACCTCGAAGACAAGACAGATAAGTCTACGACCGGAGCAGGTCTTGACGACGTGGTGGATCGGTGTCGTGTCTTGATGCCGGACATTGACACGAAGTTCGCTATCAAGACCTTCGCGGGTCTGCGACCCCACAGCGACAAGACGTACCGCGTCGGCTGGTCTGAGACTGCAGGGAACCTCCTCCAAGCCGCGGGCATTCGCTCGACAGGGGTCTCCTCATCGCTGGCGATGGGAGACCACATCCGTGATTTGCTCGTCGGAGCGGGGCTCAGCGATCGGCTGGACGCGGGAGCTCGTAACGACCTCGAGTACACGCCGCCGCTATGGGCGGACGGCGACTACGCGCGGGTTGCTAAGGACCCGTTGGGCCGCACGGTGGTGTGTGCCTGCGAGAAGGTCACCGCTGCCGACATCCATCAAGCCCTGCGGGAGCCGTTGCCGGCGACATCCATCGGGGGAGTGGCCAGACGGACCCATGCGACGTGGGGGCGTTGCCAAGGTTCGGCGTGCCTGTCCGGAGTCTCGTTCATCACCTCGCTCTATACCCCAGGAGAGGCGTGGGAAACGCCGATGCATGAGCCGGGATCAACGCTTGGCGCGGGGGTGACGACCGGTGAGTGACGTGGTCGTTGCGGGTGCTGGACGTACCGGCATCTTGGTGTCGCGGATGCTCGCGGAGCGTGGAATCGGTGTAACGCTCGTCGAGCGATTGCCGGCTCCGGGGGGCCAGGAGCCGGAGACCGATGCCGCTCAGCTTGCTCGGGCCGCGTCGCGCGCCGGCGTGCGGATGATGCTTGGCACTCTCGCGGCCGAGTTCCGCCAGGGTCAGGTCCATACCCTGGGGGTAGAGGGTGCAGTCACGCTGTCGGCCGATGCACTCGTCGTGGCTACGGGATCTCGGCCGCAAACGCGTGCCGAGCTTGGCATCGCAGGGGAGCGCGGTGCCGGGGTCATGCCCGGGTCCGCGACCCGGCACCTCCTGGACTCGGGTGTGCTTTTGGGCCGTCACCCGCTGGTGATCGGAGACGGTCATTTGGCTGAGGAGCTCTGCTCGGCCTTAGGCTCTGCCGGCGCCATCACGGTGACGTCGGTTCGAGCCGGGTCGGACGGGGTTGATCCATGGCCTGGCACGAACACCTTCACCGATGCCCGGGTTCTGAGCGTGCACGGTTTTCCCCGGGTGAACCGGGCAGTGGTGTCCCAGGGCGATCGCCTGACCCATGTGCACGCGGACGCGGTGATCTTGGCTGCCAGTCGGGTTGCGATGCGCAACATCGAGGGGGCTGTCTTCGGAGGACCCCACGTCGTCGAATGCTTCAGCCTCGCCGAACCCAAGACGTTCGACAACGCCGAAGCAGCGGCGATGCAAGCCTGCGAACAAACCATGCTCACGTTGCGCTGACCGTCAAAAACGCCTGATCAGGAGACCCCAATGCAAGTGCTTTCACCAGTTGGAGAGTTCAAAGTCGCCGTCGACGGCGTACGTATCCGTGACGGCCGGCTGGTTGTTCACATGTCCATGGGCGCCTGGCGCTCCGAGGCCACGCTCGAGCGTGGTGACCTGCCCTACGTTGGTGTCGCCGCGAGCTTGCTCTTCGGCACGTTCTATATGGGTCGTCAGTCAGTAAAAATCGCCCTCAAGGCCCGAGAGTTGGGCTCACGATGACTGTGGCTAAGTTGGTGCCCGTCCTTGAGGCCGCCACGGCGGGCGGCTATGGCGTCCTGGCGGTCAACATCGTGAACGGGCTGACGCTCAGGGCGGTGGTTGATGCGGCCGAAGAACTACGCGCACCGGTGATAGTTCAGACGTCCGTCAAGACGGTCCTGTCGCAAGGTATTCCCGAGACCATGTCCATGTATCGCCACGCCGCCGAGCGCGCGACCGTGCCGGTGGTGCTCCATCTAGACCACTGCACCGATCGAAATGTGCTCCTCGACTGCCTGAAGGCTGGCTGGGGTTCTGTGCTTTTCGACTGTTCGGGTCGCACGCTCGAGGAGGCGACCGAGCAAACCAAGCAGGTAGTGAGGGAGGCTCGGAGCTTTGGGGCGGACGTCGAGGGTGAGATCGAGGGGATAACGGGTGTCGAGGACGGGGTCGGCAGCGACGACAAATCGGAGCTTTACCCCCTGGATGACGCAGTGCGCTTCATACGCGAGACAGGGATCGACTGCTTCGCGCCAGCCATTGGCAACGCACACGGTGACTACCCCCAGCTTCCCAACCTTGACGTCGACCGGGTGGACTCGCTGGTGGACGCGACCGGGCTCCCTATGGCGTTGCATGGCGGGAGCGGGCTGAGCGACGACCAGTTTCGGGACCTGATTTCCCGTGGCTGCGCCAAGGTGAACATCTCCACCGCACTCAAGCAGGCATACATCGACGCGCACCGGGATTTCCTGGCGGAGAACCCGGACTGCCATGAACCCTTGACGTTGATGGCGTTTGTGTCGAGCCGCGTGAGCATGGTCGCGCAGGGGCTCATCAAGGTATTCGGCAGCGAAGGGCGTGTCGCATGAGGGCGCTCATCTTCGATTGCGACGGCGTACTCGCAGAAACTGAGCGCGACGGACACCGGGCGGCCTTCAACCGGATGTTCGCCGCGGAGGGTCTCGACTTCGAGTGGACTGAAGACGACTACGCCTCGGTGCTGAGCGTCGCAGGCGGCAAGGAGCGACTGCGCCGGTTATGCACCGACGCGTTCGTGGAGCGACACGGGCTACCGACCGAGCAGGCAGCACTTGATGAGCTCGTGGCGTTGTGGCATCGACGCAAGACGCAGATTTTCTTGGACCTCGTCGCCGAGGGGCGGATGCCATCTCGCGCCGGCGTCCGACGCCTCGCTTCTGAGGCGCGCGCCGCTGGGTGGCGTTTAGCCGTGGCGTCCACGTCCGCTGTCGTGTCGGTGGAGGCAATCGCTGAACAGGTGCTGGGCCGAGAGTTGCTGGGTGAGTGCGTGATCGCTGCTGGTGACATGGTGGAGAACAAGAAACCCGCGCCGGACATCTACCTCCATGCGGCACGTCTGCTGGGGATCGACGCATACGACGCCGTGGCCGTGGAGGACTCGCATGTCGGGGTGTCGGCCGCCGTGGCCGCCGGCATGCGCGTAGTAGCAACAGTCAGTCATTACACGGCAGATGAGGACTTGACTGCAGCCGACATCGTTGTCGACGGCCTCGGGGAGCCCGACGGTGCTGCAATCGCGGTGTACAAGAACGACACAAAAACAGAGATCAAAACTCATGTCGCTTTGGAGCACGTCGCCTCGTTGTTGGGTCAATCAGGGGCTATGCGTGGAGCGGCCCTGCCGAAGGTGGACTCATGGAAATAATTAGCGACACGGTCATCTACATTATGATGGCGTTCGTCCTGATCGGCGCGGTGGCGGCTATCAGAGACGATCAGGGGGGCATTGGCAAAGAGTTCATGCAAGGCCTGCACTCGATCGGCTATCTGTTCATCCCCGTCGCCGGAGTGATGGCTTCGCTTCCATACCTGAGCATCTTCGTCGAGAAGGTCCTAGGGCCAATTTGGTCGGCTCTAGGAGCCGATCCGGCCATAGCCGCCACGACGTTCATTGCGTCCGATATGGGTGGCTATCAGCTGGCAGAGGCAACGGCCCAAAGTGACGGCGCATGGATCACCGCCATGGTCACCGGCTACATGGCCGGAGCGACAATTGTGTTCACGATTCCGGTGGGCTTGGCGATGTTGCAGAAGGCAGACCACAAGTATATGGCACTTGGCATCATGTCCGGGATTCTTACGATCCCGATTGGTGTCGCGGTGACTATGCTTATCGTCTTGGCGACCGGGGCCGATATCCGGTCCGAATCAAGCACCACCGGGCCAGCGGACACGCCGATCTCCGGGCTTGATGTGGGCGCCCTCGTCGGCAATCTGGTGCCCCTTGTGATCGTCGTGCTTTTGATCGCCGCCGGTCTTAAATTCTTGCCCGACCTGATGATCAAACTTTTCATGGTCTTCGGCCGATTCATTGACGCGGCGGTCAAAATCATTCTGGCCCTGTCAATCGTCGAGTACTTCACCGGGGTCTTTTCGCGTGTTTTTGGTTCCTGGGGCTTCGACGCCATCATTGCCACTGAGGATAATACGTTCCGAGCGCTGGAAGTCGCTGGATACGTTGGAATTATGCTTGCCGGGGCGTTCCCGATGGTTTACGCAATTCAGAAGTACATGTCGCGTCCGCTGAACGCAGTGGGTTCAAAGTTCGGCATCAGCCAGCCAGGTATGGCTGGAATTCTAGGTGGATCGGCCAACGTGCTGGCTTTGTTCCACCTGATCAAGGAGATGCCCCCGAAGGACAAGGTGCTGGCCGTAGCCTTCGCCACGACGGGGGGATTCCTGCTCGGCGACCACCTGTCGTTCACAGCGAACTTTCAACCGAATCTGATTGTCCCCGTCCTGATCGGCAAGTTGACGGCTGCCCTTCTCGCCATGGCGCTGGCCTACAAAATCGCTGTGCCAACCGCCCGCCGGCTGGAGGCAGCCGACCTCGAGCCTGGCCTCGCCTCAAGCCCCCCAGTTGCGGGGCTTGGCGCGACCGGGACAGAGACGCGGGGGTCTGACGAATGACCCAATCCCTGAACAACGTCGCGGCTTGTGACCCGCCGTGCGTCCGACAGGCGGTAGCCCGGCTGTGGCCAGGAGCCACCTGGTCCGCGGAGCCGCTTGACGGCGGCATGACGAATCGAAACTTCAAGGTCGAGGTACAGATAACCGACCGAGAGCAACGTACGGTGGTCGTTCAGGAGCAACTGCCTGACGCGCTCGCAGCACGGGTCGGTATTCATCGTGAGAACCAAGTTCGCGCCATGGCCATGGTGCTGGACTTGGGTTTGGCACCCGAAGTGCTCGGACAGTGGACAGAACCCCGGGTTCTAGTCTCCGAGTTCGTAGAAGGCGCGTTGATGTCCGCGGTCCCGGATCGGGTTCATGCGACCGCGCTGGTGGGTCAAGCCCTGGCGAAGCTGCACAAGCACACGCAGGGCGTGGTAATGACGGGTCCTATTTCCGACCCATACAGCGGCACCGCGTGGATCCTGAATCAGGTCAAGAGCGAGGCCCCGGCCACGGCGGAGACGTTCGCGTGGACGATGGACATTCTCGCCCGCATTCAGGCTGCGTGCGGGCCGTACACGCCCAGTCTGCTCCACTCGGATGTCTCCGAGGGCAACGTGATCATCCTTCCCGACCGGGCGGTGCTCATCGATTGGGAGTACGTCGGAGCGGGCGACCCCTACTACGACGTAGGGGACTTCGCTGAGAAAGTGAAGCTCTCCAGCTCGGAGGAGGAGGCACTTCTGTGCGCCTACGACGGCGTCCTAGTGCCCACTTCGTTGGCTATGGCGCGCTTGTACCGGTTTGTCAGCATGCTGCGCGAGGCATTGTGGTCCGTCCGAGCAGGTACGACGGGCTTCACAGAGTTCGACTACGCCAATTACGCCCGTGCATGCCTAGCAAGGATGAGAGAAATTTCGCAGTCCTCGGAATTCGCTGACAGCTTGCACCTACTCGAGAACACCAATCAAGGAGAAATGAATGACTTACGCCAACGGCACAGCTGACCCCGTAGGCCTGGATGCGACACGGTTCGAAACCAGAATCGGACACGAGGGCTACGTCCGGCGGCTCCCGGAGCGAGTCACCCGCACCATCACCGCCAGCAAATTGGAGGTCACCGACCGGTTCCGGGAGGTAGTAGACCTGTTCGGCGAGGACCACCAGGAGACCCCCGCAGGGTTCCGCATCGAGATGGCTACCCACGGTTCGGTCACCAGCGTCGACCTCGTCCGAGACATCGGATACGAACGGGGCGGCACGCCCCGGCCAACGCCGCTGCTGTTCTCGGCCGACTCCGCCAACCCCTACGAGGTCTCGGACTGCGCGCCCCTGATCGCCAACGTCACCTGCAACCCTGGGATCGTCTACGACCTCTTCATCAATAACCCGGACGCAAACATCGGTGGACACTTCACGACCCTCGACGAAGTCCTTGTGGAGTTGAGCAAGGCGGCCGGACCAGGATGCGATGTCTCAGTCGAGATCGCGAACCCTTATGGCGACATCAACGAGATCCTGGAGGAGGTAGCGCGCTACGAGGAGATCCTGACCCGGCACCGGCTGGTGGTGAAGGTTCCACATACCGGCCCGCTCTCCGCAGACACGGCTGGCGACCTTCTCAAGGGCAACGGATTGCTTCGCAAACGCTACAACTCTGGTGCCCCGCGCGACATGCTGCGGGGCCACGCGCTCGCTCGGCAACTGCACGACCTTGGGCACCGGGTGAACTTCACTTTGATGTTCGAGCCGCACCAAACGCCGTTGGCGCTGCAGGCACGCCCCTACTTCATCAACGCCTTTGTGCGGCACCGAGCTGACGCCACGAGGCGGATGCGTGGATTCGTCGCTGCCTACGACGCGACTTCAGACGAGCAGTTCGTCGCGGACCTCAGGGACTACCTCGTTCGCATGGACTACCTCGGTACCGACGACAAGGCCTTGGACCTCCTGACGGTCCTGCGGTTGACTCGCACACTTCTGCGTCAGCGAGACGATGGCCCCGACGACGGTATGGACAGTGTCCGCAGGTCGCTGCGCTGGCTATCCACCACACACCTGCCGGAGACCCGTCTGATCGTCTGTTCGATGGACGGCGAGCAGATGTTTCCGGATCTCATGACCATGCTCAGTGAACCCGAGTTCTTACCACTACACCGGCGGGTGCTCGTTACGGCCGATCCGGCCTACCTGGCTCGGTGGACTACCAGCCCACACGTAGTGACCTACCAGCGTCGATTCCTGTCCGCCGTCCGTTCGGCACCGGACGCACTCAGCGCCGGCACATCGTCATCCAGGTCCTGATCGTCCACCAATCGTGTTAGCACCACACAAGGCCATCCACCCCTCGGCCGTCTCCTGGCCCTATGCCCCGTGGTGCGGGCTATGGGTCCCGGAGTGGCAGAACGCCGGGCATCACCGCGGACGGCAGCTCGGGTCCCCGTGGCGGGGTCCGCGATGGGCGGCCCCCGCCAACCGGGCGACGGCACCATTCCGAGCCGCCACGAGGGACCCGAGCGTGGCTACCGGTCCCTTCGGGAAACCGGGCCAGATACGCGTGATCGGGCCAGCCCCAAGACGTCCGCCTCACCGTTCGGTGCCGCCATTTGCCCGTGGTATTGAGTTCACCCAGTTCCGTCCCTGACACGAGCTTTGCAGCATCTCCCAATGAGACTAGCCGACCGTTGAGACGGCTCAGGACAACTCGGACTCAGCCTGCTGAATGGCCGCGAACTCCTCCTCGGGGGCGCTTGCGACGAGGCGGTGTCGGCTGTAGAACCAGAAGTAGGCCAGCGCAACAACGAAGATGAGCGCCGTGATTCCGGCCGCCTTCTCATCCACGAAGAACGTCGCAATCACTGCCGTCAGCGCGAGGGTTAGCGCAACGGCGGTCGTGACCACTCCGCCGGGAGTGCGGTAGGGCCGCTCGAGCTCGGGCTCACGGATCCTGAGCACGATATGCGAGACCATCATGAGCACGTACGACACGGTCGCACCGAACACAGCGATGTTGATCAACAAGGCGCCGCGAACACGATCGAGAAAAAGCTGGCGACTAGAGCGTGTCTGTTAATGGTTGGCTCGGTGGGCAGGGACCCGGAAAGGTCGGCTGAGGGGGCTTTGACCTGCAGGTTTGTCGTGGTGTGATCGGCGTGGCGTGTGTGACGGGCGTGGCCCTTGGGGCTGAGATGGGAGTTCCTACACACGCCGTCTCGCTCAAGGACCACACCCGCTCGTGCCATCTTCCCCGATCGCCTCTGCCTGCTTCAACGACGTCGATGACTCCCTGTTGGGCGTGTTGGGCAAGGTTCCTGATCCGCGCGACCCTCGAGGTGTGCGCTATCCGTTGCCGGGGATGCTCGCCGTCGCGGTGTGCGCGGTCGTGGCCGGTGCCCGCTCGTTCACTGCGATCGGGGAATGGGCTGTGGATCTGAGCGCTGAGCATCTTCACCGTCTCGGGCTCGCGCGGGCCCCGGAGGAGTCCACGATGCGCAAGGTGTTCGCTCGCGTCGACGCCGCGGCGTTGGACCGTCAGCTCGCGGTGGTGGCGTGGACTCGGACCCGGCACATCCAGGGCGCTCGGGTGATCGCGATCGACGGCAAGACGGTGCGCGGCGCAAGAACCGGGGCGCGTGCGGCGCCGCATCTGATCGCTGCGCTCGACCATGTCAGCGGCGTCGTCCTGGGCCAGAACGTCGTGGACGCCAAGAGCAACGAGATCCCTGCCGTGCGGGACCTTCTTGCTGGCTTCGACCCCGCTGACCTGCACGGCTGTGTCGTCACCGTCGACGCGATGCATACCCAGGACGACACCGCCGCGGCGATCCTGGCCGCAGGGGCGCACTACGTGTTCACCGTCAAAGGCAACCGGCCGACGCTGCTCAAAGCGCTCAAGTCCCTGCCGTGGGCCAAGGTCCCCATCGGGTCCACCCTCACCGACCGCTCCCACGGCAGACACGCAACCCGCACCATCAAGGTCATCGACGTCCCTGCCCTACCGCGGTGGCCGCAGTTCACCGGCGTCGCCCAAGTCGCTCAACTGCGCCGCACCGTGACCCGCGCCGGGAAGAAGAGCGTCGAGGTCACCTACGTGATCACCTCCGCGCCCTACCACCAAGCACCACCTGCCACCCTGGCCGCCTGGGTCAAAGGACACTGGGCCATCGAGAACCAGCTCCACTGGGTGCGCGACGTCACCTACGACGAGGACCGATCCCAAGTCCGTACCGGCGCTGGCCCGCACGTCATGGCCTCGCTGCGTAACACCGCGATCGGGCTCCTTCGACTGGCCGGGTGGACCAACATCGCCGCTGCCCTACGCCACCACGCACGCAACCCCGAAGGAGCCATCACATGCGCCCTGAACTGCTGAAACCCGACTTTTCCGGGGCCCTGGCTCGGTGGGTCAGGATCACCATTCCGAGGAGGAAGCCGCCGAGGTAGGTGACGGCGTACTTGTCGTAGCGGGTGGCCAGTCCGCGCCACTGCTTGACCCGGCTGAATGAGCGTTCGATGGTGTTGCGCTGCTTGTAGATCTCGCTGTCGAACCCGGGCGGTCTGCCGCCTTTGGAGCCCTTGGCTTTGCGGCGGGCGATCTGGTCGCTCTTCTCGGGAATGGTGTGCTTGATCTTCCTGCCCCGCAGGAACGTTCGGGTGCTGGGGTGCGAGTACGCCTTGTCGGCCAGGAGCCGGAAGTCCTGCTCGTATCCGCCCTCAGCCAGAGCCTTCACCAAGGTGGCGAGCATCGGGTTGTCCCCGGCCTGACCGCCGGTCAGCGCCGCCATCACCGGGGTGCAGGTCAGATCCGCCAGGGCGTGGATCTTGGTGCTCAGCCCACCGCGGGAGCGACCCAGGGCGTGGTCAGGCGGCTCCCCGGGCACCACCCGAGAATTCGTGTAATTCGATCCTGCCCCCTGTGTCGTCCGCAGGCTCCGCGACGGAGTCGCGTCGGGCGCCGGCTGCGTGCTGGTGGGCCCGCACGATCGTGGAGTCGATCGACAAGATCACGTCGACCTCATCACCGTCCAGCTTGGCGTCCTCGCGCACCGCCGCGAGCATCCGCACGTACGTGCCGTCGGTCGACCACAGCCGATGCCGCTGCCACACAGACTGATACGGCCCGAACGTCTCCGGCAGGTCCCGCCAGGGGGACCCGGTGCGGAACCGCCAGATGATCCCCTCCAACGTCGTGCGGTGGTCATTCCACGGGCGACCCCGTCGACCCGCGTCCAGCGGCATCACCGACTCCAATACATCCCACAACTCGTCACTGATCACGCCATCACGAAGCATGAGAGCCACGATGCCGGGCCCGGCCTCAGATCTTTAGCAGACACGCTCTAGGCGTTCTTTCCAGGCGGTGATCACGTCGGCAGGGAGGGCGAGGGTGTCGATGCCGGGGT
>MTKZ01005105.1_pt1 | contig 15965 bp, 17 predicted proteins | sample 1042781 | NCBI WGS metagenome assembly MTKZ01 (sample SAMN06212207, study PRJNA360539) | anaerobic digester metagenome | biome: Wastewater treatment plant; material: sludge; isolation source: anaerobic digester fed with sludge from wastewater treatment plant | place: Denmark: WWTP Viborg ...
AAACTTCTGACTTTAAAAGAAGGCAGGGCCTTATTGAATTAATCAATCAGGTCAAGGGGGATACCTACCATATAACCCGAGCCCATTTTAAAGCCTTAGAATATATTATAAAAAAAGGCAAAGGACAAACTATGCTTCCGGAAAAGATTTCTTTTTGGGTGGACAATGGTTATATCTATGGACGCCGGGGGGAATTATTGTTAGGAGATATTCCCAACTGGTCTTATATTCTAAAAATACCGGGCATTAATAAATTTGAAGATATAGGTTTAATCATCGAATCTTTTCAAAAAAACATTCCGGGACAGTTTGACCTGAAGGCTCTATGGTGTGAAATTGACTTGGATAAATGTGATTTACCTTTATTAGTTAGGAATTTTTTAAATGGTGATCGAGTAGTAGTAAATGGAAAAGAAAAAAAATTAAAAACGATTTTTCATGGACAAGGTATTCCTGAAAACTGGAGGAAAAAAGTTCCCATATTATGTGATCAAAAAAAGATTCTTTGGATACCTGGTATTTTACTTGACGAAAGAGCCCAAGTTCAGGAAAATAGCAAAAGCATTTTTATTGTCTCGATGAGGACAGGTAAGAGGTGAAAAAATGAATGATTTTATCGATAAAATTTTAATTTCTCAAGAAGAAATCCAGAGTCGAGTAAAACAATTGGCTCAACAAATAAGCCAAGATTATGTTGATAAGGAAATTCGTGCTATTGGGATACTTCGTGGTGCTTTTATTTTTATGTCAGATTTAATACGGAATATTTCTGTCCCTTTAAGTGTTGACTTTATGTCAATATCAAGTTATGGAGATGACAGTGAATCAGGTGGAGTAATACGGATATTAAAAGATCTGGATAAACCAATTCACAATAAACACGTTCTTATTATTGAAGATATTGTTGATACCGGTCTTACTCTGCAACATCTGAAAGATGTCCTCACTATAAGAGAACCGGCGAGCTTAAAAGTATGTGCACTCTTAGATAAGCAAGAAAGACGAATTGTTAAGAATTTAGAAGTTGAATATACCGGTTTTGTTATTCCAGACCAATTTGTGGTTGGGTATGGTTTAGATTTTGCTGAAAAATATCGTAATTATCCTTTTATTTTTGTGTTGAAGCCAAAATATTATCAAACGGTTTGATGTGTTACAATAATTTTAAAATCAGTTTATTTGAATGCATCCATATAAAGCTTTCTAAATATATTTTAGAAAATGACAAAAGGAGAATATTTATCATGTTTCTTTGTCGGATTAATCAGAGGAGGATGAAAAAATAAGTGAAACTGAATAATACCCCTGGTGGGAAATTTTACAGAAACATGGGATTTTATCTCTTGTTTCTTATCATAGTAGTTTCATTAGTAACCTCCTTCATGCAACAGGAAATACCACCTCAAGCTTTTACTTATACCGAGTTTATTGACTTGGTTAAAGGAAATGAGGTTGAGAGCGTTACTATTATGGATAAAAATATATTAGGCCATCTCAAAGATGGAACGAATTTTACAACCTATGCTCCTGAAGATCCTCAATTGATTGAAATCCTACGAAATCAAAATGTTAATATTGATGCCAAACCGCCTACCGAACCNNTGGATATTTTTACTTCAACAATTTCAAGGTGGTGGAAGCAAAGTAACCTCTTTTTCAAAGAGCCATGCTCGAATGGTAGATTCAGAAAAAGTGAAGGTTACCTTTGATGATGTTGCGGGTATTGAAGAGGTAAAAGAAGAATTAAGTGAAGTGGTTGATTTTCTAAAAAATCCGCGTAAATTCCAGAAATTAGGAGCTCGAATCCCCCGTGGTGTATTGTTATACGGACCACCAGGTACAGGAAAGACTCTTTTGGCCAAGGCAGTTGCTGGTGAAGCAGGAGTTCCTTTTTTTAGTATCAGTGGTTCTGATTTTGTTGAAATGTTTGTTGGAGTTGGTGCAGCACGGGTTCGAGATTTGTTTGGAAATGCCAAACGGAACGCTCCTTGTATAATTTTTGTTGATGAACTGGATGCTGTAGGACGACATCGGGGTGCTGGTTTAGGGGGAGGACACGATGAAAGGGAACAAACATTGAATCAGCTTTTGGTTGAAATGGATGGCTTTGACCCAAATCAAGGAGTTATACTGATTGCTGCCACTAACCGACCTGACATTCTCGATCCGGCTCTTCTCAGACCCGGCCGTTTCGATAGAAGGATCGCCGTACCAAGACCTGATGTATTAGGAAGAGAAGCTATCCTAAAAGTGCATACCAAAGGAAAACCCTTAGGGAAGGATATTGATCTTAAGATTTTGGCTCGAAGAACTCCAGGATTTGTTGGAGCTGACCTTGCCAACATGATGAACGAAGCAGCGCTTCTTGCAGCCCGCAAGGGGAAAGATGTAATAGAAATGTCGGATATGGAAGAATCCATTGATAAGGTCATAGCTGGACCAGAAAGGAAAAATGTCATCATTAGCGATAAGGAAAAGAAAGTTGTAGCCTATCATGAGTCTGGTCATGCCTTAGTCGCAAGATTTCTTCCCAATACAGATCCAGTACATAAAATATCCATAATTCCGCGAGGTGGTGCAGCCTTAGGTTATACTTTACAACTTCCCACCGAAGATCGGTATCTTATTAGCAAGCAGGAATTAATGACTCGTTTAGCAGTTCTTTTGGGTGGGCGAGTAGCCGAAGAAATCGTTTTTGAGGATATAACCACTGGTGCTCATGATGATTTACAAAAAGCAACTGAGATAGCCCGAGAGATGGTTTGTGAATATGGTATGAGCGACACCCTGGGACCTTTAACCTTAGGACGTCGGCATAAGGAAGTATTTTTAGGGAAGGATATTGCTGAAGACCGAAATTACAGTGAAGAAGTTGCCTTTACCATCGATAAAGAGGTCAGAAGCATTATTGACAGTGCTTATGAACAAGCTCGGAAACTAATCATTGATAATCGTGATAAACTTGATAAACTCACAGCAATTTTGTTGGAAAAGGAAGTCTTAGAGAGAGAGGAAATTGATAAAATTTTAGATATAAACGGGAATGAAATTCCTGAATTCTCGTCAGAAGAAGATAAAAATAAACAAGCTGCAGCTGAACAATTATTATCAGATTTTCCTTCGAACCAGGAAGGGAGGATTAATACAAAATGAAGAGTAATACCCTTCGGGTTGGGTTAACCGGGGTTGCCTCAGCTATTGTTGGTAAAGAAAATACCGCCGATAAGTTCGAAAAAGAAATGGTGCCGGCATTTGCAACTCCTATGTTGGTATCGCTCATGGATAACGCTGCTTTTTATGCAGTCAAGAATCATCTTTCTGATGGTTATGAAAGTGTTGGGACCCGGATCAGTATTTCTCATATTGCTGCGACTCCACCAGGTATGAAAGTAACTGCTCGGGCAACTTTGGTTGAAATTTATAGAAACCGATTAGTTTTTGAAGCCGAAGCTTTTGATGAAATCGAAAAAATTGGTGAAGGAAAATTAGAGCGATTTGTGGTTAGAAGAGACAGTTTTTTAAAGAAACTTGATCAAAAAACTCGAATGACATCAAAGTCATAGATTATGATTCAATACTTAAAAGAGCAATATAATGAAATGGTGATGTGTAAATGCGTCAATTTGCAGTATTTGGTTTAGGTATATTTGGGAAAAATATAGCATTAGCACTNNTAGCAAGTAAGGTGAGCGAAGTTGTCCAAGCTGATACTACTGATGAAAAGGTTTTAGAGGCGCTCGGAATTAGAAATTTCGATGTTGCTATAGTCAGTATTGGAAATGACATACAATCCAGTGTCCTCACCACTTTAGCCTTGAAGGATATGGGAGTACCATTTATTGTAGCTCGAGCTATTAATGAAAATCATGGAAAAATTCTTAGCAAAGTTGGTGCTGACCGCGTTATTTTCCCGGAAAAAGATATGGCGATTAAAGTTGCCAAAACTCTGACCTTTCAAAATGCTATTCGAACTGAAGAACTTTTTCCAGGCTACAATATTGTTGAATCAAAACTTCCTGCGGTTTTGGCAAATACGACTTTGAGTAAATCACAATTAAGAAACCGATTTGGTGTTACTATTTTGGCAATCAGAAGGACAGATGAATATATCGTTTCTCCTGCCGCCAGTGAAATATTGAACAAAAATGATATCATCTATGTCCTCGGGGATGAACAACAACTAAAGAAGTTTTTCCGTGAATTAGCATCAGAACGATCTGACAATGGGGGATCTTAATGAAAGCGCAAGTTGAATGTTTTTGTTGTAATATTCGACAAACCCAAGAAGCTGTGGAAAAAGCAGGGAAAGACCAACAATTTGTTTGGCGAGTATTACAAAGAGTTTCCAAAAATTATGCTCAAGCCGATCCAGAATGGACGCCAGCTTTTATGACAACCATAGCTCATCGTATTGCACAAGAAATGGTTGGCATTGAAGATATCTTTTACGAGGAGAAAAGATATTATAATCAGATGGCCTTGGAGCTTTATCCTCAATTAAAAAAATATGTGGAACAAAGTAAAAATCGCTTAGAAACTGCATTACGAATTGCAATTGCTGGTAATATAATAGATTTGGGTGTTTACAAAGAAGTCAAGGTTAATGAAATTCTCTATCAAATAGAACATACTCCCTGGGGAATTTATGACTGGGATGATTTTCAAGCTGATTTGGAATCTTCAAAAATTCTTCTCTATATTGGTGATAATGCTGGTGAAGTCGTGTTTGACCGAGTTTTTTTAGAAGAAATAAATCAAGGGAGAAAAATTTATTTTATTGTTAAAGAAAGGCCGATTTCCAATGATGCCCTAAGGGAAGACGCTATAGAAGCTGGGATAGATAAAGTCGCAACAATTTTAACCACCGGTCAGGGTGAAATTGGGATTGACATTGAACGATCTCCTCAGAACGTACAAGAGATATGGCGTAAAGCTGATTGTATTTTATCCAAAGGACAAGGAAATTTCGAAACTCTGAGTGATCGATCAGAGGGTATCTATTTTCTTTTAAAGGCAAAGTGTGAGGCGGTATCTCGAGAACTGGGAGTAGAACAGGGAGCACTTATTTTAAAGAAAAATAAGAAATTAGAAGAGAGATAATTTCATAACGAAGTTTTCAACTATCTATCTTTATTTTCTTTACCATCTTCCTATATTATAAATAATATTAATTATTTACCACTTGCTAAAATAATTATTAGTCATTATCATATATATAGCATTTATATAGAAAAACGGGCTTTTTGTTTGCAAAAATTAACTTTTCATGTAAAAATAGTGAAGAAGTTTTTGAATTAACATACTGGGTTAAAAAATGCCCAATCCCATACTGTCAAGGAGATCGTCAAAAGGTGACCATAACATATGTTCAAGCCTGTGGCGGGATAGTAAGGAAAATCGAAGGGCAAAACCAATATATACTCCTCATTAGAAAAAAGAACTCCCCGTTATGGACGCTTCCCAAGGGCCATCAGGAAAACGATGAGTCGGAACAAGAAACTGCAATTCGTGAAGTACAAGAAGAAACCGGCTATTGTTGTAGAATTGAAAAAAAAGCCGGTGAAATACAATTCCAATACCAAAAAAATGATCAGAACTTCTGTGAAAGAGTTAATTATTTTATCATGATACCGAAAAATAACCTAAACGCTTTTGATACTGGAGAAGTCGAAGAAGTTCACTGGGCAGAAATTAGAGAAGCTCAAAGTCTCCTTTTTTATCAAAATGAAAAAAATCTTATTCAAAATATAATCCAGAAAAAGATTTAAAATATAAATAATAACTGAGAAAGGGGGAAAATGAGAAAGTATTGAAAAAAATGTATACAGTACTTGAATTTTTCGGTAAAATATTGTAAAAGGAGGGGGAATGTTGGTTTCCCCGGGGTCACAGGGAAACGGATCCCCAAAAATAGCAGTTCAATGCGGACTAAGGAGGTAGGCAAATGGAGCTTCTCAAGATCTCTTCCAAAACAAGACCAGCAGCATTAGCGGGGGCTCTGGCAGGGGTAATAAGGGAACATGGGAAGGCAGAGATGCAGGCTGTTGGAGCAGGAGCGGTTAATCAGGCGGTAAAAGCGATAGCTATTGCTAGGGGTTATCTTGCACCAAGCGGTGTAGATCTGGTTTGTATTCCAGCCTTTGTTGATGTTAAAATTGATGACAATGAGAAAACTGCAATAAGATTCATAGTTCTTCCTGGATAGGGGAAATCAGAATTCAAATTAAAAGGAGGTAAGTGGAGGGATGAATAAACAAGAGTTAGTAAATGTATTATCTGAAAACATTAACAAAAACCGGAAAGACAAAATATCCAAAAAAGATATGGCCATGATAGTTGATAATTTATTTGATTCCATCCAGAAGGAGTTAAAAAAAGGAGGGAAAATTCAACTCGTTGGTTTTGGAACCTTTGGAGTGAAAACCAGAGCTGGGCGGAGGGGTAGAAATCCACAGACTGGAAAAGAGATTCAAATCCCTTCCACAAAGGTACCATTTTTCCGTCCTGGTAAAGTCTTAAAAGAAGTTGTAAAGTAATTTTTTTAGAATTATATTATATTGTGATCAATAAAAAAGAAGGGGCATCGCCCCTTCTTTTTTATTCGTAAAGTATAAAAATCCTTTTAATAATTGAACAAGGAGACCTCGATATGTTATGTGATTATCATATTCATACTCATCGTTGTGGTGACGCTCAAGGTAACTATGAAGAGTACATTGAAAATGCTTTGAAAGTAGGATTAACTGAAATTGGATTTTCAGGCCACTGCCCACAGTATTTTCTACCCAAAGAAGAAAGAACACGCCATTGTGCCATACCCGATGAAGAGTTAGAAATCTATGTAGAAGAAGTCGAATCCCTAAAGACTAAATATAAAGATTCAATTATAATAAAAACCGGATTAGAAGTTGATTACATTCCGGGAAAAGAAAAAGAGGCTTTATCGGTCGTAGATTTCTATAACTGGGATTACCTGCTTTTATCGGTTCATTTTTTAGACGATTGGGCTTTTGATCATCCCAAATATATTCATTATTATGAAAACAGAGATATTAATGAAATCTATCGGTCCTACTATAAGACTTTAATGCAAGGTATTGAGACTGGTTGTTATAATATTGTTGCTCATTTCGATCTGCCGAAAAAATTTCGCTATCAACCAACTGAGACTATTGTTGAAGAAGATCAAGCTATTCAGTTGTGTAAAAAATTTGATATGGTAGTTGAAGTGAACACTGCGGGATATAGAAAACCAATTGGAGAAGCCTATCCGTCAGAAAAAATATTGAGAAAATGTTTTCAAGCTCAAGTTCCTCTTTGTCTTGGTTCCGATGCGCATCGCCCTTATGAGGTAGGGAAAGAATTTGAATCGGCTTTGGATCTAATCAAAAAAGTGGGATATACTCATTTGACACAATTTAATAAAAAAAGAAAAACCTACTATCCCATAGGAAAGGAATAAAAAGACAATATCTTAGGAATTCAATTAAATGAGAGCAAGATGAGTTAGGGAGAGCTTAAAATGAGGATGATTATAACCATGATTTCGATAGTCATCATCGTACCCATCCTCTTTATAAAACTTGCCCGAGATTATCCCCAATCGAGTTTCTTTCGTAATTTTATTTGGATAGTTATTCTCATACTCATTTTCATTTTTTTATCTGCTATAGGAGGGAAAAAAAGTGATTGACCTTTTGACCTCTAACATCGACCTACCAAGAAAAACGAAAATAGTTGCCACCATAGGACCTAGCGTTTCAAATCCAGAAAATATTATGAAGTTAATTCAAGAAGGAGTAGACGTATTTCGTTTAAACTTTTCTCATGGAACTCTTGAAGAACATTTTTCTGTCCTTCAAACCATTCGAAATTATGATTCCCAACAAAAGAAATTTCATGCCGTAATTGGTGATCTTCCCGGTCCGAAACTCAGAATAGGGGAAATACAAGGAGGAGAGACAGAACTTCCTGATGGAGCAGTTATTTATATAATACATTCATCTCTTCCTGGTTCCATGCCGGTAATCACCGTAGATAATGTTGAATTATTTACTCTACTTAAACCGGGGGATATTTTTTTTATTAATGATGGTTTGGTTCGTTTAAGAATTATTTCTAATGATAATTGTACAATTTTATGTAAGGTTGAAAAAGGGGGAGTGATTTCTTCTCGTAAAGGGATCAACATCCCTTATCTTCCCGATAGTTTTCCTTCGTTGACGACTCGAGACCTTCAGATTTTGGAAGCGATCAAGGACTGGGATTTAGATTTTCTTGCCCTTTCCTTTGTTCGAGGAATCAAGGACATTCTCGCCTTACGCAATAGAATTGCTAATTTTTCAAGACCTTTTTCCATTATTGCCAAGATCGAGAAACCACAGGCTTTGAATGAAATCGATGAAATTATTGAAGCATCTGATGGAATAATGATTGCCCGGGGTGACCTCGGGGTTGAGGTACCTGTTGAATCAGTTCCATTTTGGCAGAAAAGGATAATATTTGAATCACGCTGCAGATGCAAACCAGTTATCGTAGCCACACAAATGTTAGATAGTATGATAAGAAATCCAATTCCAACCAGAGCTGAAGTGAGTGATGTTGCTGGTGCAATTTATGATGGAACCGATGCGATCATGTTGTCGGGTGAGACAGCTATAGGTGATTTTCCCATGGAATCGGTACAAACGGCAAGTAAAATTGCCCGATTTACTGAATATTACGCTGATTTCGTTCCTGATGTCCAAAAAATTATGGTCAACAATACTGATTTATCCAGCGCTATCTCTTTTGGAGCCTGGGAAATTGCCCGTAATCTTAAACTTACTGTGGTTGTGACATCAACCTATTCGGGAAGTACAGCCCGGAGAATATCCCGTTTTCGACCGAATATTCCAATACTGGCCTTTTCGCCTCAGTATCACATACTACGCCTATTAAAGCTTTCCTATGGAGTATTTCCTTTTTCAGTGGATTTATGCACTGAACCATCAAAATTAATCGAAGAAATGAAAAGGCTTACTCTTGCTTCTCGTTTTGGAAAAAAAGGCGATAAAATTATTATTACCGCTGGAGTTCCATTACAGAAATCAGGTTTCACCAATTTTCTTCAAGTAGAAGAACTTTAAAATTTAAGACAAAAATTATGAAAATTCAATTACTTTGTAGTATGATTGGTTTAAATAGACTTATTGGAAATACAAATAATTGAGGAATAGGTTCATGGATTTTGTTGCTCTACTTCGTTCATACCCAGTAATTCCTGCTCTACGTTTTGAAGGAAAAAAAACGATAGACTTAACTTTCATTCGACCTGGTGGACCTTGTTTTCTTCTCGATGGCAATATCAATACTATTCAATCAATTCTGGAAAAAATCGAAAAACATTTCTCTACATTTTTTTTACACCTCGATTTATTTTCCGGTCTTTCTCCTGATCATGATGGTTTAATCTTTTTGAAAAATTATTTCCAAGCAATCAACGGAATTATATCGACCCGTTCTCGTACTTTATCTTTAGCAAAAAAACAAGGTTTTATGACAATATTTCGAATTTTCCTTTTAGATAGCGAAAGTTTAAATACTGGATTGAAAGTTGCTTCTCAATTGTCTCCCGATGCAATTGAGATACTACCCGGAATTATATTTCCCTTCATCCAAAAACAAATTCCCATAAAAAGCCTTCCTCCAATTATTTGTGGAGGATTTATTCGAAATCATAAGGAAGTTAAAGCAATTTTACAATCCGGCGCAACAGCCATATCAACCAGCTCACCGGATTTATGGACGATAGAATAAAAGCTTTTATTATAAAAAATCTATTATTTACTTGGTAAAATAAGAAGCAAATATTCATGGTAATTAACTCAATAATATTAGTATTTTTGCAGGAGGAAATAGATGAGCTTAGTGCTGAATAGAGAATTTATATTCCTCATTGTTCAGAATAACCAATCTCTTTTAGACCAGTTAACGATCAAGTTACTTAATTGCTATCCAAAAGCTCGAATTTTTACCGCTTTAAACGAAACCATAGGTCTTGATATTGCTCAAAAGGAAAAACCCGAAATAATATTTTTAGGAATTACTAAATTTGATAATAAGCAACGGCTTTTTTGTCAATCAATCCAAAACCATGAATTAACTAAAAATATACCGATTGTAATACTCCCTTCTGAAAAGTTAAATTTCCAAACCCCACAAAAAGCTTTGGAATTTGAGATAGCTGGATTTCTTAGGTATCCCTATCATAAATATGAGTTGATTGTGCTTGTGAAAACCCTGATGAAAACAATATCCGCCCACTTTAATCAAAATATCGAGAAAAATAATGCCTTGTTTCAATATGAAAAACGCATCCATGAATTGGAAAATGAATTGAATAAAAAGAAACATTCCGAAGAAGAGTTGAAAGAAAATATTGCTAAATATTATTCTTTTTTTGAAAACAGCCTCGATGCAATGTTATTGACCCAACCTGATGGGACAATCTACGCTGCCAATCCCGAAGCTTGTAAAATTTTTGGTTGGACTGAGCAGGAAATTATTAAATTAGGAAGAAATGGTTTGGTCGATGATAAAGATCCACGGCTTCCTCTCTTGTTGAAAGAAAGGAAAGAAAAGGGAAAAGCTAAAGGTGAATTGTTGTTTATCCGAAAAGACGGAAGCTGCTTTCCAGCCGAATTGGCATCAGCTCTATTTTATAATTCCCACCATCAAGAGAGAACCATCGTCATCGTTCGGGATATAACTGAACGCAAAAAGTTTGAGGAAGCCTTAAAAAAGAGCGAAGAAAAATTCCGTCTAATTGCGGAAAATACTGGAGACAACATCACTGTTTTGGATCTTAATTTAAATCTTACCTATGTCAGTCCCTCAATAATGAAGATTCGTGGTTATTCTACTGAAGAAGCCATTCATCAGACTTTAGATCAAATTTTTACTCCTGAATCATTCAAAAAAATAATGCAAATTTTTAAAGTACAAATGGCCTTAGAAGCTAGTGGAAGTGCCGATCCCAAAAGAACCATAAGTTTAGAAGCCGAAGAATACCATAAAAATGGATCGACTATTTGGGTTGAGAATACTATGTCTTTTTTGAGAGATGATAATCAAAAACCCATTGGTATTATTGCGACAACTCGTGATATAACCAAAAGAAAGCAAGCTGAACAGGCATTGAGGGAAAGTGAAGCTTATATCAAAACCATCTTAGACAATCTTCCAATTGGGGTGGCAGTCAATCTTCTTGATTCGAAGGTTTTATTTCATTATATGAATGATAACTTTCCGAAACTTTATCAAACTACACGGGAAGCTATAGAAAAACCGAATACTTTCTGGGAAGCAGTATACGAAGATCCGGAATTTCGAGAAAAAATAAAAAAGAAAGTAATAAAGGATTGTGCCAGTAATGACCCGCAACGCATGCAATGGAATGACGTTCCTATTGTTCGTCGGGGACAAGAAATAAGATTTATAAATGCCAAAAACACTCCTATTCCAGGGAGACAACTCATAATATCGACCGTTATGGATGTAACCGAACGTAAACGAGCAGAATTAGCCTTGGAAATGAGCAATAAAAAATTACGGAACACATTAGAATCAATGGTTGAAACTATAGCAGAAATTGTAGAAACTAGGGATTATTATACTGCTGGTCATCAGAGAAGAGTAGCTCATCTCGCCCGAGCGATTGCATTTGAATTAGGTTTAGGAATTGATCGGGTTTCTGGCCTTTTTATGGCGAGCGCTATTCATGACATAGGAAAAATAGCAGTGCCAATAGAAATCCTCATTAAACCAACAAAATTGTCTGATTTAGAATTTGGTCTAATAAAAACCCATCCCCAAGCCGGCTACGAAATACTCAAAGATATTGAGTTTCCTTGGCCAATAGCCGATATCATTTTACAACATCATGAAAGAATAAACGGTACTGGATATCCTGCTGGTTTCAAAGGAGAAGAAATACTTATAGAATCACGAATTTTAACCGTAGCAGATGTCGTTGAAGCAATTGCTTCCCACCGGCCGTATCGACCGGCCAAAGGAATAGAAACTGCTCTGGAGGAAATAAAAAGGAACCGAGGAATTCTTTATGAACCAATGGTTGTTGACTGTTGCTTAAGCCTTTTCAAAGAAAAAGATTATCAGTTTCCTTTTCTATAATTTCAGAACCAGGAAGACTAATAGAAAAATCCTCAAGAATATTTTGTCTTCTAATTAGGAGGTGAGGGCTCGATTTCAAATTCGAAGCTCACTTCTTTGATATCTTCAAGTATTTTGATTTGATTCTCAACCCGGCTTTGTTTACCTTTTAATTTTTCTCCACTTTTTCCAAATAATTTTTGAATGGCTGGAATTTGGTTTTCAGGGGAAAAGGAAACTCGAATCTGAAAGGGACCCTGAGAAAAGAGATAATTTTCTGGGGCGCTGAAAGTAGCCTGGTAAGAATTATTTTGAACAATAGCACTGGTTTGCAAATCAAATTGATTGGGGTATTTTGGAGTTCCCAGCTGCCGAAAAAGAATTTCAATAATCGATCCATCGGGAAGATCAGTTTCTCCGATAATTTCTATTATTTGGTCAAAACGTGTGACTAAGGAGATTGAAAGTAAAACATACTGTTCAGGCTCAGGTTCTTTAATAAAAAAATACTTTTCCGATTCTCTTAACCAGTCGACAGTTGAAGATTGATTGTTTTTTTGATCAGTGAGATTCTCGCTTATATTTTGACCAGATATATCATTGTTAACAGTAGGTAATTCATCTTTTGAAGGTAAAGTTGGTCGTGGGGGAGGAGAGGTTATAATCAACAGCAGAAGAGATACCAGGGCTATTGAACCATAGATAAGAATGACTAAGAATCTTCTTTTTTTTAGGCGAACTATAACCAGAGATGGATTAATCAATCCTATAATAAAAAGGATTAAAGAAACCATCGTAAGGATCAAGAAGAAATAAACCATAAAAATTTCCTACTCCTAATGAAGTGTTAAACCTATATTGAAAGTTACCAAAAATTAAAAAACCGAATTATTATAACATTTTTCTTTTAAATTTTTAACGAAAAACCTTTGAATTTATGGAAGGCTCATTGGGAGCCTTAATTGGAGCATGGCGATTTTCATTTTAGTAACAGGGATCATGGTGGTATGATTTTGGTTTTCAGCTAATTCAAGTACTCGGGTATAGGCTTTTAAAGCTTCCACATAGTTATTCTCTTCCTCATAAATAGTTCCTAATAAGTTTAATGCTCCAATTGAATCAGGATTTTCTTTGAGGACAGCAGAAAGAGAATCTTTTGCCTGGTCTTTCATCCCTACGCGAAAATACCAGGTTGCTTGATCCAGAAGAAAATCTTCTTGGGAAGGATAAAGTGTCATTGCTTGATTGAAGTTTACTTGAGCATCGGATAAATGGTTTATTTTTTCTGAAATGGCTCCTTTTATGAGTAGGGGTGCAGGTCGTTCTGGAAAAAGTGTGAGTGCCTGTTCGCATTCTTGAATAATATCGTAGTAAATATTTTTTACTATATTTTGGTCGGGTTCAATCAGTGATTGGTCGATTTTCTTCTCAATGGAAGAATTTAAATCTAAATACCTTCTTTCTTGAGGAGGAAGACGCAGAAAGATAAAATAGACTAAAAATAAGACCACAAAAAAAATCCCAAAATGAAGTAAATTTTTTTGGATGGTTTTCTTTTGATTTTTTTCATATTCAATATCCAACCACCACCACCAATATTCAGTGGGTGGATTGAGTCTGGACCGTTGGTCAATAAAAGCTTTTTTACCGGTTACTTTCACCAGGAGACGGCTTTGCTTTTTAAGTAAAGAATCAAAATTCCCTAAACGGGTTTCCTCAGGATCTAAGTAAGCGTTTTTAGAACGAAAATAAATTAGCCCCCGCTCAATATCAGTTCTAATATTAAGAATTTCGATACCGTTTCCTTTTTGATCTTTTAAATTGGCGACTTTTTTTGCATAAAATTCGATCAGATTTCTAATATCATCTAATGATGGATTAAGGTTTTCAGCCATTGATTGTGACACCTCCGAATTACCATTCTAAACGAAAAAAGATTATTGGTAAACATTGGATTTCGTGAATAAAATTATAATTATTGTGTTGTTTTCATTATATCTTAGAAACTTTGTAGTAAGGGAGTTAAAAGCTTATAATGTTGATGAATAAAAAACATAAGTACAATATTGAAAATTTAAAGAAATTAAAATTAATAAAAATCATTTATAATAAATCGAAGAGAAGGAGGCTCATTCATGAAAACTGGACAACCAGAAAAGGTAACAGCCAAAGATATTGCTAAAATGATAGATCACTCACTTCTTAGGCCTCAGCTTACTCGACAAGAAGTTATTGAAGGATGTCGATTAGCCAAAGAGTACGATGTGGTTTCGGTCTGTGTAAAACCCTGTGATGTTCAAGTGGCCGCAGAAGTTTTAAAAGGAAGTGATGTATTAGTTACAACTGTCATAGGATTTCCCCATGGTGCTCACCGGACTGAAGTAAAAGCATTTGAGGCAGTGAAAGCCATGGAAGATGGGGCGGTAGAGCTGGATATGGTGTTAAACATCGGACGGCTTTTATCCCGAGAGTTTGATTATGTCGAGCAAGACATTAAAGCGGTGGTAGATATTGCCCACCAAAAGGGAGTTATTGTCAAGGTAATTTTAGAAAATTATTATCTTACCGACGAGTTAAAAGAATTAGCCTGTAAAATTTGCGAAAAAGCTGGTGCTGACTTTGTTAAAACTTCCACTGGGTTTGCACCAGGTGGAGCAACCATTGAAGATTTAAAACTGATGCGAAAATCGGTAAATCCCAGCATTCAAGTCAAAGCCGCTGGTGGAGTACGAACCTTAGAGGGGGCATTAGCAGTTCGAGCGGTGGGTGGAGTTCGATTTGGTGCGACCGCAACCAAAAGTATAATGGAAGATGCTTATAAAAAAGAAGCTGCAGGAACCTTAGTCCTCCCAGTGGAACCGAAAGACTTAGGCCCAAGTAAATAAAAAATTGAAAGCATCAAAATTTATAAAAGTAATTTTGACTATCTATCTTAAAAACTCATGGGCATGATAAATCAAGCCCCTACCAAAGATTTTAAAAATTTGTAGTGGCGCAATGTATTATGCCCATGCTTTAATTAATATAGCGACATGCCATGGCATGTCGAAACTCGGGTTTTCATTCCTATCTGGTACCATAAAAAATGGCATTAGGGTCTATCCTGAAAATACCGAAATAAGTGAAAAGTGATTAAAACAAAATGAGAAAGAATGGATTTAACAATTCCCCTCCTTGGAGGGGTGCCGTTTTATGGCGGGGAGGGTGCTTTTCATTTTTTAATGGTTACTCTGAAATAATGAGAAAGTTACATAAACAAAGTTTTGCTAAATGAGGTTGCCACGTCGCATAGGACGCTCCTTGAATCCAGACTGTGTCACAATCCCTTTCATACACCAAGAATAGCTTGAAAGTGGAAGACACAGTATATTTATCTTCAGTTTTTGGTTATCTATTCCCAATATTACTGTAAAATATTAACATAAGTGGAGGCAAATAATTTACAGAATAATTGTGACACAGTCTGAATGACGGAGCAGGAAAAAACTCAAATCCCCCTAATCCCTTTTTCTAAAGGGGAAAATTGATCGGCATATAAATATTTTCATCCTCATCTGGTGTTGCTATTCAGCATGAAGGTCTAGCCTGAAAATGTATGAACGATTAATAAAGGCGTTATTCTAAACCCTCCTTTTTCGAGGAGATGAGGATCTCATCTTATTAAATTCTTAATTAAAATACTTGAAAGGATGGAATTCTCACCTTGTCCGACAAAAGACACCGGACTCCATAGAATAATAAATTTGTTAAATAAAATAAGCAAAAATGAAGAATAAAAGGGAGGTTTTATTGCATGCCATTTGAACACATAT
>MTKZ01012549.1_pt3 | contig 15958 bp, 14 predicted proteins | sample 1042781 | NCBI WGS metagenome assembly MTKZ01 (sample SAMN06212207, study PRJNA360539) | anaerobic digester metagenome | biome: Wastewater treatment plant; material: sludge; isolation source: anaerobic digester fed with sludge from wastewater treatment plant | place: Denmark: WWTP Viborg ...
TCCCTGCCGCCTGAGCGAGCCGCTCGCCGTAAGCTGCGCGGGCCCGCGCGTGGCCGTGAGGCTGGAGACGGTGAGCTCACCCTCGTTGTACGAGCCCTTCATCGCCGTCTGCGGAATGACATAGGTGCGGTAGCGGAGGTTTTCGGCGGCCAGATCGAAGTCCACCCGCAGTGAGTTCGCGGTCCCAGAAACGCGGGAAAGCTCGCCAGTCACGGCGCCCTCCATGAGGCGCAGGGCAGGCACATAGCCTGCAAGGTCTTCCAGATGGAGAGCCCTGACGGAGGCGCTGAGATCGAGCCTGCGCGCGGGAGAGAGCGGCTCGATGATGTCTCCGCGCAGCGTCGCCTCGCTTACGCCCCGGACAACCGTCAGCCCCTCCGTCGAGATTCGCGACCTGCTAATGTAGAGGTTTCCGGCCAGAACATCTACGCTTTCGGACTCCCACGCTACCTTCAGACCGTGGACGCGACCCTCGAAGGCCGGAGCCACGAGGGGACCCGTGATCGTTCCCTGCGCATCGAAGGTTCCCGAGGCATTCGCTGTTGACTTCTGTCCAAGAATGTCCGCCATGGTTATACCGGATCCGGAGACCTCGAGATCGAGGCGCGCGTCGGGTCCCCGGCCCAGGCCGGCCGTGCCGGAAGCCGTCACGAATCCCTGCGGCGTGGCGACGAGGAGCGACTCGATATGCGCCTTTGAGCCGGAGATGCGCACGTCGCCCACAGCTGATGTCGCCCGGCGGTCAAACGCCTCCATGTCGCGCCCCTGAAAAAGCACGCGCCCGGACGGGCGGCCGCCGTCCAGCGACAGGTTGGCATCACCCCACAGGCGGCCCTTGAGTTCCGGATTGATCGCCGCAAGCGACACTCCGCTGAAACGGAGCGTGCCGCTGCCCCTCGGCTGCTTTCCAATCTGAAGAGAAGCGTGCCCCGCAAGCTTGCCCTGCCCGGCAGACGCGGAAATGGCCGGCAACACGAGGCGCCCGTTGCCGTAGTCGAACACCGCGCGGACGCCGGAGAGTTGATAGCCTTTGTAGCTCACTCGAGGAACAGCCGCCCGGCCGGATATGGCCATGGCGGCAAGCGGGCCGCGCGCCCTGATGCTCAGCGGGCCGCTTCCCGAAGGCGAAATGCCCTGAAGCGAGCCCCGGGGCGCGAGCGCGGCGAGGCTGGCGTAGTTGACCGAAGCGGACGAGGCGTCGGCCCAGACGGCGGGCTTCGCCAGATCGGCAACCTTGCCGCTCACGCGCCAGCGGCCGCCCGCCATCGCGGCGGTGCCGTCGAACGAGGCGTAATCGGTCCCGGCAAACGTCACCCGCCCGTCAACGGCTTCAAGCGCGGGAAGGGAGCCGGGAAGCTTGACGGCGGCCCCGGACGTGGTCGCGTCCAGCCACATGCCGGGCCCGCGGCCGGGAGCGCGCGTCAAAAGGAACTTGCCCGAAGCCGTGCCCCGGTCCAGGCTCAAGCCGTTGACGGCGATGAAATACCGGTCCACGAACGGCAGCGAGAGGTTCCGGGCGGCCACGTTCAGCGTGAGCCTTCCCGCTTTGTCGAACGCCCCGCGCGCCGATGCCGCGCCGGAGACGCTGGTGCTCGCCATTCGCGCCGAGAACGGCCGGCCGTCGAGCGACAGATCAATGTATCCATTCACTCCGTTGCCGGCGATGACCATCGGCTGCTTGATGCGGGAGAGCGGCGCGTGGTCGATGTAACGGACAGAGCCGTCCCGGACTTCGACGCGCCCGCGGAAGGGCTTGCCCGGGGGCCCCGGCCCCTTGAGAAGCTCGAGAAGGTTGATGCGGCCGTCGGCGTAGCGCTCCACGACCACGATGGGACCGTCAAAGGTGACCGACGAAACGGTGGAAGCGGGCGATGAGAGATTGCGCGCGAGGCCGGACACGCTGTAGCGCACAATCACGTTGCGGGCGCTCAGGACCTCGCCCATGCCGTCCCTGGCGAGACGCAGCCCCCGCACGGCAAGCGTGCCCGGAACCGAAGCGTCCACGCCGTCAACCGAAACAGCCACGCCCAGCGAGGACGATATCTCCTGGGTCAGGGCGCCGACGGCGTCGGTGCGCACCCGGTCGAACTCGCGGCGGATGATGATTCCACCGAACACGATCGCCGCAATGGGAGGGAGCGCAGCGATGAGCCGGGCAAGGACCCTCAGACGGGTTGTGACAGGTTGTCTCAACATTCCATACCGCTGTGCTTGATGGGCCGCGCCTTTCAGTCGTCCGGCGTCGCCGGGTGGCAGAAGGGAGTATAGCCGCATGCCCCCTCGTGGTCAAACCCGAACCGCGCCCCGGCGCGGCCGGCCGGCAGTGACCGCGGACGCCAGAATGAGTCACAATGTTTTGAGCATCATGAAGAACTATCTGGTTGCGGCAGTTTTCGATAATATCGCGGGGCTCATGGAGATTGACCAGGACAGCCCGTTCAAGATCCGGGCCTACCGCACGGCGGCGGATACCTTCCGCTCGCTGACGGACAGCATCGAGGAACTTGCCGAGCGCGGCGAGCTTCGCGCAATCCCCGGAATCGGAGAGGCTATCGAAGCCAAAACCCGCCAGATTCTGGAGACCGGCACCTGCGACGTGTACGAGCGCCTCAAGGAGCGGTTTCCGCTGACGATCATAGATCTGCTCGCGCTTCCCGGCGTGGGCGCGAAGACCGTTCAGACGCTCTACAACGTGCTGAAGATCACAAGTCTGGAGGAGCTGCGCGAGGCCGCCGAAACCGGCCGCCTTCGCGAGATTCCGCGCATGGGCGAAAAGGCGGAGCGCAACATCCTCGACGGCATCGCGAAGAGCCTCGCCCGCCGGGGCATCCCGATAGTCCGGGCCATGGCGCTCACCGAGTCGCTGGCGGGACAGCTCGGAAGGCAGAACGGTGTGCGCAGGGCGCTGATGGCGGGCGACTGCCGCCGCTACCGTGAGATGTGCGACGGCATCTCGGTCGTTCTTGTGTCCGACAAGCCGGCGCGCGCTCTGGCGCAGGCCGCCTCGAGCTTCAGCAATGCGGATGTTCTGGAGGCCTCGGACAGCCTGCTGCGGGTGCGCTCGGAGTTCGGGGAGATATCCGTTTGGGCGGCGGAGCCTGGCCACGCCGGGAGCGCTCTGGCGCGGGCAACGGGTTCGGCCCGGCACACGGCGGCGCTGGAGCGCATCGCGCGGGAGAAGAAGCTCAGCTTCGTGGAAACCCGGCTGCTGGACGAGTCGGGCGCTCCCGTTGCGGCGCCGGACGAGCAATCGTTCTACGGGCTTCTGGGGCTGCCCTACATCGCGCCCGAAATCCGCGAAGGGCAGGGAGAGATCGAGGCCGCGCTCGCCGGACGGCTGCCGGAGCTTATCACGATAGAGGACATCGCGGGCGATCTGCACATGCACACAGTCGCTTCGGACGGCGTGGGCACGGCGGCACAGATGGCAGCGGCGGCGCTGACGCGCGGGTACGGCTACATCGCGATTACCGACCACTCGCAGTCGCTGACCGTCGCGCGCGGGCTCACGGCCGAGCGCGTGCGCGAGCAGGCGGCCGTCATTGAAGCAGTCAACGCGAGCCTCGACGGCTTCAGGCTGCTGAAGGGGATCGAGGTTGACATAAAACAGGACGGGTCGCTGGATCTGCCGTCAGACGTCCTGTGCGAGCTTGACTGGGTGGCGGCAAGCGTGCATTCGCGCTTCAACATGCCCGGCCCCGAGATGACCGAGCGGCTGGTGCAGGCCGTGCTGTCTCCGGAAGTGGACGTGCTGGGACACCCGACGGGCCGCATCGTCGGAGTGCGCGAGCCGTACGAGATGGACCTCGACAGGGTCATAAACGCCGCCATCGAGGGGCGGACGGCTCTTGAGATCAACTCGTCGCTTGAGCGTCTGGACCTGAGCGGCCAGAACGCCCGGCGGGCCAGGGACGCCGGCGCGAAGATCGTCATCTCCACCGACAGCCACAACCCCGGGCACTTCGGGCAGATAGCTCACGGCGTGGGCACGGCCCGCCGGGGCTGGCTGACGAAGGACGACGTGCTGAACACGCTGCCTCTCGACGCGCTGCTTGCGTGGACGGGGCGCGAGAGTTGACCGTCCGGGGGCGGCCGCTTCCGGACGGGTTCTGGACAATGAGCACGCTGGAGGTGACCAGAAGCGTGCTCGGGATGGTGCTCGTTTCGGATATCGGCGGCGAGCGGACGGCCGGCAGGATCGTCGAGGCCGAGGCTTATCTGAAGGACGACCCGGCTTCGCACTCGTCGCGAGGGATAACAAAGCGCAACGCGCCGATGTTCGGGCCGCCGGGGCTGGCGTACGTTTACTTCACCTACGGCAACCACTGGTGCCTGAACTTCGTCACGGCGCCGAAGGGGCACGGAGAGGCCGTGCTGATCCGGGCACTGGAGCCGCTGGAGGGGCTGGACGCGATGGCAAGGCGGCGGGGACGGGCGGCCCCCCGCGACCTGTTGAGCGGGCCGGGCAAGATCTGCCAGGCGATGGGCATTGACGGGAGCCTGAACGGCCATCCGCTCGCCCTGCCCCCGCTGACGCTGCTGCGTGACCGGTGGGAGCCGGGAGAAATCGCCGCCCGCCCGCGCATCGGAATCTCGCAGTCGGTGGACAAGCCGTGGCGCCTCTACCCCGTTCGGTCGCGCGAGTGGGTGTCCCGGCGGTAGGCGCGGGCAGCCGTTGACCGCGGAGGGCCAGACTGATAGCATGCCGCCTGAGCACTGTGATGAGGAGCCGCCATCAAACCCGAAAGTGACGCCGGTGTCGAGATACTCCGGTCCTGCGCGAAGGTCAACCTCGCCCTGGATGTGCGCGGGTTGCGTCCGGATGGCTATCACGACATAGACACCATAATGTGCGAGGTGGACCTGGCCGACCTGATCGAGTTTCGGCGGACGCAGGAGGCGGGCTTCCGGCTGACGGTTCTGGAGGGAGACGCGCCGCCGGGGGACGGCAACCTTATCGTCCGGGCGGCCAAGGCCGCCGCCGGAGCGCAGGCCAGAGGTGGGCTTGACATCCGGCTCAGAAAGAGGATACCGATGGAAGCCGGCCTGGGCGGGGGGTCGTCCAACGCCGCGATGGCGATTGCGGCAGTCGCGCGGCTGCTCGGCACGGATGAGAACCCGCAAGAAATCGCCGCGCGCATCGGGTCGGATGTGCCTTTCTTTCTTCACGGCGGAGTGGGAAGGGCGCGCGGACGCGGCGAAGAGACGGACTTCACACTCCCGGCTGTGGATCTGCATATGCTTATCGTGAAGCCGGAGCGCGGAACGCCCACGGCCTGGGCGTATCGCGAGATGGACCGGAGAGGCCGCGACGGTGACGGCCGCTCGGCGGAAAGGGTNNGGGGGCCGAGAAGGCAATGCTGTGCGGGAGCGGCTCGGCGGTGTTCGGCGTCTTCGCGTCTCGCGAACAGGCGCAGGAAGCGTGTGAGGCGTTCGCAGACGTCTGGCATGCCGCCGCGAGCAGCACGCGAAAGCGTGCACGGGGGCTGTAGAAGTGGGCAAGACCATGCTGGAGTGCGTGCTTCTGGCCGGAGCGCCGGCGGACGCTGAGACCAAAGCAAGATACAATGTTGAGTGGCGCGCCGAAGTGCCGATTGCGGGCGAGCGCATGGTGGACAGGGTCATCGCGGCGCTGCGCGACTCGGGCTGCGTCGGGAAGATCGCTTGCGTTGGGGCGTTGGAGACGGGCGCCGATGAGGACGTGGCGCCGGGCGCGACGTTTCTTGAGAACGTGATGCGCGGCCTGGAGGCCGCCGGGGATGGGGATACGGTGCTTGTGGCCAGCTCGGACATCCCCCTGGTGACGGGCGCGGCAATATCGGACTTCGTGGAGCTTGCGCTGAGGCTGGACGCGGACTTCGCCTACCCGATCATTCCGAAGGACGAATGCCTGCTGAAGTATCCGCAGTTGAAGCGCACATTCATACGGGTGCGCGAAGGAACGTTCACCGGCGGCAACGCAGTCCTCATTAAGAGGGAGTTCGCGCTCAGGTCGCGCGGGCGCATTCAGGAGCTTTACGAAGCGCGCAAGAAGCCGCTGCTTCTTGCCCGGATGATCGGGGCCGGGGTTCTTGCGCGGGCTGCAATCGCGCAGAAGATCTGGGCCGGTGCGGCCAGCATCGAGCTTGTGGAGGAAAAAGCGGGCAGCGTGATGGGCGGCAGGCTGCGGGCCGTTCGGTGCGGCTGGCCGGAGATCGGCGAGGACGCGGACAGACTGGAGGATTTCGAGGCGATGGACCGGATACTCCGGGGCGTCGCCTAGCGCGTGGGCCGGGCCTCTCGTCCCGTGGGGCCCCTGTTGGGGCGGGAGGCTCGTGCCCCGCGGACGCGGTCGAGTAGGACGGGTGTGGAGAGTGGCATTTCGCATCTATGACATCCGAAGAGAACGCACGAGTGCTCGACCGGATTGACAGCCCGGCCGATCTCAAAACGCTGAGCGCGCAGGAGCGCGCCGATCTCGCCTGCGAGCTGCGTCAGGTGATTATCGGGGCGATGTCGCGCAACGGCGGGCACCTGGCCAGCAACCTCGGCACGGTGGAACTGACCATTGCGCTTCACACGGCCTGGGACGCTCCCCGCGACATCATCGTGTTCGACACCGGCCATCAGGCGTACCCCCACAAACTGCTCACGGGCCGCCGCGACAGCTTCGACACCATCCGACAGGGCGGCGGCCTTTCGGGCTTCCTGCGCCGTGAAGAGAGCGAGTACGACGCGTTCGGCGCGGGGCATGCGGGTACGTCCATCTCGGCGGCGCTCGGTTTCGCAAAGAGCCGCGACCTGCGCGGCAGCGACGAGCACGTTGCGGCGGTGATCGGCGACTCGGCCCTCACGTCGGGCATGGCCGTTGAAGCGCTGAACAACGCGGCGCAGCTCAACACGAACATCGCGGTGATCGTGAACGACAACTCCATGTCCATCGCGAAGTCCGTGGGCGCGCTTTCGTATCACTTTGCCCGGCTGCGGACGCGGCCGTTCGTGCAGGATCTCGAGCAGAGGGCGAAGGAGGTGCTGGACCACATCAAGGTGGGAAAGAAGCAGCTTCACCAGGCGGCGGATGGGCTCAGGCTGGGCATGGCTCACTTCGTGTCGCCGAAGGACGGGCCCCTCTTCGAGCAGCTCGGGTTCTCGTATCTCGGGCCGATTGACGGGCACGATACCGAGGCGATGATCGAGATATTCAGGGCTGTGCGCGACATGAAGGGCCCGGTGCTGGTACATGTGGTTACGGTCAAGGGCAAGGGGTGCCAGTTCGCGGAGGACGACGCCCGCTGCTTCCACGGCGTGACGCCGTTCGACCCGGAGTGTGGGGAGTTCGAGAAGAAGCCGGGCGACAACCCGAGCTGGACGAGCGTGTTTTCGGAAGTGATCGAGGAGCTCGCGGAGAAAGACAGACGGATCGCCGCCATCACCGCGGCCATGCCGGACGGGACGGGCTTGAAGGGCTTCTCGGAGAAGTACCCGGAGCGGTTCTTCGACGTTGCGATTGCGGAGCAGCATGCCGTGACGTTCGCGGCGGGGCTGGCGGCGGGCGGACTGCGGCCGGTGGTCGCAATCTATTCGAGCTTCATGCAGCGCGCGTACGACCAGATTCTGCACGACGTCTGCATCCAGAACCTTCCCGTCATTCTCTGCCTGGATCGCGCCGGGCTGGTGGGAGACGACGGCCCCACGCACCACGGCGTCTTCGATCTTTCGTTCCTCCGGATGATTCCGGGCATCGTCGTGATGGCGCCGTCGTCCGCGCAGGAGCTTGCGGACATGCTGCTGACTGCTGTTCAGCACGACGGCCCGTCGGCAATCCGCTACCCGCGCGGGAGTTGTCCGGCTCCGTGGCAGAAGCGGGCGCCGGAGGCGCTGCCGATAGGTCGAGGTGAGACGCTTCGCGCGGGGGAGGACATCGCGATTGTGGCCGTCGGGCCGCAGGTGCAGGTTGCCTCGGAAGCCGCGGCGCGGCTCGAGGCGGACGGAGTTTCGGCCGAGGTCATCAACGCGCGGTTCGTGAAGCCTCTGGACGAGCAGCGCATCTGCGAGGCGGCCGAGAGGTGCGGCCGCATGATCGTGCTTGAAGAGAACGCCCTCATCGGCGGCTTCGGGAGCGCGGTTCTTGAAGTGCTCTCCGAAAAGGCGCCGGAGTGCCGCGTGGCCCGCATCGGGGTTCCGGACCGGTTCGTGGAGCACAACAAGCCGGCGGTGCAGCTTGCCGGGTGCGGCCTGACGGCGGAGGATGTCGCAGCGCGGGCGCGCGAGATGTGCGCGGACAAGGCGCCGGCGGCGGCGAAGTAGGGCGGAAACCAGAAAGAAGCAGGAGCAAAGCGCCAGCGCCGCGAAAACTCATCTGCCGCCGGGAAGAATCCTCGCGGCCTCGCAGATACCTCACCAGCCATGCCATCAGTTTCCGACAACACGCGGGAAACCCCCGGCGTCCTCACCTGGAGCGTCCATCGCCTGAGGCGCGCTCCGTGGCGGCTTGCGGTGGTGCTTGTGTGCGCCGCTGCCGCGGGCTTTGCGGGCGCTGCGGCGCTTCGGCATCCGGCGGCCGGTATCGCGGCGGCCGCGGCAGTGCTGATGGCCGCATCGGATTACATCTTCCCCGTTCACTTTCGTCTCACCCGGAAGTCCGCGCGGCGGTCGTGCCTGTTCAGCGTCAGCGAGATCCAGTGGAGCAGGGTGCGCCGGGTGTGGGCGGCCCCGGACGGTCTGAAGCTGTCGCCGCTCGACAGGCGGTCGCGCATCGAGGCATACAGAGGCGTGTTTCTGGAGTTCGACGGCAACGAGAAGGAAGTAACCGAAGCGGTGAGGCGGCTGCGGCCGGAGACGGGGCATGATTGATCTGCACGAGCCGCTGACCGACGAGCAGGCGGACGAGATGTGCGAAGCGTTCGCCCGGCGCGTTGTCGCGCTGGGGCTGACAACCCCGGCGATTCTGTTTCTGGAGATGCACCGTCCGCTTTCGCGGCTGGCGGGGCAGGCGCTGGTCATGGCCTCGCCGGTGCTTGCGCCGGTGTTCGGTCTGAACGGTGTGGGGGCGTTCACGCGGCTTATCTACCACCCCGGCGGAGTGGACAGGCTGATAGCCAGAATTGAAGAGCTTTGCGACGGGAAGCAGGATTGTTCGGCTCCGGAGGAAAAGAAACCGGCATGAACCACGCGAGCTTCCCGGTTGTAGTGATCGAGGCGATCCTCATCAGCCTGATTCTCTACAAGATATTCTCCGCGCGTCGTGGGAAGGATTTGTTTATCCGGCGCATCCCCGGTCTTTCGGCGATTGACGAGGCTGTCGGGCGCGCGACCGAGCTGGGGCGGCCCATATTCTTCTCGCCCGGCCTGGGCGGGTTGGACATCGTTAGCCTGCAGGCGCTCTCGATCCTTTCCCATATCGTGAAACTGGCGGCGCAGTTCCGGACAAGGGTGGTTGTGGCGCTTGCGGACGCGGTGCTGATGACGGTGGCGCAGGAGGTGGCGCGAGAGGCTTATGCGCGCGAAGGTACTCCGGAGCTGTACGAGCCGGACGACATCCGCTTTCTTTCGGATCAGCAGTTCGCCTACGCTTCGGCATCCATCGGCCTGATGTCGCGCGAAAAGGCCGCGAGCTGCATGTACTTCGGGCACTTCTTCGCGGAGTCCCTGATTCTGGCCGAAACGGGGCACCACATCGGGGCGATACAGGTGGCGGGCACACCGGATACGACACAGCTCCCCTTCTTTATAGCCGCCTGCGACTACACTATTATCGGCGACGAGTTCTACGCGGGCAGCGCGTATCTTTCGAGGGAGCCGACGCTGCTCGGCAGCCTTGTGGGGCAGGACTACTCGAAGCTCGTGCTTCTGTCGCTGATTCTGCTGGGGGTTCTGGGGGTGACGCTCGCTCCGTGGTGGGAACCCGGGCTGGCGGTGCTGAAGTGGTTTACTATCGGGAAGGCTGAATGAAAGAACAGGGCTTCCAATTCTTTGCGGCTCACACGGACACCGCGACCAAGATCGCGTTCATCGCGGGGTCGCTCCTTCTGGGCGCGTTGTTCATTGCGGGGTTGACCTTTGTTCCCCGCCGCGCGCGCAAACCCCTCATCGCGGTGGTGACGTTTGTGGCGGGGCTTTACTTCAGCCTGGAGTATCTGCTTCCGGCGAAAGAGACCGCCGAGCGGGTTCTGGAGGGCGGCAACGGCGTGAACCGGACCGTCCGGGCGCTTTTCGGCTGGTATCTGCGGCCGCTGGCGGGCTCGCGCCTTGACGCGGACCAGAACTTCCTTTCGCCGAGCGTGCAGCAGCTCACGACGGCGTGGCAGGTTATAGCCGGGTTCACTTTCGCGCTGGGGCTGTGGAACCTGGTGCATATCCACGGCAAGAGCATTTTGCGGGGCTCGAAGAACTGGTTCTTCAGCGCGCTGTTCTTTCTGGGGTTTGCGGCGATGGCGCTCGCGGGGTTCATGAGCACGCACGGGCCGTACAAGGGCATGGAGGAGAGTGCTGCTGTTTTCGACCTCGCGACGCGGGGGCTGCTGTTCGCGCTTGACGCGGCGATGTTCTCGCTGATTGCGTTCTTTATCATCTCGGCCGCCTACAGGTCGTTCCGGATCCGCAGCGCCGAGGCGACGATCATGATGGTGTCGGCGTTTCTGGTTATGCTCGGGCAGGTGCCTATCGGGATCTGGTTGACGAGTTGGATTCCGGAGACGGGTTTCATCAGCAACTTTCGTCTGGAGCATATCAGCTACTGGATTCTGACGCAGCCCAATGCAGCTGCGCAGCGGGGCATCAACTTCGGACTTGCCGTCGGCGCGATGGCGATGGCGCTCAGAATATGGCTGTCGCTGGAGCGCGGCAGTTACTTTGAGAGGGAGCTGTAGCCGTGCCTTTCTTCGAACGGATTCAGAAGCTGGACCGCCGCGTGATGTATGTCCTGCTCGCGCTGGTGATGATGATTCCGATGCTGCGGCCGTTTCAGATGCCGACGGTGGTGACGGCGCAGGTTCAGGGGGTGTACGACGCAGTTGAAGCAATCGAGCCCGACCAGATAGCGATTCTTTCCGGGGACTGGGGCGCGGGCACTATTGCCGAGAGCATGCCGCAGACCGAGGCGCTGATGCGGCATCTGTTCCGGCGCGACATCCGCTTTGCCATTCTGCCGTTTGCGCCTCAGACCGCCACGCTGATGCAGCAGACGGCCGAGCGTCTGGCAAAAGAGCCCGAGTTCAAGGGAAAAGCCTACGGCAAGGACTGGGTGAACTGGGGCTGGAAGGCCGTGCCGATGTTCGCGTTCCTGAAGTCCATGGCCAAGAACGTTCCGGGGACGGTCGTGCAGGACTATCAGGGCAAGCCGATAGAGAGCTTTGCCGCGATGAGCGGGGTGAAGACGATCAGGGACATCGGGTTCGTGGCGCACATAACGCCGATAGGCAACCTGAGCATCTGGATCGCGTTCATCCAGTCGGTGTACCGTACGCCGCTGGCGTACGCTCCGACGGCCGTGATGGTGGCTCAGGGCTACGACCCGCTCGACGCCAAGCAGATCGTCGGTATGCTCCCCGGGCTGGTGGGAGGCGCGCAGTATGAGGTTCTGCTGAAGCAGCCGGGCAACGGGCTGAGGTGGAGCAATTCGCTGTCGTTCGCGGACCTGCTGATGGTGGGGCTGATCGCGCTGGCAAATATAGGGTACTTCGCTTCGAAGCGGGAGGGATCGCGCAAGGGATGAGCAGCATTACGGCAATTCTCGGCGACCCCGTTCTGATGAACCGCATCATCATCTGGGTGGGCGCCATCGGCACTCTCGCGGTTTACAGCTTCCTGTACAGAGAGAACGTCGTCTACCGGCTGGTCGAGCACTTCTATCTGGGGCTTGCGGTCGGGTACGGGATGTTCCTGGTCGTCACGCAGATCCTGCTGCCCAAGTGGTGGGTCCCGATGTGGGATAAGGGGATGTGGTGGTGGGCCTTCGCGCTGGTCGTGGGGTCCATGTTCTACTTCATCTACTCGAAGAAGCACAACTGGATCAGCCGGCTCGTGTTCGGGATGATCATGGGCCTGACGGCGGGATCGCTGTTCCAGGACTTCGCGGGGACGAACTTCCCGAAGATAGCCGCAAGCCTGAAGGCGCTGATTCCGCACGCAGCGTACGAGCTGCCCCTGACGGCGCAGAAGGCGCTCGGCACGGCGACGCCCTATCGCGAACTGACCTGGGCGGGGGCGATCAACAACCTGATCTTCATCTTCGTGCTGGTCACGGTGATGAGCTACTTCTTCTTCAGCTTCGATTACGCGAAGCACCGGAAGATGAGCCAGTTCGCGCAGGTTGGGCGCTGGATGCTGATGTTCGCGCTGGGGGCGATGTTCGGGGCGACGGTTATGGCGCGGATGTCGCTTCTGATCGGGCGGCTCTGGTTCCTGCTTCACGACTGGCTGCGTATCGCGCAGATGTGACCCGTCGCGGGGGCGTAGACTCCTCACCTGGAGTTCGGAATGACGGAAGGGCTGTCGTTCCGACGAGCCCGTGCCCCGTCACTCCGGGGAGCCCGCGCCCTCGTCATTCCGAGGAGTCCGCGACGAGGAATCTCATCGTTCGCTCACCACCCGGCGTCCGTGGGCGCTGGCGTGTTGCGTGGGGCGAGATTCCTCACACGGAGTTCGGAATGACGGAAGGGCGGGTACCAAAGCAACCTTGCCGGGGGTCTAATGTGCGTGGTATAACCACAATAACGCCCTGAGCGTTTTTTTGTGCCGCCGGGACTGCAGCCCGGCGCGCCGGAGATTACTATATGACCCGCAGCCGTTTTGAGAAAATAGCATTCACTGGCCTCGGCGCGCTCCTTGCCAGCGCCATTGTTCTGGGCGTCACGCATGTGGCGGTGGCCCAGGCCCCGGCGGACGCGACCTACAAGGGGATGAACCTCTGCGTCCTGTGCCACAAAGTGAAGCACCCGGTGATAGCCGAGGCGTTCCCGAAGACTGCGCACCCGAAGGCGCTTCGCACCCCTGACGAGGAAGGCGCGATTGTCGCGAAGTTCGACGAGGACTCGCCGGTCAGCAAGGCCGACATCGCCTACATCCTCGGCGTGGGCAAGCGCAAGCAGGCCTACATCGGCAAGGATGGCAAGACCCTGCCCGGGCAGTGGGATGTCAAGAACAGCAAGTGGATCCGCCAGGAAGTGGTGGATGGGATGACGCAGTGCGTCCCGTGCCATGTGACCGGCATGGACATGAAGACGAAGGCCTGGAATGAGAAGGGCATTACCTGCGAGTCGTGCCACGGCGCCGGCAGCGCACACGCGACAACCGGCGACAAGACGAAGATCAACAACCCCAAGACCCTGACGCCCGAGCGCAGCGCCATGCTGTGCGGGCAGTGCCATGCGCGCGGAACGACGCTGGACGGAACTATGCCGCGGTCTATGACCTACAAGTTCGGCGACGACCTGAGCAAGCATATCAAGCTTGCCGAGGTCAAGGGTCCCGCCGCGAATCAGCAGTACAACGAATGGCTCGGCTCGAAGCATGCCACTTCGGGCGTAACGTGCACGGGCTGCCACGACATCCACGGGCCGGGTTCGGCGAATCCGGGGCAGCTTAAGAAGGCCGAGAAGGAGCTCTGCAGCGGCTGCCACGCCGCAGATCTCGCGAAGCCCGAGCACCCCAAGCTCACCGACGCAATGAAGTGCGGTCTCTGCCACATGCCGCAGGGTACGCACACGTTCAAGATGCCGGGTCAGTAACGGTACCGGGCATCAGCAGGTTTTCTCACTGACGAGCTCCTTCAGCAATGCGAGCGGGCCGCCATCCGGGGCGGCCCGCTCTCCTGTACGCTCCTGGCGCAGTCTAGAATGGCGGAGGGCGCTCCTGAAATTCCCCCGAAAAGTGGACACCCGGAGTGTGAGTTGTGGAAAGGGTGTTTGAGAGGATTGCGAAGTACTGTCAGGAGTTCCGGGAGGAGTTGGAGCGGCTGGTCCTGGAGAGCGAGAAGACGGTGGCAGAGGCAGGGCGGGAACTCAAAAACCCAAAGGAGATAGCGGCTCAGTTCTACAGGACGGATCCCGGCGATGAGTCGGCCGCCCCGCGTCACTCTGAACACCCCGCCCCGCTTCACCCTGAACACCCCGCTCCACGTCACCCTGAACACCCCGCTCCACGTCACCCTGAACTTGATTCGGGGCCCACGCCCGCGCCCGGACTGGATGCCGGATCGAGTCCGGCATGACGTGGTGGGGCCCACGCCCGCACCCGGACTGGAAGCCGGGTCAAGCCCGGCATGACGTGGTGGGGCGATAGAACGGCGTCAATACATCAGGAAAGCCGCCCGCTCGTCCAGCCACCGCTCCTCGTCCGGCTTCAGCCGCGCGTCGAGATCGGCGGGCGTTGACGATGGGTTGTCCACCCACTCCCGAAGGAACGTCCCGCCCGAGAGCAGGTCAATGGCAAGGCGTTCGGTTTCGTACTCGTACGGGAACACGCGCCAGATCTGGTAGTCCGGGTGCAGCGTTCGGATGCTCCTCAGAATGAGCGCGGCGATGCGGTAGGGCTGGAACTCGTCGTGCCGGTAGAGATGCGTGTCGGTGTGAATCTGCAGCGCCGAGCAGAGCTTCCCCGCGTGCTTGTGGAAGGTCGGCTCGATGGCGCAGGGACGGATGAGGCACCCGCGAAGCCACCCGGGCGCGAGCTGGCGCATCAGGCCGAGAACCCGCTCCATATCCACGTCCGGCGCGCCCACGACTTCCAGCGAGGCCGTCGTGCCGCGCCCCTCCGACAGCGTCGTGCCCTCGAACAGCACCGTGCCGGGGAAACAGCGCGCCATGTTCAGGCTCGATGCGTTCGGGCTGGGGTTCACCCAGGGCAGGTCAGATAGCGGCCATCCGAACCCCGGCCCCTCGTCCGGGTCGTAGCCGGTCATCGGAATCACCCTGAGAGCGAGATCGAGTCCCTTCTTCTCCGCGTACCAGCGCGCGATCTCGCCGAGGGTCAGCCCGTGGCGCATGAGAAGCGGCCCCACGCCAACCATGCTCTCCCACCCTGGCTCCAGGATGCTGCCCTCCGCCGGGCGTCCGGCGGGGTTCGGGCGGTCCAGAATCCAGACGGGCTTCCCGGCATCCGCGCACGCTTCGAGCATATAACAAGTCGTCGTCACGAAGGTGTAGATGCGCGTGCCGATGTCCTGCAGGTCCACGAGCAGCAGGTCGAAGGAGTCCATCATCTCCGCCGTCGGCCGCCGGTTCTCGCCGTACAGGCTGAAGACGGGAATGCCCAGATGCGGGTCGGTGTAGTCGTCCGACTCGATCATGTTGTCCTGCTTGTCGCCGCGCATGCCGTGCTGCGGCCCGAACGCCGACGACACTGCGAGATCGGGTATCGCGGCGAGCGCATCAAGCGTGTGCGCCCCCCCGCGCGTCAGCGACGCAGGATGCCCGAGCAGGGCAAGCCGCCTGCCGCGCAGCATTTCGAGCGCCGCCTGGTTCTCCAAAAGATGATCAATCCCGCATCTGACAGTCAATGTTCTCCTCCAGTTACCTCAGCCGCGCAGCGGCTACAGTTCGATATCGATAACGCGGCGGACGTCCGGCGGGAGTGCCCGGACCTTCGTAAGCGTCTCTTGCCGCCGCCCCTGATCACCCACGATGATTGTGTACGTCCCGTCCTCAAACACCTTCGGGCGGAACTCCGTGCCCTTGATCCGCAGAGTGTAGACGATCTCGCCGGACTTTTCCTCGATCACCTGAACGACCGGATCGTCCATGCCCCGCACCCTTATTGTGGGCAGATACGCCGCGGCTTTGCGCCCGTAGTTGTCCTGCTGGCGGCAGGTGACCGGCCAGCCGGGATACTGCTTCGACTTCGGGCTGGTGATGTCCCCGCGCCGCGGCCAGCAGTTGAACGTGATGGTGCGCTTCTGCTTGTCGAATACTATCACGCCCCATCCGGTGGCGCGGCTCGTGAGTTTGTCTTCGGTGGTCTCGGCGGGAGGATTCGCCACGGC
>MTKZ01100722.1_pt1 | contig 15945 bp, 11 predicted proteins | sample 1042781 | NCBI WGS metagenome assembly MTKZ01 (sample SAMN06212207, study PRJNA360539) | anaerobic digester metagenome | biome: Wastewater treatment plant; material: sludge; isolation source: anaerobic digester fed with sludge from wastewater treatment plant | place: Denmark: WWTP Viborg ...
CAGCTTGCCCGCCTCGTCGCGGTTGAACTGGATGAACACCAGGTTCCATATTTCCATGACCCGCGGGTCGCCGGCGTTGACCAGTTGCTCGCCGGAGCCGTCGGGCGTCAGGTCGATGTGAATCTCGCTGCACGGCCCGCACGGACCGGTGACGCCCATCTCCCAGAAGTTGTCCTTCTTACCGAAGCGCTTGACGTGGGCCGGGTCGATATCGGTCACTTCGGTCCAGAGGCCGGCGGCCTCTCTGTCGGGCGCCAATTTGTCCTCAGGGTCGCCGCCGAAGACGGTGGCGTAGAGGCGGTCTTTGGGCAGGCCCCAGACGCCGGTGAGCAGTTCCCATGCCCACCCGATGGCCTCGCGCTTGAAGTAGTCGCCCAGCGACCAGTTGCCGAGCATCTCGAAGAAGGTGTGGTGGTAGGTGTCGCGGCCGACTTCTTCGAGGTCGTTGTGCTTGCCGGAAACGCGGATGCACTTCTGGGTGTCGACAGCCCGCTTATAGGGCCGGCTGCCGGTGCCCAGGAAGACGTCCTTGAACTGGTTCATGCCCGCGTTGGCGAACATGAGCGTCGGGTCGTCGATCGGCACGACCGGCGAGGACGGCACGGACGTGTGGCCTTTACCCTCAAAGAAAGCGATAAACTCTTGTCGTATCTGGTCTGCCGTTCGATGAACCATGCACGTTTCCTGCCCGGACAAAGCTACGTTCGAAAGCCGGCGGGCCAGGCAACCCTAAGCCTTGCCCACGTCGAAGGTTCCCGCGAACCCGGGCAGGGTATTCTAGCCGATCGGCCGCCGTTCATGAAATGGGGGAAGGAGCAGACCACGGTCCGGGTACCGCGATGGATGCGGGGCCTGCATTGCGGTTCATGGGGTGGGCGGTCTACGCCGGGCGGCAGCAGGCCGCTCCAGAGGTCTTTGGCCGGGAGCAAAGGAGCCGGCAGGCACGTGGCGCCACCCCCACTCCAGACGCGGGTAACCTCCTGTGTCTGTTTGCTTGATCTCAAGAAGTCTCAATATGCTCTGTGAGATCTGATATGCCTTCTGGAACGTTCTGAGAATGGTCATGGGTGGCTGTCGCCGAGCCGCTTCCGTGATCCCCCCCGCTGCAGACGATAGATGCCCTTCGCCAACCGCGATCCGCACGACCGCGAGGGAGATTGGCGCTGCCCTCCTCGCCTGATGGCTGGTCTGCGCGACGGATAATGTCTATATTGTTCTATCCTGGGTCGAAAAGGCGACGCCGAGTGAGACGACGCGTGCCAAGGACTCTTATTAGCTTAAGTCTTTTCGTGACAGCACTTTGTGTCACACCGGGCAGTGGGACCCGAACGTCATCTTGAAACGGAGCTGCTCTATGTCAGACCTCGCCACGACCGGTATTGGAACCCGATGCCTTCACGCCGGGCAGGATCCGGACCCGACCACCCTGTCTCGGGCGGTACCCATTTATGCCACGACCAGCTACGTGTTCAAGGACAGCGACCATGCCGCCAACCTCTTCGCTCTCAGAGAGTTCGGGAACATTTACAGCCGTCTGATGAACCCGACGAACGACGTGCTGGAGAAGCGCATGGCCGCGTTGGACGGCGGGGTCGGCGGCCTGGCGGTTTCCAGCGGGCAGTCGGCGATCTACATCGCGATCTTCAACATCTGCCACGCCGGCCAGAACTTCATTTCGGCGACCAGCCTGTATGGCGGGACCTGGACACTGTTCACGCAGACCTTCCCGAAGCTGGGGATCACGCCGAAGTTCTTCGACCCATCGCGGCCGGAGGAGATCCGCAAGCTGGCCGACGCCAACACCCGGTGCGTGTACATCGAGTCGATCGGCACCCCGAAGAACGACGTGCCCGACTACGCCGAAATCGCCAAGGTGGCACACAGTCTCGGCCTGCCGGTGATCTGCGACAACACGGTGACGACCCCGGTGCTCTTGCGGCCGTTCGAGCACGGGATCGACATCAACGTTTACAGTTGCACGAAGTTCATCGGCGGCCACGGGACGCACATCGGCGGGTGTATCGTCGACTCGGGCAAATTCGACTGGACGGCCGACCGGAAGAAGTGGCCCGAGTTCTGCGAGCCCGACCCGTCGTATCACGGCGTGGTCTTTGCCGATGCCCTCAAGCCGATCGGCAACATCGCGTACATCATCAAGTGCCGGACGCACTTTCTGCGGGACATGGGCAGTTGCATGAGCCCGTTCGCGGCGTTTCTGTTTATCCAGGGGCTGGAGACACTGCACCTGCGGATGGCGAGGCACTGCGAGAATGCCATGAAGGTCGCCCAGCACCTCAAGAGCCACCCGGCGGTGCAGTGGGTCAACTATCCGGGGTTGCCGGATCACCGAGATCACGCGAACGCAAAGAAGTATCTGCCGAAGGGCTACGGGGCGATCCTTGGGTTCGGCATCAAGGGCGGGCTGGAGGCCGGCAGGAAGTTCATCAACTCGGTCAAGTTGCTGTCGCACCTGGCCAACATCGGCGACGCCAAATCGTTGTGCATTCACCCGGCCAGCACGACGCACTCGCAACTGACCGAACAGGAGCAGGCCGAGGCCGGCGTCACGCCCGAATACGTCCGCCTGTCGATCGGGATCGAGGACGTCGAGGATATCATCGCCGACATCGATCAGGCTCTGGCGGCGTCGCAGTGAAACGAGCCGGTGGCTTTGCCCCAGCGTTGCATACGACAACGCTGGGGAATGCAGAATTGGGAATGGGCCGTGTTCTGCCGTCACCCATGAACCTGACCACCGGTGAACTCCGGAAACAACGGTGATTCTCGCTGGCCCCAGAATCCATTCTGGGGCCTTTCGTGTTGAGGATTCCTATCCTCATTTTCACCGAATGCGGAAGCGATTCCGCGGAGAGAAGCGGCCCGGAAAGGATTCCGGGCCGAGCGGGGCTGCTTTGCGCCACGTCAATGCAAGTCCTCGGCAGTGACTGATTCTTTGTCTTTCTGCGCGATGACCATGATTTCCATCTCGTCGAGATCGATCGTCCTTCTGCCCCAGTTGCCGGCCGTTCCTCCCCACATGTTGAGCACGCGCAGGCCGGCAAGAGCGAAGAGAAGAGTCAGTTCCGTCGGGACAAACGCGCGCTCGCGCAGCGAGATCTCGGGAAGCGCTTCTTGCGGAGAGAATTCCGACGCTTCGACCAATCCCAGAGGATCGAAACGGCCTGCTTCGACGTCCTGGGCACTGTATCTGCGAGCCATGGCATATCCGTTGAGGACGGTGAACACGGCCTTGGCTTGCGGCTTCAGAGCCCGGCAGACGTTGCGCAAAACGGCCGACGGATGCGCGATCGGATCGTCGCCGCTGCCCAGAAGGCCGAAAGCCCCCTCGCATAGACAGATCGCGGCGTCAGACTGCTTGGAGCTGACAAGGCGGGTGGCGTCGGAGTGAACCCATTCCACCTGCACCCCGGCCTTCTGTGCCGCCTCGGCCGCCTGGGCGAGCATGCCTGCTGACAGGTCAACGCCCGTCACAGCATAGCCTCGCCGGGCCAATTCGACGGAGTGCCGCCCCGTCCCGCATCCCACATCGAGGATCGACGCGCCGGAAGCGAGCTTCAACTCGTCGAGCAGAAAGTCGACTTCTTTGATGGTGTTCTTGGTGAACACGTTCTGCTCGTAGATGGGTGCGTGATTATCAAAGCACTTTTGCCACGTGCTTTTCTGCTGCATGGACGGAATGACTCCTCTGTTGTTGTCGGTCTACGCTTCCTGACGGTCGCGCTCGGTTGGCCGGCCGTTGTCGCCAGGCAAGATTACACCAATCAAGGCGGATGCCATGGGCGGCTTGTTTGTCTGTGCTCGGTTCTACACTGGCGGGCAAACACCTCGGCCTGAGCTCGCCGCGAGGGCCGCTGGCCCCACCTGACCGGTAAGGCTCGTTACGTGGGCCGGACAAGCGTTCTTGGCTGTCGGCCTTGCTGGATCTCGTAACGAACCAGTTCCTCGACAAGTTGGTTCTCGTAGGTCCGAAGCGACCGCAAGGAAGCGGAACGAGCGGCTGCCGAACCGGTCAGGGGGGCCTTCTCAATCCGGGCAATCGCCTCACGGACCCCGGCCAGCTTATCCTGCGTGATCCCGTATTCGCGATCATCGGTGATGCTCATAAACGCACCTCCACAAGTCCCCGCGTCCGACCTCGACGGTCAGTTTCGAATTGCCCGTGTAGGAACTCCTCGAAGTCCCGGGGCTCCTCGAAGGAGATCATTTGGACATACGGAAAACCTTCTTCGATCGCCCGCGCTGCCTGTGCGTCCCGCGGATAATCGCGTCCCAGCAGCAGGACGCAATCAACGTCATTCGGTTCGGCCTTTGAGTCCACGAAACTACCGTCGATCACGAACCGCAATATCCCGGCCTGTCGGGCGGCATGTATGGCCCACACCAATGACTCCGCGATCGCTCGTCGTTGGAGCCCCGGACCGCCAAACCGAGCGATGATCTCGTCGATCATGGCTATGTGCAGTCCGGGTGGCAACAACCCGTCGTCCGTGAACCTCGGGATCGGCATACGTATAGTGTACCAGTCACGGCCTGCGACACCAAGGCGACTTCCCCTTTTTCAGCGTGTCTGATCCTCATAACCCCACTCGTCGCTTGCCGCCCGGAAGAGATCGGTGAGTTCACCGGTTTTTGCCTGCAAGCCGGCCCGCAACTGCTGTTCGCATTGCTCACGATCTTCGTTCGTCATGTCCTACGCCTCCCCGTGCTCGTGGTCTATAATGCTTCGATAGCATGAACGCTGAGACCTCGCCAGACAAGCTCGCCGGCTCGGTCGGCATTGTCCGGACGCAGACGGTGAGGCTCTTTGAGCCGCCTGATGTCCTGCACCTGGAGTGCGGGCGGACCCTGGGGCCGATCGACTTGGCCTACGAGACCTACGGTCGGCTCAACGAGTCGCGGAGCAACGCGGTTCTGATCTGTCACGCCCTCTCGGGCGACGCTCACGTGGCCGGGTACCATAGTCCCGACGACCGCAAGCCCGGCTGGTGGGACATCATGATCGGTCCGGGCAAGGGGATCGATACCGACAAGTACTTCGTGATCTGCTCGAACATTCTGGGCGGATGCAGGGGCACTACCGGCCCGTCGAGCATCAACCCGGAAACGGGCAAACCCTGGGGCATGGACTTTCCGGTGATCACCATCGAGGACATGGTCAAAGTCCAGAAGCGGCTGATCGACCACCTGGGGATCGGCAAGCTGCTGGCGGTCATTGGCGGCTCGATGGGCGGAATGCAGGTGCTGGAATGGGCCGTGCGGTACCCGGATGCCGTGGCCGGGGTGGTTCCGGCCGCGACCACCGCCCGGCTCAGCGCCCAGTCAATCGCGTTCCACGCCGTCGGCCGGCAGGCGATTCTGGCCGATCCAAACTTCGCTGATGGTCAATACCATACCGGTCCCGGACCGGACAGTGGGCTGGCGATTGCCCGGATGGTCGGGCACATCACCTACCTGTCCGAACAGGGCATGCACGCCAAGTTCGGCCGCGAGCTGCGCCATCGCACCAACTACAGCTACGACCTCGAGAACAGCGACTTTGCCGTCGAGACCTACCTGGACTACCAGGGCCAGAAGTTCGTGGACCGCTTCGACGCCAACAGCTACCTGTACATCACCAAGGCCATCGACTACTACGACCTGCAAGCCGGTCACGAGTCGCTGCAAGACGCTCTCAAGCATGTGAAGGCCCGTTTCCTGGTCGTCAGCTACTCGAGCGACTGGCTGTTCACCCCCAGGCAGGCCCGGCAGCTCGTCGATGCCCTGCTGGCCGGCGATAAGGATGTGTCGTATTCGGAAATCAATTCGCCCTACGGCCACGATTCCTTCCTGCTCGAGGCGGGAGTCCTTGGAAGGTTGATCAGCGGCTTCCTGGCGAACCTGTCGGGGCAGCCCGCCATTCCCAATGGCGTCGACGTCGAGCCCTATCGCCAGCGGCCGGTGGTCGAAACGGCCTGGGCACACCACCGAATCGACTACGATCGCATCGAGGACATGATCGAACCGGGCAGTCGGGTGCTGGACGTGGGCTGCGGCTCGGGCGCACTGCTCAGTCGGCTGATTCGGCACAAGAACGTCCGCGGCCTGGGCATCGAGGTGCAGCAGGACAACATCTGCGAGTGCGTGGAGCGGGGCATTTGCGTGGTGGATCTCGATGTTGAAGCGGAACNNCATCTGCGAGTGCGTGGAGCGGGGCATCCCGGTCGTGGACCTCGATATCGAAACGGAGCTCTCGGGGTTTGCGACCAAATCATACGATTACGTGGTATTGTCGCAGACGCTACAGACGCTGAACCGGCCGGAACTGGTGCTGCGCGAAATCCTGCGGATCGGGCGGCGGTGCATCGTCAGCTTCCCCAACTTCGTCCAGTGGCGGCCGATCCTGCAAATGCTGCTGACCGGCCGTACGCCCGTCACGCAGAACCTGCCGTTTCAGTGGTACAACACCCCGAACCGGCACTACCTGACCATCCGCGATTTCCAGAGCTACTGTCGTGAAAACCACATCCACGTCCTCCGCATGATTCCCCTGGCCGAGGGCCGCCGTGACCCGGTCCGTTTCCTCCCCAGCGTCCGGGCGGCCGAGGCGATTTTCGTGATCAGCAAGTACGACTGAGCCTCGGCTCCATCTGGTGCCCCCATAGCTTATCCAGAGGCGTGATCCTGCACCCCTGGGCATACTCCGCCACAGGCCAGCCTCGCCGGCTCCGGTTATCATGATTGACCTCAGTCTGGAGGAAGCGCCTATGAGTCTGTTCAGCATGCGAGGATACTCCTCGACACGTCAGGTCATCTGTGCCACCGGATGGATCATCGCTTGGATCGCGCTCGCGTCGACGTGGACCGCTACGGCCGTGGTCGCCGAGCCGGCAACCAGCCAACCCGCGACGAGCCGACCTGCTTCGCAGCCATCCGAACTCGTTGTGGCCCTTCTACAAATGGCGCCGGCAGGCAGTGATCGGGAGGCCAACCTCGTCAAGGCGGACCGCTTCTGCCGCGACGCGGCGGCCCGAGGGGCCGACATCGCGCTGATGCCAGAGATGTGGAGCATTGGATACGGCGGGTTCAACGAGAAGAAGCNNAGCATTTCTCAGGGCTGGCCAAAGAACTTCGCATGGCCATCGCGGTGACCTACCTGCAAGCATGGGACGGTGCTCCGCGGAACGCGGTCACCCTGTTCGATCGCCACGGCAAGGAGATGCTGACCTATGCCAAGGTGCATACTTGCGACTTTGCCCCCATGGAGGCCTCGACGACGCCGGGAACGGACTTCTACGTGGCCGAAATGGACACGCAAGTTGGCCCGGTCAGGGTGGGAGCAATGATCTGCTTTGACCGCGAGCAACCGGAGAGTGCCCGCATCCTCATGTTGAAGGGGGCCGAGCTGATCCTGGTGCCCAACGCATGCGAGTTGGAGGAGCTCCGCCTGGATCAGTTCAAGATACGAGCATGGGAGAACGTGGTGGACGTGGCCATGGCGAACTACCCGAAGCCCAGCAACAACGGTCACTCCGTCGCCTATGACTCGTCGGGCAAGTGTCGGGTCATTGCCGACGAGAAAGAAGGGCTCCACCTGGCATCGTTCGACGCGGCCGGATTGCGCCAGGTGCGATCGGAGACGATCTGGGGCGGCGCCTACCGTCGTCCGCACCGATATTCGCAACTCCTGTCCCTGGAACAGCAGGACATCTGGCACCGCAGCGACGCCTTCGGAAAGCCGTTCAACCCATCACAGCGATAAACCCTTGAACCCCGTGTCGGACGCCTCTGTTGCGGCTCTGTCAATCATTCCTTCGGAACAGGCTTGGATCGGCACGATTCAATGACGTCGGATTCGAGCTGCTGACGGAACAGGTCTTCGGTCGCGTCGGGCGGAAGACGAAAGGCGTACAGGTCCTTGTCGTTCTCGGCGTGGCAGCCGCAGTCGAAGGCATCCCGTTTCAACCGCGCTGAACCGCACTCGTCAGTGAAGGTCAGCTGGTACTGGCAGGCCCTGCAGATGGTCCTGCGAGTCTGCTTCCTGGCCCTGCTGAACGAAGGCAGACGGCAATAACAGGGCCCCGGCCGTGGGCACAACTGGTTTGGCTCAATTTCCGGCACGCCTGGCTACGATAATAAGGGCAATAGCGGCGCGGAAGACCCACAAGACAGGAGTCCGTGGCAAGGCGGGGCCGGCTGAGGGCTGATCCGATCCGGCATTCCAGACAGTGCGGTCCCACGAGGTGCCGGCACCTGCGGTCATCGGCGGCCGAGAACAGAGAAGGGAGAACAGGATGTCCAACTTGAAGCAATGGTTGCTCATCGGGATGGTGGCGCTGACCGGGGCCGCCTCACTCGGCTCCGACTGCGACTTCACGCTACGCGGAGACGAGGATGGGATTCGGTTCGACGTCGACGACGATGATAACGATCTTGATGAGTTCCTCGACGACATCGAGGACCTCTTCGATTGATCGCTCCGGCCTTTGCGGACAAGACTGCGAGATCGTTCGGCCCAGAATCATGTCTGGGCCGTCGTTTTCATGGAATCCTTTTTACATTCACGCATGAATGACGATAGGAATCGTCCACTGCGGGGTCCCGGATTGGGGTTCGTGTTTAGCGTGCTGGGGGTCTGGCTCTTTTTGCCCCAATGCGGTTCGCCGTGCAATCTGGAGTGGTTGGCTCAGTCAGGCGGGGGCTTGGCGTCGCGAAAAGGACGGCAAAAAGTGCCTGACCCGCTGTCTTGCACGCTAAACATGTACGGATTGGGAATCCGGGACCAGCGATTCGATTGATCGCTCCGGCATCCGCGGACAAGACTTGTAGACCGTTAGACTACTCGACTATTAGACTGTTCGGCGCGCTCAAACCCTTGTCCCACGACCCTTGCCTGCCCCAGCCCCCGGACCCAGCGACCCCCCTGTGTCCCCCCTTGGCAAGGGGGGAAGCCCATCTGTAGAAAAATCTTCATTTCGGTCTTGACTCACCCCAGAATGTGTGGTATTATCTTCAGGTAGAACAAGCCACGCACGCCGGCGGAGAGCATCTTCGCCGACGGCCAGCCACCGCGAGGGCCTCCGGGTCCCGCCGCTTGACCGCAGTCCGCTTGCAGCAAGGTGCCCGCCTATGTCACGATTCACGCCCGGCGAACTGGAAGTGATGGAAGTGCTCTGGCAGGAGAGCCCGCTCAAACCGGCGGACATCGAGTCGCGATTGCCTCGTCCGATCGGCAACGCCGCCCTGCGATCGGTGCTCCGCGTGCTGCTCGAAAAGGGGCATGTCAAGCGAGAGAAACGCGGCAAGGCCTACTTCTATCGCCCGACCAAGCCTGCCCGGGCCTCGTTCCGCCAGATGGCCCGCAAGCTGGCCGACGTGTTCTGCAACGGGTCGACGTTCGATCTCGTCGCCCAACTCGTCAAGACCGAGAAACTCACCCCTGAAGACATCCGCAAACGTCAGGATATCGCCCGCGCCGAGTCCGTCCCGCCTTCCTCCAAACCCGGAGAACAGTCATGATCCACCACTGGCTGCGCCTGCTGATCGAAATGCCCCTGCCCTGCGGTATCCTGCTCAAGGTGACCGTCCTTCTGGTCGTTGCGTGGGCGGTGCATCTGCCGCTGCGGCAACGCAATGCGTACTGGCGCATCCTGCTCTGGCGAGGGGTGGGAATAGCGATCATGGTCGTGCCGCTGCTGGCGTGGCTCACGCCGGCGATTCCCATTGCAGTGTCGCCCTCGGCCGGTGGCCTCACCGCCGTGGACATGGAATCTCGCTTGTCGCCGATGATCGTCGACGAACCGCCGATTGATCAGCCGCCGCACGAGCCTGCAGCCAGCGTGAACCTCGCCGCGGCATCCACGGCAGCGTCACCCCCACTGACCGAGCGCGTCGGAGATTGGATCGACGGCCACTGGAGCCAGTTGTTCATGGCGGCGTGGGCGGCGGGGGTCTGCCTGCTGATCGCCCGCTGGATGATCGTGTGGGCTCGCCTGCGACGGGTAGTGTGCGTCTCAGCCGCAGCCGGTGAGCACGAGCAACGGTGCCTGCATCGTGCCGCCAGGATGCTCGGGTGCCACGCGACCGTGCAACTGCGCATCGCCGAAGGCGTGGCCGGGCCATTGCTGGCGGGCATCCGCAGGCCGGTGATTCTGCTTCCTCGACGGATGGCGCTCGCGGCCGAGTCCGGCGAGCTATCCGCCATCCTGGCTCATGAGCTCACGCACCTGCACAACCGCGATCTGCCCTGGATGGGCTTGCTGCGGGTGATCGCAGTGGTGTGCTGGTGGCATCCGCTCACCTGGATCATGTGCCGGGCGCACAGCCAGGCCTGCGAGGAAATATGCGATGCCGTTGCGGCAGCCCATGTCGGAGGCCGCGACTCCTATTCGCGCACGCTGGCCCGGGTGGCATTGGCGGCGCTGGCTCCCGCTCCGGCTCTTGCGGGGGTGCCGATGGCCCGCCCGGCGGAGATCATGCGGCGGCTGTCCCGACTGGCCGGCCAGGTGGGCGCGTCGCGACCCGGGATTCGTCGCGTCGCGCCAGCAGGCGTGGCAGCAGGCATGGTGTTGATCGTTCTCAGCGGCCTGCAACTCGTCTATGCGGCGGCCGGCGCCACTCCGACCGTCCGTGGCGCTCGGGTGCTGCATTTCCCGAAGAACCGTTCGGTCGGAACGCTGTATGTGCAGAACGCCGGCTTGAGACGGCAAGTCGAGCCGATCGAGCACTGGGTTGGAGACGATCCCAGCGAGTATTGGGAGCGGGTCGGCGAAGCCCGGGGCGACGTCCCTATTCCGCCGGGCAAACAGGTCAGGCTCACCGTCGACTCTGTCACCGGCCATTTCGACCTTTCCGCCCTGCGAGGCCTCCGACCTGATGATTTGTATGAACTCCACGTTTATGGCTCGACCGCGAATGAAAGGGAAATCGCGGGGCCGCGCGAGCCTATCGGCGATGTCTGCATGCCCCATATCGCACGTCTGACCGGCCTGAAGGTGCTTCTGCTGTGGGCGGAAACCACCGCGGCCGGCTACAGCCACATCAGCAAGCTCACGTCGCTGGAGCGCCTCACGCTGTCGCCGACAACCGATGACGCGGGCCTGCGACACGTGGCCAAGCTGCGCAACTTGAAGGTCCTTTACGTGAAGGGGACCAGCATCACGAACGCTGGCCTGGCACAACTGGCCGGACTCACGTCACTGGAGGAACTGGAACTCGGCGGTTCGCGGATGGAGATGAATGACCGCGCTCTGGCTCATCTGAAGAACCTGCCAAACCTGAAATACCTGGACCTGCAAAGTAAGACGTTCACCGACGCCGGAATGGTCTACCTCAAGGACATCCGTTCTCTGCGTGGCATCGTCGTCCCTTCCAAGTGGAGCATTGTCGGAGACCAGGGCCTGGCACATCTGGCGAACCTGCCGAACCTTGAACGGCTGCTGATCGGGGGGAGCCCGATCACCGACGCGGGCATGGAACAGATCGGCAAGATGGCCTCCCTGCGAGCCCTCTCCATCAGCAGCGCGGATATCAGCGATGCCGGAGCCTCGCAGTTGAACCGACTGCCACACTTGGAAGAACTGCGACTACCGCCGCTCAGTGCCGCGGCGATGGTCGACCTCCTGAAGAGGCATCAACGCTTGCGTCAACTGATAGGCGGCGCCAAGCACGATGATGAGATTCTGAACCTGGTTGGAAACATGCCCGAGATGGAGTGCTTCATGACCGGCGGCCGCGAGGTCACCGACGCGGGAATGGCTCATCTTGCCCGATGCCGGAAGATGCGGCACCTCTCGGTGTTCAACAGCCCGATCACCAGCAAGAGCCTGGGCGAAATCGGTAAGATGACGGCCCTGGAGCATTTGCAGATCTACAACGCCAACCTCACGACCTCCGGTTTTGCCCAACTCAACAACCTCAAGAGCCTGCAGTATCTGCATGTGGAGGTGATTAGACCGGATGAGGCCTTTCTAGACCTCTCGGGCCTGGCCAGCATCCGCGACCTGACGCTGGGGGGACCCCTCCAGGGTGAGACACTGCGGGACGGCGACCTGGCCTGCCTGGCGAAACTGGACTGTCTGGAAAGGTTTCAGATGAACGACTGCCGCGGGATCGGCGACGCCGGACTGGCCCACCTGGCCGGCTTGACGCGGATACAGCGACTCGCGGTCGGCGGGCACGTGACGGATGCAGGGTTGGCCCATCTGTCGAAGATGAATNNAGCTCACGAGTCTGACCATCTTCGGCAACATCACCGAGCGCGGTCTAATGAGGCTTGGGCAAAACCGCGCCCTGAATCATCTGGAGGTCATCACGCCGAATCAGTTCGGCGACGACGTCGCAGGCCAACTGGCGAGCCGATTGCCCTATCTGATCAGGTTCCAGTTCGGGCCGGACCTGGATCACATGCGGGGGACGAGGATGACGGGGGGATTCGGCGGCCGCGGCTCGGGCCGAGGACGGTAGAGTCCGCGAGGACAGATCCTGCCATGAACAACAGATGTAACGCCCGGAAGGTTACAGCATCTGAGCAGGTAGGGGGTATCTCTGCGCGCGGGGGGCGGGGCAGACTCAGGGACGCGGAGGCGGAGGTCATCGCGGGAGGTTCCGATGGGTCGAACATCGCATCGTAGTCTGCCAGGGTGGGCTCTGCCCTTGCGGGATACGGGGCTGCTGCTGGCCGTGAGCCTGGTCCTATTCGCGGGGGCAACGGCCGTCGGACAGAAGACACGGCCGGCCACAGTGCGTCCTCCGTCCGCCGCCCCGGCGCGCATCCTGCACTTCCCGAAGGACCGCTCGCTGGGCACGGTGTTCATTCAGGATGCCAATCTCCCGCGAGAGATCACGACCTTCTACTACTGGACCGAAAACGGCGCTGTCGACCAGTGGGAAAAGCTGGGCGAGGCCCGGGGTGATATAACCGTCCCGGCCGGGAAACACGTGCAGTTGATGGTCTCGCGCGAAGGTTGGAGGGATCCAACGCCGCTGGCCAAGCTCGCCGCTGACGATCTCTACGCCTTGGGTTTCGAAGGGACAGGCATGTCGCCGGAGGCCAGCGAAGAGTACGGCTTTCTGCGCGCTACCAGTCCCGGCGACGCGATCATGCCGCATCTGGCCCATCTGACGGGCCTGAAGAGCCTCGCGCTGCAACTGACCGAGGTCACCGGCAGCGGCCTTCGTCACATCGAAGGGCTCCGCTCACTGGAGTGTCTCTTGGTGCCGCGGCGAATGAATGACGCCGGCATGGTCCATGTCGCGAAACTCACCGGCCTGAAGCGCCTGTACTTCAAGGACAATAACGTTACGAATAAGGGCTTGGCCAAGCTGGCCGCTCTTCGTGACTTGGAGGAACTCGAACTCGGCGGCAAGAAAATGGACGACGGCGGCCTTGTTCATCTCCGCGGGCTCCCGAAACTGTACTACCTCATGGTGTGGGGCGATACGTTCACCGACGCAGGCATGGTTCACGTCAAGGAGATCCGTTCGCTGCGGATCTTCTGGCCGTTCCGCATGAGCACTATTGGCGATGAAGGGCTTGCCCATCTGGCGAGCCTGCCGAATCTCGAACGGCTCAACCTGTACGACAATGGGAAGGTCACCGACGCCGGCATGGCTCACGTTGCGAAGATGAGATCGCTGCGCCAGTTGGACATAGGCCTCACGGGCATAGGCGACGTCGGAGCTGAGCATCTGCAACGGCTCGGGAACCTCGAACTGCTGGAGCTGCCCGATGGCATCAGCCGCCCGGCAATGGCCGAGCTCTTGGCGACGAAGCCCCGGCTGCGCAATTTGAGATGCTCCGGCTCGTCAAATTCCACCTACGGCGACGAGATCCTTGAACAGGTCGGGAAGATGGCCGAGATGGAGAAGTTCATGATGTCGGGCACCTCCGTAACCGACGCCGGATTGGCCCATCTCACCCGCTGTACTCGCCTTAAGGATGTCTCGCTCTTCGCCTGCCCGATCACCAACCAGGGGTTGGCGGAACTGGGGAAGATCTCGACCCTGGAGCGTCTGTACATGTACCGGGCAAGAGTCACTACGTCGGGTCTCAAGCAGCTCAACGGCCTGACCAGACTGGAGTGGCTGGAAGTGTCGAGCGTCACGCCCGACGAGGGCCTTGTCGACCTCTCCGGCCTGACAAATCTGCGGCACCTGACATTGGGGGCGCCACACAAGGGCCCACAGCTTCGAGACGGCGATCTGGCCTTCCTAAAAAGCCTCGGGCAGCTTGAATGGCTGGCAGCCGGCCTTAGCTTCACTGATGCGGGCATGGCCAACATAGCCGGCCTCACCCGACTGGAGCGGATCAGCATCGGCGGCGAAGAGGTCACGGACCGGGGGCTGGCTTATCTGTCAGAGATGAAGCGCCTCGACAACCTGACCATCAGAGGCGATTTCACAGACAAAGGTCTTCTGCAGCTTGAACAGAACCCGGCGCTTGGGGTTCTCTTCCTGATCTGTCCCAAGCAGCCCAAGGCTGCAACGGTCAAGCATTTGACAGAGCACCTGCCTCAACTAGGCTTCTTCAGCTACGGGCCTGACCTGGAGAAGATGCGGCCGATCAAAGGTGGCCGGGGAGGGGTAGGAATCGGCGCGGCCGGCACTTCGCGGCGGCGGTGAGAAGATGAGACGGGATTGTGAGGCGAGCAAGAACCCAACGGAGGTACTGATGTATCCAATAAGGGTCTTCAGTTCGTGCCGCGCGGGAATCACCGCGCTGACTCTGGCCATCAGCGTTGCACTCTCTGCGGGAACAGTTGGCGGCCAGCAGACCCGGCCGGCGACCGCATCCGCAGGAAGCCGCGTCCTGCACTTCCCAACCGACCGTTCGCTCGGCACGGTGTGGATCCAGGACGCGAACCTGCGGCGGGAGATCACGACTTTCTACCATTGGACCGAAGACGGCGTCAGCGACAAATGGAGGCAACTGGGCGAGGCACAAGGCGACGTGACCATCCCGGCCGGGCAGCGCGTCAAGCTGATGGTTTCACGCGAGGGGTGGAAGGATCTGTCGCCCTTGGCAAAACTGGCTCCCGACGACCTCTATGAACTCCGCGTCGAGGGCACTGGCTTATCACACGAGGCCAGCGAAGAACGCGGGCTGCTGCACACACAAAACGCCGGCGATTCGATCATGCCGCACATCGCCCATTTGACGGGCTTGAAGATACTCAACCTGTCCATGACCGACGTGACCGGGCAGGGTCTTCGCCACATCGAACAGATGAAATCACTTGAGTGTCTGGACATACCGCGTCTGACGAATGACGGCGGCATGACCCATGTCGCGAAGCTCACGGGCTTGAAACGACTCTATTTCAGAGAAAACAACGTCACCAACAAGGGGGTGGCCAAGCTGGCGGCCCTTCGCGAACTGGAGGAACTCAACCTCGGCGGAACGAAGATGGACAACGGCGCCCTCGCTCATCTCAAGAAGCTGCCGAAGCTGCACTACCTTGTTCTGTGGGGCACGACGTTTGACGACGCGGGGATGGTTCACTTGAAGGAAGTTCGCTCGCTACGCACCTTCTGGCCGTTCAGGATGAGCACGATCGGCGACGAGGGGCTCGCGCATCTGTCGAGTCTGCCGAATCTCGAGCGGATCAGCCTGTGCCACAACGAGAAGGTTACTGACTTGGGCATGGCCCACGTTGCCAAGATGGCTTCGCTACGGCAACTCGACATCACCTACACCGGCATCGGCGATGTTGGGGCCGAGCACCTGCAGAAACTCAAGAATCTCGAAATGCTGGAAGTGGCAGATGGCGTCAGTCGACCGGCACTGGTTGAACTCCTGGCCACACAACCGCATCTGCGGAGACTGCAGTACGGCTACATGGGGAACTGCACCTACGGCGACGCGGCGCTCGAGCAGGTCGGCAAGATGGCCGACATCGAGTACCTGTATGTCGGCGGGCCTCAGGTCACCGACGCCGGCATGGCTTT
>MTKZ01110412.1_pt1 | contig 15942 bp, 12 predicted proteins | sample 1042781 | NCBI WGS metagenome assembly MTKZ01 (sample SAMN06212207, study PRJNA360539) | anaerobic digester metagenome | biome: Wastewater treatment plant; material: sludge; isolation source: anaerobic digester fed with sludge from wastewater treatment plant | place: Denmark: WWTP Viborg ...
GCGTTCATGAAACCGCGCCTGTATAATCTCCCCGATTAAGAGGGAATGGCTAACAGCTAAGAGCTAATAGCCAATAGCTTCTTAAAGGAGCCTCCTATGATCCGTACAGTGATTGCCGTTTCGTTGACCCTGATCCCCCTCGCTTCCGGCTGCAGTGCCGGAACACGGCTGTTCAACGGCAAAGACACCTCCGGCTGGGTTGAGGTCGGCAGCAAGGGTGCTTGGACGGCCGAGACCAGAAACGTGTGCCCCGCGCGAGGTCCGGCTCTCAAATGCGGCGGCCGGAACACCGGTTACGCGTGGCTCAGCACTGATCGCACATACGGAGACTTCGAGTTGACGCTCGAGTGGCGGATCAACCCCGGCGGCAACACCGGCGTATTCTGCCGAGTCCCCGATCGCGAAGGCCGCGCCAGCATGAAGGGCTTCGAGGTCCAGGCCCGCGACGACCGAAACGACAAGGATCTCACCGACGTCAGCGGTGCGGTATTCAATCGTATCCCCGCCGCCGGCAGGTTCGCCAAGCCTCCCGCCCAGTGGAACTGCTTGAAAATCATCTGCCAGGGCCGTCACCTGCGGGTGGAACTCAACGGCCACGTCACCGTCGACGCCGACATGGACAACGTCCCGGCAAAGGGCAACGACCCGCCAATGAGAGACGTGCCTGACGAGGGCTACATCGGCCTGCAGAACCACGGCACGCTGGCCGAGTTCCGCGATATACGAATCCGTGAGATCAGGTAACGGGCCGCACCGCACGGGCCTTCATGTCGTCAGAGGATCCCACCGCTACGCGTTTGACACATACGGAATGGTGATCGGCCCTTCGGGCAGAACGCAGATCGACAGTCGACGGCCGGGGGCCTTCGATGCCAACTCGGCCAGCGTGTCCTCGATCTTACGGCAGGGTTTGAGGAGGCACTGGGTAACCTGCTCATCGGTCAGGCCGTCGGCCCGGATGTAGACGTCGGCCCGGGCCTGGATCATGGTCTGGACCTGCACCTGCCACTGGTCGGGCGAGCTGAAGCCGGGCGACTGCACGCGGGCGAGCAGCTCGGCCGGGCTCTTGGATTCGCGAAGCAGCTTGCCGAAGCAGCCGTGCTCGGGGATGCCGTCCCAGCACTGCGAAGCTGCGATGATCGCCCCGCCGTCGCGGACCACCTGATTGGCGGCGGAAACGCCCTTCATCGTCTGGTACAGGTTGAGGTCCAGCGGATAGCCCGAGTTGCTGGTGATGACCACGTCGAACGGCTCACGCACCGGCACCATCGCGCAGCTCTTGACGAACGCGCAGCCGGCCTTGTGGGCCTCGTAGAGTTCGCCAGCGAAGACGCCGGTGATCTGCTTGTCGCGGTTCATGGCCACGTTAAGCAGGAAGGTGGGCTTGGTCATCCGGGCGGCTTCGAGCATTTCCTCCCAGATCGGGTTGCCCTCGGTGATGCCCCACGTGCTCTTGGGGTCGCCGATCATCTTGGCGCCGTGATTGTCGAGCACGCTCTCGGCCCCGGCGATCGACGGCAGCACGCCTTTGGGCCCGCCGCTGAACCCGGCGAAAAAGTGCGGCTCGATGAACCCGGTGAGGATGCGGACGTCGGCCTCGACGAAATGGCGGTTGACGCGGATGTCGTGATCGAAGCGGGTGCGGCCGAGCTTGACCAGGTTGGCGTCGTCGTTGCCGTCGTGCTGAATGCAGCGGTAGTTGGCCACGACATCCTTGCCGAGCATGACCTCCAGTTCCTCGCGGGTCTGCGGGCGGTGCGTGCCCAGGGCGTTGAGCAGGGTGATGTCCGACCGCTTGATGCCCGCCGATTCAAGTTCGGCCAGCAGCGGCGGCAGGATCCGCTCGTTGGGCGTCGCCCGCGTGATGTCGGTGTGGACAATGGTCACCCTCTGGCCGGGTTTGACCAGACTGGCAAGCGGCGGCGTGCCGATGGGTTTGCGCATGGCCTCAATCAGGGCGCCCCGCTCATCGGGCAGGCCCTTGACGTACTTCGGCTCGATGACCACGGCATCACCCGGCACCCGCACGTCCAGGCCGGTCTTCCCGTAGGCCAGATGGACTTTCTTCGTTCCGTTGCTGATCATGCTTGCCTCGCGATCAAGGCGGGCAAAGCCCGCCCTACTGGATGACGATTTCCGGGCAGGGTGGGCTCTGCCCGCCATCATGTCTGACCGCATTGTAACCGCGGTTGGGACAAACAGGGTAGGGCGGGCTGTGCCCGCCGCTTCGGCTGATCGAGGTATTCATACCCCAACCGCCTCGCGGGGAGATAGGGCAAGGCGGGCACAGCCCGCCCTACCGATTCATTCGCCCAGCACGTCGGGAATCTCGATTGGGCTCGAACCGGGCCAGTCGGGGTCCAGCCACCCGAGTTGAATGTGCCGGTGAATGCTCGACCAAGGCCAGGCTTGTGGCTCGGACACGTATCCATGCTTGACCGGGTTCAGGTGGATATAGTCGCGGTGTCGGTACCAGTCTGCCTCGTCGCGAATTCGATGCTCCCAGTACCTCTGCTGCCAGATTCCCTGTTCCCTGTGTCTCGCACGATTCTTGGACACCGAGAGAGGCTTGCCACCGGCTGCAATGTACTGCTGCGTGAACGTCTTCTTGATATGGCCCCAGCGAGCGGGGAATCTGTCATCATCCCTGGGCAGTGTCCAAAGGCAATGAAGGTGATCCGGCAGAAGAACCATCGCGAACACATCAAAGGGCCAGCGATTTCGAGTCTCCGTGATCGCCTGTCTCGACAACCGCCGTGCCAAAGGTGCATCGAACACTCGTCGACGACGATGGGGCACCACGGTGAAGAAGTAGCTTTATCCTTCTCTGCGCCAGCGTACATAGTTGGGCATGAGAACAGCCTAGCAGACGATCAAACATAAAGAAAGGCAGAAGGCGGGCACAGCAGGGTAGNNNCCCGCCCTACCGTCTCGCCACGCGGAAGCGTGGCCTTGGCACCCAGCATGCCTGTGCGAATCAGGTGTTCTTCAGGTACTTGTCGATGGCCGTAGCCGAGTTCTTGCCGTCGCCCATGGCCAGGATCACGGTGGCGGCTCCGCGGACGATATCGCCGCCGGCGAACACGCCCGGAATGCTGGTCATGTGGTTGGCGTCGATCTCGATGTTGCCCCACTTGTTGAGCTTCAGCTCGGGCGTGGACTGCGTCAGCAGCGGATTGGCCTTCGTGCCGATGGCTTCGATGAACACCTGGCAGGGGATCTCGAACTCGCTGCCTTCAATCGGCACCGGCCGTCGCCGGCCGCTGGCGTCGGGCTCGCCGAGCTCCATCCGCTGGCAGCGAATCGCCCGCACCCAGCCCTTATCATCGCCGAGGATCTCCACCGGGTTGACCAGGAGCTCGAACTTGACGCCTTCTTCTTCGGCATGCTTGACCTCTTCAACACGGGCGGGCATTTCCGCTCGCGAACGGCGATAGACCAGCGTCGCCGGGTCAGCGCCCAGGCGCCGGGCGGTGCGAACGGAATCCATCGCCACGTTGCCACCGCCGACAACCGCCACCTGTGTCGATCGTATCACCGGCGTCTCGCTGTCATCACGATAGGCCCCCATGAGATTCACACGCGTCAGATACTCGTTGGCCGAGTAGACGCCCTTGAGGTTCTCGCCGGGGATTCCCTGAAACACCGGCAAACCGGCCCCATTGGCAATGAACACCGCGTGAAAACCCTCTTGCTCCATCAGCTCGCGAATCGTATAGGTCCGCCCGATGATAACGTCACAGACGATCTCCACCCCGAGCTTGCGGAGCTTGTCCACTTCGATCTCTACGATCCTGTTGGGCAGGCGAAACTCGGGAATGCCGTAGATCAGCACGCCGCCGGGTGTGTGCAGGGCCTCGAAAATGGTGACCCGGTGGCCATTCCTGGCCAGTTCGCCCGCGCAGGTCAACCCGGCCGGGCCGGCGCCGACAACCGCCACTCGCTTGCCGGTCGGCGGCAAGGGGACGTACTGATCAGGCCGGTTGTCGCGGGCCCACTCGGCCACAAAACGCTCCAGGTAGCCCACGGCCACCGGCGAGCCCTTCTTGCCGCGAATACACACGGATTCGCATTGCGTTTCCTGCGGGCAGACCCGGCCGGTGATGCCGGGCAGCACGTTGGCCGCGTAGAGGATGTCGGCGGCTTTGTATAGGTCACCGTCCGCCAAGGCCCCCAGAAAACCCGGGATGTCGACGCCCACCGGGCAGCCCTGGACACACTTGCGGTCCTTGCAGCGCAGACAGCGTTCAGCTTCCATCCTCGCCGCTTCAAGTGCCAGCCCCTGGTTCACCTCCTCAAAGCAGCGGGATCGCAGCTCCGGTTTCTGTTCCGGCATGTGTTGCCGGGGAATCTTCATTCGTTCTGCGGGGGTCATGTGCATCGCTCAGCAACCTTCGGCGCCGCCAGCGAGGGAGGCACCGTCTTATCAGGTGGCAGGAATCTCCTGGCGGATTACCTTTTCCGCCTCGACCAGCCTGCACTCGTGGTTCGTTTGCGCTCGTTCGCGGGCGTTTCGTTCATAATCGCGATACGCCGTCAGCCGGTCGGCCAAATCGGCGAAGTTGACCTGATGGGCGTCGAACTCGGGGCCGTCGACGCAGGCAAACATCATCTTCCCGCCGACCGTCACCCGGCAGCCGCCGCACATACCCGTGCCGTCGACCATGATGGGGTTGAGCGAGGCGATCGTGTGAATGCCCTTGGGACGCGTGACTTCGGCGACGGCCCGCATCATCGGAACCGGACCGGCGGTAATCACCGCGTTGACCGGATCAGAGGCATCGCCGATCAACTCGCCGAGTCGCCCGGTGACAAATCCGTGATAGCCGTGGCTGCCGTCATCGGTGCACGGATACACGGCGTCGCAGACGGCTTTCAGTTCCTGCTCCATGATCACGTACGATTGGCTGCGGCCGCCGATGACCGCCGAGACCTTGTTGCCCATCGCCTTGAGGGCCCCCGCCTGCGGGTAGATCACCGCCGTTCCGACGCCGCCGCCAACCAGAACCACATGGCCAAACCTCTCGATTTCAGTGGGCTTGCCCAGCGGTCCCGCCACGTCGAGAATCGCCTGCCCCTTCTCCATGGCCGCAAGCCGCTGCGTCGAGACCCCGATCGCCTGCACGACGAGCGTAATAGTACCGGCGGCCGCGTCAGAATCGGCAATCGTCAGCGGAATCCGCTCGCCCCCCTCGGCCACGCGGACGATGACAAAATGACCGGGCTTGTGACGGGTGGCCACGCGCGGGGCTTCGAGCACCAGCCACCTGACGGCGGGCGCAAGCCATCTGGCTTCCTGAATGACAAACATTGCTTCGGCAACTCCCAACCAAGACGCCCACTGTTCCCCAGACCGGTACGTACCTGTCCGGTGGCGTGTTTCTCACATGCCCCAGCGGCGGTATAATAGCGCGAAATCGCAGGATGCTCAACGTTCCGCAGGCAACGGACCATGATACCGCGAAGAAGCAGGATTACATAATCTGATGTCCCTAATACACAGCAGAAGTCCGTCTTATAATAGCGTGGCGGGTCTCGCCCTGCCTGCCCGCAAGAATCAGGGCGCTCGCCAGAAAGCGGAATTCTGTCTACCATGCAGCGGAGAAGGCGGACGCGGGCTGACGGGTCACGTCCGGATCCGCCCCGGCCGCTCAGACGCCTGCCTTGCCGCGGGTCACCGTGACCGAGCCGGAGTCCACGCAGAAGAGGTGTGAATGATCAGCACGAATCTGAGCACGGGCCTGCCCGCCCTGGATCGGGTCCTCAAGGGCTTGCTGCCCGGTGACAACCTGGTATGGCGCGTCGACACGATAGACGACTACCGCGTCTTCCTCGAGCCCTTCTGCCGCAACGCGGTGTCCGCGGGCAAGCGGCTGGTCTATTACCGCTTCGCCGATCATGCCCCACTGGTACCCGCCGATTGCCCCGCGGAGATTCATGAACTACATCCTGAGGCCGGTTTCGAGAAGTTCATCAGTTCCATCCATGAGGTCGTGAAGTCCGCCCGCGGTCTGGGAGCCCACGTCTTCGACTGCCTGTCCGACCTGGCGGTGGACTGGAGCAGCGACCGGATGCTCAGCAACTTCTTCGTGCTCACCTGCCCCTACGTGTACGATGTCGAGGGGCTCGCCTATTTCCCGCTGTTGAAGAACTACCATTCGCCGCAGGCCGTGGCGACTATCGCCAATACCACCCAGATTCTGATCGACATCTACCAACACCGCGATCGCTACTACCTGCACCCGATTAAGGTGCAACAACGCCACTCGCCGACCATGTACATGCTCCACGCCTGGGAACCGCAGCAGGAAAGCTTCCGTCCGGTCAACGACAGCTCGACGATCGCCGAGATTCTCACCTCACGCCCCTGGAGCAGCACGGAACATGGCATCGCGCGGCAGGGCGTGTGGGCGAGAGCCTTCCGCGAGGCCGAGGAACTGGTCGACCCGTCGCTCCAGAAGGCCTGTTCCCTGGAGGAGAAGAAGCAGCTTCACCACCGCCTGATGCGTATGCTCATCTCGCGCGACGAGCGGATACTGCCCCTGGCTGAAAAGCACCTCAACCCCGCCAAGATTCTGGAAATCCGCCGGCGCACCCTCGGAACGGGCGTGATCGGCGGCAAATCGGTCGGCATGCTCCTGTCACGAGCCATACTGGAACAGAGCGACCCCAGGTGGAGCCGGCGCCTCGAGGTGCACGACTCGTTCTACATCGGCTCCGACGTGTTCTACACGTACCTGGTCCAGAACGGCGTCTGGTGGCTCCGCGAGAAGCAGAAAAACCCGCAGAACTTCCTCGAAGGCTCGGAGGAAGCCCGCCGCCGGATCATCACCGGCAATTTCTCCGAGGAAACACAAAAGGAATTCGCCGACATGCTCGACTACTTCGGGCAGTCGCCGATCATCGTGCGGTCGAGCAGTCTGCTGGAGGATGCCTACGGCAACGCGTTTGCCGGCAAGTATGAAAGCCTGTTCTGCGTCAACCAGGGCTCTCGCGACAAGCGGCTGGCCGATTTCATGTCCGCCGTCCGGACGATCTACGCCAGCACCATGAGCGAGAAGGCCCTGCAATACAGAGCCCAACGTGGCCTGCTCGAAAAAGACGAGCAGATGTCGCTCCTGGTGCAGCGGGTCTCCGGATCGTTGTACGGCAACCTGTTCTTCCCGCAAGTGGCCGGCGTGGGGCTGTCCTACAACCCGTACGTGTGGCACGAGGACATCGACCCCAAGGCAGGAATGCTCCGCCTGGTCTTCGGCCTGGGCACCCGGGCCGTGGACCGCTCGGATGACGACTATACCCGCGTGGTTGCGCTCAACGCCCCCGGGCGCCGGCCGGAGGCGGGCATCGACCAGGTGCGCCGTTACACCCAGCGCAAGGTCGATGGACTCGACCTGGCGGCAAACCAGCTCGTTGCCAACGACTTCGTGGATGTCATCCGACAGAGCAGCGACATTCCGCTGCGAATCTTTGCCTCGCGAGACAGCGAGCTCGACCGCATGGCCGCCGAGACGGGACGCAAGGACATCTTTCCGTGGATCCTGACGTTTGACCATCTGCTCTCGGAAACACCCTTCGTGTCCGACATGCGTGAGATGGTCGCCACGCTGGAGAAAGCCTACGCCTGCCCGGTGGACATCGAGTTCACGGCCAATTTCCACGAAGATGACGAGTACAAGATCAACCTGGTCCAGTGCCGGCCCCTCCAGGTGGCCGGCGGACGGGCGGACGAGGCGGCGGAGATGCCGGCAAAGATCGCCCCCCAGGACCTTATCGTCGAGGCCCGCGGCGCGGTGATCGGTCAGAGCCGTGCTGCCGACATCGACCGCCTCGTCTATGTCGTGCCATCCGTATACGGGCACCTGCCGATCCCCGAACGTTACGCCGTGGCCCGGCTGATCGGGCGGCTGATGCACGCCGACGAGGAGCGACGCCCGGAACGCATCATGCTCCTCGGCCCCGGCCGCTGGGGCACCACCACGCCGTCGCTGGGCGTCCCGGTGTCATTTGCCGAAATCAACACCGTCTCGGTGCTGTGCGAGATCGTCGCCATGCGAGAGGATCTTGTCCCCGACGTCTCCCTGGGCACCCATTTCTTCAACGAACTCGTCGAGATGGACATCCTGTATCTCGCCCTCTTCCCCGGCCGCGAGGGCAACTCCCTGAACGAGGAGTTCTTCGAGAAGGCCCCGAACAAGCTGTCAAAGATCGTGCCGTCGGCGACCAACTGGGCCCACGTCGTCCGGGTCATCGACACGGCCGACCTGGGCGGCAAAGACCAGGTCCAGCTCAACGCCAACAACCTAATCCAGAAGGTGGTCTGCTATCGCAACCACAACCGGTGAAGCCGGCCGCCCCGCCGCAGGAACGCATAGGCTGTCTCAGCAGAATCCGGAATCTCCGAACAACGAACCGGCCCTGCCCGCCGATGAGCGAGCAGGACCGGTTGAAGTTGAACAAACCTGCGGATCAAACGGCGATCAAACCAAGCCCTGGTCGATCATCGCGTCGGCGACCTTGACGAAGCCGGCGATGTTGGCGCCCATCACGTAGTTGGTCGGCTCGCCGTACTCGGCCGCGGTCGTGGAGACGTTCTTGTGGATCGCGATCATGATGTCGTGCAGGCGGCGATCGACTTCCTCGCGTGTCCAGACGGTATGCTGGGCGTTCTGCGACATCTCCAGGCCGGAGGTGGCCACGCCGCCGGCGTTGGCCGCCTTACCCGGGCCGTACATGATCTTGTTGGCCAGGAAGACCTCGATGCCCTCGGGCTCGGTCGGCATGTTCGCGCCTTCGGCGACCAGCGTGCAGCCGTTCTTGACCAGCGTCTTGGCATCTTCGCCGCTGATTTCGTTCTGCGTGGCCGACGGGAACGCGCAATCGCACTTGATGCCCCACGGACGGACGCCGTCCTTGTACTCGGCCCCCTTGAACTTGTCGGCGTACTCGCGGATGCGGCCGCGCCGGATGTTTTTCAGCTCCATGACCCAGGCGAGTTTCTCGGCGTCAATGCCGGCCGGATCGCAGATCGTGCCGTTCGAATCGGACAAGGTCACGCACTTGCCGCCGAGCTGGTTGACCTTCTCGACGGTGTACTGGGCGACGTTACCGGAGCCGGAGACCGCGCAGACCTTCCCGCGCATCGAGTCGTTCCGCGTGGCCAGCATTTCCTCGGCGAAGTAGACGGCCCCGTAGCCCGTGGCCTCAGGCCGGATCAGCGAGCCGCCCCAGTTCAGGGCCTTGCCGGTCAGCACGCCGGTGAACTCGTTGCGAATGCGCTTGTACTGGCCGAAGAGATAGCCGATTTCGCGGCCGCCCACGCCAATGTCGCCGGCCGGAACGTCCGTGTGCGGGCCGATGTGCTTGCACAGCTCCGTCATGAAACTCTGACAGAACTTCATGACCTCGTTGTCCGACTTGCCCTTCGGATCGAAGTCCGAGCCGCCCTTGCCCCCGCCCATCGGCAGCGTGGTCAGCGAGTTTTTGAGGATCTGTTCGAAGGCCAGGAACTTCAGGATGCCCAGGTAAACCGTGGGGTGAAACCGCAGGCCGCCCTTGTACGGTCCGATCGCACTGTTGAACTCGATGCGATAGCCGCGATTGACCTGGATGTTGCCCTTGTCGTCCAGCCACGGGACGCGAAAGATGATCACCCGCTCGGGCTCACAGAACCGCTCGAGAATCCTGTGCTTCTCGTACTTCGGATGACGCTCAAACACCGGCTGCAGAGATTCGAGGACCTCCCTGACCGCCTGATGGAACTCCGGCTCCCCGGCGTTGCGCTTGATGACCGTCTCCAGAACGTTCTGAACGTAGGACATGAGTCCTCTTCTCCTTATGCTGCACGCCTCGCGGCAGCTTGACAGATTCCCTGCGGTCCGGCCCGCCGGAAGCCTGCCCGGTCGCCGTTCGCAAGCACATACCCTTTTTCTGGCCTGGTGTGCAAAGGCCGCCGCCCCGCCACACATCCACGGATACCCATAGTGTAGCAAAGGCGCACTATTATGAAAGCCGTTCATGCCTAATACTTGACATTAGGCAGACTAATGATAACCTGGTGCCACCATGAACCTGGATACCCTGCGAGTCTTTTGCGACGTGGTCCGATGCCGAAGCTTCTCCCGCGGTTCAGCCATGAACCGCATTTCCCAGTCCGCCGCCAGCCAGGCCATCCACCAGATCGAGCGGCACCTGGAGATCCAACTGATCGATCGCACCAAGCGTCCTTTCCTCCTCACGCCGGAAGGCCATGTGTACTACGAGGGCGTCCGCCAGGTGTTGGAAAGCTACGATGCCCTGGAGTCGCAGGTACGTTCCATGCGCAAGGAGGTGGCCGGACAGGTGCGGGTCGCGGCCATTTACTCCGTGGGCCTGCACGACATGAGCCAGGCCATGCAGGACTTCATGCGACGATACCCCAAGGCCAAGGTCCGGCTCGAGTTCCTGCATCCCAACAAGGTCTACGACGCGGTACTCAACGAGCAAGTGGATATCGGGATCATCTCATATCCCACGGCGATGCGCGGCCTGACGGTCATCCCCTTGCGCACGGAGAATATGGTTCTGGTCTGCAAGCCGGGACACCGTCTGGCGAGTATGAAGCGGGTGACCATCGGCCAGCTTCGCGGCGAGAACTTCATCGGGTTCGACCGCGAGCTGATCATCCGCCGCGAGTTGGATCGGTTTTTCCGGGAAAACCAGGTCAACGTCAACGTGGTCATGGAGTTTGACAATATCGAGACCATCAAGCAGGCCGTGGAAATCGGGTCCGGGATCAGCATTCTACCCGAACCGACCGTCAGAAAAGAGATTCGTTCGGGCGCGCTGCTAGCCGTGCCGCTGTCGATTCGCAAGCTTCGCAGGCCGATCGGCATCATCCACCGCCAGCGCAAAATGTTCACACCCGCCATCGCAAGGCTGATCGAGCTGCTCAAATCCATGAAAACCGAAGAAGGTCAGACCGAGGAGCCGTGACCTCGGCTTCGCAATGTTTGCGGTCTCCGGGTGTCGCCCAGGCGCAAAAAAATGCCCCGCGACGGCTGCCGCGGGGCACTTGAAAACCGGGGGAGAGAGAATCAACTTCATCGCCGGCGCAACAAGAGGGACCCGAGGGCCAGGAGGATAAGCGAGGCCGGCTCCGGTGTCGGAATCTGCTCGGTGCAGAACTCCACGGATCCGGCGAANNCATCCGGCGAACGATACCACCAGGCCAAACTGGCCCGATCCGCCGACCGGAATCGGCGTGCCGGCATAGTAGTCCACCGAACCGAGCCAGCCGGTGCCGCCGTTCGGGAGCGGTTGGCCGCCTACCGGCTGGGTGATCTGCGAGCTCCAATCCGGCGGAGCGACCACGCCGACAATGCTGAACGTCTTGTTCATGCCAATATCGATGTGGTAGTCCGTCCACGTGAAGTCGGTGAAATTGTCGACTGTCTCGACGATCCAGACGATGGGGTCTTCCGGGGTGTCCGTGGTGAAGTCGCCCACGACGTGCGCGGGGTACGTGAATTGGTCGCCACGCAGGTCCAATCGGTACTCCGCGATCGCGCCCGCACTCTCGTCGATGACCTGCCACGAACCGTCGGTCGCGGCATCCATCACGATGGCACCATCCCCATCATCCGCGCAGTTCCACGAGATGATTTTGGCCTGGGCGGTCGTCGCCGCCAAAATCAGCGCCACCCCGATCACAAACCTGTTCTTCATGCTATCTCCTCCATTTCTACCCTAGCGGGTTCTCAACGGACAACCTGCCCACGTAGCGCAGCTCCGCTCATCCGCACACGCATAGCCACGGCTCCGCCTCCACGCGGCAAGCCAATGACTGCACTTGACATATGTGCATATGAACTTTTCCCCGCCCGCAGAATGTACGCTCGAAGCTGCACCTCTGACGTGCGAGTCCCGCTCTCCCTGGATCGTGCTCAGAGTATAACATGGTGACCGCCGCCGCTGGAAGCGAAAAATAAGCATAATCACCGATTTCTTGCCATTTTCTGAAACCGCAGTCTGGCTTTTCACCGCCGGAGCGCCTGTAGCGAAAACGGGCACCGATTCTGACAAGCTCTGAGGCGATAATCGAGAATCCTTAAAACTTATAAGAGATCATCTGTATCATATGAAGAACTATACCTGGATGTGCCCTGATGAAAACATAGCCCACAGCGCCACGTCTGTGCGTTATTTGATTGCGGCACAGATCTTTATCTCCGGAACAGGGCGTGCTGCGGCGCGGCTGCCAACAGCGGCGGTCGTCGGTGTCAAGCATATCGCCGACATCCGACAAGACCTGATTGGGCACGGAATAATCCGAAAGAACAGTAGGTTGCTAACTGACCCGAATGAAGCGCAGTGGCCAGCTTGGACGTAACTCCGGCCTCGTCGGCCGCGACGGGGCGAGGGCCTCGCCGTCGGCAGGGGCGCCATTGCACCGCGCAAAAAAGTGCCCCACCAAGAGTGGGGCACTTATCGTCTTCATCGAAAACAAGAACCCGCTCAGCGACGGCGGAGCAGCAAGCCCCCAAGCGCCAGCAACAGCAGCGAGGCTGGCTCGGGCGTCGGAGTCTCCTTCAGCGTGAACACCGTATACGGTTCATCATCCGTCTTCGACACGACGCGGATCACCAAATTGCCATCAAAGGGCCCGTCGCCCGGATACCACACGCTGTTGTTCGGCACGACGGCATCCGTATTGTTCGGACCGCGGCCAAAGCCATCAACACTGAAGCTCTTGTTGTCGGCCGAGAAAACCTGGTTGTCCAGCGGCGACGTGGTGAAGAAAAAGCCAGGACCATGCTCGAACCAAGCATCTCCCGAATCCATCAGGTCGAAATGGAAATCAGTCCAGTCCACGCCCGTGGTGTTCGTGATAATCTCATCCTGGATGACGATGCGGGTGATCGTCGATGGGCCGATCTGCATGAACGTGATCGGGATGGTGGGGAATTGACCGAACTCATCCGGGCCCTGAGTGAATTGGGCCGACTTCTGAATGAAGATGGTGCTTGCCGTCGGTGGCGATGCGGAAGGAATCCAGATGTCCACCAAACCATCAAACCTGCCGTCCCAAGTGGCCTGCCATCCCGTGTTGTCCAGTGGTACGAGACCCGCGTTTGCGGACGACACAACCAAGAGAGCTGCTGCCGCTGCCAATGAGAGGGTGCTTTTCATATTCGCCTCCTGCCTTTCCTCTTCTGACGCGCCCGGAGCGGATCCCGAGATGCTCTCGCCGCATGCCCAAACGCGCTTTTCTGCAGGCGTGACTCAGCACATCTGTGCGGCCACTACCTGCTGGCCTTTTTCCGTTCCTTTCCGTTTGCGATGAGGGCTACACAACAGACGTGCAGCTCTCCCCCTCTCTCCACATGCCGCAGGTTAGTCGATTCTCGTTTCCGAGTCAAGGTTTTTTTGTTTTCTTTCAAGTTTTTTTCTTAGTCATCACCGCCTGGCCGAGCCGAGCCACTTAGGGATTATCTCCGATGCTATGATGTTTCAGTCACCTGGACCAGATCAAACATCTAAGCTCTTTTTGCGAAAGGTATTACATCATTCCTGCGGATGTCAAAGGCTTCCAACTGGTCGGCCGATTCGTCACCCTGATGCCGTCAAAGAATAGGGTTTTCACCCTATTCATGCTTAAACTGATCGACCCTTGACTGCGGTCGGGAACAAAAGCGGCGATGGCATCAAGGACTGCGGAAAAACCGTAAAAACGAGCGTGCCCCGCCCGGCGGCGAGGCACTGCATCTGGTTCCTGTATCACACGGAATAACGCTCAACGGCGGCGCAACAGCAGCACACCGAGCGCAGCAAACAGCAGCGAGGCCGGCTCGGGCGTCGGCGTCTCCTTGAGCGTGAAAAGCGTGTAGGGCGCTGCTGATTTCGACGTGACGTGGATCACCAGATCGCCGCCGTCGACTCCGATTCCCGGTTGCCACACGTCTTCGTCGTACACAATCCCGTTGGTAGTCAAACCATCGACCGAGAAGCTCATGTCATCGCTGCCCCAAGACTGGTTATCCAGCGGCGAGGTCTTGAAGAACCAGCCTGAATCATGAATGAACCATGCCTCTCCGTGGTCTATCAGATCCCAATGGAAATCAGTCCAGTTGACGCCCGTCGAGTTCGTGATGGTCTCGTCAAGTATCACGATCTTGGTAATCGTCGATTGCCCGATCTGCCAGAAAGTGATGGGAATCGTGGGGAAATGACCGAACTCGTCGGGTCCTTGAATGAACTCGGCCGTCTTGTGGATGTAAACGGCGTCAGCGTCCTCCGACTCAACCGTGATATTCAGATACGGGTCCAGTCCGCTGTCCCAGACGGCCTGCCATCCCGAGTTCCCCAGCGGTATGGTCGTCGCATTCGCAAGCGACGCACCCATGAACACGAACGCTACTGCCGTCAAAAAGCTCCTCTTCATACCTGCCTCCTATCCTGCTCTCTCTTTCTCAGCCTCGTCCGGAATCGTCATTCAGATGAGAACGCCGCGATCCCGAACACAAATACGCCAACGGCGCGCCGCCCACTGCAGGTGCGAACGCACATCTCCATGGCCTTGCCCACTCCGTTGAAGTTCCAACGGGAGCCGCACTCTTGACGTGTAGCTCTCTCCCTCTCTCCACGGTTATCGATACTACCGGATATCCGTCCCCGATGCAAGAGTTTTTCTTGGATTCTGATGACGGTTAATCTGGAACAGGATCCGCTCTTTGTCTCATGTCGGCTCTGCTGCTCGGGATCGCCCGGCTTGTGGGTGATGCCTGCAGCGGGCCCGCTTATATTCCGCTAACACCTTTTAAAAGAAAGACTTACGCGCCTGTTTCGCCCGCCGGCGGACGCGGGAGGCTGCAATATGTCCCGGAGACGAAACCCGGTGTGACCATTCCCCGCCGAGATCCTGGCCGGTGGGCCGAAAAACAATAATGGGAATGAGTCGACGGGGCAGGCGTCGACAGGTCGCCACAGCCTTGGATCTTGCTGCTTTGCCGCCTTGACCGGGCAAGACAGGGGTCTGGCCTACGGCTCGCTTGTGCATCCCCGGCGGCTTGGGCTAAGCTGATTTCCGCATGACCACAGACTGCGTCCAACCCTCACAGATAAGAGTGAACTTCCTGATCGGCTGCACGGCCAGCGGCAAAGGCCGCGTCGGCTTGGAGTTGGCCCGGCGTCTGCGGGGGGAGATCGTGTCGATGGATTCCATGAAGATCTACCGGCGTATGGATATCGGAACCGCCAAGCCGTCCCGGGAGGCCCGAATCGAGATACCCCACCACCTGATTGACGTGGTGGAACCCAGCGAGCCATATAGCCTGGCTCGCTACGTTGAGGAGGCTGACCGGGCGATTCGCGACATTGCGGCCAGGGGCAAGGAGGTTCTGGCGGTGGGCGGCACAATGCTGTACGTGCGGGGGCTCACCGCGGGGGTCTTCGAGGGCCCCGGAGCCGATCCTGAGTTCAGACGAGGCCTCCGCGAGCGGGCTGCCCGCGACGGGACGCCGGCCCTGCACGCAGCATTGGCCCGGGTGGATCCCAAGGCCGCCGAACGAATCCACGTCAACGACCTTCGTCGAATCGAGCGTGCCCTGGAGGTCTATCACCTGACCGGCGTGCCGATCAGCGAACTGCAACAACAGTGGGACCGGCCAACGAATCGCTACGACTGCCGCATCGTCGCCCTTCGTCTCCTCAAGGAGGAGGCCAATCGACGCATCAATGCCCGGGTCCATCGGATGGTCGATGCCGGGCTGGTGGACGAGGTCAGGGCATTACTGGCAGAGCCCGGCGGGATTGGACCCCAGGCCGCCCAAGCAGTCGGATATGCGGAAATCATCGCCCACCTGCAGAGCCACCTGAGCCTCGCCGATGCCGTCGAGCGAATTAAAATCAACTCGCGACACCTGGCCAAGCATCAGCGAACCTGGATGCGCCGAATGCCCGGAATCA
>MTKZ01003324.1_pt2 | contig 15939 bp, 13 predicted proteins | sample 1042781 | NCBI WGS metagenome assembly MTKZ01 (sample SAMN06212207, study PRJNA360539) | anaerobic digester metagenome | biome: Wastewater treatment plant; material: sludge; isolation source: anaerobic digester fed with sludge from wastewater treatment plant | place: Denmark: WWTP Viborg ...
GCACGGATCAACCTCAAGTACACAACCATCACAGCGCCCATTTCAGGCCGCATTGGAAAGTCCAACGTTACCGTCGGTGCGCTGGTCACCGCTCACCAGCCCGTGGCGCTGGCGACCATTCAGCAGATGGATCCCATGTATGTGGACGTTTCACAGTCAACAACGGATGTCTTCCGTCTGCGTCGACAGATTCAGGAAGGTCAGATTGACCCCAATGCGAGCCAACAGAAGAACGTCCGGCTTTTTCTGGACGACGGAACGGAGTATCCGTTGAAAGGAAACCTGCAATTCCGCGACATCACGGTTGATCCGACGACAGGATCGGTCATCCTACGCATTGTTTTTCCCAATCCGAAAGGCATGCTGCTGCCGAACATGTTTGTCCGGGCAGTCATCCAGGAAGGCCTTCATAAAAACGCCATGCTGATTCCCCAGCAGGCCGTGTCACGCGATCCCAAGGGAAATCCTTTTACATTAACAGTGGATATCGGAGGGAAAGTTGAGAAGCGTCAAATCAAACTGGATCGGGCCATTGGAGATGCCTGGCTGGTTGAATCGGGTCTTGCCGACGGCGACCGGGTCATTGTCGAAGGAATGCTAAAGGTAAAACCCGGCATGACCGTCAAAACAGTCCCTTTTGAAAACAGCGGAAAAACGAATTCTACAGCCCCGCCCGCAAAAACGAATTAACGGAGACGCCTGATGTTATCAAAATTTTTCCTGGAACGGCCGGTTTTTGCCTGGGTCATTGCCATTATCATCATGGCCGTGGGCATTCTGGCCATTTACAATCTCCCCATCTCTCAGTATCCGGAAATGGCTCCACCTTCTATTTCAGTTTCCGCCTCTTATCCGGGCTCTTCGTCCGAGACCGTGGAAAACAGTGTGACACAGGTTATCGAACAAAAGATGACCGGCCTGGACAATCTCATTTATATGTCCGCGTCAAGCGACTCGGCAGGCGGTGCAAGGCTGGAACTGACCTTTGCCCCCGGAACGGATCCGGATGTCGCCTGGTCCAAGGTCCAGAACAAGGTCCAGTCCGCCATCACGGGCCTTCCGGATGTGGTTCAAAACCAGGGGGTAACCGTTGCCAAATCCACACGCAATTATCTGATGATTGTTTCACTGATTTCTGAAGACGGCTCCATGGATGGTGATGATCTGAGAGACTATGCCAAATCCAGTCTGGAAAAGGTCATGGCACGTGTCCCCGGAGTGGGCGAAGTGGAAATCTTCGGCGGCGGATACGCCATGCGCATCTGGCTGAATCCCGAAAAGATGACGGATTACCGGCTGACCGTGGAAGATGTGATGGCATCTCTCAAAGCCTACAACGTGGAGGTTTCCGCAGGACAGTTCGGAGGGGCACCCCAGATAAAAGGCCAGCGATTGAACGCGCCCATTGTTGTCCAGAATATGCTCTCGACTCCCGAAGAATTTGCCAAAATCCCCCTTCGTACCAATCCCGATGGATCCATTGTACGAATCAGGGATGTGGGCCGAACCGAACTGGGAACCGAAATCTATGACATCCAGGCCCAATTCAACGGCAAACCTGCAGCAGGCATTGCTATCCGCCAGGCTGCGGGCTCCAATGCGCTGGATGTGGCAGATGCCGTCAGGGCCAAAATGGATGAAATGAGCCGTTTCTTCCCTGCGGGTGTCAAGGTTGTGTATCCAATGGACTCCACAGCCTTCATCAAGGTGGCCATCAATGAAGTTGTCAAGACCCTCTTCATTGCGATTGTGCTGGTTTTTCTGGTGATGTGGCTTTTCCTGGGTAACATGCGGGCCACGCTGATCCCCACCATCGCTGTACCGGTCGTCCTTTTGGGAACTTTCGGCGTTCTCGCACTCTTCGGTTTTTCCATCAATATGCTGACCATGTTCGCGATGGTTTTGGCCATTGGTCTTTTAGTAGATGATGCGATCGTCGTTGTTGAAAATGTGGAACGCATCATGAGCGAGGAAGGACTGCCTCCTAAAGAAGCTACCGCCAAATCCATGGAGCAGATTACCAGTGCGCTGATTGGCATTGGTCTGGTTCTCGCCGCCGTGTTCGGTCCCATGGCTTTCTTCCCCGGTTCTACAGGCGTTATTTACCGTCAGTTCTCCATTACCATCATCTCGGCTATGCTGCTTTCGGTGGTTGTCGCCCTGATCCTGACACCGGTCTTATGCGCCGGGCTGCTCAAACCGGTCAAGGCGGGACATGAACCTGCAGAAAATGCACACCCTCTTTTACGTCCTTTTTTTCTGTGGTTCGACCGTGTGTTCTTTGGCATTCGTGACCGGTGTGTAAAACTGGTTGACCATAGCCTCACACGCAAGAAACGCTATCTTGCCGTTTTTCTGATTATTGTTGCAATTATGGGATTTTTCTGGCTGCGCATGCCTAAAAGCTATCTGCCCGATGAAGACCAGGGAATATTGCTTGCCCAGTTAATCATGCCGACGGGTTCTACGCTGGAACAGACAGAACACATTGCCAAGCAGGTTGAACATTATCTGATGAAAAATGAAAAAGATGCGGTGGAATCTGCAATGACCCTGACCGGCATTGGCTTTTCCGGACGGTCGCAAAACAATGGAATGGTGTTCGGAAAGTTAAAAGACTGGGACCTTCGCAAACGGTCTGATCTGAAAGCAAAGGCTGTTGCCGGAAGAGCCACCATGGCCCTTTCACAGATTCGCAATGCCATGGTGTTTGCGTTCACGCCTCCGGCCGTTCCCGAACTGGGCACATCTCTGGGCTTCGACTTTCAGTTGCTGGACCGGGGCGGACTCGGCCACGAGGCTTTGATGAATGCGCAATACCAGCTCTTGGGCATAGTGGCCAAAGACCCCAGGGTAATGAAAGTCCGGCCCAACAGCATGGATGATGTGCCCGAATACCGGATCGATGTGGATTGGGAAAAAGCCGGCGCTCTGGGCATTCCGATTACCTCTATCCACCGAACGCTTTCGGTGGCCTTTGGCAGTTCCTATGTCAACGATTTTGTTCAGGGCGGACGGGTAAAAAGGGTATTTGTTCAGGCGGATGCACCCTACCGCATGCTGCCCAAAGATTTGGAAAAGCTCTATGTCCGCAACACACAGGGAAAGATGGTCCCCTTCTCATCCTTTGCATCCGGACGCTGGACATCCGGTGCCCCCAAACGCGCAAGGTTCAACGGCTTCCCGTCCATCAACATCTGGGGGGAACCGGCCCCGGGAAGAAGTTCGGGAGAAGCCATGCAGGCCATGGAAGATGCTGTGAAAAAACTGCCTCAGGGTTTCGGCTTCGACTGGACCGGGCTTTCCTACCAGGAAAGGATGGCCAGCACCCAGGCCCCGCTGCTTTACGCTTTTTCCGTATTCGTGATCTTCCTCTGTCTGGCTGCGCTCTATGAAAGCTGGACCATACCGATGTCAATTCTCCTTGCGCTGCCGCTCGGAGTTATCGGAGGCGTTATCGCATCCAGCAGCCGGGGAATGCCCAATGACGTTTATTTCCAGATCGCTCTNNGGCGTGGAAAAAGGAATGGGGTTGATCGAGGCCACACTGCAGGGGGTAAAACTTCGTTTTCGCCCCATCGTGATGACGTCACTGGCTTTTGGTTTTGGAATCCTGCCCCTGGTCATGACCACAGGAGCGGGAGCGGGAGCCCAGAATGCCATTGGTACCGGGGTGCTGGGAGGAATGGTTACAGCAACGGTTCTGGTGCTGATTTTCTCTCCCCTCTTCTATGTTTTGATTGAAACAGTCTTTGGCAAACAATATAGGGGCAAAACCGGCGGGACGGATACCCCATCGCTTTTCGACCGGTTGACTAAAAAAATATTCGGCAGGCAGATGGAACAAAAATCAGCCTCCACAGACGATACGAATCCATCAGAGGTCAATTGATATGAATAGAAAACGATACCTTCTGCCGATCGTCGCGGTTCTCCTTCTGTGCGGCTGCACGATGGCCCCGAAATACACGCGGCCGGATGCCCCGGTGCCTTCTGAATGGCCAAAAGGCGCGGCCTACGCTGAAATAAAGTCCCCGGCATCCGCCCAGGTCGCCTCGGAGCTGCCGTGGACGGAATTCATCACAGATGAGCGGCTGCACAAGGTCCTGGAGACCGCGCTCACGAACAACCGTGATCTGCGGGTGGCTGCTTTGAATGTGGAAAAAATGAAAGCGATGTATGGCATCGGGGTAGCCTCCCTTTTGCCTACGGTCAATGCACTCGGAAGTTTGTCAAAAGCAGGTGTACCGGGTGATCTTTCACAAAGCGGCAGTGCCATGACTTCGGAACGGTATGACGCCAGTATCGGCATCACTTCCTGGGAAGTCGATTTCTTCGGCCGCATCCGCAGCCTGAAGGACAAAGCCCTGGAAGAGTTTATGGCCACGGACCAGGCCCGCCTGGGCACACAAATCATGCTGATATCCGCCACAACACAGGCGTATCTCGCCGTGGCATCCAACCGGGAAGCACTGCATCTGGTATCCAAGACGCTTGAGTCCCAGGAAGCTGCTTACAAACTGATCCGGAAACGATATGATGTCGGCATGATTTCCGAGCTGGATCTGCGCCGTATCCAGAGCCAGGTTGATCTGGCCCGGGGGGATGTCGCCTATTACACCCAGCTTACGGCGCAGTCGGAAAACGCCCTGAATCTCCTGGTTGCATCTGTCGTCCCGCAGGACCTGCTGCCGGGGAATTTATCCGGCATCAGCCCCCCGCGTGAAATTTCCGCCGGCCTGTCCTCCGAACTGCTTTTAAACCGGCCGGATATCCTGGCCGCAGAATATCAGCTCAAAGCAGCTTACGCCAATATCGGCGCCGCCCGCGCGGCTTTCTTCCCCCGCGTTATCCTGACCGGAGCTGCCGGAACGGCGAGCGTTGAACTATCAGGGCTTTTCAAACCCGGTTCATTCGCGTGGAGCTTTGCCCCGCAGATTATCATGCCTATTTTTGACGCCCGCACATGGTTTGCATACAGGGTAACCAAGGTAGACAGGGAAATCGCTGTGGCCCAGTATGAAAAGTCCATTCAGGCCGCCTTTCGGGAAGTAGCCGATGCCCTTGCCGTAAAGGGCACGGTAGACCGTCAGATTGACGCGCAGCAGTCATTGGTAGACGCTTTATCCGTCGCTTACCGGCTCTCCCTCTCCCGTTATGACAAGGGGATTGACAGCTACCTCTCTGTGCTCGATGCACAGCGATCGCTCTATGGCGCACAGAAAGGGTTGATTGCCCTGCAATTTGCCCGGTTCAACAACGCAGTCACGCTTTACAAGGCCCTGGGCGGTGGATACAAGTGAGCCGTGAACCATGAGGACTTTTACTTGAGCTCAGCATAAAGAAAACCATTGGGTAAAGTGGAAGCATCCTATTTTTTCAGAATAACGGGCTGGACCCATTTTTTATTCTCGCCGTCGTAATACCATTTGTCGGGAAAACCGCGGCGTCTGATGAAGGTCGGATGATCAGCCCAAAGCAGCATTTCCTTGTAGGCCGCATGAATTTTCCTGAATGTGGCGGCCTTGCCTCCCACATCGGGATGATGAATCTTTACCTGCCTGCGGTATGCATTTCTGATGATCCTTCCCAAATCATGGGAGGTCAGATCCGCTCTTGGGATATCCAGCAGGATCAGGTTTTCCGGCTTGACCGTCGGGGCTCTATGCAGTCGTGGCCGCGTCAGCCCCTCCGATATTGCACACCTCTCGGCCATCTCCAGAACACGCCGGGAAGCCAGGTAGCTCTTTGCCGTTCGCTTTTCTTCAGCCCACCAGGCGCCGCCCAGCATATTGGACAGTCTTCCGAAATCTTCGGCAGGATTGCTTTTCTCGGTACGCAGGGCGGTATACCGGAAGATCTCCCGAATCCCGTGTGGGACCACATCCAGAATAATCACCCTGTCCGTGAAATAAAATGTCGCATAGCGTGTGTTCAAAGCCTGGAGGAGGCCACTGCGTGTGTTGAGCTTCTGACGCAGATGCTGACGGCATTTCACCGAACAATAGCGGCGGTTTTTTATATTTTCCGTCGTGCCACAAGAAAGACATGCCTTTGGCTTTTGTTCTTTCGCGGAAGTTTTAATTTTGATTAACATATCATGATGTAAAACAGCCGGGTCATGGACTTGAGACACAGGACCCGACTGTTTTACCTGACCTCCAGCCTCTTATTTTGCTGCAGCCAGATACCCCCTGGCCAGCGCTTTGTTCACATGCAGCACCCCTTTATTCATGTCCTTCATGGGATAATCGGCAGTGATCACCGGCAGGGCATCAGCTTCGGCCTGGGTTTTGACGATCGATCCTACCGGCACGTAGCGTCCGTCAGCCACTTTTACGCCCATTAAAATAACGCCTGGTTCGATGACGCAGTTTTTGCCCACGAAAGATTTGAATACCAGAACCTTCATACCCACGAAGGAGTCATCCATAACAACCGCGGGACCATGAATATGCACCTGATGCGCCAGAGATACGCGATTGCCCACGTAAACCGCATATTTTTTGCCGTTAACCTCAACCTGATTTTTTTCCACAGGTTTTCCGTCCAGCTCCGTCTCGAGGGCGTGGATGATCACTCCATCCTGAACATTGGAATCATCACCGACATAAAGTGGCTGGCCTTCGTCACCTCTCACGCAAGCCGTCGGGGCAACCATCACATTGGTTCCCAGGATCACGTTTCCGATCACCGCCGCCAGCGGGTGGATATAGCTCCCGGCACCTATCACCGGTTCAGATACGTTCGAACTGAAATCTGTCTTTACATTTTTCTCAATCATTTTCTACCTCCGGTCACTATGATATTTTTTTGCAGATTCAGGCTTATTGCCCAAACCCGTTTTTCAATGGTTCCGGTTCTTCTCCTGTTCCAGCAAATGCTGCCAGACTTCCGTCACTTTTCTTTCTGTTTCTTCCACGGCGCACTGATTATCGATGACAATGTCCGCGAGATTCATTTTATCATGAATCGGCATCTGGCACGACAGGCGAAGCTCGGCTTCCGCCCGGCAAAGATCACTTCGGGTCATCAGGCGATTGACCTGTTCTTCCGGTGCAACCATCACCAGGATCGTCAGATCAAAGAGGTGCTGCATACGGCCTTCAAACAGAAGCGGGACGTCTGCGAAGACAATGGCATGAGGATGATGCTTTTTTATCTCTTCCAGACGGGAGCGCCATGCCTCATAAACCCTGGGGTGAACGATGTCGTTTAGTGCCTGAAGTTTATCCGGATGATTAAATACGACTGACGCCAGTTTATTGCGGTCGATATTTTGATCCGGCCGTAGAATCTCCCGGCCAAAATAATTAACGACATCCTTCCAGGCCGGCCGTGACGGTTCCTGCACCTCGTGGGCCAGTTCGTCAAAATCAATCAGATGACCGCCCAGACGCACAAACATTTGCGCCACGGTCGATTTTCCGCAGGCGATACCGCCCGTTAAACCCACATTCAGCATGCATCACTTCTTGTTGAGTTCGTAAATGATTCTGAGACCGTCCAGGGTCAGCATCTCATCAATTTTATCAATGCTCTTTGCTTCCTCGGCAACGATCCGCGCCAATCCTCCCGTGGCAATGACAAACGGTTTGGTTTTGGTTTCCGCCTTCATCCGGTTCACGATCCCGTCCACCAACCCGGCATAGCCAAACATGATCCCCGCCTGTATTGCACTGACCGTATCTTTGGTGATAATCGTTTTGGGTTTGCTGAATTCAACACGCGGCAGCTTGGACGCACGGGCAAACAGGGCCTCGCTGGAAATCACAATACCCGGCGCGATGCACCCTCCCATGTATTCCCCTTTGGGGGAAACATAATCAAAAGTTGTCGCTGTGCCAAAATCAACGATGATGGATTCCTTTTGATACTTTTTGAATGCGGCCACCGCATTGACAATACGGTCCGCCCCAACTTCCCTGGGATTATCATAAAAGATCGGCATGCCCGTCTTGATCCCGGGGCCTACGATTAGCGGTTTGATGTTAAAATACTTGACGCAGAGAGGCTCCAGGATATTGAGCATCGGTGGCACAACACAGGAAATGATAATAGCGTTCACGGCTTTCATTTCCTTGGCCTTCATTCGGCTGGACTGGTATAAATTGTAAATCAGGACACCGTACTCATCGATGGTATGATCAATTTCCGTTCGTATCCGCCAGTCATGTAGCAGCTGTTCTCCGTCAAAAAGTCCCACCACCGTGTTCGTATTGCCTACATCAATTACCAGCAGCATAAGTATTCACCTCTTTTAGAATGGTCGCGTCCCCCGCCGAAACCGACATTTTTTGATTATTCGCGGTCAGAAGAATCAGAGAACCATCTTCATCCAGGCCCACCGCTTTTCCGCTAACCGCTTCGTTGTGGAAAACAATCGAAACGGTTTTATCGATCATCTCTGACCGGTTTAGCCATCTTTCCCTGACCGAGGCAAATCCGTTTTGGATGAGTTCTCTATACCATTTTGTCATATTTTCATAGAGGCGAATTATCAATTCAGGACGTGATATTTCCCGGCCTGCCTCAATCGCCAGGGCAGTGGCAATCTCCTGAATATCCTGAGGAAACTGTTCACGGGCCAGGTTAACATTGATACCAATGCCCACAACAACAAAGTCAACCGCCTGTCCCGACATTTTCATCTGGGCCAGAATACCGCAAACCTTTTTCCCGCCGATCAGGACATCATTGGGCCATTTGATCCATGCTTTGCCCGGACAGAACTCATTGAGTGTTTCCGCCGCCGCTACGCCGGCGGCTATGGGAATCTGCGTCGCCTGCATCCTCCCGGCAAGTGGCCTTAAAATCATGGACGTGTAAATATTGGCTCCTGCCGGTGAATACCAAACGCGCTGCATCCTGCCTTTCCCTGAAGTCTGACTTTCGGCAATGAGCACCGTCCCTTCGGGCGCGCCTTCTTCACCTAAGCGAAATGCTTCATCATTGGTCGAACCAATTTCGTCATAATAATAGAGACGATGGCCGATCATTTTACCGGCAAGTTGTTTTCTCAGGGATTCTGCATTCAGACTTGTCATGTTTTGCGGGGTGAAACAATATCAACGATTTAAATTTATGGTTAAGGAACACAAACCTTGAACCTTGCCCCTTCGGTCGCTGAGCCTGTCGAAGCGGTCCTTGCCACTTTCAGCGTGCACCTTCTATCTCCCCTTCACTTTCAATGAAATATCCGCCGCCCGGACGGAATGGGTCAGTTCTCCCACAGAAATAAGATCGACACCGGTTGCGGCGATTTGGGCAACACTTCCAAGATTGACATTGCCTGAAGCTTCCAGAAGTGCTCGGCCGGCCACAAAATCAACCGCTTTTTTCATGGCATCAACCGTCATATTGTCCAGCATGATGATATCCGCTCTGCATTTGAGGGCTTCTTTGACTTCCAGGATATTTTTCGTCTCCACTTCAATTTTCAGATGATGGGAAAGACGTGTTCTCTGGGCGTGCACAGCTGCGGTAATACCACCCGCGGCTTCGATGTGATTGTCTTTAATCAGAACCCCATCGTAAAGTCCTGTGCGGTGGTTCGTTCCACCGCCGATCCTAACCGCCATTTTATCCAGTACCCGCAGTCCAGGAACGGTCTTGCGGGTATCGAGTATTTTTGCTTTTGTTTTTCGTACGGTTTCCACATACTTTGCGGTTAATGTCGCAATGCCGCTCATGCGCTGAAGCAGATTCAGAGCGACACGTTCCGCCTGCAGGATGCCGGACAGGCTTCCCTTAACTTCGGCAATGATGTCGCCTTTCTTTGCCTTGTTTCCGTCGCTGATTATCTTTTTGACGCGAATGTCCTTGTCCACAGCGTGAAACACGGCTTCAAAGACTTCCAATCCGGCAATGACAAAATCACCCTTGGCCATCGCCTGCGCCCTGCCCTTCTTTTTCGGCGAAACGGTGGCCCCTGTGGTGATATCGCCTGTACCGATATCTTCGGCGAGCGCAGCTTCAATAATTTTTTTTATTTGCAGCGAAACCATCTGTTGTCTCCTAAAAAATGCGAGCAGGTCATTGCGAACGAAGTGAAGCAATCTCATGGTTTTAGATTGCCACGCCGACTGAAAGTCGGCTCGCAATGACAAAGCTATCACACGGAAATTTCCTGCAGTTTTTTCAGCGCACCCTCCAGAGCTGAATATTTTTTCTGGAATTCCTTCATTTTTGCCTCTTCCTTGCTGATCACTTCGGGTGCCGCTTTGGCACGGAAATCGCTGTTGGCCAGTTTTCTTGAACTCTGTTCCAGATCCTTCGATACTTTCGCCAGTTCTTTCCCCAGCCTTGTTTTTTCCGCGGCAATATCCACAATGCCGGCAAGCGGCACAAATATCTTTATTGATCCGACTACACCGGTCGCCACTCCCCTGGGCTCAACCAGATTAACTTCCACACTCAAAGATTCAAGGTTGGACAGATTTAAAATATACCCTCCACCGTCTTCGATGGACTTTTTAGTCTGTTCATCCGGCGCAGATATGAAAACTTTCAGTTTGAGTGAGGGCGGAATCCGCATCTCACCGCGAATATTGCGTATCGAGGTGATGATTTCCATCAGCATTTCCATCTCCTGCCGGGCAGCTCCGTCTTCCTGCACGTCGCTTGTTTCGGGAAACCGGCTGATCATGATGGAATGCTCATCACTGTTGTGCAGCGCCTGCCAAAGTTCCTCGGTCACAAAGGGCATGAAGGGGTGCAAAAGCTGAAGCATGATTGCAAACACCTCTTTCATAGTCCGTTGTGTCACATGCTTCTGTCCGGCGCTGATTTTACCGTAAAGCGCCGGCTTGCTGATTTCCAGGTACCAATCGCAGTATTCATGCCAGATGAAGTTGTAAATGGCGGCAGCGGCATCGTTAAAGCGGTACTCGTCAAGACTGCGGGTGACCGCGGCGACCGTTTCGTTTAATTTCGTTCTGATCCATTTTTCCGGCAGCGAATCCGGAGCGTCCACATGCGCAGACTCATCGTAATCCGCCAGATTGCCGAGCGTCAGTTTGGCAGCGTTCCAAATTTTGTTGACAAAAAATTTATATCCTTCGATACGCTCCGGGGACATGCGCACGTCGCGCCCCTGGGCGGTGTATGCAGACAGTGTAAAACGAAACGCGTCCGTGCCATACTGATCAATCATCACCAGCGGATCAATACTATTGCCCTTGGACTTGCTCATTTTTTCGCCTTTTTCATCACGGACCAGCGCGTGAAGATAAACATCTTTAAACGGCACGTCTTTCATGACGTAAATTCCCATCATCATCATCCGCGCCACCCAGAAAAACAGAATATCAAAACCGGTGATGAGCAGGGAAGTCGGATAGAAAGTCTTCAGTGCCGGTGTTCTTTCAGGCCAGCCCAGCGTGGTGAACGGCCATAACGAGGAACTGAACCAGGTGTCCAGCACATCTTCGTCCTGTTTCAGGGAAGCAGAGCCGCAGTCAGGACATGCATCAGGGTCCGTCACGGAAACAATCACTTTGCCGCAGCCACCGCAATACCACACGGGAATCCGGTGCCCCCACCATAATTGCCGTGAGATGCACCAGTCACGGATGTTGTTCATCCAGTCGAAATAAGTGGCCTCCCAGGATTCGGGAACAATTTTTGTTTTTTTCTTTGTAACGGCGGCGATCGCCTGCTTGGCCAGAGGCTTGATTTTGACAAACCACTGTTTGGAAACCATGGGCTCAATATCCGTCTTGCAGCGGTAGCACTGGCCGACGTTGTGAGCATATGGTTCGGTTCCGACCATGAAACCTTCCTTTTCCAAATCGGCAATCACGTTGCGGCGTGCCTCATAGCGGTCCTGTCCTCTGTATTTGCCGCCATGCTCGTTGATAATGCCCTGCCCGTCCATGATCGAAATGATCTCCAGATTATGGCGTCCGGCCATGGCAAAGTCGTTGGGATCGGAACCCGGCGTGATTTTTACTGCGCCGGAGCCGAAATCCATTGTCACATAATCATCGGCAATGATCGGTATTTGTTTGTTCATCAGCGGCAAAATGACGAATTTGCCGATTTTATCCTTGTAGCGCTCATCCGCCGGGTTTACGGCAACGGCAGTATCCCCCAGCATCGTCTCCGGTCTGGTGGTGGCAACGACAATTTCTCCACTGCCGTCGGCAAAAGGATAACGGATATTCCACAGGAAGCTCTGGTCCTGTTTAAATTCCACCTCCAGATCGGAGATAGCGGTATGACAGCGCGGACACCAGTTGACGATGTAGTCACCCTGGTAAATCATTCCTTCATCGTAGAGCCTTACAAATACCTCACGGACAGCCTTCGACAAACCTTCGTCCATGGTAAAACGTTCACGCTGCCAGTCACAGGAACAACCCAGCCTTTTGAGCTGATTGATAATCACTCCTCCGTATTTTTCTTTCCATTCCCAGACACGGGCAATGAATTTTTCCCGCCCCAAATCATGACGGGATAAACCTTCTTTCGTCAGCTGCTGTTCAACCACGTTTTGCGTCGCGATACCGGCATGGTCCATACCCGGCATCCACAGTGTGTTATACCCCTGCATCCTCTTGAAACGGATGATAACATCCTGAAGCGTGTTGTTGAGCGCATGCCCCATGTGCAGCATACCGGTGACATTGGGGGGTGGAATGACAATGGAGAAAGCGGGATTCTCACTGGTGTCCCGCGCGTGAAAATAATTATTCTTCAGCCAGTACTCGTATAATCTTTTTTCGGCCTCGGCCGGTTCAAACGCTTTGCCCAATTCTTTTATCAACATGAACCATCTCCTGTTTCTAAATGCGCAAAGGGCTTGCGCCCTTTTTTTCTACTCCATATTTTCATGCCTGTCTTCCGTACGATTCCTGAACACCAAAATCAATCGTTTCTCCGCAGGCAGCACCACAAAATTTTTTACGCTGCTTTTATGCCCTGAAAATGCGTTACTTCTGAATATTCCTAATTTAAAACGCTTGGTATCATTATCTTCTGTGGGTGTTTAAGTCAAGTCAATATTCACATGGCATTGCTTCTTTCCGAACACGGACCGCATCATTACACGGGCTCATTTGTCCGAATGGAAATCTTTATGTTCAGGAATGATTCCACGGTTTTTTGAATGGCTTGGTATTGATCGGGGGTAAACCATCGGATGGTTTTGTCTGCCAAAAACCACGTCATCTGCCTTTTTGCATACCTCCAGGTTTCCCGAACCACCAAATCAAGCGTGCGCTCCCGGTCGTTGATCCCGTGAATAAAATCCACAACCTGTTTATACCCCAGAGATTGCAGGGGCTTAATGTCCGGGCTGTAGCCCTGAGCCAGAAGCCCGCGCACCTCTTCAATCAGTCCTGCCTCCATCATTTTCGCAGATCTGAATGCGATTCTTTCTTTCAATTCCGCCCGTTCCACCGTAAGACCTATTTTACACACATCATACGGACAATCCGCAAACAAATGATTTCGCTGCATCTCAACGATGGACTGACCGCTCTGATCCAGCACTTCCAGCGCGCGGATGACCCGCACGGAGTCATTGACGTTGATGCGGCGAGCCGCCTGCGGGTCTCTTTGCTCCAACAGACCGTAGATGTATTGTCTGCCGAAGCGGTCGCGAAGGCCCTTATAATAATTACGGATGTTTTCATCGACCGGCGGTGTTTCTATTATTCCCTGCAGCAGCGCCCGGATATACAGTCCCGTTCCTCCAACCACGAAGACCGGTTTACCGGCATCGGCCAATCGGTCAATGACCGCCCTCGCCTGCCCGGCATAGATGGCTGCGTTGAATTCTTCATCAGGATCCACAACGTCGATGAGATGATGGGGCACCCTGGCCCTTTCTTCGCGGGTTGGTTTTGCCGTTCCGATATCCAGATAACGGTAAACCTGCAGGGAATCGGCATTGACAATCTCGCCTCCCACCGCTTCAGCCAGTTCAATGGCAAGACGGGTTTTCCCTGTCGCCGTGGGCGAGCAGATCACTACCAGCCTGGTCCGGTGTTTCTCACTTTCGTTTAAACATTCGTTCGATTTCATAGAGAGAAAATTGCACGCGGATGGGCCGTCCGTGAGGACAGGTTGAGTTGAAAGGAGTTTTCTCCAGATCACGGCACAGGGCAGCGACTTCCTGTGCTGACAAAACCGCATTGGCTTTAATCGCGGCACGACAGGCCAGCGATGCCAGGATCTTTTCCCTGCGCTCGGCAAACGACGCTTTCGTCTGTCCGTCACCCAGCTGATCGGCCAGGTCTGAAATGATTTCGTACGGCAATACTTCCGGCAGAGAAGCAGGCAGCGCCTTGACCACAATGGCATCGCGTCCGAATATTTCCAGATCCATCCCAATTTCAACCAGCATGGGCAGCGCTTCTTCAAAAAGACTGATTTGCGCGGGAGGCAGACTGACCACTTCCGGCATCAGAAGGGGCTGGCTAAGCGTTCTGTCCGCCGTTGCCGCCTTCAGGCGCTCCAGAATAATCCTTTCGTGCGCTGCATGCTGATCCACCAGCATCAATCCCTCCTCGCTGCCAAAGACCAGGTACGTACCTGCGAGCTGCCCTAGATAGTTTCGGTTGGCAAAAGTGATCCTCTCCCCCTCAAAATTTTCTTCAACCCGCAAGGGATCACCGACCGGAGTTCCCGCCCGTGCAAACAAATCGCTTTCGATGGCGTGACGCAGATTCTGACGGGAATAAACTTCCGGCGTACGCTCCTGGGAGGACGGATAATCTTTCGATCTCCAGAATCCGGAAGCGGCGGAAGTTTTTTCGCGCGGTGCCAATCGGTAGGTCAAAGCATCGGATGGAATCTGCGAAACGGCGAGGCATTGTGCCACCGTCCGGGACACCAGATCATATATTTCCCGGGAATTCTTGAAGCGTACCTCCATCTTGGCCGGATGCACGTTGATGTCGACTTCTTCGCCGGGCATGTCCAGAAACAGGACAGCCGCGGGGTAGCGGCGCGGCTCGATCACCTGACGGTATGCGGCAAGCATCGCATGTGTCATGCTGTTGTCCCGGATAAAGCGCGAATTGACAAAAAGAAAAATGCTTTTGGAATTGGATTTCGTAAAATCCGGAGTTGAAATAAATCCTGCAAGGCGCACATTTCCGCTATTCCCTTTGATCTCCCGGCAATGAAAGGGGAAATCATTTCCCATCACCATGCCGATGCGATCGGAAATACGCCCGGCTACAGGTGCGGCAAAAACCTCTCTCTTGCCGGCAACGACTGTAAATCTTACATCCGGATGAGCCAGCGCTATGCGGACAACCGCATCTATGCATGCGGTCTGTTCGGTGGCTTCCGATTTAAGAAACTTCCTGCGTGCCGGCACATTGGCAAACAGTTCCGTCACCTGGATTTGCGTTCCGGGCGGCAGGCCCGCCGGAGAAATTTCACATACAATGCCGGCCTCGGCCACTGCTTTTGTGCCCTCCAGGTCCTCCGGACGACGGGAAAGCACTTCAACACGCGCAATGGAAGCGATGCTGGCCATCGCTTCACCGCGGAAACCGAAAGAGTCAACACGATAGATATCATCCAGTTTTGAAATCTTGCTGGTGGCGTGGCGTTCAAAAACCAAAGCCATGTCCTCCCGTTCGATTCCGGAACCATTATCCACGACCCTGATCAATTCACATCCGCCCTGTAAAAGTTCAACACGGACATCCCGGGCTCCTGCGTCAATGGAATTTTCGACCAGTTCCTTGACAATCGATGCAGGCCTTTCCACCACTTCTCCGGCGGCAATCTGACTGGCTACCTCTTCAGACAAAACAACGATGCGTTTTGACAATGTCCATTCTCCGTTTAAAGAAAAAGCTGTGGCCACTGAAGCAACTGTGACCGCAGCTCCGTGTTTGCCGTGGCACAGTCCCGGCCTAATCCAGCACAATCATGATTCGGCAATTTTTCATAAAAGTCTTTTGCTCCAGGGCA
>MTKZ01031850.1_pt5 | contig 15937 bp, 13 predicted proteins | sample 1042781 | NCBI WGS metagenome assembly MTKZ01 (sample SAMN06212207, study PRJNA360539) | anaerobic digester metagenome | biome: Wastewater treatment plant; material: sludge; isolation source: anaerobic digester fed with sludge from wastewater treatment plant | place: Denmark: WWTP Viborg ...
CTGGCCGACCAGACCGCCGCCGAGGAGCGCATCAAGGAAGATGACAACGTGCACCGCAAATATGTGCGCCGGTTTTACAACTGCGAGTGGGACGACCCGGCCAATTTCAGGCTGGCGCTAGACACCAGCGTGCTGAGCGTGGATGCCGCCGCCAGCCTGATTGTTGAGGCGGCGAAATCGGTGGAGCAACGGGCGCGCGCTGGCGACGCCATCACCACCGCCACCATCAAAGACGACCCCGTTTTGGCCGACGCGGCCACCAGAGTTCTTGCGAAATAGTGAGAGTTTAGGGTGATAGCTGATAGTTGAGAGTGATAGTTGAGAATTATAGTAAGAGTTGCAATGCAAGCACGAAATACGCACCATTGTTCACTACAACCATCAACTATCACTCTCAACTCTCACTCTCACTCTCAGCTATCACTCAATTCCGTCCACGCCCTTTCCAGGTCTTTCTCTGTGATGGCGTACTGGTCGGCGAGAGATTTGGTTTTCTCAAAATCGCTGCCAGCCACTTGCATCTCCCAGCTTAGCTCGCTCATCTTGCGATCCAGCTCGGCAATTCGGGCCTCAATCGCCTCCAGCTTCTTCAGCCGCTCGCGCTCGCGGTTTTTGCTGGGGGCTGGGGGCTGGTTGCTGGTTGCTGGCGCTGGGGCAGGCTCCGTCTTCCGTCTTCCGTCTTCCGTCTTCTTGTCAGCCCCTTCAACCCTTTCACCCCTTTCACCCTTGTCTTTTTCTTCCAGCCACGCGTCATACGCGCCGCGGAAGGTTGTCATGCGCGTCTTATGATCCTCGCCGCGATCCAAAAGCCAAAGCTGGGTAGCCAGCGCGGCCACCAAATAGCGGTCATGGCTCACCAGCAAAAGGGTGCCATCAAAGTGTTGCAAAGCCTCGGTCAAAATTTCCTGCGAGGGGATGTCCAAGTGGTTCGTCGGCTCATCCAGCAAAAGAAAGTTTGAGCCTTGCAAGGTGAGCTTTGCCAGCGCCACCCGCCCGCGCTCGCCGCCGCTCAACACCTCAATTTTTTTGTAGGCGTCATCGCCGCTGAAGAGAAACCGCCCCAAAATGTTGCGCGCCTCTGGCACGGTCAGGCCGGGCCGGGCATCCAGCAACTCATCCAGCACGGTTTTATCCAAATCAAGCCCCTCGTGGGTCTGGGCAAAATACCCAATTTTCACCGCCGCGCCAATGCGCACATCCCCGCTCAACGGGGCCACATCACCCAAAATGGTTTTGAGAAAAGTGGTTTTGCCTGTGCCATTTGGCCCAATGAGCGCGGCCCGTTCTGTGCGCAGCAACTGAAAATTGGGCGCGGTGAACAGCGTGGTCTCGCTGTTTTCGTTTTTGTAACCCACGCGCAGGTCTTTGGTCTCCAGCACAATATTGCCGCTGCGCGGGCCAGCGTTCAGGCGCAGGGCCATGGCTCTTTGTTCGATGGGTTTTTCGAGCCGCTCCAGCCGGTTGAGCCGCTTTAGCCGGCCTTTGGCCTGGTTCACCAGTTGCCCGGCCATGTTCCGCCGGATGTACTCCTCGGTCTTGGCGATGAACTCGCGCTGTTCCTCAAACTCTTTTTGCGCCCGTTCGCGGCGCTCGGCGCGCTGGGCCACGTAATCGGTGTATCCCCCGCGGTACATCTCAATGTGCGAGAGGCCATCGCGGCGCGGCCCCATCTCCCACACGTAATCGCACACTTCATCCAAAAAATAACGGTCGTGCGAGACGGCAAACACCGTGCCTTCCCATTCTTGCAAATAATTTTCCAGCCACTCAATGCCGAGGGTGTCCAGATGGTTGGTTGGCTCGTCCAGCAGCAACACATCTGGCGATTGCAAAAGCAACTGCGCCAACGCCGCGCGCACGCGCTGGCCGCCGCTCAAATGGCTGACCGGCGTGCCCTCATCGCTTTTTTTGAACCCCAGCCCGGTAAGCACCCGCCGGATCTTGGCGTCGGTCTCGTAGCCGCCCAAATGCTCAAACTCGTGCTGCAATGCGCCGTATTTATCCAGCAGGGCGATGTCATCTCGCGCGGTCATTTCGCGCTCCAGTTCGGCCATCTGCCCGGCCAGCGCGTGAATTTCTGCGAATGACGATTGCATCTCGTCCCAAAGCGTTAAATCGCTGGATTCCTCGGCGGTTTGCGCCAGGTAACCCACGCGCGTCCCCCGCGCCATCTGCACGCTCCCGGCCGATGGCTCATCCAGCCCAGCCATGATGCGCAGCAAGGTTGTTTTGCCGCAACCATTTGCGCCAACCAGCGCCACCTTGTCGCCTCGCGCCAGGCTAAAACTTAGCCCGCTGAAAACATCATCCGCGCCGTAGGCTTTGCCCAAATTACTCGCCGTAAGAATTGACATGCGGGGCTAATTGTATTGGGTCTTGGGCGGCGGGCATTTACAAGACAAGTGTTTATCTTTTCACCGCTGAGGCGCGGAGACGCAGAGCAATTTTTTGTTTTCTCCGCGTCTCAGCGGTGAAAACGAAAAAAGCGGGCGATGTGAACTCGCCCGCTTTTGTGTTGCGTCAAAATCTCCCGCGATTATTTCAGATCGCGCTCCATCCACGCCAAAATATCGGCCATTTGCTGCGGCGAGAGCGTTTTGGCAAATGTCTGCGTCATCAAGTTCGGCTGAAATTTATCCACCACAACCTTGTTGGGGTTAACGATGCTCTCGTACAGATATTCCTTTGCTCCCACGTTTGGCTCGCGCGTGGCGGCGGTGGTGAACGCGCCCGCCAGCGATGGCCCGACCAGCGTTTTGCCTGCCTCCAAACTGTGGCAGCCCGCGCACGCCTGGCTGGTGAACAACGCCTTGCCGTTATCCGCGTTGCCTGCGGGCAGCTCGGCAACAATCTTGGTGAGGTCGCCGCTCACGGCCAGACCTGCCGCGGCGGGTTTGGTCTCGCTGGCCGCGCCTTCCTTTGCGGGCAAAGGCTTGGCGGTGAGCGAAGGCAGCAACATGCTCACAACCAGCGAGATGCCCACAAAGCTCGCCAGCGCAATCGCAATTGGCTCTGCGCGCGGGCCAAGGCTAAAACCCCGGGTGGCGGCCCGCTCACGCGCGGCCACGTTCTGCGCCGTTTGCGCGGCGTTGAACTCGGTCAAAACTTTTGGCGCGGGCACGCTGGAGCGGAAGAATTTTGAGATCAACCACACCAGCCCGGAAATGACAACGCCGCCCGCGATGGAGGCCGCAATTGCCCCGCCCATAAATACAAGAATAGTAGTTTGCTCGTTCATGTCGTGTGTCTGAGTGGGCGAATTGTAATATGAATTCAGAATTTAGAAGCCGGAAGAAGCCGAAATGCGGAATTTGGAATTTAAGCTTCTGCGTTCTTCCGGCAGGCGTTCACAAATTCCTTAAACAGCGCGGCGGCTTCATCGCGCTCTGGGGCAAGGTCTTCCGGGTGCCACTGCACGCCCACCACAAATTTTTTGGATGGGTTCTCAATCCCCTCAACCACGCGATCATCGGCATACGCAACCGGCACAAACCCATCCCCCAGTTTTTTTACCGATTGGTGATGGAAGCTGTTGGTGCGCACCTCGCCTGCGCCGGTCATGCTTGCCAGTTTTGTGCCTGGGTTCACCTTCACCGTGTGCGCAATGTTTTTGCGGGCGCCCTGCCAGGCGTGGGTGGTATCGGTCTCCCACTGGCTGGGGATGTCTTGAATCAGCGAGCCGCCCATCGCCACATTCATCACCTGCTCACCGCGGCAAATGCCAAAAATCGGCTTATCCTCGCCAATGGCCCACTGAGCGATGGCGTATTCCGCGCGGCCGCGGTCGCGGTCAATGCCCATCGTTTTCTCGTGCTGCGCCTCGCCAAAATCTGCCGGGTCGCAATCTGCCCCGCCGGTCAGCAACACGCCATCGCATTGGTCATAGGCCGCGCGCAGGTCGTCGTTTGGCAAGGTAACCGGGGCAAGGATGGGAACACCGCCCGCCGCGATCACCGCTTTGATGTAGGTTTGCGCCAGCGCGAAACGCTTGCGCTCCTGATCTTGAACTGATGCCGGGATGAGGATAAGAGGTTTTGCCGATTTCATTTTGACAATTATTCCATAAAGGTGAATAATAGGCCAACTCAAATTGGAGTGAATTATTTAACCTTTGGAGGATTGAAAACTATGAGCGCAAATAGCATCGGAATTGGAAAAGTTCGCGGCATTACCGCAACTCTGGCCGCCAGCATGAAGAAAGGCGGCGTTAAGAACAGCTTGCATCTTCTGGAGCAGGCCAAGACACCCAAGGCCCGCGCCGCGCTGGCCGCCGCGCATGGCGTGAGCGACAAAGAAATTCTGGAGCTTGCCAACCGCGCCGATCTTTCTCGCGTGAAGGGTATTGGCGAAGTGTTCTCTAACCTGCTGGAAGAGGCGGGCGTGGACACGGTGAAGGAGCTTTCTCATCGCAAGCCAGAGAACCTGCACGCCACCCTGCTGGCCAAGCGCACCGAGAAGGGTCTGGCTGGCCGCGCCGCCACCCTGAAAGAAGTGACCGACTGGGTTGAGCAGGCCAAGCAACTGCCCAAGACGCTGACCTACTAAAAAAAGAGAGAAGGGTGAAGGGTGAAGAGAGAAATTTTTTCACCCTTCACCCTTTCACTTCCAAAACGCTTGCCACGCAAAAATCAAAATCATCAGCGCAGACAAGCCCACATCCACAAGCTGAGAAACCACGCACCCCATCAAATACGCTTTGCTGGCCTTTAGCGCGGCGGCGCGGTCGCGGCGCATGGCGTATTCCACGGCAACCACCGCCAGCACGCTGCCAATTACCGCGCCAAAAATACTGCCAATCACGGGAATCTCGGCCAGCACTGCGGCCCCGCCAATTCCACCCAAAACTGAGGCGAGAATCGTTTTCCACGATGCGCCGCTTTGTTTGGCAAACGCGGCGCTCATCGCCAGGTCAGAGGCGGTGGCAAGCGCCATCAGCACAAACAAAATGATGAGCGCGGGCGCGCCCACCCGCTGAAACCCATCGGCCAGCGCCCACACGAACGCCCCCACCCAAATGAGCGGCGGCCCCGGCAACATGGGCAGAATTGCGCCAATGAAGCCAACAAAAATGATGAGCAGGGCGAGGCTTTGCAGAGCTTGTGTTTGCATGAAAGGTGATTCTAATTGTGTTGTTTTATACGCTTGTCTGGCTTAAAATGTTTCGTTCATGCCAGAGTTACCCGAAGTTGAAACCGTGGCGCGGGCCATGCGCCGCGATTTGCTGGGCCGCGTTGTGCGCGAGGCCCGCATCCTGTGGCCGCGCGAGGTGAACCGCCCTGAGGAGGAGTTCAGCGCGGCGTTGCGCGGCTTGCGCTTTGAAGCCGTTGGCCGGCACGGCAAATATCTTATTTTTAGATTTGCCCTGCCCACCCCAACCCCGTCTCAAAATGAAGGCGGCGCGCCTGTCATGCTTTTGCACCTCAAAATGAGCGGGCGGTTGGATGTGGTGCCCGCCGCGCAAACCATCACCCCGCACGCGCGGGTGGTGTGGCTGATGGAGGACGGGATGGCCTTGCGGTTTGAGGATGCCCGCAAGTTTGGGCGGGTGTGGCTGGCAGATGACCCCGCAAAAATTATCGGCAAGCTGGGGCCAGATGCGATTGCGGTGAGCCGCGACGAATTTGCCAGCCGCCTGCGCCGCAAAAAAGGCGCGCTCAAACCCATCTTGGTGGATCAAAGTTTTATTGCCGGTGTGGGCAACATTTACGCCGATGAAAGTTTGTGGCGGGCGCGGCTGCACCCGCGCCGCGCCGCACACACGCTGGGCGATGAGGATATAACCCGCCTGCACGAATCCATCACCAGCGTTTTGCAAGAGGGGCTGGCCGCCAACGGCGCAAGTTTTGACTGGGTGTACCCCGGCGGAAATTTTCAGGAAAATTTTCGGGTATACGGCCAAACAGACAAACCCTGCCCCAACTGCGGCACGCCCATCCGGCGCATTTTGGTGGGTCAGCGCAGCACCCATTTTTGCGAGGAATGCCAGGTGTAGCGCCGCAAAATTTTGCGGTTTTACACGTTGCGCTTGCCGTGTTCCAACTGGTTGTTAAACTTTTGCGCAGCCCGGCTCTAAAATTTGTGTAAATCCAGGTGTAAATTACATTCGCTCATGAAAAATAAAAAACTAAAACGCATTTTTTTGCTTGCGCCGCTGGCGCTCATTCTTCTTGCTGCGCTTGGCTTTGTGGGATGGGCCAGCCTGATCCCCGCGCCCATGCCCGAAGCGATGCAGGCGCTGAATTCCACCGCGCAGGTGAAGGTTGAAACGCAGAACTGGCTGGTCTTTCGCCCGGCGCAAACCCCATCCACCGGGTTGATTTTTTACCCCGGCGGGCGGGTGGACGCGCGAGCGTATGCGCCTTACGCGCAGGCCATCGCCGCGCAAGGATATTTGGTGGTCATCCCGCCCATGCCGCTCAATCTCGCCATCTTTGGCGTGGACAAAGCGGCGCAAATTCAGGCCGCCTTCCCAGAAATAAAACGATGGGCCATTGGCGGGCATTCGCTGGGCGGCTCAATGGCGGCCACGTTTGCCGCGCAACATCAAGCCCAGGTGCAAGGGCTGGTGTTTTGGGCCAGCTACCCGGCAGATGGCGCTTTGGCAAACAGCGCGGTCAAGGTCGTCTCGGTTTCGGCCTCGCGCGATGGCCTTGCGACCCCAGACAAGATTCAAGCCTCGCGCGCCAACCTGCCCCCTGGCACAACCTGGGTCGTCATTGAGGGCGGCGACCATGCCCAATTTGGCTGGTATGGCGATCAGGCGGGCGATAACCCCGCTCAAATTTCGCGGGCAGACCAGCAGGCGCAAACTGTTAAGGCCACGGTTGATTTGCTTAAGTCATTGGGGAATTGAGGTGTATGGTGTAACGTGTAAGATGTAAGGCGTAACTTGTTCTTGCACGTTACATCTTACACATTACACGTTATTTGTCATGTCGCGCTCCCGCGTTTACTCCACCGAGGCCATTGTGTTGCGCCGAGCCGATTTTGGCGAGGCCGACCGGCTGCTCACCATCCTCACGCCGGGCATGGGCAAGCTGCGCGTGCTGGCCAAGGGGGCAAGAAAGATCACCAGCCGCAAGGCCGGGCACGTGGAGTTGTTCACGCGGGTCAAGCTGCTCCTTGCGCAGGGCCGCACATTTGATATTGTGAGCCAGGCCGAGACGGTTGAGCCGCATCGCCCGCTGCGCGAGGAGTTGCAGCGCGGGATGATGGCGCATTACTTCGCCGAGCTGGTGGAGCAATTTGCCCAGGAAGACAACGAAGATGCGCCGCTTTACGAGACGCTGGCCGAAGGGCTGATGTGGCTGAGCGAGTGCAAACATATTTCGCTGGCGGCGCGGGCGTTTGAAATGCGGCTGCTCACTTTGGCCGGGTATCGCCCGCAATTGTTCAAGTGCGCGGTCACCGGCGCGGCGCTGGAGGTTGATGCCAAACCCGATGAGGCAAAAATCACCACGCTGTTTTCTCCCGCGCACGGGGGCGCGCTGTGCGCCGCCGCTGCCAGCCACGCCCGCGAAGGCATGATCCTCACGCGAGATGCGCTTACCTTGATGCGCATTTTGCAGTTGCAAACATTTGACGAAATTGACAGGCTGGATGTGCCCGATACAACGCAAACTCAGGTGGAACGCGCCTTGCAGCGCCAGCTTGCCTTTGTGATGGAGCGCGGCCTGCGTTCCGCGCCGCTGGTGAGGCAAATGCAGGTGGATAAATAATAGCGCCCGGAACGCTCCGGGCACTTAGGTCATCATCTTGAACACAGAACCTGTTTTTATCAGTCAAAAATTCACCGAGCGATTCCCCGCGCTGGCCTCCCGCGATTTCCGGCTGTTCCTCTCCGGGCAGGCCATCTCGGTCATTGGCACCATGATGCAAAACACGGTGCAACCCTATCTCGCATATCGCATCACCGGGCAGCCGTTTTACCTGGGGTTGGTGGGGTTTGCCAGCACCCTGCCCGCGGCGTTGTTCACGTTGCCCGGCGGGGTTTTGGTAGAGCGCATGGACAAGCGCAAGCTGGTGATCTTTTTGCAGGGTGTGTTCACTGTTCAGGCATTGGTGATGGGCATCCTCGCGCTCACAGGCGTCATCACCATTTGGCACATCCTTGTGTTGGCAACAATCAACGGCATTGCCCAGGCCATCGAGATTCCGGCGCGTCAATCCATGCTGATTGACCTTGCGGGGCGCAAGGCCCTGCCCAACGCCATCGCCCTGCAATCTACCGCGTTTAACGTGGCGCGGGTGGTGGGGCCATCATTGGCCGCGCCCATTTTGGTGATCTTTTCCACCAGCGGCGAAGGCTGGGCGTTCATCATCAACGCCATCAGCTATTTGTTTGTCATTGCCGGGCTGATGGCGATTGGGCGGGGCAAACCGCCCAGCGACCCGGTGGAAAAGGCGCCGCGCCGCAGCGCCATGGCCGAGTTCCGCGAAGGACAGGCCTACATCCGCGCGAATTCCATCATTATTTTGCTGATTGTGGCGGTGGCGGCGCAAAGCCTGCTCGCGTTTCCCATCCAGCAATTGCTGCCCGCGTTTGCCCGCGATGTTCTTTCCAGGCCGGGCGATGGCGAATCGGCGGTGGCAAGCCTGAACGCGCTGCTGGCGAGCGCGCAGGGCGTGGGGGCGCTCATCGCCGCGGCGTTTATGGCCAGTTTTAGCCACGTGAAGCACAAAGGCTGGCTGGCAACGGTGGGGCATTTTGCGCTGGGCGCGGCCTATTTGGGCATGGGGCTTTCGCACATGGTGCCGCTTAGCATGGCGTGTATGGCGCTGGCTGGCTGGGCCGGTGTGACGCTGTATGCCAACACAAACACCATCATTCAACTGCTCGTGCCAAACGAGTTGCGCGGGCGGGTGATCAGCACCTACTTGTGGGCCACACAGGGAACCGCGCCTTTTGGCAGCCTGCTGATTGGCACTTTGGCGCAAGGGGTTGGCACTTCGTCCGCGGCTGTTATTGGCGGTGGGGCGGCCTTGCTCATCGTCATCATCATCAATCTGTTCACAAACCGCATCCGCAAAGTAGAAATTTAAAAAAGTCTGTTTTGGCGCGTGTGGTATTCTCCGCCGCCATGCCTCAAGCACGGCGTTTTGCACTGGCATTTTTGGCAGCGATGATTTTCATCGCGCCATTTTTTTGCATTCGCTTTTGTCAGCTTCATCACGAGATGGAGGCGATGGCAGGCGCAACTGGCGAGTTGGCCTTTTTGCAAGCCATGCCAAACTCGATATGCGGCGATTTGCCAAACCCTGCTTTGCCTGCTCAGAACGCGGGACATTCTGGCAATTCGTTCATAGATAAGCTCAACCAAATGTTGAGCCACTTGACCGAGTTTTTGCCCGTCGCGGCGACCCTGTTTGTCGCGTATGTTTTGGTTGGATGGGTTTTCGCCCGCCAGCACAGCCTTCGGCCAAACACCCCAGAAACGCCGCGCCGCCCCCCGCGCCTGGCTCTGGCTTGATTTTTTCCACTCACCCAACTTTACATTTTTACAACACACCTGCTTGCGCCAAAACGCACGCGGGTTGCTGTTTAGCTTTTTTCATTCTTAAAAGATCAACATGAATAAGTTTGTTTTTGCCGCCATTGCGGCTGCTTTTGTTTTGGCTGGATGTGGTGCGGCTGTGCCTGCGCCAACCGCTGCCCCAGTTCCATCGCCAACCATGGATCACTCCATGCAGTTGATGGCGACCAGCGCGCCAACAACTGTCCCGGCTGCCGCGCCATCGCCCACAATGGATCACTCTGCGCACATGATGGCGACCGCCGCTCCAACACCCGCGTCTGCTTCTGCCCCAACCGTCAAGCCAGCCACCCCATACGATGCCGCCGTGGGCGACCCGTTTTCGGTAAGTCTGGCGCAATACTACATGGACACCGCCGGTTTTCATGACATGGCAACAGCCATCAGCAACACAAAAAAACTGGATGGCAACTATGCAAACACGGTGAACCAAACCAAAAAGATTTTGGCGCAAGTAACTTGGGGCACCAAGCTTGGCGCGCAGGCGCAAGAGTTTATTGGCTCGCTGGGCAAACTGGCCGCCGCACTAACCGCCAAGAACGTTGCCGACGCGACCAAGGTGTCTGGTGTGGTTCATGACCAGCAACACGCGCTTTCGCACACCATTGATGATTGGGCGGCCAGCCAGCCCGGCAAAGCGCCATCTGCCGACCCGCTAAATGTGAGCCTGGCCCAAAATATTTTGGACACCACTGGTTTTCATGACGTGGCAACCACGCTATCCAACACCCAAAAGATTGACACATCGTATCTTTCAAAGGTGAACCGCGCCAAGAAGGTGTTGAGCCAGACCACCTGGCCTGCAACGCTGGATGGCGATGCGCAAAAATTTATCGCCTTGATTGGCAAGTTTGCCGATGCGCTGAGCACAAACAACGTGGCCGATGCGGTGAAGCTGAGCGCCGATGCGCACGATGCGCAACACGCGCTCTCGCATTCCATCAACGACTGGCTGGCCACAAAACCCGCCAAAGCGCAAAAGGCCAGCCCGTTTGGTCTTGCCATGACCCAATACTTTATGGACTACGCTGGTTTTCACGAGATGGCGACCAAGCTGGACGAAACCAAGACGATTGACGCGGCGTATCAAACCCCGGTTGACCGCGTGAAGAAACTTGTGGCTCAAACCACCTGGCCCGCCGAGCTGGATGCGCCCGCGCAGGAATTTCTAAAGTCGCTGACCGACTTTTCAACCGCGCTCTCCAAGAAAGATGTAGCTGGCGCGGTCAAAGCCGCGGATGCTGTGCATGACCAGCAACACGAGTTGTCTTTCTCGATTGATGAATGGCTGGCCAAAGCCGCCAAATAAACCAGCTACCAACAAAAAAAGCAACGCTCACAAAAATGAGCGTTGCTTTTTATTTACTTCTTCACCCTTCACTCTTTAATTCACCCCCACCGCCACGCGCTCCGGTTTTGCCATTGGCGCAACCTGCAACTCCTCCAACTGCTTGCGCGATTGCTCGTGCGCGTGGACGAGGCGGTAATACAACCCGCGTTTGGCCACCAGCTCCTCGTGCGAGCCTTGCTCGGCGATCTGACCCTCCTGCATGACCACGATCACATCTGCATTGCGAATGGTGCTGAGGCGGTGCGCGATGATAAACGCCGTGCGCCCGGCCAGCAGCACCGAGAGCGCGTGCTGAATCATCCGCTCGGTTTGCGTGTCCACGCTGCTGGTCGCCTCATCCAAAATAAGAATTCGCGGGTCGGCCAGCAACGCGCGGGCAAACGAGACAAGCTGACGCTGCCCCAGGCTCAACCGCCCGCCGCGCTCTTGCACGTCGTACTCATATTTCTCTGGCAGTTTGTTGATGAATTCATCCAGCCGCACGGCTTTGGCCGCCGCCTCAACCTGCTCTTGCGTGGCGTTCAAGTTGCCATACCGAATGTTGTCGCCAATGGAGCCGCTGAACAAAAACGGATCTTGCAGCACCAGCGAAATTTGCGAGCGCACCGACTCCAGCGTCACATCGCGCAGGTCGTGGCCGTCAATCTTCACCGCGCCTTCGGTGGGGTCATAAAACCGCATGATGAGATTGACGATGGTCGTTTTGCCCGCGCCGGTCGGGCCAACAATCGCCACCGTTTGGCCGGGCTTCACCCGCAACGTCACATCGCGCAGGGCGGGCTTGGCCGTCTCGGCGTATTTAAACGTCACGTTTTCCAGCGTCACCTCGCCATTCATTTTGGGGATGGCGCTCGCGGCGGGCGCGTTTGCCACCTCTGGCTTGGTGTCCAGAAATTCAAAAATTCTCTCTGCGCTGGCCATAGCAGCCAACACCTGCGAATACACCCGGCTGAGGGCGCTCACCGGCCCCCAAAACCGCCACACGTAATTGATGAACGCCAGAATCACGCCCAAACTCAGTGTGCCGTTTAGCACCTGCAACGCCCCAAACCACATCAACAAAGCGCTGCCCGCCGTGCCCACCATCTCCACGCTCGGCCAAATGATGTTGTCATATTTCACTGCTTGCACATTGATGTCGCGGTTGTTGGCGTTGATCCGCGCAAACTTCTCAATGTTGCGCTCCTCGCGCCCAAACGCCTGCGTCACGCGGATGCCGTTCACGCTCTCATTCAGGTTGCCGTTCATGTTGCTGGCGCTCTTGCGCACGTTCTTCCAGGTGTTCTCAATCTTCACCCGCAGCTTGCCAAACAAAAAGTAAAACGATGGCGTGATGGCAAACGAAGCCAGCGCCAGCCGCCAGTCAATCAGCAACATGATGATGACGATGCCGATCAGGCTCAGCCCCTCCACCAGAATCGTCGCCACGCCGCCGGTCAGCAGTTCGTTGATGGCGCCCACATCGCTGGTGATGCGCGACATGATCTTACCCACCGGTCGGCTGTCATAAAACCGCAGCGAAAGAAGCTGAATGTGCCCAAACAGCTCTTTGCGCAGGTCATACAACACCGTCTGCCCAATCACGTTGATGCGATACATGCGCACATGCGCCGCCGCCCACACAATCAGGCGGAACACAAAAAACGTGGCGATGAGCGCGGCCAACAAGCCCACGTTTTTCTCTGGCACGGCGCGATCCACCGCAACTGCAATCAGCACCGGCTCCAGCAAAGTGGTGATGGTGCTGACGAGGATCAAAGCCAGCACAACGACGAGCTGTTTGCGATACGGGTTCACGTATCCCATCAGCCGTTTAAAGTAGCCATAGTTGAACGGGCGCTCCGCCGCCTCATCCAACTCTTCTTCCATGTTTTCAATTACTGCATCTGCCATTTTTGCACTCCGTTTGGTAGCTAGTAGCTAGTAGCTAGTCCCCAGTTCCCATCCACTTCTCCATCGCCACATCCAGCTCTTTCTGGGTGATGGCGTATTCGGCGCTCAGGGTTCGCACCTTGTCCTGAGTATTCTTCTGCGCGGCGGCTTGCATTTGCTCGGCCAACTTTTCCAACTTTTGCTCCAACATCGCAATCCGCAGCTCCAACTCTGCCCGCGCTTTCTCGCGTTGTTGCTGGGCGTTCTTGGAGACCGCAGACGGAGGACGGGAGACGGAAGACTGCCTGCTCGTTTCCGTCACCCGTCTCCCGTCTTCCGTCTCTTGTCCGGGCGCTTGCTTCGCCGCGTAATCCGCATACTTCCCTCTAAACACCTCTAGCTTTCCATTTCGTATCTCCCAAATCTCGGTTGCCAACTTGTCAATCAAATACCGGTCGTGCGAGACCAGCAAAATTGAGCCGTCAAAACTTTCCAGCGCATCTTGCAAAACCTCCTGCGCCTGAATATCCAAATGATTCGTTGGCTCGTCCAGCACCAGAAAATTTGCCCCGCGCAGGGCCAAAATCGCCAGGGCCAGCCGCGCCTTTTCGCCGCCGCTCAACCCGCTCACATATTTGTCCAGCTCGTCGTTCCTAAACAAAAACTGCGCCAGATGTTTGCGCGTCTGCTCCTCGTTCATGCTCGGCCAGTGGCGCTGCAACTCCTCGCGCACGCGCAAGCTGGTATCCAACTCATCATGCGCCTGAGCAAAGTAGGCCGGCTTCACGCTCGGCCCCAACTCAATCTCGCCGGCCAGCGGCGGGATCGCGCCCAACATCGTTTTGACAAACGTGGTTTTGCCCGCCCCGTTTGGCCCAATTAGCGCCACACGGTTGGTGCGAGAAAGCACGAGGTCGCGGCACTCAAACAGCAGACCAGAGACGGAAGACGGGGGACGGGACTCGGCCGTCTTCCGTCCTCCGTCTTCCGTCTTGCTCATGTAACCAATCTTCACCCGCTCTGCCTTCACCACCTGCTCGCTCCCGCGGTTCTGCGGCTTCAGCATCATGTTGATGCGCGGCGGGGGCGATGGACGGCGCAAACCGCGCACGCGGCGCTCCGCTTCCTCGTAACCCCAGGGCCGCGTGCTGCCTTCAATTTGATCGGCCAGCGCCATCCATTGCTGGCTCTCGTAGGCCATCATGCCAAGCTGCTCAATCGCAATCACATCGCGGGTCAGCCGTTTGAGCTTGCCCTTCACCCATGTCACCGATTTGTCGCCATTCGCGCCCTTCAAAAAATCCAGATCGCGCTTGATCACTTCAAGCTCATGCACCAGCGCGTCTTTTTTCTGGTCAAACAAAAACACCTCGCGCTCAAACCGCTCTTGCCGCTGGCGCAGGTAGGCGGTGTAATTCCCGCGATACACATCCAGCCGCACGTTGCCGTTTGTTGGCCGGTGCATCTCCCAAATTGTGTCTACCACGCGGTCCAAAAAGTAGCGGTCGTGGCTGGAGATGATGAACGCCCCGCGCCATGTTTTGAGCGTGCCTTCCAGCCATTCGATGGCTTCAATATCCAGATGGTTGGTCGGCTCATCCAAAATCAGCACATCGGGCTGCTCCAGCAAAAGCTTGGCCAGCAACGCCCGCGTTTTTTGCCCACCGCTCAAGTGACCAATCTTCATCGGCCACATCTCGCGCCCAAACCCAAGGCCATCCAGCGTGCGCTCAATTCGCGTGTCTGTCTCGTAACCACCCAGCCGCATAAACTCCTCTTGCAGGTGGCCGTATTCGTCCAAGTGGTCGTCAGAGCGGTCAGAGCGCTCCGAGCGCTCTGACCGCTGATCCTTCTCCATCTCTCTTTCGATCTCCCGCATCCGGCGCTCAATCACATGCACATGCTCAAATGCGGCGCGCATTTCATCCAGCACGGTGTGGTCTTGATCCACAAACGCCTCAACGGCTTCCTGGCGCAAATACGCCACGCGCGCCCCATCCGCCAGATGAACACCGCCGTATTTGGGCGTGTCCACCCCGGCCAAAATGCGCAAAAGCGTGGTTTTGCCCACGCCATTCGCGCCAATTAAGCCGATTCTGGATTCGTTGGGCACGCTCACGCTGATGCCCTCAAATACATCCACACTGCCCAGCCCCTGGCTGAGGTTTGTTCCGGTTAATACAGCCATGATTTCTTTAGACGGAAGACGGNNCAGACCGTCCCCCGTCTTCCGTCATCTTTCATACCCAACATACTTATCCACCACATTGAACCCCGCCGATTGGTAAAAGGGCAGGTTGTTCGCGTAGCAATACACCAGCGCGGTGGTCATGCCCTTCTCGCGCAAGCGGCGAAATCCATCCAACAAAAGAGCCTTGCCAAAGCCCTTGCCGCGATGCGCCTTTCGCGCGCCCACCGGCTCAAACTCGGCAATTTTGTTCAGCGCGTCTGGCCACACAATGCAATACGCCGCAAACTCGCCCGTGTCCAGCACAACCGCCAAGTCCAGCTCCGGGTCATAGCCCGGCGCAGCGCGGGTGAGCCGGTAGCCCTCCAGCGTCACCTTGCTCGGCTCCCAAACCTCGCGGTGGATGGAAACCCGCTCGGCAAAGTCGCCCTCACCCGCCACAGGCCGGATGACGGCGTTTGCCAGCGCGGGCGGCGGCTCGGTTTTGCTTAAATCACACGTCAAAATAAACATCTCAAAATCGTTCCGCGCAAACCCGTGCGCCATCAGCCAGGCCTGCGTTTTTGTCTCGCTCTCCATCACCTCGGTGGTCAGCTTGATGGGTTGCGCGGCGGTCTTTGGCTGTGCGACTGCGCTTACGCTCGCAAGCGCATAATGCGCCTGCACCCAGGCCAGCATGTCTGGCTCAACCTGCCCGCGCAAATGCGCCGCGACCTGCATCTCAAAGTAGCCCGGCTGGCCCAGACGCAAAAAGCCCGCCACGCTCCCATCTGCCGCAAACCAAATGCGGTAATCCCGCTCTGGGTTCATGTGGGTGTGCATAAACATGCCCCAGAGCAAATCACCCACATGCGTGTAGCCCGTGTGACCCGTGGCCCGCTGCGCCATCAAAAAACTTTTCAATCTTTCAAGGTCGGCCAGGCCGGCGTAGTTGCGAGAATGAAACATGATTATCTTTTGACGGAAGACGGAAGACGGGAGACGAAAAGGCCG
>MTKZ01088365.1_pt1 | contig 15937 bp, 23 predicted proteins | sample 1042781 | NCBI WGS metagenome assembly MTKZ01 (sample SAMN06212207, study PRJNA360539) | anaerobic digester metagenome | biome: Wastewater treatment plant; material: sludge; isolation source: anaerobic digester fed with sludge from wastewater treatment plant | place: Denmark: WWTP Viborg ...
TCAACCAATTCACTTCTTCATGTATTTATACAACAAACCCCAGAAAAGAACAAAGTACAACAGGAAGAATAACATTCCAGAATAACTATGATATAATCCAAGCGCAACTTCTCTTGAAATATATGCTCCAACAAGCATTAATGTGAAAACTCTAATTATGTTAAATAAAAAAGCTCCTAAAACTGCAGGCACAAAAAGAGTTGCGGCTTTCTTTTTATTTATCTTACTCCAATCTAAGAAAACAATGAAAAGATACAATGCTGTAAATATGAAAATACTATAAATTCCAGAACAAGCTTCTGCAATTATAACAGAAAACCCATTAACAGTTATTCCATTTGTTCCAAATGTTGCAACACTAATTCCAATTATTTTCAAAAGGAAAGTCGTTACCTTTAATACAGCTAAACTTAAGTATGGCCATAAACTCCATACAAGATTCATGAAAGAATAAGTTATTATTGCAAATATCAAGAAATAAAACAATTCTTTCTTAAATTTCTTTACAAAGTGCTTTGCAAAATCTATACCATAAATTCCCAAAGCCAAAAATACAAATATTGAAATTCCTAAAGCATGGACAAGTATCATATTCAATATTGTTAGATTTATCTGTGAAGAATAAGTTTCTACAAAGTAAAATCCTGCTAGAGCTATAACAGATAAAGCCATCATTACTCCATCTTTGACTTTATACTTATAAATTGGAAATTCAGTAAGTCTTTTTCTATAAAGAAGTATAAAACCCAATATTGAAAAAAGCAAAATATACCCTATTCTTGTGTATATACTTATCTTCCAGACACTAATAAAATCATCTAAAAATATCCTTGTTCCAATTAAATAAGAAAATGCCATGAAAACAACTATGAAAATAACTGTTCTAACTAGGAACTGTTTGAAGCCTTTTTCCATGCGAATTTTCATGTTTTTTAGTGGTAAAGGTTGTTTAAATTATTATCTAAATGCAATATAAATTATCACCAATACCAAAGCAATTACCCAGTAGGTTATCCAAAATGCTTGATATTTATCTCCCCATAGATTTGGCCACCAATTCAATTTCTTTTTTATAATCTTTTCATCAAATTTAAACGCATAAACAAAATGAACAGACAAATCATAGATTATCATTAATAGAATTAGATAGGGTATATTTTCTATCATTTTACCTATTTGAGATATTTTTTTGTATATTCATTTTTCCTCTCCATTATTAATTTCCTACTCTCTTACTTCTCCTTCTTCATCTGTCTCTGTAGTATCAATTTCATATCTTATTATATTAAAAGTATTAAAGATTGTTAACAAAATATAATACAAAATACCACAAATAAATACTGCCATAGGATTAATTGTTTTTCTTACTCCCTCATCTCCAACATCTTCAAAAGTTCCCTGCTGTTTAACCATTTCATCTATTAGTAATTTTTGCTGATCTGGGAAATATTTGCCTACAATTCCTCCAAATATAAATGCTAAAAGAAAAGCAATAATAATTGATGTCATCATTAATACTGCGAATTTTTCATGCTCTCCATAATTTTCCTTATTTATTAATATTAATTTTGATAATAAAGATAATATCAAAAACAAGAATAATAGATAATTTTTATAGAGAGCACACACAACAATCCCAAAAGATACTATTAACACCAAGGCTAAAATAGGATGCATCTTTCCCTTAGAATTACTCCTTTTCAACATTTTTTTATCCCACTTTATTCTTGGAATTATAAGAATTACTAATAGGCTAACAAACTCTATCACAAGTATTGGAATTCCAAAACTAACTAACCAGAAATTACTTTCAACAGGATAAAAATATCCTCTAATAAAACTAAGTATTATTATAACATTAAATAAAATAAAAATCCCTTTTGAGATATTTTTTTGTATATTCATTTTTTCCTCTCCATTATCAATTTCCTACTCTCTTACTTCTTCTCCTGAAAGTTTCCTTTATGGAATTAAATCAATAAATGAGTTTTATACCGATTTTCTTTTTATTTCTCATCATCAACCTTTTTTAAATTCATATAAATAATCTTAAACTTTTGAAGCGAATTATTGAACTTCATTTACAACTGACATATTTTGTCTTTTTGATATTTCATATATTCCTGAATTAGATTTAACAAGAGTCCAATCTAATTTAATCAAATTTTTAATAAAAGGATTTTCAATATTAAGTTTATAATAATCAGATTTACCTACTTTTCTGGTTTTAATTATTATTTCAGATTCAAGAAACCTTTCAATAAACTTTTTAAGAGAATTATAGCTAACATTACTTCCTCTTGCAATTTCAGTTATAGGATAATCAAAAAATTGATTGTCAATTAAAAAATCTAAAACTCTCAGTTGTGGAGTATCTCCAAGACAATCGAGGAAAATAGATTTGTTTTCTTTTTGTTTCATATTATATGTGTTTGTTGTATTTTATATTATAATAATATAAATGTGTAAATCAGGTATATAAATCTTTTCATAAAATAAAGAATGTTTCATTAATAGCAATATTTAAATATATTTCACTATTAAATTTTATATGCCCGAAGATTTAGAAAAAGCTCAGGTCATGTTTAAACTAACACGTAAAGGTAATTGGAATGCATGTTATGACAGATTAGAACATTTTAAAAGGTTTAAAAATTTAGATTTAATAATAAAAGACCTTGTTAAGATAAGGTGGGTAATTCTCCATAAAAAACCAACTTATCAAGCAATATCGCTAAATTCACAATATAAAAAAGAAATAATTGAATTTATTGAATTAAATATGCCTCACCTTAAAGGCATATTAAAGTAATTTTTTCTTACTTCTCCTTCTTAATCATCATTTCTTCTAATTACTCTTTTCAATTGCCGTGATGACTTCTTTCTTGTTTTCCTCACCCCTCTTCTTGTTTTCTCATTTGTGATTCTTCTCAATGCATTCTGTTCTGGTGTGAGCCTCTTTCTAATTTTTGTTTGTCTCTTTGTCTTAGCACTAGCATATTCAGGAGGTATTCCTCTTATGAGCGTTTTCTTAACTTCATTGTACATTGAAATTCCATCATCTTTAGCCATTCTCTCTAAAGTATCTTTTAACCAATCTTCCAGAACTATTACAATTGAAGTTCGAGTCTCTTTTACAGCCCTACTCCTTTTATCAATTCTTTTTGGCTTTCCAGCAATTGCCTTTGCACTCAAAACAATATTTTCAGGATACCCTTTATCTAAAAGAGATCTCTCAATAGCATCATCTCTATATCCTCTTTTTCTTGCTTTAAGTATAAACTCAACAACAGGCTCAATTTCCATTATTATGTTTAATAATAATAATTAATAATATCTCAAGAGTATAAATTTAACCTGTTTATAGATAATGTTCTTGTTTAAATAAAACAGTTAATTTTAAATTTAAAGCTATTATGATATTCCTATGAAAAATAACTGGAAGTGGATAGTTTTTACATTTATATTATTAACTTTAGTCGTTGTAGGATTCATTATAATTGTCTCTCCATTAATTAAGATAAATAAGATAAAATCCTGTTCTGATTTTCCAACAAGAGTTGACAGAGTAATAGATGGTGATACTTTTGAATTATGTTCTGGAGAAAAAGTAAGACTACTATGTGTAGATACACCAGAAAGAGGAAAACCCGGTTATGAAGATGCAAAATTATTCTTAGAAGACCTAATTTTAAACAGAGAAGTTTATCTTAACACCTCTAATTATGATGTTGAAACTATAGATAAATATGGAAGATTATTAGCTTGGGTTTATATTGAAAATGATTTAGGAGAAAAAATACTCGTAAACAAATATCTTTTAGAAGAAGGTTATGGAGATATTCTAATTATTCCTCCTGAAACATGTAATGAAGTTGCTGATTAAACTAATTTGCAATTAAGAATAAATTGTTTAGTAATATAAAAAGTTCTTGAAGATACTAAACATAGGATCCTTTTACAGATCCTATGGAATTAATTAGTAAATTAAATAATATAGAGATTATAAATTTTTGGGTTGTTCATTTACTTTTTCTTTTTAGTTTTCTTTTTTAATTTATCTTTTTTCTTTCCACACTTCCACATAATCCAAAAAGATATCGCTGTTACTGCCTGTCCAATTATATATGCATAAGCAATACCCATTAATTCATACTCTCTAATTAATATGAAACTTAATCCTAATGTTACAACAGTTCCTATTATATTTCTAGTCATTATTCCCCATATTTTCTTCTTTACTTTGAACACGCTTCCAAAGATATTATTTATTGATACCAATATTGCACTTAATGCCATTACTTTCAAGAACAGTAATCCTTGGGTAGAGTATTGTTCACCAAATGCTTCAAGTATAAAATTCCCAAATAAGAACGTTAACAATATTGCAGGGATTAAAAGAATAGAAATAATCCAGATTGATTTTTGAACATTTTTCTTTAATGATTTTTGATTATAACTTCCTTCTGCAAATAGAGAATTTGTTGTTGCACCTGAAATTATGAATATCAGCGAAACAATCTGCATTGCTATATAATAATAAGCAGTTGTTTCAGGATGAAGCATATTTGTTATTATTAATGGCATCAATGATGTTGTCAATCCTCCAATAAATCCTGCAAGATACAACACAAAAGAATATTTTCCAATCTTAGTTATAACATCATCATAAAATACAAATTTAGGTTTGTATTTGAACTTGTAAACAAGAATAAAGAATACGACCACAAATCCAATTAACATTGCAGACATATAAGCACTAAATATTCCAAATGCTCCTGCAATTCCTAATGCAATAAACACAAAAGGAATTACAAGTTTTAATACACTAAATATTGTATTCTTAACAAGTATGAATTTAGCCTTTCTTATAGCCATAAACACACTCTCGATTATAGAGTTCATAGAATAAATAACCATGAAAAATATGAAAGCAAAACTCAGGATTATATTTTGTTTAATAAACATTAATCTTGGTGAAAACTTATTCAATCCAAGCAAAAATATACATGAAACAATAATTGCAATCAAAGCAACAATTGTGAAGCAAGTGTTTACATTCTTACTTTTATCTTTAGATGTGGGCAAATATCTTATTAATCCACTATTTAATCCTAAAACAGAAATTGAAGCAATTAATCCCATAACAGAAATTATTGTTGTTGCTAATCCAATATCTTCTGCACTAAATAATCTTGCACATATAAGCCAAAAGAAAAATCCAAAACCAGCCATAACAGCTGAACTAATCATCAAATAAATTGAGTTCTTATAAAGAGAATCTTCCATAATCTTCTTATATTTCTCTTTAAAAAAACCATTTCCTATTAATCCTTTTTCTTGCTTTGATTTCTTTTTATTGTTTTTCATTTTTCTACCATCGTAGGTTCTTTTCTAAAGAACCCCGTCTTCATGAATTATATATACAAAATAAGGCTTTTAAAAGTGATTATTTAAATGATTTAGAATTCTTACATGATTTCATTAGGTAAACCATTAATGTAATTCTTGAATTCTTTTATTATATTATCTTCCCCGACTTTATTCACAATTTCCCAAGATCTTTTATATGCATGGTAATAAGAATTCATTTCAATTTCTCCATTTAATCTTTCTTCATCAAAATATTTCAAAAATATTTTCTTATGTATTGCATGGAGTAATAAATGTATTGAAGTATCAAACTCTTCATCTTTGTACTTATCTAATATAAAATCAAAATAATCTCCAATTTCTTCTTCATTTTGTATAAAAAAATTGTGTATAATCTCATGAACCAACATGTCAATAAATCTTTCTTTAGAGAGCGTAATTATCTCATCTTCTGACTCTAATTGTATTGGGATTGTTAAAGGATCTGATATTGGAAACAAAGAACTTATTTTTATAAGATACATTGGAATATTTTCATTTTTCCATTTTAATTCAGTTATCTCTTCAATATATGACAATATCTCTTTTTCTTTGTTTTTCCAAATAGGTTTGACTCTATCCAAAAAAGAATTTATGAATTTTTCATACTCTTCATAGTTAAATTCTTCTTTAACTGTTGGATTATGAATTACAGATTCATATATCCAAGACCATTTAAAATCTATTTCTGTCATAATCTAACATTATCTTTAAGATTTATACACTTTTCTATTTATTTTATTTTATAGGATTAGGATACTTTTACGGTTAAAACATCTTTCATTTTTTAATAAAGTCATTATAATTTACTTTTCCTTTAAATTCTATGTGGTGGAATTCAGATAAATGGGTAGCATCTGCTCTTTCTTTTCTGAATGAATTATATATACAAAATAAGGCTTTTAAAAGTGATTATTTAAAGGATTTAGAATTCTAATTTGAATAACAAAAGAAAATAAATATTTATAAACTTCTATGGTTATACTATTTTGGCTTCAGGGAGAGCCTCTAATCTGCTTGCAGAATCCCGCATTGTACTCCCTGTCGTTGCTTAGGCAACGCAGGCTTTTTTTAAAATGGAGAGAGTCTCGGTGTTTATAGATGGAGAAAATTTTCTTTATGGAATTAAGTCTATAAATAAATTTTATACAGATTTTAATTTTGATTTCAAGAGATATGTAAATTTTATAACAAAAAGCAGAAAATTAATTGAAATTTATTATGTTATTGCCCCTCTTAAACAAGATCTGAATCCTTCGCTTTATACAAAACAGCAAAAATTTCTATCAAGATTAAAGAAAGAAGGAATTAATATAATATTATGCAAAAGAACGAAAAGAGATAATATGGATGGAACTCAATGCCATAAAATAAAAGAAGATGATATTAGATTAGCCCTACAGATGCAAAAAGATGCCTATGACAATAAATTTGATGTTGCTTTATTATTTAGTGGAGATGGGGATTTTGTTCCATTACCAGAATATCTTTCAAAGAAAGGAAAGAAAATGGAGGTGGTTTATTTTGAGGGTCATACAGCAGTTACATTGCTTAGAGTTTGTAATTTCAGGTCTTATCTTATTAATAAGAAAATAATAAATAAGTTTTTTTATAGGAATAATTAATTTAGATTTTCCATTTATTTAATACCTTCCTTCTGTTTAAAGCACCATTTTAGGCTTTCCATTTTAATTCAGTTATTTCTTCAATATATGACAATATCTCTTTTTCTTTGTTTTTCCAAATAGGTTTGACTCTATCCAAAAAAGAATTTATGAATTTTTCATACTCTTCATAGTTAAATTCTTCTTTAACTGTTGGATTATGAATTACAGATTCATATATCCAAGACCATTTAAAATCTATTTCTGTCATAATCTAACATTATCTTTAAGATTTATACACTTTTCTTTTTATTTTATAGGATTAGGATACTTTTACGGTTAAAACATCTTTCATTTTTTAATAAAGTCATTAGTTTTGCATAGTTTAACGATGCATTTTTCCAACAATTTATCAAAATTTTTTTCTTTCTTCCATTCTTGAATAATAAACTCTCTTAACTCTCTGTGTTGTTCATAGCCCTCATCAAATCCTATTAATAAATCTTTAAACTCTAAATTTAATAAAACTGTAAGGGCTTCGCGTAGGTCGTGAGTTTTTTCTGTTCCGATTTGTTTTTCTATGTCTTCAAAATAATAGTCGTGGAAGTGTATATGCAACAATTCGTGTCCGATAGATACAACTGATTTAGGTAGATTATAGAGTAAAGAGCTCATAAACCATCTTTCTTTTGGATTGTATGGACAAGTTCCAATTGTCGTGATAAAACATGACACATCTCCATTAAAATTCTTGCCAGTGATTGTTTCAATTCTTCTGAAAAATTCTTTTTCTATTTTTTCCCAGGATTTCTGTAAGGATTCAATAAAATTTTCTATTAATCCAGAATCATAAATTGTTTGGTTGATTCTTTTGATTTCAGGAATTGATTCTTCCAAAAATTTGTCTTTTATAGCCGCGGTAATCTTGGGAGAAATAATCGGATTTCCAAATCTTCTTATTTTTTCGTTTACTCCATTCCAAATATTCCAAGCGTCTTTTTCTTTTTCAAATAAAAAATTTACTATGGGCATATTGTTTTTAGTTATTAAATCTATTTATAGTTAATTATCTGAGCGGAGAAGTTATTTCTACTTCTGGATCTGAATTTATCCAATAGAGAGGACATCCCCCGCTACAACTATCAGATTGACAATCGTTACATTTTACAGAAGGATAGTGATTCATTTTATCTCTTAATTTATATGCTTCTCCCTCGGAGTCTTGCAGTTTAGAAATAAATTCTTCTTGAGTTATTAGTGAGCCATCAGCATCCAACAAACTGAACATTGGAAATCCAGTTAAATGTGTACAAGGGACTATATCTAAATTTGAGTCTATAACAAAATTCCTACCCGTAACCATTTGACAGGGTCCAGAAGAAACAATTTTTCTAAATTCTGGTGAGGATCTGAACCTTTCACTGAAAAAACAAAGAGGCGTTGGCGTTATTAGTTTTGATTTTACTCCTTTTTGTCTAGAGTAATAATAGATTTTTTCAAACGAGGCTGCCGCTTCTCTTGGAGATATTAGATATTCATTGTTAGCATCATCTTTTACACAAGGTCCGCAAATGTTAAATCCCATAGATTCAAGCGGTTCATTAGAAAAATTATTTACGAAATCCTCCAATTGCCCCTTCGTAGCCTTATTTATTACTAGATTTGTTGAAACTTTTATTCCTGCATAACTTGCATTTCTTAATCCACTAATCGCCTGATTAAAACTCCCTCTGATTTGTGTTAATCTATCATGGGACTCGGCGTTGCTTCCACAGAAAGAAATTGTAAGATATTGTAGCCCAGAATTACTCATTAATTGTGAAAAACCTTTGTCTGAAAATCTCCTTCCGTTTGAAACCATACCAAAACCAATCTGTCGATTAGCTAATTCAGAAATTGTTTCTTGAATGAATGGATAAATGGTTGGCTCTCCTCCGATTAATACTGTCTTTTTTATTCCTATTTTTTTTAAGAAATCAGCAATATCAGACAAATATCTTAGAGAAATAACGTCTCTATCGCTAGGATTGTTAGAATCGGCATAACACCACTTACATCTATTGTTACAATCATAGGTTAGAGCTATCCAAGCAGTACCAAATCCTTCCTTCTCCATAGGTATTCGTCTCCACTCTTAAGAACAATCTGATCCTTCGTTACAATCTATACAGTAGCAGTCGCCGTTGTAACAATCACAGTTATCTGATGCACAATCTGAACAATCGCAATCAGCATAAGCTACTGTTGAGGAGTAGGGTATATATGAACGTCTCCTTAGACTGCTTCCGTTTAGTTGAACGTTGGCCACTAAATCACTTAGTCCCATTACTTTTAACACATTCTGAAGTATTTAAGGATTGTTGTTCTTTTTATATGTGGTTAGCTTGTAAGATGCAAAGACAAATCCTTTCCTTTAAAATCATCTTTAATTTTTAACAATGTTATAATATTGGGTTTCATCCCACCCCTCATTTTCAATTCATATCCTTCAAAAGGATAATCTTCAAAAGAGAATTCCTTTATTTTTATTACCTTACAGCATATTTTTGGCTTCATATTGTTTTAATGGTTTTTTGTTATTTAACTTTATCTCTTTAAAACTAATATGCTTAATTTGACCTCACTCACATATCTTCACTTCAAATACTTAACACACTACTTTTGACATACTTATTTAAAGATATAATTTTATTTAAACCTTTTTATTGTAATTACTATCAAGTTACATTAAATACAAAGATTTATAAAGAGAAGAGGCTTAATTACAACATATTAATATTAGAGGTAAACAAAATGCCATACTATTATGATAGAGACGGAGAAATAATCTTAGAAAGAATGCAGGACCTATACTATAAAACAGGTTTAATGAGACCAGACTCTGAAAAAGAGTATGAAATTCACAATTCTCTTGGAATTCATTCTAAAAATGAAAGTAAACTAAAAAAGATAGTTAGAAACGATAGTATAGATAATTCTAATAATAAAAACAACTGAGTTTTATTTAATTACTTTCACTCAACATATCCTTCGGGCTTTTCTAATCCATTATTCTTGAGCGCTTTCTTAACTAACTTTTTCTCCCATCCATTTATCTCTAAAAGAGTTCTTATCTTTGTATAATTATATCCCATCTCTTTGGCCTGTTTAACCCATTCATTCAGTTTAGGCATTACTTCTTGTTCCCTCTTTTTCCTTTTTCTTCTCTTAACTATAAAATTAATTATAAGGATAATTGTGATTATTGCTGCTAACAATATTGCTATAATCAAAATAATTTCTTCATTCATTTTTTCTTACCCTTCTTTTTAGTTTTCTTTTTTTCAGGTTTCTTCTTTATTTTTTTAGTAATCTTTTTTCCTTTTTTAGTTTTTCCTTTAGTCTTCTTTTTACTCTTTGCCTTTGGTCCTGTATTTTTTCTTGAAAACAATCCAACCAATCTATCATCAAGCTTCTCTTCTGGAGGAGTTCTCTTTAGTTTCTGATTTAAAGTGCTTCTCCTTAAAATATCCTCAATTTGCTCTGGTAATGTAAGCATATTTTTCTTTGCTCTCTTTTCCAGAGCTTCTCTTAAATTCTTATCTAAAAATATCATAACTGAATCACTTTTATTCAATTTCCTTTCAGCATTTAATGCCAATTTACGAATTTCTTTGTTTAATTTGTGGTGTTCTTCAATTTCTTTTTTTATTGCATTCTCATTTTCTCCATCAATTTCTTTTGTAAGAATTGTCTCACCATCTACTTTTGCAAATGCTTTATTGATTTCAGATTCAGGCCAGTTTTTATCAATTAAACTCTGTTTAATAACATCATCTCTGAAACCTCTTTTTCTAGCTTCAATAATATATTCAATATATCTTTGTTGCATTTTTCACCTCTTTTATATTCTAATTGTAAACTAAAACATCCTTTCTTGGAGTTTTATGTCCTAAATTAATAGTAAGGGGAATTGGCATATTTACTTCTTTATGCCCTTTTTTAAAAGAAAGCATAAGCAAAAGATAAGCATGGTTTGTTTTATATGTAACAGACATTTTGATGCTTTTTATTTCATTTAATGTTTCTTTATCTATCCCAAGGTTCACACTCGCATCCATTATCTCTATGCCACAAATAAGATTATTATGATTTACATCTAAGATAAAATCTCCTATATCTAAAGATGCCTTAACCTTTTCACCATTAGATATGAAAAGGATATCTTCATCTAAATCATAATCTATTGTTTTAATTTGTTTTGCCATTTCCTTTTTATTCCTCAGATTTGTTTACTAATCCTTGTGTTATAAATAACAATGAAATAAACATTGTAATTATAGAACCTATTCCTATTGATGATTCAAGTGTAATATAAGTTAATCTCTTGTTTGCAAATATTGTAATATATGTTGCCTTTTCTATATCATCTTCTATAAACTCTGTATTTATATTACTATTAAAAGTATTTTTTAAAAGAACTATTGAAGCAATTACACCTATAATCCCAACTATCAACAAAATTATTCCAATCCATAACTGCACTTTTCCTATTGTTTGTTTTTTCATTTTATCTTTTTAGTTGTTGCCTTTGCACTTCCAACATAAACTTTCTGAACTGCAAAACTCTTGTAAATTCCTTCAAGAATATCAGTTCCAGCATACCCTGCTAAAAGTGATAATCTATAATCAAAATTAAATATCAACCCTGTAAATATACCTATAACAACTGCAACTCCAACAGTTATAGCATAATATCCCCACAATATTTTTCTTCTCAAAGATAAAGCTTTCAATAACCCAACAACCCCTCTTGTTAAGCCCCCAACACCACCCAATAATGCTGGATATAAGATACCTGCAACTTGTTCTGTAACCATATCACCTCTTTTCTATCAAACTCTTTTGTTTGTTCAACCTCTTTTTACTAAATATTATGTATTTTATAAACTATTCGCATGATTTGAAATATTTTAATTAATCTCTTACTTTCCAGACTTCTCAAGTTTAGGTCCTTCACCTGTATCTAATATAACATAACCCTCTGCAAGAATTTCATCTCTTATTTTATCTGCTTCTTGCCATTTCTTTTGTTTTCTAAATTCTTCTCTTTTATCAAGTAATTTCTGCAACTTATTATCAATTTTAATTTCTTCTCTCTTTATCTTATCTAAACCTAATCCTAAAACTCTCTCAAAATCCAAAATCAAATTATATTTCTCTGAATTTGAAATTTCATTATCTGAAAGCATATTCCACATCACAGCCAATGCCTTTGGAGTATTCAAATCATTGAAAACACTCTCTTTAAATTCTTCAAGATATTTTTTGGACTCAGAACTTAATTTGCTTAATTCAATTTTTTTAGGATTTTCTTCTTTTATTTCAATTATTTTATTCCTAAGTCTCTGCATTGAATTAGCAGCACTCTTTAAAACATCCTCTCCAAAAATCAATCTCTTTCTATACTGAACACCTAAACATAAATATCTATAATCCATTGGAGTAAATCCTTTTTCTTTTATTGTATCTAAATTAATCACATTTCCTAATGACTTGCTCATTTTTTCCTGTTCACCTAAAACTAAAAATTCTGAATGCACCCAATAATTAACAAACTTCTTTCCTGTTGATGATTCTGATTGTGCAATCTCATTTGTATGATGTATTGGAATATGGTCAATTCCTCCTGTATGAATATCAAAATTATCTCCAAGATATCTCATTGACATTGCAGAACACTCAATATGCCATCCAGTAAACCTTTTACCCCAAGGACTCTCCCATTCCATATCTCTCTTCTCATCTTCTCCTGAAAATTTCCATAATGCAAAATCAGTTTTATTTTTCTTTTCACCAACATCAATTCTTTTACCTGCCTGCAAGCCCTCAATATTGAGCTTTGCTAAATCTCTATACTTTTTGAATTTAGCAGTATCAAAATAAATCCCATCACTTGTCTTATATGTATATCCTTTTTTCTCAAGAGATTTAATAAGTTCTATTTGTTCTTTAATATGGTCTGTAGCATTACATACCACACTTGGCCTTATTATATTCAATTCTTTTTCATCTTCAAAAAACAATTCAGTGTATTTTTTAGAAATATCCCAAGCACTTAATCTCTCTTCTCTTGCTGATTTTTGCATTTTATCTTCCCCACTATCAGCATCAGAAGTTAAGTGTCCAACATCTGTTATATTCATAACATGCTTGACTTTATATCCATAATACTCTAAAACTCTCCTCAATGTATCTGCAAATATGTAAGCTCTCATATTTCCAACATGTGCTCTCCCATAAACTGTCGGTCCACAAGAATACATTCCAATCTCCCCTTTCTTTATTGGTTTAATCTCTTCAACTTTTCTAGTAAGAGTATTAAAAATACTCATCTTCATTTTAGAATTGCTTTCTTTTCCTGTTCTCTTGACTACCATTTTATTCTATCTTTAATATTGCCCAACATTATTTTTATATTTATTGATTAAACAAAACACTTAATTTTAAGATTAAAACTTAATTATCTTAGAAATGTCCATTCTTACACCATTCAGTATTCATACACTGCTTAAATAAACTAATCTTAACTCTTCTTGGTATCTCTCCTACAACTTTCATAGCAGCTTCCTTAATCTTCCCTTCTTTATACAATACCATAACCTTGTTAAATTTCCTAGCACTTATTTTCATTGTAAAATCTGTTTCTTTTTCTTCAGTTTGCATAACTTTCTTTTTTTCAGAATCATACTCTATATAATATCTTTGCTTAGCTATTATTAGTTCCATTGAATCATATTCAGAATCAGCTATAAACTTCAAATATTTCTCTTCTTTATTTGCTTTATCTATAAACTTCTGAATACTTGAATCAATATAGGCCTGATCAACTACCTCACTTTTCTGCAAAAACCCAATTGCATTTCCAGTCATACTCATCCCAGTCATAAGTGAAATCAAATACAATAACCCCATTAATGCAGCAACTATAATTATTATTATAAGAAGAATTTTAGCTCTCTTTTTCATTCTTTATATTATGTAAAGATGGTTTTTAAAGATTTATTCTCAAGTTTCTCTTAAACTCATATCCAATAATTATGTTCAATTATTAGTTTATCAACAATTAAATGCAAAATAACCCCAAAAATAAAATAAATCAGAACCAAAATATAACCTGCAAACTGCTTTTTATCTATTTTCTTAAAACTATACAGAAGAACAAATCCTAACCAAAGCACAAGTAAGATAGCAGCCCAATTCAAAGCATTATGGCTGAATGTTGCAAGAGGTGAAAACCAATCATTAGTCATTATAATACCTGGATTTGCAGATTTTTGCCTAATTCCTGTTATTCCAAAACTTATCAAGTCAGGAATTAAATGCCCAAGTCCAAAAGCTACAGCATAATACCATCTTTTAGAAAATATCCAAATAGATGCTCCAAACACAAAGACAATAATTAAATGAGTTGTTAACCCTGCCATAGCAATACTTATTTTAGAAGGTTTTTAAATCTTAATTATACAATTCTTTAGATTATTATAAAATTCTTATCAATAAATTCATTGATACACACTATCTTATAATACTCTATTTAGATCACACCTTCCCTTTTTTATCTAAATAAAATTTTAAATATTCTAAAAATTCTCTTGAATTTGCAAAATAGTTTAGATACGCTTTTTTTAATTCTTCAATAGAATCTGCTCCAACAAGAACAACATCTTTATCCTGACTATTGCTTTGTAACTTTTCAGCCTCCAAATAATGTTCTGTTGCAATAGTTTCTCCTTCAGGAGGATAACCCCGAATACTTAAATTCCGTTTATTCTCATCAGATACATCTAATTCCAATAGGAAAAATTTCCACTCCTTTAGATTTGGTTCTATAACTTTTAATGCTTGTGTCCAGCTCTCCATTTTAGAAAAAATCCTTAACTTGTCTACTCTTTCTTTTATTGCCTTAAATAATAGAGTATCATCACTTGGAGTATTTTCCACTATCTTTTGTTTTTCAATTTTTGCGAAAGCAGAGCTCACTAATCTAAAAAATTCTTTCCACTCTTCGTCCCCTTCATTAGATTTAATAGCTTGTTTTGTAAATAGGTCTACTATTTCTATAGCTGTTGCCCATGCATGTTGAATTTTACTTCTTATTTGGATTTCTATAAGCAAACCATCATAAGTATTTATTTTATCACTTTTATACTTATAGACTAAATGAACACTCCTATATCCATCTTTTTTTGGATTTCTTATGTAGTCTTTTTCTCTACCTTCAATTCTTTTATGTTTTAATCCTCTACTTTTTTTGTATATTTCTACTAATTCATCAACCTTACCCACATCAGAAAGAACAGCTCTACATCCAGCAATATCTTGCATTTGAGTTAAAGTCATTGTTTTAGTTTGGTCTCTTTTTAGCTTTTTTATTATAGAGGGAGCTCTTTTTAATCTTTGAACAACTAAACAATTTTCATCCACTTTTTTTGATATTTGCCTTAATCTTGCCTGAAAAGTATTCATAGGATAACCATGAGAAGAACGCCAGTTGTTTAAAACATTTCTTGCTTCTTCTATTTCTTTCTCTGTGGAACTATCTTTAGTAAGTATATGTCCTGCTTTATCTACTTGATTTCTATTATACTCTGGTTTAGTCCATGCCATGCAATTATCAATAACGCATGCTTTAAATATCTTTGCATGCGTTATTTTTTACGCATGCAAGGAATTAAAATAAACATTTCATAGATATTGCATGCGAAAATAAAAGAGCATGCAGAAAATTAGAAATCTCCAATTAACAAATAACACAAATTCACAAAACAATCTTAATCAATCAAACAGGGAAAAATAAAAATAAATTCACAAAAAATAAAAAAACAAATTATCTGGCTTATTTCTTTCTAACAACAAAGAACACACCTAATGCTCCTAAT
>MTKZ01125817.1_pt1 | contig 15918 bp, 8 predicted proteins | sample 1042781 | NCBI WGS metagenome assembly MTKZ01 (sample SAMN06212207, study PRJNA360539) | anaerobic digester metagenome | biome: Wastewater treatment plant; material: sludge; isolation source: anaerobic digester fed with sludge from wastewater treatment plant | place: Denmark: WWTP Viborg ...
CTCTTCGTTCGCTCGTACCGCTCGGCCGGGGGTCTTCTCCTTCACCTCCGCCTCCATCAGCTCCTGGACGAGGAGGGCGAGGCCCTCGTTGAGGGCGTCCACCTCCGTGTCGCCCCGGTACTTGCGCAGAAGCTCCCTAGTGCGATCCTCACATCGGCCAGCGGTTGGGTTCCTCCTTCTACACTGAGATAGCTCCAAAGGAACCCTCCGGTGGCCTTCTCGTCAAGGCCGCCGTGCCCACCTGCACGGCACACCGCCCTCACGCCACCGGATCTACACCACGTCCCGGGACTCTACCTAATATTAGGGGGTCAAGTCTTGCAATCAAACATTGAGTCATATCCTGCCGAGGGTTGTCTTCCTTGGTGCAGGGCTGCACCGCTCCTGCGTATTCGGTCCAGAACTGGCTATAAAGGTAGTAGATACCCGTGGGTGTCGTATTGCAAGACTTGACCCCACAGTTGCTCGACGTGGTGGCCCACGGGGTGTATGCGGTCGATTTCACGGTCACCGACCCGGATGACCTCAGCGACTCGGCTGCGCTCCTCCCGGTTCGCCAACCCGGGTGGGGCGCGGGGCAACCGGGCGGCTTGACTGGGGGGGGGTGCAGGGGGCTAGAATAAGCGGGCGAGGGTAGTGTGGCATACGTTGGCCGGGTTCCCCGGCCAAGCGAGGAGTAACCGGCCGAAGGGGCCGGGAAGGAGGGCGGGATGAGAGGCACCTTGCGGTTTGTTCTCTGGGTGGCATGCGGTGCGCTTGCCCGGGGGGGATTGGTTCTTGCGCTGGTGGTGATGGGGGTTGGTGGGGTAGGCCAAGACGATTCCCTGCGGGAGGCGTTCAAGAAAGCAGTCCCACTGGTGGAGGCGCCAGGTTCGCCTATTAAGTTCACGTATCCGCCCGTCGCTATAGAAACGGGTGATTTCAATGAAGATGGGAAACTCGATCTAGCAGTCATCAGTTTTGATCTTCATATCTTGTTGGAGCGTGGGAATGGTGAGTTCACCGAAGCGCAGTCCCCACCTTGCCCAGTCTCTCGTTCACTATCATACGTGCGCACTGCATTGGGGGACTTCAACGAAGACGGGCACCTTGACCTCGCCATAAGCGACATGGGAAGTGGCAACCTCTTCATCCTTCTGGGAGATGGTCATGGCGGATTCAGCCCGGCTCCCGGGTCTCCAGTTGCGATCGGTGGAAAGCCAATGTCTTTAGTCGCAGCCGACTTCAATGGAGATGGGCATTTAGATCTGGCTGTTGCAACCTGGGAAACAAGGGAGATTTATCTCCTCCTAGGGGACGGCCTAGGGGAGTTCACTTCGCCGACGTGTGTTTCACCTGTTGTTTTGGTCAACCCAACATCCCTGACAGCTGGTGATTTCAACGGAGATGGCCTAGTCGACCTTGCTGCCACGGAGCTAAGGGGGCGAGTTGTTGTGCTCCTCGGGACAGGGCATGCCCAATTCCAGTTCAAGGAATCCATTCAGGTCGGGGCAGGGACAAACTGGATAGCCAAAGGAGACTTCAACGAAGATGGCCATTTGGATCTCATCACGGCAAACAAGGAGGACGGCACTGTCACAGTGATTTTCGGGAATGGAACGGGAGGGTTTGCCAGCCGAACAGATCTTGGCTTGGAATATCCCACTCTCCCAGCAGCTCTAGTCACTGTCTTGCCTGGGGACTTCAATGGAGACGGGCATCTAGACTTTGCGGCAATCTGTAGTAGTCTGGTAGTACACCTTTCCATTCGACTTGGCGACGGACTAGGTAGATTTACATCTCCCATAAACTATTATAATTTGGGAATGTTTTACGAAGTCGTAACTGTAAGTGATTTTGATGGGGATGGTCGCTCGGATATAGCGATTGCAGGAACGCGTAAAAATAAGGATTTGGAGGATCTGGCCCGGATCTTGCTCCACAAAGGAAATGGCGTGTTTGGGTGGCTTGTCCCGCAGGGGTTGTCATCCAACCGTTTTGTGGTCGAGGACTTGAACAGAGATGGTCATCAGGATCTCGTGCTAGGGGGCTTGGGTGCCGTTCATGTGCTGTTAGGAAATGGAAACGGTGTTTTTGCGCTTGGGTCTTTTCCGGCCGTCTCGCCACTGGTCTTCGACTCGGTTCGTCAGCTTCTTGTCCACGATATCAACGATGACGGCTTGCTCGATGTCGTGACTGCTAACGCCGTGAGCAAGACGGTATCGATACTCCTAGGCCATGAAGAAGCAGTGTTAATTAAACCACAGACTTACGCGGTTGAAGATCACCCACTGGGAGTTAGCGCGGGGGATTTCAACGAGGATGGTCACCTTGATTTTGTTGTTGCTTGTGCCCAAGGAGAGGTTTATGTTCTCTTTAGCAGCGCCAATGGAGGCATCGATCGTCAATCTCGCTTTTCTGTGGGAGAAGCCGCATTGGTGGAAGTTATTGTAGAAGATTTCGATAAGGATGGTCACCTAGACATCGCTGTTAGTACTGGTGCAGAGAATGTCATTCATGTTTTTCTAGGGGATGGCCAGGGAGAATTCAAGCCTGCGCCAGGGTCGCCACTTGCAAGTGGAAAAAGAGCTTGGTCGCTCGCAGCAGGTGATTTTAATGGCGACAAACAGGTTGACCTTGCCGTTGGGTTTCAAGGCGGGGTTGAGGCATGGATTGGGAGAGGGAACGGAGCGTTCGAAAAGTCGAGTACGTTTGCTACTGAAGGAGGATCTCTTGTTACCTCCTTGGTCCCTATAGACCTTAATGGAGATGGGCTTTTAGATCTTGTCTTTTCCCAGATGCGTATAGAATTGCAAGCTGATTCGCAGGCACCGGGCGGGGTCTGGGTCCTCCTCGGTAACGAATTGGGAAGGTTCGATGGTCCTTATGGGCTCAATGTCCAGGTTGGTTTCTGGGGCGTAGCTTTGGGGGATTTCGACGAGGACGGAAGATTAGATATGGCGGCTACTGCTGTGGAGAGTACTTTGGTATTGCTAAACGCGCTCGAATATCTTGGAGGGACTGGAGGTGAATTACAATGAAGATTAAGGTGTTAGTAATGCTCGTTATGGGCTGTTATCAACTCACGCTGGTTTCGGATATCCTTCTGAATGTTACGTTAGTGAGTGCGGCATTTTTTGTGCATATAATATTGATATTATTGACCCCCTCCTATGTGTATCACCGTACTTCAGTATTAAGTGCGCGTGCCCAGGTTGTGTTGAGAGCGGTGAAGGGATGGGGACTTGCTGCATAGGTCGTGTTTATGTGAATAAAGACGAAGTGCCATGTAAAGGTTGGTGCCTAAGTAACGACTGTAGCTGCCAAGTGGGCGTAGGTTTAGGTTCCATCCCTCTCCTTGACATTCCTAAATACACGACTTTCTGCCTCAGTCGGTGTGATTCATCATGTGGCGTTAACCAGTCACCCACTGTCAAAGACGCGGAGATGAGTTGTAATGAGGACGAAACAGTACACGTCGACCTTTCTGCCTATACATCTGATCCAGAAGGTGATCCACTCTTTTACTCATTGACTGGACAGCTTGGTTACGGAAGTGCACAACTTAGCGGAAGTGTATTGACTTATACTCCTCCAAAAGATTGGAATTCCAGTTGCGGAGGCCGTGTTAGGGGCCAGTATAAAGTGTTTGATGGCAAAGATGGCTGGGCGTTTGGCGAAGTTACGATAAATGTTCGCCCGGTCAATGATCCCCCCCAAGTGTCTGTGGAACCTGGGGGTACTGTCGACGTTAGGAAGGGCGAGGGAGTCATGTTCGTGTTTTCGGTATCGGACATCGATTTCGAGTGTGAGGGAGATATCATCGCATGGGCCATCAAAGATGGACCCGCACATGGCGAAGTAAGGCCGGGGCCTTGGGTACCCATCACCCAACCTGACATAGTGGATGTACTCTACATAGCAGCCCGCGATTATTGCTGCCAGGATAGCTTCACAATTGAGTGTGTTGACCGAGGAGGAAAAACAGGTCAAGCCACAGCTTGGGTCAACATAGTGAACGACCCCCCGGCGTTCGATCGCGAGGGGTTAGAGGGTTCGCTTGGGATCCATGTGCCTGGGGGAGGTGGCATGGTATGATGGCTAGGACAAAAAGGAGGCGAGGATGAAGGTGATGTTCATGAGTGTGAGGAGAAGGCTGTCAGCAATTGCGGGGACAGGCATGGTGCTAGCGCTGGTGGCGGTGGCGCTGGTGGGGACAGCTTTGATGGGAACCGCGGAGGGCATGGACGAACTCCTCCCCCACGCAGTGGTTTTGTGGAAGTCAACGGTGTACGAAACGCTAGGAGATCCGGTAACCGTTCTTGGAGTGGGAGACGTGACCGGCGATGGGATCCTCGACATAGTGGGCGGCCTCCCAACCACAATCCTGGTCTTTGCCGGCCAAGGCAACGGTCGATTCTCCGAGATGCCGTTTTGGGGAGCCTACGAAATAGAACCGCATCCCAGCGGGAGGGGCTTTCGGCCGGCAGGAAAGTTTTGGCCTATCTGTGGAGACCTGGCCGACCTCGACGGGGACGGCGCGTTGGATTTGGTGGTGGGGGTTATCGACGAAAATGCGCATGTAGCCCGCATCTACGTCTTCCGCAACACCTGGGGGGCATTTGTGGAAAGGACCGTTTCTTTGGATTTGCCTTTCAAAATAGCGGAAGAACACCTCCCCTTGTACAAACTCTGGGCTCGGGACCTCGACGGGGATGGAATCGTGGACCTGGTGCTTAGTGGTGGTGAGGCCGAATCCCGTGGGCTTTATTTCCTTGCCGGCAAAGGCGAATTTGTGTGGGGACCGTTGACTCTCGCAGCATCGGTACAAGGAAACCCGCTGTGCTTAGCGGACCTTGACCAGGACGGATTCCTCGATTTTGGCTCGTATACAGAAGACGGAGTGCATGTGCTTTTCGGGGACGGGCGAGGTGGTTTTCCATTCGAAGCTTCGTTTACCCCCGAGCTGGGCGAGGGGCGAGTGTACGAGGCTGGGATTGGAGACGTGGATGGGGATGGGGATCAAGACATCGTACTGATCACCACAAAGGGGATGATGGTGGTGATCCAAAAGGGCCGGGCTTTTCGGTTGGGCCAAGTTTTGGACGCGCAAAGGGCTGCCAACTTGATTGTAGCCGATTTCACCGGTGACGGGGTGGCAGATGCTTTGGTAGGCAAGCAGGGGACTTGGCGCCTCCTCCCTGGCGATGGACAAGGTGGGTTCCTCGGGGTGGCCAGCGAACATTTGCTTTTCCTGTTTCAGCCTACTTCTGTGGACCTAAACGGGGATGGCCGTTTTGATCTTATCTCCACGTGGGGCTACAGCCTGGAAGCCTACATAAACGATGGCCTACCTAAAGGGGAAAGCCGCACTCCCTTTGAGGGCAATGCCCTATTGGCAGTAGGAGACCTCACCGGAAACGGCGCCGCAGACCTACTTGTGGCCGGAAAGGATTTCCTCGAGGTGCTGTGGAACAACGGTCGAGGCGGGTTGGTGCGAAGCCGGCTGTTCCAAGGGAAGCTGAACCCCGTTTGGGTCGAGATAGCAGGCGGCCAGAGCTACCTCCTCAACGTGACCCGCCGCATCAAGCCCGACCAAGAGTGGCGAGCTGTTCTCGTAGGGGAGCTGTGGGTGCTTGGGAAGGATGGGGAGGTCCTCGCCCGCCACGAGCTTGGTGAGGACCCAGCCCCGGCTTTCGCCGCTGGGGACCTCGATGGCGATGGAGTCCTCGACGTTCTGGCCCTGGGAAAAAGAGAGATCATCGTCCTGTGGGGAGGGGATGAGGTCGAGCGATTCCCGTGGGAGCAGGGGGAGCTTTCCCTGGCCTGGGCAGGGGACTTGGATGGGGATGGTCTAGCTGAGGCTGCCGTGGTGTCCACCGCTGAGTACGCCGACGTTTACCTCCTTTCCCTGTCGAATAGAGAACTCACCGTGTCAGGGCCGGTGTTGGAGCTTGCCTCCGTGCCGCTGGCGCTTTCCGGTGGTGACCTGGACGGCGACGGGGTGGCTGACCTGGTGGTGTTGTCCCTTGTTTTTGCTGAAGAAGAGGGGAAGGTCAAGACCACCGCAGGCCTTGGGCTCCTACTTTCTCGGCTGGGTCCCAAGGATATCGCCATCCCCGATTTCCTGGTCGGGGACAGCCCCTGGCCCCTGACCGGCCTTGCCGTGGGAGACTTTACTGGAGACGGGCTGGGCGACGTGGCCTACTCTTTGGTGAGCGGGAGAGGGGTTTGCATGCTCCCGGGGAGGGGCGACGGGACATTTTTTGAGGCGGAACAATTCGCATTTGGCGTGGGTCCCATCTTCGCTCTGGATCTCGATGGGAACGGGCAGGATGACCTTGTCGCCTCCACTACCGGCCTTGCCCCCCACCTGTGGATCCTGTGGAACGGAGGTGAATGATGAAAATGGTTTTGTTGCTCTGGGTATTAATGCTGTTGGTCACCCATTCTGTCTTGGGCGAGCAAATTAGCACGTTTTCGTGCGAGAGCGACTTGTCAGCGGTATGGAGGAAGAGCCAAGTCTCGGTCAACCTGCCCTTCCCGGGGATCGTGGCCGAGGTGTTTGAGATCCCTGAGGCCCTCTTGCCCACGGTGAACCTTACCTGGACCCTTGACGACACCCTCGACGTGACGCTCCATTGCGCGTGTCCTGCTGCTGCGCTTGGGCTCCCCTGCTGTGACGGCCCGGAGGCCGAGGCCTTTGCCCGCCTTACCCTGTACCAGGTCATCGCGCCGCTGCCGTCGGACGTCATCCGGCCCCAACCGGGGTCCACCTACACCTCGACCGTCGCCTCTGGTGAGAACATCCGCAAAGGCGGGACAAGGCTTTGTGCTTGGCCCGGTGCGGTCGAGCTCTCTGTCCAAAACTACACGGGAAGCATTGGGATCACTGCCGAGTTGGAATGGCTTCTTTCCGTGAGCTCAACCACGGTAAGCCTTAATGCCAATGAAATTTGTCACTGTAATCCAGATCCTTGGTGCTATGAGCACACCAACTTCCCTGTGCCCTATGTCCCCAACCAGCTCGTGGTCCCAGCTGGCGAGACCCGGGAGTTCGTGGTGAGGGTGACGGACGAGGATGGCGATGTTCAATCTGTGGATGTATCGGAAGGGGCTTGGGTTTCCGACTTCAAACAATACGGTGATACGTTCGTGGCGAAGATCATGGTTCCCTCAACGCTAGAAAGCATATGGGTTATGGCTACGGATTGGTGTGGAAACAGGATGACGGTGGAGCGGCCGGTGATCGTGGTCCATCCCCCCAGCCTGAACAGCTGTAGTGAAGGGTGGGAGCGTGGCGAATACAAACTACAATGGGAAGCATTCGACGAAGACCTCATAACATGTGCTTATAGCGTTGATTTTGTTGAGTATCTTACCTTTACCTATAGCCTGGTATCCAGTGGTGGCGGGGACTTCACCGGCGGCTACGATGGCGTGACGGCGGATTGCATGATGCACCCTCACGGAAGGGTTCCTGGCATCGAGAGTTATTGCGTCAATGCCTACTATACCCCTCCCTCGCGTGGGAAACCTCGATTGGTCTACTTGTTCATCACGGTGCAAGATGCCTGGGGGTTTGAGGATTGCTTGGACAGAAAGCTGGTAAACGATCCGCCTGACGTCCAGATCTCCCAAATGTCGCCCCCAGCTGCGTCCCCGGTCGAGGTCAGGTACGGGGAGATGGTGACTGCCACTGTGACCGCCACCGATCGGGAAGGAGACTGGGTGGTCCTTAAAAAGGACTCCGGCCCAGGGAGCTTCCCCACCGTGGAAGGACAGGGCCAGGTTTCTGGGACCTACACTTGGGTAGCAAGTAGCCGCCAGCCTTGGCATGTGGTGTGCTTCTCCGCTACCGATTCCGATGTGGAGCCTCCTGAATACAGCTACGCTTACCTTCTCATCCACATCATCCAGCCGCCCACGGCATACGATGGCCATGTCACTGTTCCCCGGGGTGGGACAGCCACTGCCTCCCTGTACCTGTCCGATCCTGATACGCCATCGGATGGACTTAAAGTGACGCTCACACCCCCGCCGGGGATCAAGACTAGGGTGGTGGCGATCGAGGAGCCTCCGGACTACTACGGCTCCTACTACGGGTACACCGCTCGGGTGGAGGTTTCCGTGGCCGACGTGGTGGCCCACGGGGTGTATGCGGTCGATTTCACGGTCACCGATCCGGATGACCTCAGCGACTCGGCTGCGCTCCTCCCGGCTCGCCAACCCGGGTGGGGCGCAGGTCAACTTGGAGGCTTGACTTTAGACGAGGCTAGAATTAAGTGGGCGAGGGTAATGTGGCATACCTTGGTCGGGTCCCCCGGCCAAGCGAGGAGTAACCGGCCGAAGGGGCCGGGAAGGAGGGCAGGATGAGAGGGAATCGAGGGCTAGGCGTCCTGGTGGCGGTTGGGTTGGTTGTGGTGGGCGTGGGGACGGGAGGGAGAGGGGAGGGGGCAGGCCCGACGTTCCCGCCGGGGGTGGAGGAACTGCTCCCCCATGCGGTGAGCTTGTGGCGGGCGAATGTGCTGAAGGTGCCAGTACCGTCGGGTTCTCTGATTCTGCTCCATGGGGTGGTTGACGTGAGCGGCGACGGGATACCGGACCTCGTGGTCTCCTATGATGAGGGAATCGCAGTGCTCTTTGGGGACGGACGAGGCGGTTTCGAGATGGGCTCCTGGGCCTATTTCGATGAGGGCGAGCGGGTTCCAGCTACGTACGGGTACTTCATCCATCCGGTGAGGGGCTTCAGAGTTCTCGGCGCGTTGGTGGAGGACCTGGACGGGGACGGACGGCCCGACTTGGCGGCTGCCGTACTTCCCCCGAACCGCAGCGATGAGGCAAGGCTCTACTTGTTCAAATTCGACCAGCATGGAAGTGTGCGGCTGGCGGATGAACAGGAACTCGAGGTTCCCGGTGTGCCGCTAGCGGCGGCTGATTTCACCGGCAACGGGCACATGGACCTCCTATTGGTAACTCGCGATGAACCGGCGACGGTGCTGGTGTTGCCTGGTGAGGGCGACCTTCGTTTCGGGGACCCGTATTCCGTACTGGAGACCGATGCCCGGCCCTTCCTGTTGGCGGATGTCAACGGATCAGGAGTTCCGGACCTTGGCGTGTTCGATGATGATGAGATCACGGTTTTCCTGGGAGATGGCAGGGGAGGCTTCCTCCCGGAAGCCCTGCTCTTCCGGCCGCCTGCGGGGCCGATCTGGCACTGTGTCGCAGAGGATTTGGACGGCGATGGTCGTTTTGAGTTAGTGATTCTGACCCCAGACGGGGTATGTGTGGCGAAGCAGAAGGATGATGGGTTCGTAAAGATTGGCATCTACGAGCTGCCCATCCAGGCGCAGCGGGTGATGCTGTGCGATGTCGATGGCGACGGTGCAGTCGATCTGGTGATCGAAGGGACCAACGGCCAGAGGATGGCGATCTACGCGGGCGATGGACGAGGGGGGTTCCGGGGGCCGGTCGGTGAGTTCGCGCTCGTGAGCGGCTACCTCGTCCCTCGAGACTTGACCGGAGACGGGCGGTGTGACTTTCTCCAGATCGTCCACCTTGGGGTCTACATCATCTACCTCAGCGCCGTTCCACAGGAAGGGGAGACGCGGCTGTCCAGCGGAGGAGGTCGCCTGGTGGGGGTGGGGGACTTCAGCGGCAATGGAGCGCCGGACCTCGTGGCGGACGGGGCATCAGGACTTCAGGTCATCTGGAATAACGGACAAGGCGGGTTCGTCCGCCAGGCGCTGATCACGGAGTTTTCCAAGCCGGGTCCGGGGGCGACGCTCCGAACAGTTGGGGAGTCACAGATGGAGGTTGTAAGAGAGGGACACGAAGAGTGGCGCGTGATCCAGCGCACGCCCATGGCTGCCGTCATCGCTGAAGGTACCCTCTGGGTGCTCCTGATGCGGGTCGAACAGGACTTTGGACTGCGCTGGAAACGCAACGTGGGCGAGGTGCGGGCCTACAGCGTAAGTGGTGAAGAGCAGCTGGTTGTGAGACTGGACGAGCCGGTGCCTGTTCTGCTGAGCGGGGACCTGGACGGCGACGCTACAACGGAGGTCGTCTGCGCTACCCGAGATGAACTGATCGTATTCTGGGGCGCTGAGTATCGCGTGTATCCCTGGCCCCACGGGAAGATCGGGCTGTTGCATCTGGCCGACTTCAACGGGGATGGCTTGGACGAGCTCTTCGTTTTGGCCGGAGAGGACACAGGGGTGTTCGCTTATCAGGCTCGGCTGATCGACCGTGATCTGGAGGTGGACGTCCCGCTGTTGGCGTTGCCGCCGGGGGCAGTTCCGCTGGCATTGGCCGCAGGCGACCTTGATGAGGATGGGATTGTCGATCCGGTGATGATCGGCGTGGACCTGGATGTTGCTGTAGGGGTAGAGGAACGGGACACGGTGCTGCGTGACGTCTTTCTCATCTCTCTTCTCTCGCAGGAAGGAGAGCTCAACCTCAAGGTCGAGGGCTTCCCTGAAGCGGACATCCCCTGGCCGTTCGGCGGACTTGTGGTCGACGACTTGACGGGAGATGGCCTGCTGGACATCGCGTTCACCACGGTGGGCGGAGCCGGAGTGTTCCTTCTCCCCGGCCGGGGGGGAATGCGCTTTGGGGGCCTGGAGGTCGTCCAAGCGCCGATCGGGCCGCTGTTCTCCGCCGACCTTGCTGGGAATGGAAGGGTAGATCTCCTCGGCTCGACGGTTGGACTGGGGCCCGCGGTGTGGATTCTGTGGGATGGAGGTGTGCGATGAGAAGGGAGCTGGTTCTTGCGAGCTTCCTACTTGCTGTCGCGGTGCTTTCAGTGCCCGCAGTTAGCTCCTCCTGTAGCTGCAGCATAACCGGCGGTGTGGAGGATCGGAGAGAGGAGATCGGGCTCAACCTACTAGGTTGGATCCCCGTGCTGGGGGATGTGCTCTCGCTGAATCTGACCTTTGGGTCGGCGTGGCTGAGGATCACGGATACCTACACATGTAAGCCTTTTCCCCCCTGTTGCCCTGTGTTCTGGCATACAGACGTGTACACGAGGCAGTTGATCGAGTACGGATGGGAACCCTATGAAACCGCCACCGTCTCTGCCCACCTGGTTCCCGATGTCTCCGTGAAGTGGGGGCCTCAGCTTGACGCCTCGGGCACCAGATGCGAAGCCTGGCATACGATCGAAGGAAGCGAACACACAGCTTCCTTCACCGTGGAGGCCGCGGTGCCGTTCTTGAGACTTTCCGGTGGCAGACAGGAGCTGCAGTACGCTCGAATCTGCATCTGCGGCGACGATCCACAGGAGTATGCGCATTGTGAGCTGACAAGCATCCCCAGCGTGAGTGCCAATCCTGGGATCATGTGGGTTCCCTTCGACGGCCAAGAGCCCGGCATCCTTACGGTCCTGGTCAGCCGTAAGCGTGGGAGGCTGGAGGATGTGCTGGTCTCACTGAGCGGGGTGCCGCTAGGGGTATCTGTCGAAGGGGTAAAGCGAACCGTGGTGGCGCCGCCTCCGGGTATTGAGGCGTACCCTGCGCTGCTGGTTGAGTTCGCCCTCAGCACGGACCTGCCTCTGTCCAATGCCCCTCTAACGGTGTTCGCTGAGGACGAGTGTGGGAGACGGGATGAAGTTAGGGTCATCCTGCGCGCAGGGAACCGGCCCACGATCAAGCGCGACGAGGGTGGGCCCTGTGGCTGGGGAGGACCACACGACATCTGCTTCATCATCGACGTCGAGGATCCCGATCTCAACGAGAGGTTCGAAGTTAAGTGGAGTGCGGAAGGAGGTGAAGTCTTGTCCCCGCTGGGTGAGATCTGGTGCATGAACGCTGATGGCCCATGCCACACTGGCTTCGCCATCAGGCTCCGTCCGGAGCCCGGGGTCACGACGCGCAACTTCACGCTCTGGGTCGTCGATCAGTACGGGCTTGAAAGCAACCGCGTAACTTGGAACAACCCAACCGGCAAGATCCCCAACATCGCTCCAGCCATTTCGATCTCGCCCTCGCAGCTGAGGGGGAAGCCAGGTCAAGTTGTCCAGGCCACCGTCTCCGCCACCGATCCTGACGGAGATACGATCACGATCACGCAGATCTCTGGGCCGGGCGCGTTCGCCACGGTGGAGGGCGAAGGCACGGTGAGCAACTCTTGGACCTGGACGGTGCCTGAGCCGTACTGGGGCTCCTCCTGGCGGCTGGTCGGATTCAGGGCCGACGACGGTTGGGGCGGTTCTGATCTGGCCTACCTCCTCATCCACGTCATCCAGCCCCCTAGGGCATACGATGGCCATGTCACTGTTCCCCGGGGTGGGACAGCCACCGCCTCCCTGTACGTGTCCGATCCTGATACGCCACCGGAGGGGCTTAAAGTGACGTTCACACCCCCGCCGGGGATCGAGACCGGGGAGGTGGCGATCGAGGAGCCCCCCGACTACTACGGTTCGTACTATGGGTACACCGCGCGGGTGGAGGTTTCCGTTGATCAAACCGTGCACCCGGGCAGCCACCAGGTGGACTTCACGGTGACTGATCCTGATGGCGGTTCCGACTCGGCCACCCTGTACGTCGATGTGTACGTCGATCCCGAGCTGAATTCCTCGCCAGAGTTCGCTTCGGATGAGCTGAGTGGGGAGCTTGGGATCCACGTGCCCGGGGGAACTGGGCCAACAGCACTTCCGATGGGCCCAGTGGCGGTGTCGGATCCCAACGGCGACCCAATCAGCGTGGCGTTGGGATCGGTGCCCCACTATGGATCGGCCAACTTGTCCCTTTCGGGGTCTCAAGTGTGGGTGACTTACCAGCTCGCGCTCGGGGGGGCCTACGACGAGTTGGTGGGGGCATGCCAAGGGGGAGACGATCTGGTCGACGAATTTATCGTGGTGGCAAGCGATGGCTACGGTGGAGAAGATGTCCTTGTGGTGGCAGTGACCATCACCCCTGAAGACAAGGCTCCGGTGGCCCATTCCCAAACGGTGGACTACCACGGGGGCACGGTGCCGATCACCCTGACCGGGGAGGACCCGGACGGTGACCCCATCCAGTTCGAGCTCCTAAGCGATCCGAGCCATGGGACGTTGAGCGGGACCCCACCTAACTTGACCTACTCTTCCACCGATCCGACGTTCCTGAGAAGGGGGAACGAAGACTCTTTCACCTTCATCGTCACCGACACGGTGCTCACAAGCAACCCGGCCGCGGTGACGATCGTGGTGGTGAACCAGCCACCGGTGGCGGTGGACGACTCGGCGGAAACCACCGAAGGTGTCTCTGTGATGATCCCCGTTCTTGCCAACGACTACGATCCAGATGGTGATCCGCTCATGCTGGTTTCGGTGGGACCGGCTGGACACGGGATAGCGGAGATCGCCGGAGATCAGGTTGAGTACGCCCCGAACGCCGGCTTCTGCGGCGAGGATTCGTTCAGCTACACGATCGCCGATGCTTACGGGGCTGAGGCTACGGCGGCCGTCACGGTAGTGGTGAAGGACGTCACCCCGCCCACAATCACCGTGCCGCCCGATATGGACCTTGGGTGCAACCCTGTGGACACAAGCCCTGAGGCCACCGGGCAGGCCACCGCCACTGACAACTGTGATCCCAATCCGGTGATCACCTACACCGATGAAGTATCTGAAGAAGGCTGCCGGGTCACCATCACCCGGACCTGGAAAGCCACCGACGCCTGTGGCAACGGGGCCCAAGAGGTGCAGACCATCACCTATATCTCTGATACCGTCCCACCCACGATTCACTGCCCAGGTAGCTTCACCCGCTATGTACACGAGCCTGCAGGGACTTTAGTCTGGGTGAGCTTCCCCGTGACTGTCACCGACAACTGTGATCCCAACCCCAGTCTCAGCTGCGCGCCTGGTGGGGGTTGGTTCGAGGTCGGCACGACTACCCAGGCCTACACCAGCTGCACTGCGGCCGACGCATGTGACCACACGGCTTCCCAGGACTGCACGTTCTGGGTGACGGTGGAGTTTGTGAACCATGACCCAGTGGCCCGAGATGACCACGCCCAGTGCTCCCAATCTGGATACGTCTACATCCCCGTCCTCGCCAATGACTCCGATCCGGATGGGGACTACCTGACGATCATTTCCTGCACCCAGCCCCATTGCGGCACGGCGGACATCGTGGGTGACCGGATCCTGTTCACCACCGCTGGATGCTACCTTCCCGGCGGAACCAGTGTTGGCCTCACCTACACGATCACCGATGGGTACGGGGGCTATGCCACGGCCAGGGTTACCGTAACACTTCCCGACGAACCTTACCCGAACGTGGTACCACCGGAGGAGTCATGAAGCGGCTCTTTATCGTGCTAGTGGTCGTGGGGGGCGGGGTGGCATGGGCCGCCCCGCCCACCCTCACCTGGACTGGGGAGCTGGAGTGGCAATTCCCCGCAGCCACGGTGGAATTGAGCACCGATTTCGAGCTGGGGTGGACATACGACCTTTGGGGTTTCGCGGCGAAAACCTCATTTGCCGATGGGGTATGGAGTGAGCTCATGTTCCGTGGAGCGGGAAAGGTGGGCGAGGTGGAGCTCTTTCCCATCCTGGAATTCGATCCCGCGGTCCCGGCATTCAAAGCGGCCGGCCTTTCCGGGAGATGGGCATGGGGTGGCCTCGGGCTGGAGGGCGTGGGGCGTCTCGAGGGGAAGGGGTTTGGTTTTGGCATGACCTTGAGAGGGCCGCGAGATTCGCCCCTGGAGCGTCTGCGCCTGCGGTTCAACTTGAAGCGCTACCGGGACGAGGTCCTCTCTGACACATTCGCCCCCTCGTTCTCGTTTGGGGAGGCCTGGCTTCGCATCCCGGCACCGTGCTGCTTTCCGGTTATCCCAGCTGGGCTTCGGTTCAGCAAGGCTGGGTTCGAGGAGGCATGGATTTCCCTCGGGCCAGGGCCGGAGCTGTGCTGCGGGATCCGGTTTGGGGCCACGGTGAGGCTCATGGCGGCGGGGAAGGAGGTGTTCCTCGCTCCAGCGCTGAGCTATCGCACTCCCCCGGGGTTGGATCTATTCCTGGGATTGGACTGGGATTCTTCGGAATGGACCCTGCACGGGCTCAAGCTCTGGGCCATTGGATTCCATGGAGAGGCGGGAAATATGCGCTTTAGGGGCCTGACCGGCCTGGCCGAGGATGAGATCAACCTGGTGAAGGATCCTTATTGGGAGCTCCTGGAACTCGCCTGGAAGGTGCCCGGCTGCTCGGGAGGAGAGGGGGAGATAAGTGGGGAATTCTACTTCGGGGACGCTGGCCCATTCGGCCTGGGCGATGTGGAAGTTAAAGGGAAAATTCCCTTGGCCCCAGGTATTAGCTCCTCCCTGAAGCTCTCTCTCATCCCCACAGGCATTTCCTCCCTTACCTTCGGGTGGGAGGTGATCATGTGAAAAGCCAGCTAGCAGTGATCTGTTGGGGGTAACCGGGAGCATCTCACTTCCCAATACATGGCGCTGGGCGCGTGGCCTTCCGCATCCGTCACCAGGTACACTGGCGTCGCCCCTTGCGGGCGAGGTGGCAGTTTTGATCGCCCATCCCGGAGCGGTGGCTTGGTGGGTGGTTAGGTGGGATCATTGTGGCTGGCAGGGCTCAACCGGCCAGGCAGGAAGGGCAATGGAGCTGAAACCAGAACCGGCCACCGATCCGAAAACGGAGTCCGAAAGGATAACGGCATTCATCGCGCTTGGGAAGTGGAGGCGGCCCCCGGGCCTGGCCGCCAGGCGGGCCGCCGGTAGGACGGGGGTGACGGGATGGCGTGGGTTGCGTTTGCCCTGTCGCTAGCCGTCCTCCTCCTCCTCGCCCGGTGGAGCCTGTGGGGGGCGATGATGGTGGGGGCGCTCATCTTGGGGGGGCTGACCATCCCACTGGGCGAGGTGGGAATGGCCTTCGCCTCGGTGTGGGTCAGTCCGAGCGTGCTCCTCCTGGCGCTGGCGATGACGCTGATCCCCCTCATCGGCGGG
>MTKZ01030872.1_pt1 | contig 15915 bp, 13 predicted proteins | sample 1042781 | NCBI WGS metagenome assembly MTKZ01 (sample SAMN06212207, study PRJNA360539) | anaerobic digester metagenome | biome: Wastewater treatment plant; material: sludge; isolation source: anaerobic digester fed with sludge from wastewater treatment plant | place: Denmark: WWTP Viborg ...
GGCTGCGGCGAAACGGCTGGGCTTCAACTTGAAGATCCACGTGGATGAGTTCGCGCCCCTGGGTGGCACGCCCCTGGCTGTCGAATTGGGGGCCACGTCCGCGGATCACATCGTCATGACCCCGACAGATCACGTCGCGCGGCTGGCCGCGTCCGCAACGATCGGCGTAGCCCTGCCGGGCACCCCGTTCGGCCTGGCCCAGCGCGACTATAGTCCCGGCCGCGACCTCATCGACGGCGGCGGTGCGCTCGCACTCGCCACCGACCTGAACCCGGGTACATCCTGGTGCGAGAATATGCAGCTCATGCTGGCCCTGGCATGCCGCTACATGAAGCTGCACCCTGCCGAGGCACTGGTAGGGGCCACTCTCAACGCGGCCTGTGCTATCGGATTAGGGCATCTGGTGGGCAGCCTCGAGACGGGGAAACAGGCGGACCTTCTCATCCTGGATGCAGAGGACTACCGGATGCTGCCCTATCGGTACGGGACGAACCTGGTCCACCAGGTGGTGAAGCGCGGGCGCGTCATCCCCGCATCTTGACCAGCATCGTCCACGTTCCGCTCTGCACCGGTTCGCCTCGCTGGTTAAGAACGTCTACATTGAAAGTGACCAGCCCGCCGCCGAGTCGCGGCATGGGCTTCTTCTCTGCAATTTCGGCGCGCACCTTGATCGTATCGCCGATCTTGATCGCGCCCCGGAACTTCCACTCCAACCCTCGAAACGCGATCACCGTCTCGTCCATGAAACCCAAGCGGACAGCCAGGCCCGAAGCGATGGACAGACCCAGCATACCGTGCGCAATACGCTCACCGAAGATCCCGCTTTTGGCATATTCGGCGTCAACGTGGATGGCGTTCCAGTCACCGCTGAGCGCCGCGAAGTTCACGATGTCCGCCTCCGTCACCGTGCGGCCCTGGCTGGTCACGCTGTCACCGGGCTCGTAATCCTCAAAATACAGCCCACCGTGGGAATGCAACTCGCCCATTTTCCCTCCTGCGGCCTTGGGTTTCCGCAATCATACCTGTCCCGGCTGTGACTGTCCATTTCTCGCAACCGTCGAAAGGAAGTATAATCGCCGGAATACGCTTGGCATTGGCCGACTCTGACTGTTTGAACGGAGAACTGTCATGAAGCCCTGGGAAACGTATCTTGCCGAGCATCGCGATGCCGCGCTGACCGAGCTGCTCGATTTTCTGGCCATTCCGTCGATCTCCTCACTCAAGGAGAACACGGCCGACGTTGCGCATGCGGCCCGGTGGACAGCCGACCGCCTGGCGAGAGCAGGCATCGAGCACGTGCAGGTGATGCCCACGGGGGGCCATCCGGTCGTGTACGGCGATTGGCTGCATGCGGCTGGCCGTCCCACGGTGCTCATCTACGGCCATTTCGACGTTCAGCCGGCCGACCCGCTCGAGCTTTGGACCAACCCACCCTTCGAGCCGACCGTGCGGGACGACCGCGTCTATGCCCGCGGCTCGGGCGACGACAAGGGGAACATGCTGATCCCGATCCTGGTGGCCGAGGCATTCCTCAAAAACGAAGGCGAGCTGCCCGTCAACCTGAAGTTCATCTTCGAGGGGCAGGAGGAGATCGGCAGCCCGGAGTTTGTCCCCTTCGTGGGCACACACAAGGAGTTGCTCAAGGCCGATCTGGTGATCAGCGCAGACGGTGCACAGGAATCCGAAGTCCAACCGGTGCTTCTCGTCGGCTTCAAAGGGCTGGTGCCCCTGGAAATCGATGTCTACGGCGCGACTACCGACCTCCACTCGGGCCTCTACGGCGGGGCGATCGCGAACCCGATCCATGCCCTGGTCCGCATTCTGGATAGCATGCGCTCACCTGACGGCAGGATCACGGTCGACGGTTTCTACGATGACGTGATCGATCTCACGGACGAGGATCGGGTCCAGATCGCCGCGGCACCGTTCGACGAGCCGGCGTACCTGGCCGAACTCGGCGTCGACGCGCCTTTCGGCGAGCCGGGCTATACCACGCGCGAGAGGGCTTGGGCGCGGCCCACGCTGGAGATCAACGGCATCTACGGCGGGTTCCAGGGGGAGAACATCAAGACTGTCCTGCCGCGCGAAGCGCACGCCAAGATCACCTGCCGCCTGGTGGCCGACCAAGACCCGGACCGTGTTTATGCCGCCATAGCAAGCCATGCGGCGCGCTATGCGCCCCCCGGCGTGCGCGTGAAGACGAACCAACTGCCCGGCTCCGCCTTCCCGTACCTCATGCCAACCAACCACCCGGCCAATCACCTCGTCGGCGGCGTGCTGACCGAGCTGTTCGGCAAGCCGCCGCGCTGCGTGCGCATGGGCGGCAGCGTGCCCGTGCTCATGAGCTTCTTGCGGCACCTTGGCGTCTACACCGTTACCCTGGCCTTCGCCATGGAAGACGAGCGGCACCACGGTCCCGACGAATTCCTCCGCCTCGCCAGCTTCGAGAAGGGGAAGCGGGCCTTCGGCCTGATTTGGGAAAAGATCGCGGAAGAGGGGCTGTAGAGGCGCGGCGTTGCCGTTCGGATGGAGGTTAACGCCAAGGCGCAAGGACGCCAAGACACCACGAAGAGACACGAGACGCGGCGTTGCCGTGCGCTCGGCGCGTGCTGATGTAGGGCGAAGCATTGCCGAGTGCACGGCGATCAACTCAAATCGGCCCAATCGCACCGGCCAATCCGGTCGACCCCGTGCGCGTCTGCAATTGCTCGCCCCAACACCCACATCACCCTTCCCCCTACCTCATCAGCCCCTCCAGCCGCGCCTTCACGAGGGGCCACTCGCGGTCGATGATACTGTACATCACCGTGTCGCGCACCGTCCCGTCGGGGCGGATCATGTGGTTGCGCAGCACGCCTTCCTTCACCGCGCCGAGCCGCTCGATGGCGTGCTGAGAACGGACGTTGTTCAGGTCCGTCTTGAGCTGAACGCGGATGCACCCCCAGCACTCGAACGCGTGGCGTAGGAGCAGATATTTGCACTCCGTGTTCACGCCAGTACGCTGGTACTCGGGGCCATACCACGTGCCGCCGATCTCCAGGCTCCGATTTGACGGATCGATGAACATGTAACGCGTGCATCCGATAGCCCTGCCTGTCGCGGCCAGGATCACCGCGAAGGGCACGTCGGTCCCGCGCGCCTGCCGCTGCAGCAAATCCCGGATGAAGCCGAGCATCTTCTCTTCGCTATCGACGTCCCCGTAGAGCATGTGTCGCCAAATGTCCGGTCGCAGTCCCACCTGGCTCAGCTCCGTCGCGTGCGCTTCACTGAGGGGAACCAGCCGCACGATGCGCCCCTCCAGTGTGAGGGGATGAATGTCCATGATCTTCTCAGCCATCAGTCAGTTTTCCGCTGGAACAATAACGGTGTTGCGCAGTATAATGACCTCGTAAAGGTGCGTCAATGCAACCATTGACGCATTGACCAGGAAGGATCGCAGCCATGGCGGACACGCTCCGGATCATCCCGCTCGGCGGGCTAGGCGAAGTCGGCAAGAACATGATGCTCTTCGAGTTCAAGGATCAGCTTCTGGTAGTCGACGCCGGCATCATGTTTCCCGAGTTTGACATGCTGGGCGTTGACCTGGTCCTGCCGGACTTCTCCTATTTGCGCGACCACGCGGATGAGGTCGCGGGCGTCATCATCTCGCACGGCCATGAAGATCACATCGGCGGGCTGCCCTATCTGCTGGGCGACGTGCTCTCCGCGGATACGCCAGTCTACGCCACCCCGCTAGCGCTGGGTCTGATTCGCGCGAAGCTGTCCGAGCATCCCGAACTGGAGGGGGTGGACCTGCGGCCTGTCTCGGCCGGCGGGACCGTTACGATCGGGCCCTTCGAGGTCGAGTTCCTCGCCATCACCCATTCCATTCCTGACGGGGTGGGCTTGGCGATCAAGACGAACGTGGGAACCGTCGTCCATACGGGCGACTTCAAGTTCGACTACACCCCCGTGCGCGGGGCCGGGCCCGGGTTCGCTCGCCTGGGTCAGTTGGGCGCGCAGGGCGTCCTTGTGCTGCTGAGCGACTCCACCGGCGCCGAGCGCGCCGGGCACACGCCATCCGAGTCAGTCATCGGGCCGGCCTTCGACCAGATCTTCCGCGAAGCGCCCGGCCGGGTCATCGTCGCCACCTTCGCCTCGCTGCTCAGCCGAGTGCAGCAGGTGATCGACGCGGCGCAGCACCACGGCCGCGTAGTTGCACTCGCGGGCTACTCCATGGTCAAGACGGCCGAGATCGCCAAAGAGCTGGGGCATCTGGAGGCGCCGGACGGCCTGCTGGTAGACCTGGGCGAGGCGCTCAAGCTGCCTGACCGGCAGGTAGCGATCGTCACCACCGGCAGCCAGGGCCAGCCCGAGGCCGCGCTGGCGCGCATGGCTGAGGGCACGCACAGGCAGATCGAAGTCAAGCCCGGCGACACCATCATCCTTTCCTCCACCCCCATCCCGGGTAACGAAGAGGAGGTTGCGCGGCTCATCAACAAGCTGATCGCCCGCGGCGCGGAGGTGATCTACCCGCCGCTGGCTACAGTCCACGTCTCCGGCCATGCCAGTCAGGAGGAGCTCAAGCTGATGCTCTCACTGACGAAGCCGAAGTTCTTCGTGCCCGTCCACGGCGAGCTGCGCCACTTGCACGCGCACGCGCGCCTTGCGCGCCAACTAGGCATTGCCGACGAGGACATCTTCATCATCGAGGACGGCGCGGTGCTGGAATTCACCGCGCACCGGGTCAAGGTAAAAAAGGAGAAAGTGCCCGCCGGCAACGTCTACGTCCACGGCAAGGGTGTGGGCGACGTGGGCCGCCGCGTCATCTCCGAGCGAGAAATCCTGGGCAATAACGGCTTCGTGCTGGCCATCGTCCCTGTCCATCCCAAGACCGGCGACATCACCGACAAGCCGGAGCTGATCTCCCGAGGATTCATCTTCCAGCCGGAACGCGGCGATCTCATGGATCGCGCGGCCGCGGCCGTCCACAACGCGCTCAAAGAGGGCAAAGTCCGCCAGCAGCAGGCCATCATCGACCGGACCCAGGGCCTGCTCGGCCGCTTCTTCTTCGAAGAGACCAAGCGCAAACCCATGGTGCTGGCCATTGTTACCCATCGCGAGTAACGAAGTTCTGGCGCTCGACCCGCGCCAACCACGCCACCAGCACGTTTTCCCGACCGATCCTTCTGCCGATCGCCGGGCCTTGGCCATCTGTAAAATCCTCTAGCCCGTATAGAATTGACGCCACGCGCGAATTACGATAAGGTGAGCGCATCACCTCATGACTCACATCCGGGGAGCGCCATGGCCGCCATCGTCGAACTGCCTGTTGTGCTGAAGCCGAAAGCTGCCGCGGACTCTGGTAGCGCCCTTGGGGCAATCCGGCAGCTCGATGTCCGGTTCCCGGATCGCTGCGTCTATTGCGGCGCGCCTGCAGGGGGGATCACGCGGGCCAGGGTGGCCTTTCGACTCGCCAGGGATCAGGATGAAGTGGCGACCTTCGTGCAGCTGCCCTACTGCGCAAGGCATCAGTCGACAAACGAACGGATCACCCGGTTCAACAAGATCGCGGCAGGCATCGCCGCCCTGGCCGCCGTGGCCGCCGCCATCTATGTCGCAAGCCTCATCAAAGTCACATATCTCTTGAAACCGCTGATCGTCCTGGTCGCGGCGCTGCCGCTCAGCATCGTCTTCCTCTTGCTGTGGAGTGTTCTGCGCAGCCTGCTCGGACGCCTCTTCAGCGACATCCGGCATACAGGCATCCGGAGAGCGACGCTGGGCTTCAGGGTCGACTACAGCAAGGCCGACCATCTACTGCGGTTCAAGTTCTTCAATACCGACTATGCCGCCCGATTCGCCACGCTCAACAAATCCTCGGCTGGATAGCACGCGCCATCCAGATCGCTAGGGATCAATCCGAAAAACCGTTGACGGTGACGCGACGTACAATCCGCCGGTCGCATCCTGCCCAAAGGTGCGCGGGTTGGTCAGCACCCCGCCGCTCACAGTCATCTTCGTCACCGTGGGTGCGCCAGCGGTGCGCCACAAGGTCCACAGTTCTCCGCTGCAGTAGTCGGCGAAGAAGTAGAACCCATCCAGCCGTGGCTGGCTCGCCCCCCGATGCACATACCCACCCGTAATCGAACACCTGATGCCAGAGTGATCGTACTCGTGGATAGGCGCGATCATGGGAGGATTCGACGAGCAAGCGGGCGACGGATCGGTCGCGTTCTGCAGTGTTCCCTCCCAGCAATCCCAGCCGTAGTTTTGTCCGCCCGAACCGCCCGCAGGCTGGAAATCTATCTCCTCACGCCGATCCTGCCCGACATCTGCGATCCACAGGTCTCCCGTGAACCAGTCGAAACTGAACCGCCAGGGATTGCGCAGCCCATAGACCCAGATCTCATCGCACGCGCCGCCCGCGCCGTCTGCCAGCGGGTTGTCTGCAGGAACACCGTAGTTGCGGCCGGGCGCACTGCCGCACTCCGCGCCGCCCGCTGCGTTCACGTCGAGGCGCAGGATCTTTCCAAGCAGGTTCCCGGTGTTCTGACTGTTGTTCTGCGGATCGTACGCGTCGCCGCCATCGCCGGTGCTGATGTACAGGTAACCATCAGGGCCAAAGTGCAGTGCGCCTCCGTTGTGGTTGTTCAACGGCTGCCCGAAATCGATGATCGCGGTCTCGCTAGCCGGGTCCGCAACGTCGGGATTGCCGTTGACAGAGAACCGCGACACGCGCGACCGGAGTGCGTTGCCTGCCGCGAGATAAGTGTAATTGACGTAGAAATATCCGTTTTGCGCGTAGTTCGGGTGAAAGGCCAGTCCCAAGAGTCCGCGTTCGCCGCAACACGCGACCCGCGTGCTGATGTCGAGGAAGGGCGTTGCGAGCAGCGCACCGTCCTTGAGAACGCGAATCTGGCCGCCCTGCACGACAATGAAGAGCCGGTCGTCACCCGCGTGCGTCACGTCGGTGATGGCGGTCAGGCCCTGTGCAACCGCAGTGAGGTGCACCTGGGTGGGAATCGTTCCTCCTCCCCCCGCCAGCGGCAGATAGGCAGTGAACGGGCCGGCCGCTCTCACGAGAGCCGGCCCGCTCGCCACGAGTAGCAGCAACGCAAGCAGCAGGCTCTGACGGATACATTGGTGACCACGCATACGAACCTCCCAGCGCCCCTTTTTGTATGGGGCACTCCTGGAAACTATGCCCGTTTCACGTGTTCACCGCAGTTGCGCAGCTTACGATAGGATCCTGCTGACCCAAGCAGCCGCGCGTGCGGCGTCACACCTCCGAAAGCACTTCGGTCGGCGGTCCTTACCCCTGACCGGACAGATCGGGACCGCGACCAGGCCGATGAAGAGTCAGAGCCGGGTGGCGTACACCAAGAAATCAATTAGTGCGGGCCAAAGGGGGATGCTCCTATGCCGCCCTATCTTGGGCCAGCCGATATCTGGAATGCCCGGTTCTTACGCAACTTTCATTCCTTGACAGAACAGCGGACCACGTGTACTTTTCGAGCACCTGATGAAAGGGGAAGTCGCAGCGCACCGGGAATGCGCTCCGCCGGGCAGGGATGCGTGATGCCGATGGATACGAGACAAGAGAAGGGTCGCGACGAGGCGCATTCTGACGAGCCACCGTCGTTGTGGCGCCGGTTCATGCGCGCCGTGCTCCGGCTCGCCGGCTGGCGCATGGAAACCCCCGCGCTGCCCGATCGGTGCGTGCTGATCGGCGCACACCACACTTCCGGCGTTGACTTCGTCGTGGGGATGCTGATGCTGCAGGCAACCGGCGAGTACATCCGCTGGGCTGCCAAGGACACGCTTTTCTGGGGTCCCGTGGGCGCCATCCTCCGCGCGCTCGGCGGCCTGCCGGTCAACCGCCGCGAGCGCACCGGCTGGGCCGCGACCATGGCTGAGACGATGCGTGCCTCGGACAGGCTGCGGCTGGCCATCCTGCCGGAGGGCACGCGGCGCCGGACCGATCACTGGAAGACGGGCTTCTACCACATCGCACGCCTCGCCAACGTCCCGATCATCTTCGCCTATGCCGACTATGAGCGACGGGTGGCTGGCTGGGGTCCCAGCCTCATGCCCACCGGGGACATCGAAGCTGACTTTGCGATCATCCGGGACTTCTACGCGGACATCCACCCGCGATTCCCTGAGCGTGCGTGCGAGGTCAGGCTGCAGGGTTCGAATCCTACCGGAACTACAAAGCGCGATTGACGACACCCGCCAGATATGAAGTGCCCGGCACTGCGATCCTTCGGATCGTGGAAGTGTCGGGCACCTTTTGCTTCAACAGATGAAGACCTCAAACGCGCCTTGCTTACTTCGCGGTCTCGATTGCGCGCATCTCGCGCACGACCATCACCTTGATCTGCCCCGGATACTCAAGGTTATCTTCGATCTTCTTGGCGATGTCCTTGGCCAGCCGGATGGCGGCCAGGTCGTCCACGTCGTCCGGACGGACGATCACCCGTACCTCGCGGCCAGCCTGGATGGCGTACGTCTGCTGCACGCCATTGAACGAGCTGCCGATCTCCTCGAGGGCCTGGATGCGCTTCACGTAGCTCTCCAGGGCTTCACGCCGTGCACCGGGCCGCGAGCCGCTAATGGCATCCGCGGTCGTGGCGATCGCCGCCTCCACCGATAGCTGGTCTACCTCGTGGTGATGCGAGGCAATGATGTTGACCACGTCGGCCGGCACGCCGTAGCGCTTGGCGAGGTCTGCGCCGATCTGCGCGTGCGCGCCTTCCACCTCGTGGCTTACTGCCTTGGCGATATCGTGCAGGAGCGCGCCCATCTTGGCGACCTGGACGTTCGCGCCCATCTCCGCCGCGAGCATGGCCGCGATGTGCGTCGCCTCGACCGCGTGGCTGAGCTGGTTCTGGCCGTAACTCGTGCGATACTTCAGCCGGCCCAGCAGCTTGACGATTTCCGGATGTAGCATCTGCAGGCCCGTTTCAATGACCGCCTGCTCGCCCGCATCCTTAATCGACTTTTCCACCTCGCCGCGCGCCTTCTCGACTTCCTTTTCAACGCGCGCCGGGTGGATGCGCCCATCCTGCACCAGGCGGCCGATGGCGATTCGGGCAACTTCGCGGCGAATCGGGTCGAACGAGGAGATCAGGATCGCCTCCGGCGTGTCATCCACCACAAGGTCCACTCCCGTGGCCTGCTCGATGGAGCGGATATTGCGCCCCTGCCGGCCGATGATGCGGCCCTTCATTTCGTCGGTGGGTAGCGGCACGCTGGACACAGTTGTCTCCGAGACATGCTCGGATGCAACGCGTTCCATCACGCGCGTGATGATCTCGCGCGCCCGGGCCTCGGCCTCAGCATTCGTTTGCGCCTCGACCTCGCGAATCCTGCGCGCCATGTCCTGCCGCGCGCTCTGCTCCACTGCCGCCAGCAGCTCCTGCCGCGCGTCCTCCTGGGTCATCTGCGCGATCCGCTCGAGCTCCGCTGTGTGCTCCTCCTCGAGCTTGGTCAAATCGGCTTCCCGTTTGTCCAGCTTGCCCTGACGCTGATCGAGCTTGCGACTACGTTGCTCGATCTGCTCCATGCGGGTTTCAACCGCCTCCTGGCGCCGTTGGATCCGCTCTTCGGCGCGGTCCATATCACGGCGCCGGCGTACGATTTCCTGGTCAGCTTCCTCCAGAATCTGGACCTTTTGCTCCTGTGCAGCAAGTTCAATCGACTTGGCTCGAGTTTCCGCCTCGGCCACCATGCGCTTGGACTCGACCTCGGCGTTCTTAAGAAGCGCTTCCGCTTCGTTGCGTGCCTGAAGCTGGCGCGACTTGATGATCAAGTAACCGATGATGCCGCCAGCGACGCCTGCTGCCAGGAAGATCAACAGGTCCACGATCACGCGGAAACCTGGACTTCCTCCAAACATAGGATTCCTGCCTTTCAGTCAAATGTCATGTTGGGTGTGTCAGCGGCGGACCAACGATGGGACCGCCGCATAATTGCTCACGAACGCTCAGGATGGCCACCCTTCTGCGCCAGCCCGTCTTCAATCCTCCTTCAGTTCACATAATAAACGCGCAACTACCTCGCGCACGATGTCGTAGGTGAACCCGCGACGCAACAAGAACTCGCTCAACTTGCGCTTGAACGCCGCCGGATCCTCGGCTGCCAATGCTGCCAGGCGGCTCGCCCTGGGCTGAGCCGCCGCGTAGGCCGCCGCGCTTGTGTCCAACCCATCGAGGCTCTGGTCGATGGTTTCTTTATCAACCCCTGCACGTCGCAGCTCCTGTCGCAGCGCCTGTTCGCCCTTAGGCCGGAAACGCTGCCTGTTCTCGACCCAATAGGCCGCGAACGCTGCGTCATCCAGGTAGCCCTGGTCGGTGAGCCGGCCGAGCGCCGTCTCGATGGCCTCGGGGGCGAAGTCAGCCTCTTCCAGTACGCGGCGCACCTCGGCCGTGCTGCGCGGGCGGTAGCTCAGGTATCGCACCGCCTTGTCGTAGGCCTTGGCCGCTGCATCGGTCGCCTGCAATAGCGCGATCTCCGCGTCGGTCAGGTGTTGGCCGACCTTCAGCCGGGCGGCGTCGATCGCTGGCAATGCGAAGGCGAACTGACCGTCGAGGTATACGTTGACCCGCTCGTCGGTCCGCTTCTGATAACGCAAGCCCGTGATAGTCGCGACCATTGACAATCAAAAAGCCGTGGCGATAGGTCACCCAAAGGGCCCCTAACCACGGCTCTTGTCCAGATCACGTCTATGTTGAAATAACCGTGCAGCAGCGTTAGCACGAATGCTGAATTACGAGCTCACACCCCTCATAAGCCCAAGAAACCAGGCGTAGTGAAAGCAGTGCAGTCGATTATGTCAGCCCATATGCGTACGGGCTTTCGTTGCCAACGCCGCCGCGCGGCGCGTCAAGAACAAGTTGAACCATGGCCAGGGCGACCGTTCGCCCTATTCCTCAACGTCCCCGTCATCCTCAGGCCCGATCACCTGCACCGGCGTAAACGAGGCCTTGGCGCGAATCGCGTCCTCGATCTGCTGCGCAATCGCCGGCGATGCCTCGAGGAAGTCCTTGGCGTTCTCGCGGCCCTGACCGAGCCGGGTATCGTTGAAGTTGTAGAAGGCGCCGCGTTTATCGATGATGCCCATGGTGGCGCCCAGATCCAGCAAGTCGCCCGACTTACTGATGCCTTTATTATACATGATGTCGAACTCGGCCTGGCGGAACGGCGCCGCGACCTTATTCTTCTTAACAGTGACCCGCGTGCGGCTGCCCACCGTATTGCCGCCCGCCTTGATCCCCTCGATGCGCCGCACATCCAGGCGCACGCTGGCATAGAACTTCAGCGCCATGCCGCCCGACGTGGTTTCGGGGTTGCCGAACATGATCCCGATCTTCTGGCGCAGCTGATTGGTGAAAATGAGCGCCGTATTGCTGGTCTTGATTGCACCCACCAGCTTGCGCAGTGCCTGCGACATCAGGCGCGCCTGAAGGCCGACGTGGCTGTCCCCCATCTCGCCTTCGATCTCGGCGCGGGGCACCAACGCCGCCACCGAATCGATCACGACCACATCTACCGCACCCGAACGGATGAGCGCTTCGGCGATCTCAAGCGCCTGCTCGCCCGTGTCGGGCTGAGAGACATAAAGGTCGTCCACATTGACGCCGCACCGCCGCGCGTAGTCCGGGTCGAGCGCGTGCTCGACATCGACAAACGCCGCGATGCCACCCATCTTCTGGGCCTCTGCGATGATATGCTGGCAGATCGATGTCTTGCCCGACGATTCCGGGCCGTAAATCTCCGTGATCCGACCGCGCGGCACGCCGCCGATGCCCAGAGCGAGATCCAAAGAGAGAGAGCCGGTTGGGATGGCCGCGATCTTCAGCCGCTCAGCCTCGCCCAGCTTCATGACCGTTCCCTCGCCGAAGCGCTTCTTCAGGTTCGTTAACGTCGTATCCAACGCCTTCTGTCGTGCGTTGTCCGCCATTCTATCAGCCCCCCACTTCCTATGGAAAGTTGTCTTTCTAGCATTGCGGGGTGCTCAAGGTGCAATATCAACCCGCACCTTATGTTACCGTAATTTCGGTAAATGCGCAAATTGCAGAGGCAACGAACGTGCGTTCTTAGAAACCAAAGACACCCAATGACGGCAACCGGCGATGTTGCGCTGCCCAACGAACCCAGCCGCCGGATTCGACAAAATGCCCGAACCGGGGTAGAGTGGGTCTATCGCCGGCGGCCCTGCACCGCCGCAAGCAGCGTTGCTCCCCCAGGATCTCATTTTTCGGCTTTCACCCTTGCTCATCGTTGAGTTTTGTGGCAGCGCCGTCGTTCTCTAATGCCAGAGCGCTCACGCGTCCGCCTCTCGCGGGGCGGACATGCCTTTTCGCCATGACAAGGAGAAGCATATCCATGATCGAGTTGATTGAAGCACCTGTTTTCGCGCCTGCTGCTGAAGACACCGAGCGCATGCTGGGCTGCCCCGTGGCCAATGGGGGCGCACCCTGCAACCACCTGTGCGGCGGGGGTTGGCCCGGCACGCACGTTACCCACGATAAGATGTTGAAGGCGCTGCAAGCGGGCCGGCTCGTCCCCGAGTCGCTGGCCTGCGGCCTGCTGCAGGTGCAGGCGCGCCATTGGTACTGGCTGCACTCCGACAACTGATTCGGTCGGGCAGCAACTCCGGCGCCGCAGGGCCGCGGCGCCGGAGTCACCCAGCGTCAGTCCCTACTCGTACCGCAGCGCGTCGATCGGATTGAGCCGCGAGGCGCGCGTCGCGGGATAGATACCGAAGAAGAGCCCCACGGCTGCAGAAAAGCCCGTCGCGAGCAGGATCGATTGGGGCGTCACCACCGCAACCAGGTCATCCTGCAACTGCGAGATGCCCAGCGCGCCAGAGGCGCCCAGCGCAATCCCCAGCAGACCCCCGATCACGGACAGCACGATTGATTCGATCAGGAACTGGATCAGGATGTCCCGCCGCTTCGCACCCACGGCCTTGCGCAGCCCGATCTCCCGCGTTCGCTCCGTGACTGACACCAGCATGATGTTCATGATGCCGATGCCGCCCACCAGCAGGCTGATGCCCGCAATCGCACCCAGGAAAATCGTCAGTACGTTGGTGATCTGCCCGAAGATCGAGAGCAGGTCCCGCTGGTTGATAACCGTGAAGTCATCCTCGTCCTGGAATCGGATGTCATGGCGCTGGCGCAGCACCTCGGTGATCTCCGCTGCGGCGGCCTCCATGCGGTCCTCTGCCACCACCTGCGCGTAAATGACCGAGACCATCGGCTCGCCCCGGCTGTTATGGTACCTGGGGAACAGCCGCTCGTGCGCGGTGCTAAGCGGCACCATGACCACTTCATCCTGGTTGCCGCCCGGGCCGCCCGTGCCCCCGCGTTCTTCGAGCACACCGATCACCTTGAATGGGATGTCGTGGATCTGGATCGTCGCACCGATCGGATAGACGCCTGCTTCGTCGAAGAACTTCTCCGCGATGCTGCTACCGATCACCGCGACCCGGGTACGCCCGTTCACGTCAGCCTCCGCGATGAAGTTGCCGATGGTGACCGGCCGATTGCGGATCACAGCATAGTCCGGCGTCACGCCAGATACTGATAGCCGGAAGGTAGTCTTTTTGTAGCTGACGTCGGTGCTGGCAAGCACCTCGGGCGCGACACCCGCCACATCCGGCACGTTGAAGGGATCCGCGATCGCCTCGGCGTCGCTCAGTGACAGCGTGAGCCCGGAGCTGGCCCGCCCCGTGCTCGCGTCCAGGCTGCCCGGCACGACGAAGAGCAAATTCGTGCCGATGCTCTGCAGTTGCTCCGTGATCAGGTTTTGCACGCCCTGGCCGACTGAGAGCAGGGTGATCACTGCGCCCACGCCAATGATGATGCCCAGCATCGTCAGCACCGAGCGAAGCTTGTTCACAGAAAGGGCCCGCAGCGCCAGCCGGAGTTCCTCGATCACATCCATGGCCAACACCCGTTCGGCCGGCCGAGCCGGCTTTGGTACGCCGAATCACCGGCCATCCTGGGGCTCTTTACTTCCTCGTCCGACCGAACCTTGCCGTCGTAAAGCTGCACGATCCGCCGGCAGTGTTCGGCGATGTCCGGCTCATGGGTCACCAGGATAACCGTGATGCCCTGCTCCACGTTCAAGCGCTGGAAGATGCCCATGATCTCGGCCCCGGCCTTGGAATCCAGGTTGCCGGTGGGCTCGTCGGCCAGGATGATGCGCGGGTCGTTGACCAGCGCACGTGCGATCGCGACGCGCTGCTGCTGACCTCCGGACAGCTCGTTGGGCCGGTGGTGGACGCGTTCGTTCAGCCCAACCGCTTCCAGCGCAGCCAATGCGCGCCTGTGCCGGTCGGAAGGCCGCGTGCCCGAGTAGATCAGCGGCAGCTCCACGTTGGCCAACGCGTCGGTACGGGCTAGCAGATTGAAGTTCTGAAACACGAAGCCGATGCGGTGATTGCGAACCTCCGCCAGCCGATCATCGTTGAACCGGCTCACATCCTCGCCCGCCAGTTTGTAAACGCCCGACGTAGGCTGATCCAGGCAGCCAACCACGTTCATCAAGGTTGACTTGCCCGATCCCGATGGCCCCATGATCGCGATCATCTCGCCCTGGCAGACCGTGAGCGTCACCCCGCGCAGGGCGTGCACCTCGATGTCGCCCATGCGGTAGACCTTCGCCAAATCGGTCAGCTCGATGACCGGTCCCTCCGCAGGAGTCTCTATGTTCGCGCCGTTCATTGTGAGAACCCACCCCCGAAGAGATCGCGCAGCTGCTCCGCGCTCGTCCGGCTCACAACGGCCAGAACGTCTCCCTCTGCCAGGCCCTCGCGCACTTCGGTGGTCTGATCGTCGCGCAGGCCAAGCCGCACCTCAACCCGCTCCAGCTTTTCGCCGGCCACGCGCTCGACGAATGTGCGGCCCGTCTCACGCTCCAACTGGACCACGCGATTCGGGACCAACAACACATTTTCCCGCGTGCTGGCGACGATGGTTGCTGTGGCGCTCATGCCCGCCAGCAAAGGCGCATCGATCGGTTCGATGTCCAGCCGCACGCCATACGAGATTCCGCCCGTCGACGAGGTCGTGGAAGACGGGGAGATGCGGCTCACCTTGCCCGTCAGACGCACATCGGACAGCGCATCGATCTCGACCTCCACTGCCTGTCCGACTTCGATGAGCGCAATATCCACCTCGTCGACCTGCACGTCCAGGTGGAATTTGGAGGTGTCAGCCAGGCGCACGGCCGGCTGGCCGAGAGCTGCAGATCCGCCCTCCACGATGGCCACCGTGGTGACCACACCGGGCCAGGGTGCAATGAGCCTCGCGTTCGCCAGCCTGCGTTCGGCCTGTTCCAACGCCAGCTGCGCCTGGTCAACACCTGCATGGGCGATAGTCACCTGTTCGGCTGAGGGACCCCTCTGCAACTTGTCCAGAGCGGCCTGGGCCTGTGCCACTTGGGCCTCTGCTCCCGCCACCTGGGCCAGCGCAGCGGACACCTGCGCCGAAGTCACCGACTTCTGGGCTGCGCGGAACTGCGCCTCGGCGGTTTGGAGCGCGATCGTCGCGTTCTGCAACTGGATCGATTGAGGCATCATGCCCACGTCGGCCCGATCCTTCACCCGGTCGTACGCCTGCTGTGCCTGCACCAGCTGCACCTTGGCCTGGTCCACCTGCGCTTGGGCCGCGGCCAGGGTGTCGCTGTCGGGTCCCTTAAGCGTCTGCTGATAGGAAACCCGCGCGCTGCTCAAGTTGCCTTGTGCGCTGTCCAGCGCGGCCTGAGCCGCAGCCAGGTCCACCGGGTTGGGCTTCTCCTGCAGCTGGTGAAGCTGAGCCTGTGCCTGCGCCATCCCGATCTTCGCCTGGCGCACGGCCAGCTCCAGGTCGGTGGTGTCCAGGCTAGCGAGCACCTGCCCGGCGTCCACCCGTTGTCCAATCT
>MTKZ01005506.1_pt1 | contig 15909 bp, 19 predicted proteins | sample 1042781 | NCBI WGS metagenome assembly MTKZ01 (sample SAMN06212207, study PRJNA360539) | anaerobic digester metagenome | biome: Wastewater treatment plant; material: sludge; isolation source: anaerobic digester fed with sludge from wastewater treatment plant | place: Denmark: WWTP Viborg ...
CGATCCTGTCCGTCGGGTGGCGTCCGCCACGTCGGGCACCCGGTCCGTCATCCCCAGGCGGCGGGCGGTCACTCCGGGGTCCACCCGCCCGCTGCCGGCTCACCGCAGCGTCGCCTGGAACTCCCTCTCGAGCGCCTTGAGGATCCTGGCGCGCACGCCGGCGATGTCCTTCTCCTTGAGCGTGCGCTCGGGCGAACGCATGACCACACGCAGCGCGAGAGAGCGTTTGTCGGCCGGCACCTGGTCGCCCTCGTAGACGTCGAAGACGCGCACGCTGCGGACCAGCTTGCCGCCTGCGCGATGCGCCACCTCGACCACGGTGGCAGCCGGCACGGCGCGGCCCACCACGACGGCCAGGTCCTGCGCCGCCGGCGGATATGCGCCGAGGTCGCGGAAGGCGATGACCTGTAGCGCGGCCGCGACGAAACGGTCGTCGAGTGTCGCGGCGTAGACCTCGAGCCCCTCGAGGCCGTACGCGGCCGCCACGTCCGGCCGAACCTGGCCGAGAACGCCGGTCTCCCCCGCGCCCTTGACGCTCACCACGGCCGACTTGCCCGGATGCAGGTAGGGAGCCTGCTGCGCCGCATCCCCGAGCGGCACGTACTCGCCGTTCAGCCCGACGGCTCCGAGCAGCGCATCCACACACCCCTTGAGCGTGAAGAAGTCGGCCGGGCGCGGGGCTCCGGTCCAGCCCTCGGGCTCGAGCGGACCCGAGAGCACGATGCCGATCGCCTCGGACTCGTGCGGCAGCACGGCGCCCGGCTCGGCCGCGTGTGCCGGCGCCGGGATCGGCTCGTCCCACAGATAGACCCTGCCGAGCTCGAACAGGTTGGGCGGATCGTTGAGCCTGTCCACGTTGTCCGCCGCCGTCTTGAGCAGGCCGGGCAGGAGCATGGTGCGCAGGACCGACTGGTCGCCGCTCATGGGGTTGGAGAGTCTCACCGGGTCGAGCCGGGCATCACCCTCAGGCAGGCCGAGCGGCGTCAGCGCGTCGTCGGCGACGAAGCTGTAGGTGATCGCCTCATCGAGCCCGCACCCCACGAGGGCGCGGCGTACCGCACGCCGCACACGCTGCTCCCTGGTGAGGCCGCCCGCGGTGGCGTGCCGGGGCAGCGTCTCGGGCGCCCGGGCGTAGCCGGCGATGCGCCCGACCTCCTCGGCGAGGTCGACCTCACGGGTGAGGTCCGGGCGGAACGTGGGCGCGACGACGGCCCATCCGCAATCGCCGTCGTCGGGCGGTCCGACGCCCCCGGCGCCGGCCGCCTCGGCCTCCCCCGCGGTCCGCCCGGCGGGACCCACCGCACACTCGAGCCGCCGCAGGATGGCGGCCTGCTCGGAGGCGGGGATCTCGTAACCGAGCAGGGCGTCGGTGCGCCCCGGGCGATAACGTATGGCCGTCGGCGCCGGCGGGACGCCGCCGACGTCCACCATGCCGGGGGCGACGGTGCCTCCGCACAGCTCCGCCAACAGCCGGCCGGCGAAGTCGAGTGCGCCGGGCACCAGATGCGGGTCGATGCCCTTCTCGAACCGGTTGCTCGCCTCGCTGCGGATGCCGGTGTGCATCTCGGTGCGCAGGATGCCCGGTCCGGCGAAGTTGGCCGCCTCGAGCACGATGTCGGCGGTGCGCTCGTCGATCTCGGCGTCCCGGCTGCCGAAGACGCCGGCGATCACCAGCGCGCGCTCGACGTCGGCGATCACGAGCATCTGGTCGTCGAGTGTGCGTTCCACGCCGTCCAGCGTGACGATCCTCTCGCCCGCCGCGGCACGGCGGACGATCAGCCTGCCGCCGCGGATCTTGCCGGCGTCGAACGCGTGCAGCGGCTGCCCGTAGGCGAGCATGACGTAGTTGGTCACGTCGACGACGTTGTCGATGGGCCGCATGCCGGCGTGCGTGAGGCGCGCCTTGAGCCACGCCGGCGAGTCCCCGATGCGCACGCCCCGGATCACGGTGGCGCCGTAGCGCGGGCACAGCTCCGGAGCGGCGATCTCGACCGCGATGTCCTCGGCCGCCGGCGCGCCGCCGAACGCCGCCGCGGGCGTGATGGGCGGCGGCGCCAGGTCCAGGCCCGCCGCCGCCGCGACCTCGCGGGCGATGCCGTAGATGCTGAAGCAGTCCGGACGGTTCGAGGTGAGCTCCAGCTCGAGCACGTCCTCGGCCACCGGCAGGTAGCGCTGCAGTGAGTCTCCGACGACCCAGTCGCCCGGGAGCACCGCGATGCCCGGGCTCTCGTCCTCGTAGCCGAGCTCCTGCTCGCTCATGATCATGCCGTCGCTCTCGACCCCGCGCAGGTTGGCCTTCTTCAGTCTGAGGCCACTCTCGAGCACGGCTCCGCTGAGCGAGACCGGGACCACGTCCCCGGCGACGAAGTTGTGTGCGCCGCAGACGATCTGGCGCACGCCGCCGTGACTCTCCCCCACGTCGACGGTGCACAGGTTGAGCCGGTCGGCGTTGGGGTGCTTCTCCTTGGTGAGGACCCTGCCGACCACGAAGCGGCTCAGGTTGTCCGCCTCGCGCGGGGCGCCGACCCGGTCGATNNCTGAACGGGACTCTCATCGTGTCCGCCTCCTCAGAACTGCCGCAGGAAGCGGACGTCGTTGTCGTAGAACAGGCGCAGGTCGGGGATGCCGTGGCGCAGCATGGCCATGCGCTCCACCCCCATGCCGAAGGCGAAGCCGGTCACCGTCTCGGGATCGTAGTCGACGAAGTCGTAGAGCGCCGGGTCGACCATGCCGGCGCCCATGATCTCCAGCCAGCCGGAGTACTTGCAGGAGCGGCAACCCTCGCCGCCGCAGAGCCCGCAGTCCACGTCGACCTCGATGCTGGGCTCCGTGAACGGGAAGAAGTGGGGCCGGACCCTGATGCGCCGCTCCGGCCCGAAGAACTCGTGCGTGAAGTGCGCCACGGTCCCTTTGAGGTCGGCCAGCGTGATCCCCTCGTCCACGACCAGTCCCTCGATCTGGTGGAACATGGGCGTGTGCGTCGCGTCGGAGTCGCGCCGGTACACCTTGCCGGGACACAGCACGTAGACGGGCGGACGTTGCTGCTCCATGACGCGCACCTGGACGGGAGAGGTGTGGGTGCGCAGCAGCACGCCTCGGTCGGCGTCCACGACCGCCTCGGGCATGGTCTCGCGCTAAACGATCACCCAGAAGGTGTCGTGCGCCGAACGCGCCGGGTGGCTGGGCGGCGTGTTGAGCGCCGTGAAATTGTAGTAGTCGAGCTCGACCTCCGGACCCTCGGCGATGGAGTATCCGAGGCCGATGAAGATGTCCTCGACCTCGCGCATCGTCTGCGTGATGAGGTGCTCGTGCCCCGCCGGGAACGGACGGGCCGGGAGAGTGACGTCGAGGCGCTCGTGGGCCAGCGAGGCGGAGAGCGCCTCGCGCTTCAGCTCAGCCTCGCGCTCCTCCACGAGCGCCTCGAACTCCCTGCGGATGAGGTTGCCGCCCTTGCCGACCAGCGGCCGCTGCTCGGGCGGCAGTCCCGGGATGGAGCGCAGGAAGTCGGTGAGCGGGCTCTTGCGGCCGAGCACCTGTACGCGCGCCTGCTCCAGCGCCGCCAGGTCGCCCGCGCGCAGGATGGCGTCGCGGCCGGTCTGGTAGATGGCCGCGAGCCCCGGGGCCCGCTGCTTCAACTCCTGCAGATGCGCGTCGTCCATGGTCATCCTTCCTGCGCCGCGTCCGCACGGCGTGACGGGTCTTCGGCGGCGCCGGAGGACCGGCGCGCGAACTCGTAGAGCGCGATCGCGCCGGCGACGCCGGCGTTGAGGCTCTCGACCGCGCCGGGCCGGGCCGGCGCGAGCGGTATCGTGAGCAGATGATCGACGCGCCGCGCGGCCGCCGCGGAGAGCCCGGCGCGCTCCGCTCCGACCACGAGCACCGCCGGCCGGGTCAGCGCCGTCGCGCCCAACGGCTCGCCGCGGTGGGCATCGAGCCCGTACACCACGGCGTCCGGCAGACCCGCGACGACCTCCGCCACCTCCACGCCCGCGACCACCGGCAGGGCGAAGAGCGCGCCCATGCTGGCGCGGACCGTCTTGGGCCCGTACGGGTCGGCGGCGCCCTGGGACGTGACGACGGCGGAGGCCCCGAAGGCGGCCGCCGCGCGGATGAGGGTCCCCACGTTGCCGGGGTCCTGGAGCCCGTCGACGCAGACGACCAGCGCATCGCGGCCGGCCGCCGGTGTGGCCAGCGCTGCCGCCGCCCGTCGCTCAGGCAGCGGCAGCACGGCGACCGCGTCGACCGGCGTCTCGAGCGTGGAGAGACGCGCGGCGACGCGGTCGCTCACGACGAAGACGCCGGGCGCCGGCGGGCCCGCCGCGGCGCCCGGTCCCTGGCTGGGCCCTCCTTCGGCAGGGTCGGCCGGCACGAGGGAGAGGCGCTCGCCGAGCTCGTCGGCGACGTCCTCGCGCAGGAACACGACCTGCGGCCGCCAGCCTGCGGCGAGCGCGGCCGCGACCACGTCGGCGCCCTCCGCCAGGAAGGCGCCTTCGCGGTCGCGGGACCTGCGCCGGCGCAGCGACGCCGCACGTTTGACGAGGGCGTTCTGCGGGCTCGTCAGCGGTGGGCCGAAAACCCCAAGCGGCTCGCTCCCGGCCTCAGGCGGCCTTGGCCGCGGCGATCGCCGCCCGGGCCTGCTCGACCAGTGAGGCGAAATACGAAGGATCGTTCACGGCGAGCTCGGCCAGGATCTTGCGGTCGAGCTCGATCTGCGCGAGCTGCAGTCCGTGCATGAACTGGTTGTAGGACATGCCGTTCTCGCGCGCGCCGGCGTTGATGCGCACGATCCACAGCTTGCGGAACTCCCGCTTGCGGACCCGGCGGTCGCGGTAGGCGTACTGGCCGCTGCGCTGGACCTGCTCCTTGGCCCGCTTGTAGCTGGAGGTCTTGGTCGCGCGGTAACCCTTGGCCTGCTCCAGCACCTTGCGGCGCTTCTTGCGCGCGCTGATGCTTCGTTTGACACGAGACATTGTGCGTACTCCTTGGAACGTGCGGGCTCAGCGGAGCCCGAGCAGGCGCTTGATCCCCTTGGTATCGGCCTGGCTGACGTCGTACATCTTGCGGAAGCCACGCTTACGCTTCGCGGTCTTGTGCTCGAGGATATGGCTCTTCATCCCGTGGCGACGGAGCACCTTGCCGTTGGCGGTGACGCGGAAGCGCTTCTTGGAGGCGCTGTGGGTCTTGGTCTTGGGCATCCGTACCTCCTCCCGACTACTTCACCGGCGCGAGCATCATGACCATGTTGCGCCCGTCCTGGACGGGCATGGACTCGATCACGCCGTACTCCTTGACGTCCTCGGCGAGCCGCATCAGCAGCTGCTCGCCGCGCTCCGGATGCACCATCTCACGACCCCGGAACATGATCGTCACTTTCACCTTGTCCTTGTGCCCCAGGAAGCGGAGCACGTGCCCCTTCTTGGTCTCGTAGTCATGCTGACCGACCTTGGGCCGGAACTTGATCTCCTTGACCACGATCTGGCTCTGGTGCTTGCGCGCCTGCTTCGCCTTGAGCTCCAGCTCGTACCGGTACTTGCTGTAGTTCATGACCCGGCAAACTGGCGGGTCGGCGTTCGGGGCGACCTCGACCAGGTCGAGGCTCTTGTCGGCCGCGTAGTCCTGGGCGAAGCGGATCGGCTTGATGCCCAACTGTTCACCGGTCTCGCTGATGAGGCGGACTTGCGGCACCGTGATGCCGTCGTTGATGCGGATGCGGGGCTCGTTGGCCCGATCCCTCATGAACCTGTCTCTTGGATTGAATGGTCTGCCCATAGACGAAAAAAGGCTCGCCGACGGCGAGCCCTCACGATCTCCTTTCTCGTGAGTCGACCCTGTCGACCGACTGATGGGCGCAGGGTGGGGCGCTCGCGGAGCTCCCGCTTTCGGCGCCCTGCAGTATACACGACCGGCGTTGCGCCGGTCGAGCGTCTCCCGTATGCTCGGGTCAGTCACGGTGACTGAGGGCATCCGGACGATGTGCACTCCGGCCCCCTCCATGGTCGCCGCTTCGGAGGAGAGCCCGCATGAAGTACGTGTTCATCGCGGCCCGCACCCTCGAGCAGGGGCGCCAGGAGATCCTCGGCAAGCATAGCGACGAGTACGCCTCCGTGGTGGGCACCCTGCAGATGAACGAGGCCGACCTCGCGGAGGCCGGCCTCACCGAGGGCGACCGCGTGCGGGTGCGCACCGAATGGGGCGAGAGCGTCTTCGTCTGCGCCGCCGGGGACCTGCCGCCGGGCATCGTCTTCGCCCCCTACGGCCCACCCACCAGCAGGATGATGGGCGGCGAGACCGACGGGACCGGCATGCCCGACTCCAAGCAATGGGAGGTCGAGCTGGAGCCGGTCTCCGACTGACGGCGGCGGACGTCGCCGGAAGGATCGACAAGGAGCACGACGAGCATGAAGAGAGACGGTCACGACGAGGCAGTGGCGCGGACTGCGGCGCCGTCCTTCGAGAGTGCCACGACGGGAGAGCGCGACGACCTCCCGGCCTGGCAGCCGATCGGCGACGGCTACTGGCTGCCGCAGCGTGTCCGCGGGAGCAACCGCGGTCGCGCCCTCGGCTGAGCGTTCCAGGCTCCGCCCCGTGAGGGCGACGCGTAACCGGACCGAACGTAAGCGCCGACGGAGGAGAACGCGACGGTGGCTATCGTCAGTGACGCGGTCTGCACCTTCTGCGGGTGCACCTGCGACGACATCGAACTGCATACCGAGGGCGACCGCATCGTCAAGGCGAAGCGCGCCTGCCGATTGGGCACCACGTGGTTCACGAGCCACGGCGCCGGAGCAGGGCAGCCGGCGGCGCTGGTCGACGGCCGCGAGGCGACCCTCGACGAGGCCGTGGAGCGCGCGGTCGACATCCTCGCCGCGGCCGACTATCCGCTCCTGTACGGGCTCAGCAACACGACCTGCGAGACCCAGCGCCTGACGGTGCTCCTCGCCGAGCGCCTGAGGGGGGCGATCGACAGCCACTCGAGCCTCTGACACGGCCCCACGGAGTTAGCCTCCCAGTTGGGAGGCCGGTCGAAGGCGACGCTCGGCGAGATCAAGGACCGGGCCGACCTCGTCATCTACTGGGGCGCCAACCCCATGGAGTGCCACCCGCGCCACATCACCCGTTACTCGACCATGCCCAAGGGGCAGTACGTGCCGGAGGGTCGCAAGGGCCGGACGCTGGTCTGTGTCGACATCCGGCCCACGCCGAGCACCAAGACGGCCGACCTCTTCCTGCAGATCCGGCCCGGCCGGGACTTCGACGCCCTCACCGCCCTGATCGCACTGGTCAAGGGCCACGAGGTGGACGCCGAGCGTCTCGCCGAGACAGGACTCACGCTCGAGCAGCTCACTGACCTGGCTGAGCGCATGAAGGCGGCGCGCTACGGAGCCATGTTCTTCGGCATGGGTCTCACCATGACCCGCGGCAAGCACCACAACACGCTCGCGATCCTCACGCTCGGGGTGGAGCTCAACGACCACACGCGTTTCATCGCCATGCCGTTGCGCGGACACGGCAACGTGACCGGCGCCGACGCGGTCTCGGGCTGGCTCACGGGCTACCCGTTCGGCGTCGACTTCAGCCGCGGGTACCCACGCTACAACCCCGGCGAGTTCACCTGCATCGACCTGCTCACGCGCCGCGAGGTCGACGCGGTGCTCGTCCTCGCCGCGGATCCCGGAGCCACCATGCCCGGACCGGCCATCGACACCATGGCGGCGGTGCCGACGATCGCCATCGACCCGCACGTCTCGCACACGAGCAGGCTGGCCAAGGTGCACATCACGACCGCCACCACGGGCATCACCGCGCCCGGCACCGTGTACCGGATGGATGAACTGCCCCTCAAGGTCAGGCCGCCGTTCGAGGGTCCGTACCCGACCGACGAGCAGGTCATCACGCGCATCCTCGCCGGGGTCGAGGCGCGCTTGCCGCGGCCGGGCGGACTTCGCACCGAGCGTCGTCCCGTGACCGACCTCCGGCCGGAGCCCAGGGCACAGGCCCCGCGCAGCGGCACGGTGAAGCTCACCCTGACGGCGAAGCTGGCCACGCCGATCGAGGCCGAGGTCCTCACCCCTGACGTCCTCGGGACCCTCAGCAACGCCGAGATCCTCGATCTGCCGGTGTTCGCCGGCAAGCGGCCGGCGCGGGTCGGCGATTTCTTCAGCGTGGAGGGAGACGGCGGAGATGCCGTCGAGCTGCACGGCGACCTCGCCAAGGTCAAGTGGATCGGCAGGGAGATGAGCACCGGCACCCTCACCGTCCACGGCAACGCCGGTATGCACCTGGGCTCGGGGATGAAGGGCGGCGTCATCACAGTCCACGGCAACGTGGCGGACTGGGTGGGCGCCGAGATGCGCGGCGGCGAGATCCACGTGCACGGGGACGCCGGCGGCCAGGTCGGCGCCGCATACCGCGGGAGCCCGACCGGCATGCGGGGCGGCGAGATCCACATTGACGGCAGGGCGGGCGTCGAGGTGGCCATGCGCATGCGGCGCGGCCTGATCACCATTATGGGGCCGTGCGGCGACGCCGCCGGACTGGAGATGAAGGGCGGCACGCTCGTCCTGGGCGGCGCAGTCGGCGTCCGTGCGGGTGCCTGGATGAGGCGCGGCACGATCGTCGCCTACGAGCCGCTCAAGGTCCTGCCGACGTTCCTGCACGCCTGCGACTACGCGCCGACGTATCTCCGCGTGTACCTGAAGCACCTGCGGTCGCAGGGAGTGAAGCTCCCCGCGCACGCCTGGGACGCAAGCTACCGACGCTATACGGGCGACACCTTCGGGCTCGGTCGCGGCGAGATCCTCGTCTGCGCGACGCCGGCGGACACGGCTGCCTGAACTGCGCGTCCGGACCCGCGTCGGCGTGACCGCCGGCGCGACCGGGCGCACCGGCAGGTAGGAAAGGCCGGCGCCGGCGCGAATGGCGTCGCATGGCCATCCATCATGCCAGCTTCCTCCTCGACGTCGACGGCGCCGAGGGGGACGTGAGCGCTGCGCTGGTGCGCCGGCGCCTGGAGCGGGGCGACTTCTTCTGGCTCGATCTCCATGACCCGTCGCCGGAGCAGCTCGACCTCCTGCGCGACCCCTTCGGCCTGCATCCGCTCGCCGTGGAGGACGCCGAGCACTTCGGCCAGCGGCCCAAGCTCGAGGTGTTCGACGACTTCGTCTTCCTGGTCGCCTACGGAGCCGGCGGCCGCCACGGCGCTCTCGTCGAGGTGCACTGCTTCCTCTCCGGACGCTGGCTGATCACCGTACACCGCACCGACTGCCCCGCGTTCGAGGAGCTGCGTCGGGCGACCGTCGAGGGCCGGGCCCCGGCGCCAGGTCCGGCCCTTGCCCTCCATCGCGTCGTCGACGCGCTCGCGGACAGCTTCTTCCCCGAGCTGGCGAGGCTCGACGACCAGATCGACCGCCTCGAGGACGGCGTCCTGCGGGAGCCTGACGAGAAGCAGCTGCAGCAGGTGTTCAGGCTCAAACGCCGCCTCGTCCAGTGGCGTAAGGTGATCACGCCGGAGCGCGACCTCTTCGCCCGCCTGGCCGCCGGCGTCGTCGAGATCCCCGGGATGACGTCCGACGTCGAGCGCTACTACCGCGACGTCTACGACCATCTCATCCGCATCAGCGACCTGGTGGACAGCTACCGCGACCTTCTCACGGGGGCGATGGACGTCTACCTGTCCACGGTCTCCAATCGCCTCAACGAGATCATGAAGCGACTGACGATCGTCGCCACCGTGTTCCTGCCGCTCATGTTCATCGTCGGGTTCTTCGGCATGAACTTCGGCTGGATGGTGCGCCACATGACCGGGTTCTGGCCGTTCTTCTGGCTGGCGCTGGTGGCGGAGGTCGCGATCGTCCTCGTGATGCTGCTCTGGTTCCGTCGCCGGCGCTGGATCTGAATCCGCGCGGCGCGGAACGTCCGCGACCCGCTCAGACGCCGGATGCGACGACCGCGGCGAGGTCGTCGAGGAAGCGGCGCTGCGCCGGGACGATCGCCCGACGGGCGTCCTCCAGCGTGAACCAGGCGGCGCGGTCGACCTCCGGGAACTCCGCCTGCCGGCCGGACCGCGGCGGCCATTCCATCGTGAAGGTGGTGCTGGTGATGGCCGTCGCGTCGCAGTCGTGCTCCACGGCCCAGGCGAAGACCAGCTTGTGGCCGCGCATCTTGACCCCGCCGAGGGGACGGAACGGGCCTTCGGGCTCGAGGCCTGTCTCCTCGCGCACCTCGCGCAGGGCGACCGACAGCAGGTCGGCGCGGGCGGCGCGGACGCGGGCCTTGGCACCCGTCTCGGTGGTCGGCTCGGGCCCGAGCTCGTCCGGCTCGGCCATACCTTTGGGGATGCTCCAGGCCCCGGCGTCCTTCTTGGCCCAGTAAGGGCCGCCGGGGTGGACGAGCAGGACCTCGAGGCCGACCTCTCCGGCACGCGGGCCCGGCGACCGGCGATAGAGCAGCAGTCCTGCGCTGATGACGGGCATGACGCCGAGCTCTCACCCGGGCTGCAGCGACGCGCGGGAGCGACGACCGATGCGGCCGGGCAGGGAAGGCGACGGGTCCATCATGGCGGTCATCGCTCGCGACTCAATCCCGCCCGGTGGCGCTGTTGCGGGCCGCGTAGCGGCCGTACAGCGCGAGGACGCCGCGCGACACGGGATCGGGACGACGTCCCCGCTCCCGCGCCCGGTCGCCGGCCTCGTGCGCCCAGGCCGTCGTCTGGACGAGGGGCCAGCGGAGGGGCTCCGGCGGCACCTGTACGAGCGGCGGACCGACCACCGGCAGGCGGCTCCACTCGTCGTCGACCCCCAGGACGAGCGACGCCAGGATCCTGCCCCCGACCCTGGTGCCCGTGAGCCCGTGGCCGGAGAAGCCGAGGCCCGCATGCACGCGCCCGCCCGGCGCCGACTCGAAGAACGGCAGCGCCGTCCCGGTGATGTCCATCGGGCCGCTCCAGGCGGCCTCGAAGCGCACGCCCTCGAGCTGCGGGAAGAGCCACACCAGGCCACGCGCCGCGGCCCGCGCGAGCCGCGGCGCCGTGAGCACGCGGCCCCGGATGCGCCCGCCGGGGACGATGCCCATCGCGCCGCCGCCGATGGCGATGCGGTCGTCGGCGGTGCGTCGCAGGTAGAAGAGCATCTCGCGCAGGTCGGCCACGCCCATGTGCGAGCCCCATCCGAGCCGGCGCTCGAGATCGGGGATCGGCTCCGTCACGACCATGAAGTCGGTGCAGACGGCGAAGGCGCGGCGGAAGTGCCGCTGCCGCGCCGCCCAGGCGCCCTGCGTGAGCACCACGGCGCCGGCCGTCACGACTCCGTCCGGCGTGACCACCCGGGGGCGGGACCCGCCCTCCACGCGCAGCATCGGCGTGCCCTCGTGGATGCGCACTCCACGCTCGAGCAGGACGCGTCGCAACTCTCGCGCGAGCTTCGCGGGCTGCAGCACGGTGAGGTCGGGCGTCACGACACCCCCGACGAAGCGGGGCGAATCCGCGATCGCCCGCGCCCCGGCGGCGTCGACTGCTCGCAGCCGGTCCGCGTAGCCGTGGGCCTCGAGCAGACGGAACGTCTCGGCGCCGGGGCCAGGCTGCCACTCCCCGGCCCGGGCGTACAGGATGCCCTCGTGCCAGGCGTCGACGCGGGCCGCATGGCGGGCGATCCAGCCGTCGAGCTCGTCGACCGCCGCGGCGAGGGCGGCGGCGTACGCCACCCCGCCCTCCTCACCCAGCGCCGCGCAGAGCCCGGCGAGCTGCGTCCACGAAGGCGAGAAGAAGCCGCCGTTGGCGCCGCTGGCCCCGGCGCCGACGATGTCGGCCTCCACGACGACCAGGCCCAGGTCCGGGCGGCGTTCGTGGAGCTCGTAGGCCGTCCAGAGGCCGGCGAACCCGCCGCCCACGATACAGACGTCGGCGGCCAGCTCACCGGCCGCCGCCGGGCACGGCTCGCCGGGGTCGGCGCGCAGCGCCTCCTCCAGCCACCAGCTGCGTCGCCCGACCGGCGGCACGTCGAGCCGTGCGGGATCGCGACGCCGCCGGCCGATCACCTCGGAGAGGTGGATCCGCTCAGCCACGGGCGCTCACCGCTCCGCCGGACGGTCGCGGTAGCTCGCCGCGAAGGCCAGGAACCGGTACGCGTCGCCGAAATCGGAGACCAGGCCGAGCGACACGCGGATCGTGTTCGGGACCTTGCCGGTGGCGTCGGCGATCGCCTGCTGGCACTGCAGGAGAGTGACGGTGGCGGTCGGGTCCTCGAAGCACGGCTCCATCTCGTCCCGCGTGATGCGATGGGCGACTTCACCGTCGCCGGGGTTGCAGAAGCAGCCGCTGCGCACCGAGATCCGTGCCTCCGCGGCCCGGCGCTCGACCTCGTACACGTCGTACGGCTGCCCGTCGGGCGCCACCAGGTACAACGCGACGGTGGCGCCCCGGCGGTCGAGGTCCCGTGGCCCGAACACCCGCACCAGCGGCGTCCCGTCACTGTGCCGCAGGGCGGTCAGCTCCTCGAGGAGCCAGCCGGTCAGGGCGAGCACACGCTCGTGGATCAGCCCCAGGCCGACGCGCTCAAGATGCTCTATGCCGACCGTCACCGCCGGGAGGCCGAGGTAGTCGATGGTGCCGTCCTCGAATCCCGTGGCGCCGGGGGCGAGACGGTACCACTCCTCCTCCTGCACCGAGGCGAACGTGATCGTGCCGCCGGCGAACCAGGGGCGGCGGAGCCTGGCGAGCGCCTCCCGGCGCGCGATCAGGCAGCCCGCGCCGGTGGGGTACCCGAACAGCTTGTAGAAGGAGATGGGGATGAAGTCGGCGCCGATCGCAGACGCATCGACCGGATTGGTCGGTGCGAACGCGGCGCAGTCCAGGATCACGTCCCATCCGAGGCCGCGCGCCTCCGTCACCCAGTCCAGCGGATGCTGCACACCGCTGAAGTTGGACTGCGCCGGGTAGGCGAACAACCTGGGGCCGCCGCCTCCGGCGCCACGCAGCGCGGCGCTGACCTGTGCGGGGTCGAGACGCAGATCCTGCTCGCGCACCGGGATGTAGGAGACGGTGGCCTCTCTGCGCACCGCGAACTCGCGGATGCCGTTGACCGAGTTGTGGTTGTCGTAGCTGAGCAGGTAGATGGAGCCCGGCCCGAACGGGTACGCCTCGCCCACCAGCTTGAGGGCGCCGCTCGCGTTGGCCGTGAAGACGATCTCGAACTCGTCCTCCGGCGCGTTGAAGAAGCGGCGGACGGCGTCGCGCGCCTCGCGGGCGAGGGCCGACGACGAGANNCTCGTGGTGACGGCGGAGCTGCGACTCCCCGTAGAGGCCGGCGCCGGTGTAGTCCAGATAGACGTGGCCCTCGCGGTCGAGCCGGGCGTAGTCGGCGGCGCGCAGGTCGTCGAGGGCGGCGGTCGCCGCGTAGGCGGGGAACCGCCGCAGGAAGTCCCGGTACGCGACCGCCTCGTCTCCGCTCACGCGTCCGCTGCTCCCTTGCCCATCCGCCGTCGCCCCGCACTCACCCCGGAGTCACTCACCGTCGATGAGCCAGAGGACGACCTCCCCGGGGCCGTGGACTCCGCGGCAGGTCACGCTGGCGATGTCCGCGCTGTGGCTCACCCCGGTCATGAACGTGATGCAGGCAGGCGCGGGGAGGCCCGCGACCTCCCGCAGGACCGCGGCCAGATCCAGCCGCAGACGCGAGACGGGGAGCAGGATCGCGACCGTGGCCGGCAGCAGGGAGCAGGACCGGCCCCGAGAGCCCTCGTGCCGGAACACCACGCCGCCGGTCACGGCGATGCCCCAGTCCGCCTCGCTCAGACCGACCGTCGCCATCCTGGGATCCGACGCCCATCGCCCGCCGAGACCCGGCCAGCGCAGGTCCTCCGGACAGGCCAGGGTCGCGGCCTCGCCGCGGCCCGCGAGGAGATCCGCCACCGCCTCAAGGGCGTTCGCCCGTGTCTCGACGCGGTCCACCGTCACACCGGCCTCCGCGGCCCGGCGCGTGAACAGCGGGACGAGCCCTTCGTCCTCCCCCACCGTCGACGGCAGTTGCGGCAGTTCGAGCGCCGGTCCACGGCTCGCAGCGTCCCCCAACCGGGACGAGATCCTCCGCACAAAAGCTTCGCGCTCCACGCCTAGCACCCCCGTCCCCGGCGTCCACCCCGGCCGCCGGCCCAGATCCTGCGGAAGCTGCGCGCGGCCACGGCGGGAAGCTCGCGCGACCCGGTCCACGGAGCCAGGAGCCGCAACCACTGCAGCGGCAGGCGCGCGACCGCCGGCCACGCCGCACCGGCCGCCGCCAGCGCGCCTCCCCAGAGACGCGGCCGCTCGCTGAGGGCGGCGAAGCCTCTGAACCCGAGCCCCCAGGACGAGGCCGCCGACTCGCGCGCCGCCACGTCGCTGCGCAGCTCGAGGAGGAGCTCCGTGAGCGGCACGCGCGCGGGACAGGCGGCATCGCAGGCCCCGCAGAGCGTCGACGCGAAGGGGAGGTGGGCGTGACCGTCGAGGCCGTCGAGCAGGGGCGTGATCACGGCGCCGATGGGCCCGCTGTAGACGGACTGGTAGGCGTGGCCGCCGATCGTCCGATACACCGGGCACGTATCGGCGCAACACCCGCAGCGGATGCAGGTGAGGGCGTTCTGATACTTGGTGCCGAGCAGCGCGGAGCGNNGCGGCGCGGGCCGGTGATCGCCGAGACGTAGGTCGTGGCCCTCTCCCCGGTCCCCGCCCGCGTGAGCATGGTCAGGACCGGCGCCAGGCTGGGCCAATCCGGCACCAGGCGCTCGATGCCCATGACGGCGATGTGGGTCCGGGGCAGGGTGGTGGACATGCGGCCGTTGCCCTCGTTGGTGACCAGCACCACGGTCCCGGTCGCGGCGACGCCCAGGTTGACGCCCGAGATCCCGACGTCGGCGCTGAGGAACCTGTCGCGCAGCACCCGGCGGGCGAACGCCGCCAGCGCCTCCACGTCGTCCGGCAGTTCCTCGCCGGCGACCTCGGAGAACAGGGCACGGATCTCCGGCAGCCGCTTGTGCAGGGCCGGTCCCGTGATGTGATAGGGAGGCTCCCCGCTCAGCTGCACGATGTACTCGCCGAGGTCCGTCTCGACGACCTCCACGCCCATCTCTTCGAGGGCGGGGTTCAACCCGATCTCGGCCGTCACCATGGACTTGGCCTTGACGACGCGGCGCGCGCCCCTGGCGCGCACGATCGCGGCGATGTGCTCACGCGCCTCCGTCGCCGTGGCGGCCAGGAACACCTCTCCGCCGGCCTCCTGTACCTTGTCGACGAACTGGACGAGATACTCGTCGAGGTGGGCCACCGTGTGCCGGCGGACGGCGGCGACCGCGTCACGCCACGCCTCGGGGGCGCCCAGCTCGGCCATCGCGGCGTCGCGCCACCGCTTGGCGTCCAGCTGATAGTCGTGCAGCCAGCGCTGGAGGTCCTCGTCCCCGGTCGTCAGGGCGACGAGAGCGTCGAAGCCGGCCGGGGTGGCGGTCATCCCTGCCACCCTTCGGCCAGGATCTCGGCCAGGTGCTTGACCCGCATCCGCGCGCCGCGCCGTCGCAGCCTGCCGCCGATGTTCATGAGGCAGCTCATGTCGAGGCCCGTGAGCACCTCCGCCCCGGTCTCCAGGACCGCGTCGGCCTTGTCGTCGACCAGCGAGGCCGAGATCGGTGCCATCTTGAGGGCGAAGGTACCGCCGAACCCGCAGCATTCGTCGGCCCGCGCCAGCGGTACGTACTCGAGGCCCTCGACCATGCTCAGCAGCCGCTCAGGTTGATCCTTGACGCCCAGCATCCGCAGCGTATGGCACGAATGGTGCAGGGTCACGCGGGCGTCGTATCGCGCGGGGAGTCGGTCGACGTTGAGCACATCTGTGAGAAACTGGGAGAACTCGTAGGTCCGCTCCGCCAGAGCGCCGGCGTCGGCCTCCAGCG
>MTKZ01022754.1_pt1 | contig 15895 bp, 4 predicted proteins | sample 1042781 | NCBI WGS metagenome assembly MTKZ01 (sample SAMN06212207, study PRJNA360539) | anaerobic digester metagenome | biome: Wastewater treatment plant; material: sludge; isolation source: anaerobic digester fed with sludge from wastewater treatment plant | place: Denmark: WWTP Viborg ...
ACAGAGATATTTAATGCATTGCCAGTTCCCATTGCAGTAGCAACGGTATTTGTACCTAATTTAACATTGTAAGTTATGCCGCTTTCGCTGCCGGATAAACTAATAGTAATGTTAGAACCAGCACAGAATGGACCACCAGAAACTGTTTGAACTGTTGGAATAGGAACAGCTGTACCAGTTACAGTTTGGTAATCACTTACACAACCTGTTACAGTGTTTCTTGCACGATAGTAATAAGTATCTGTATTGCCAGATGTTACACTAACAGTGTAATTATCTCCTGTTGTATATGAAGCAAAGGTATTTGTAGATGACCAATCAATAACACTATTAGGACTTGTAGTTGCAGCAGAGAATGTAACATCGCCTGTTCCACAACGTGTTTGATTAGTTGCAGTAGTTGTTATTTGTGGCAATGGGTTTACTGTCCAGCTGTAAGTGTTTGATGTAGCTGTGCAATATGTTGCATTTTGTGTAGCACGAATTTCTACATTTGTTAAGCCTGTTGTAGATATGTTGTTACCTAATGTATATGTTTGCCAACTTGACCATCCACTACCATCATTTGTACGATATTCATAAGTTGATGTTCCATTTCCACCGCTACCTGAATTACTTAATGTAGCACTTACATTTTCACCATCACATACAGATGTTGTATTTGGATTCTTTGTAAGCACAGGAGCAACAGGTGTTAATTCCACATTCCATGTTGCAAGGGTATCCCAGGTGCCAGNNTGCAAACACTTGCATTTCTGCGACCTTGGATTATTACTGTTTTAGTGTCTGCAGTGAGGTTACCTCCAGTGTATGTATTCCAGTTGCTGCCATTGTCTAATGAATAACGGAATTCATCTGACGTTCCACCACTTCCAGCATTAAATGTAGCTGATACTGTAGAACCTTGGCATACTGTTGAACCGCTTGCAGGTGATGCTGATGCTAATGTTGGATTTACTGGTGTATCTTCAACATTAACTGTTGCTGTGTTTGTTAATTGTACTGAGCAGTTACCAATTGTAGCAAGAACGTTAAATGTAGTATTCGAAGTTAAATTACCTGTTGGTAAATTGATTGTGCTGCCATTGCCAGTTACAGGTGAACCAACATTAGTCGTTCCAATACGTAATTGATAGCTAACTCCATTTTCGCTGTTTGCAACTTGAATGTTTGTACCGGTTCCAGTACATACTGTTGAAGCTTCTGCGGAAACTGTTAAACTATCATTAGGAATGGCATTAACTGTCAAAGTAACGTTCGATGAAGTATCTGGAGAACCGCAGCCACCATCAACAATAACACGGTATTGATGGTTACCGGGAGGAAGACCAGCAACACTAATATTGTCAGTTCCTAAACCTGAATATACAGCGTTAGCGGGAGTTCCATTTATAGCATTAACCCAGTTAGAACCATTATGATACTGCCAGGTATAAGTAATTGGTAAAGTACCAGTTGCACTGACAGATAGATTGGCAACTGAACCTTCACAAATAACATTATCCTGTGGATCCTGTGTAATTTCTGTATTTGGATTAACTGTAAGAGTAGCAACGTTTGAAATTGTAGCATTTACACCATTATAGCAATCATTAGAGATAATTACTCTATATTGCCAACCATTCATTGTAATTGAAGTTGAACTAATAGAAAGAGTATTGGTGGTTGCACCACTATATGTGGAATTGTTAGAAATATTTGACCAACCACTACCTGTATTTACCTGCCATTGATAGGCAACAGAGTATCCAGCATTTGCATTGACCGAAATATTTGCGGGCAGACCAACGCATACGGTAGTATTTTGTGGATGCTGATTAATTGTTATTGGAATATTTGAATGGTAAGTTGCTGGTGTTCCTGAAAGCATAGCATTTCCAGCTTCATCGTATATAGAGGTATTATTAACAGCATCAACGTTTAGTATTTCATTCCCAGTAAACGAACCATTCCATATTAAAGTCATTGTTGCAATTGATGAACCTGCTGGCGGAACAGGATTTAAATAAAATCCAGAAACATTTGCCCCCGAACCAGTGCGGGAAACGGAGAACTTACTGTCTGAGAGTGTTCCCGAAGCATTTGTATTACCATAAACAGGTTCAGTGAAAGTAATAGTAACAACTGAATTACTACAATTTAATGAAATAGAAGAAATATCTGGTGGGGTTACATCTTTAATTAGATTAATAGTACCCTCACCAATATTGCCTGCGGCATCAATATGGCGAATAGTTGCTGTAAACGAACCTTCAGGCAACGAAGAAAATCCACCGAGTTGATTAGCCAACATACCACTTGTAAAGTTGACAAAAGTTGTTCCATCAGCAGAAGCTGTTGTAGTACCTAAATTTGTTTCTGAAATATTGAAAGTAATCTGGCGGTTATTAACTTTATCTCCACTTGAAGGACTTAGTATAGTAATAGATGGCGGGGTTTTGTCGAAAGTAACGCTACTTGTATTTGTTGTCGAGGTTACTTGACTTCCTGGATTGCCCGATGTATTCTCGTAATTTATCGCAAATGTTACCAATCCTTCACTCATTGCTGATGTCATTGTTACCACTGCTGTCCAGTTTGCCCCACTACCTGTTACTGTTGCCGCTACACCATTTATCGTTGCTGTTACATTCTGCAAGACTTCCGAGCCTACTATCGTTATCGTTACCTCATCACCTACCTTCGCATACGACGTATTGGCATTGTTCGACGATATACTTACACTCGTCAATGTCGGTGTGTTCAAATTTATACTGAATTTATCAACTGCATCGGTCTGTGCCATCACGTTGCCAGCTATGTCCTTTGCTCCCGCTACTCGGATGTCTATATTCGATAAGATTAGTCCATTGTTTGCTACATTGTATGTTGCTACATACGTTGTCGCATTGCTCCACGTTCCACTTGCATAACTTAACGATGTCGGGTTCTCTACGGGGAATGTTATTGTTGGTGATTCTGTTGCGTCCATATCCTCATTGAATACTACCGTTATTGTAAATGTACCATTCCCTACATTCGAACCATTTATCATCGTCGGTGATGCTGTTATGCTCGTTACTGATGGCAATGAGTTATCAATAGTAAACAGTGGAGAATCACCGCTTGGAGTAGGATTCAATTGATTAAGTGCATAATCAGTAATTGAAGTATTATTAACAGTTATTCCAATAGAACCATCGCCAGTAATAATTGAAGAGCTTCCAAGGGTAACAGTATAATTGGAAGGCGTATTCTGAGTTACTGTAATGCTTGGATTATTGACAGTTCCAGTAGTATTTAAGGTAACTTTTGAATTATCAAATCCAATAACAGGCTCGTTGAAAACAACTGTAAATGATACAACATCGTCGTTTGTAATATAATTACTGCCATTTGTAATAGGATTGCGTGAAATTGATTGAACTTCTGGGGCGGTATTATCGACTGTAAAGGCGTTAGTTAGTGTAGCATTTCCAGTGAAATTCAAGTTATCTGTTGCGGAAACTGAAATATTCATAACAGTATTTCCAGACCCAACAGTATAAGTGTAAGTGTATAAATATGGATCAGAATTAGTTCCACTACCTGAAACGCTTTGATAAGCTGGATAATAAGTATTAGAAGATTGGTCGGTAAGAATAACATCTGGATTGCCTTGAATACCGCTTACTTCAACAATATTGAATGTAATAGTAACATTATCGCCTTGCTTTTTCCAAACCTGACCATTTGAAATACTATTAACTGCAATATTGGAAATAGTTGGTGCGCTACGATCGGGTAATGTCTTAGCAGGAGTTGATTGATTGACTGCGTCATTACCAGCTATATCAAATACTTCGTTATTCTTAAGGGAAATAGAAATAGTTTCAACACCCGTTGGAGCAATATTTGTAGTAAAGAATACTCGTGCTTGAGTAGCTCCAGCAGCGAGCGGGCTTGCAAATGCTGGATTTGAATTGTTTGGTTGTGTTACGTGAGTAATAGTTGCAGAAGTTACGGCACCATCACTGCCCGTAACAATAATTGGAGTATCGAAGTCTGAAACACTCAAAGCACCAGTACCATCAGAATTTGTATATACGCCTTCATTGAAAGTAATATCGACAAAAAATCTATTAGTAGCACCTGAACCAACAGTAACATTGCCCGATGCAGTAATCGAAGGCTTCACACGGTCCACAACTACAAGAGAGCCTGAACTTAAAGTAGTATATGTAGGTCCGGCATTACTTGCCTCGTCTGTATAGCTCGAAACGCTTATAGCAGCTTCGCCATCAGAAGCCGGTATAGTATCGGTAATTGTTAATGTTGCGGTATAGTTGGTAGTTGGAGCACCACCAGACACACTTGCCGAAGATCCGCCAATTGTTACGGTAGGTTGAGTAATCGGTTTTGAAGCTTGTAAAGTAAGAGTAATTACATCACCGATTTTAGCGTACTTGGTTCCACTTACTTCATTTCCAGTTGATGCAATTGTACGTGTTGGAATTGATGGTGCTGAAACATCATAATAACGGGTTAATGTGTTGGAAGCTGTATTTAGATTGCCGGGACAATCGTTTGCAATATTTTCTGGTATATCAAGAATTATTGAACCTTCTGTTGAAGGAGTAACAGTAAATGTCCAGGTAATATTATCAGAGGTTGTAAAATCAGAAATCGTGGCTGTTGCAGTGCCTGTTTTAACAATATCTGATACGTTGAAACCATCAACCTGTTCACTAAAAGCAACTGTAACGCTAAATGGAGCATTAACATAAGTGGTTGAAGTAGAAGAAAGAGTGACCGAAGGTCTGACATTATCAACAGTTATGGAAGTTATTCCAGTAGCCGCTTGATTAGTGTTTCCGGCAAGGTCTGTTGCAGAAATACTTATATTACAAACAAGAGCATTAAGGTTGTCGTTTGGAATATTCCAGATGTAAGTCCAGACTTTGTTGGTTGACTTGGTCATATCAACATTTGTAATATCATTACCATTCCCCGCACCATTGGCAATAGTAATCTTCGGAGGAATAGTTTCATTAATAGTGTTTGTTTCTGTAAATGTAGCAGTAATGGTAAGTGTTCCGTCAGAATTACGAACACAATTTGTATTTAAAAGGTTATTCGATAACTCTACTGTTGGCTGTATATTATCAACAATGTAAGAAGTAATTCCGGTTGGGGTTTGATTGGCATTACCAGCAACATCTGTTGCAGAAACACTTACATTACAAGTGAAGTCACCACTTGGGACTGTCCAGTCGTAATACCAGACAGTATTTGAGGTCTTACTCATTGTTGCGTTTGAAATATCGCTACCGCTACCATTGCCATTAGTAATAGTAATTGTTGGAGCAGTGGATTCAGAAATTGGCGAAACATCTGTAAATGTAGCAATAATTTTTACAACAGTTCCTTGTTTTACTTCTTGCCTGTTAGAAATATCATTTGAAAGTACAACTGATGGACCGGTATTATCAATAATGAAATTATCGCTTTCCTGAGATGAAGTATTGCCGGCGTTATCCACAGCAGTAATTCGAATTTTTGCAGCATTAGTGTTAATATTTGGCACATTCCAGGAGTATGGGCTTGTATTTGAAACATTACTTGCAATTGTGTTCCAGCTACTGCCATCAAAATATTCAAGAGTAATTGGGTTTGACGGTAGCCCACTGCAACCATCAGTAATATTAGTAGTAGTCCATTCAATATTATGCGAACCTGTAGCCCAAATTGTAGTGCTAGTTGGAGAAGTTATTGTTCCGGAAGATATTGAAGGAGGAGTTTTGTCGAATATAATTTGCAAAGATCCACCCGTTAGGTTAGAATGAGTAAATGTAGCAGTATTCCCTGCTAGATCAATCACGCCAATAGATAAATCCATTGCTCCTTCTGTTTCGGTTCCGTCAGTTGTATATGTAAATGTATAAGTTGTGTTGAACCCAGTATTGGGGTCGGCAGTCAAAGTTTTGCCACCGATTGTTGCACTGGTGATAGAAACAGGTTCGTTTGCTGTTAAGTTCACAGTGATTTGTTCGCCGGTGCGAGCCCAGCGATCGTTACCAAATTGGGTTGTGTTGGTAAGTGTTGTTACAGCAGGAGGAGCTTTGTCAACAGTAACAGAGGAGGCATCAGTTGTCGAAGAAACTAATGTTGTATTTCCAGCAAGATCGGTAGCAGTGAGGTTGAAAGCAACCAGCCCATCGATATCATTTGTATGGACAGTATAAGCAATTTCCCAGGTATTACCGCTTGTATTGGTTACTGAAGGAGTATTTGTAATGGCATTTCCACCACTTGTTATTGAATTAACAGTAACTTCTGAAAGAGTTTCGTCAGAAACCAGAGTGATTTTTACTACGTTTCCTACAACTGCTTTGTTAGAATTAGTTGTGTTGTTTGATGCAATAGAAACAGGAGAAATAACCGGGGATTTGGTATCTGTATAGACGGCTGTATTGCCGTGAGTAGTTGGAGCAACGTTATTTGCTTCGTTACCAGCTTCATCTATTCCATAAATAGTGATAGTTTCGGGGGTTTCACCAATTGCAGCGGCATCATAGACAATTGTGCGAGTGTATCTATATGTATTCCCAGAAACCAAAGTAGCAAGGGCAGACGACACATCGTTAGCTGAACCTTCGGCATTGATATTAACAGCTGGAGCAGAAGCAAGAGGTTCATTTGCCACAATTTTAATGTAGTAAGTACCTGCTTTCAAACGAGGATTAGCCCCAAGTGAGGTTGTTAAATTCACATCAGAGAAATATTCAACTGTGAAGGTAGGAGCAGAACAATCAATAAAACCAAGTTTATCAGTAGTTGTGCCTGATGTGATGTAGCTGGAAACGGCAGGATTACCTGTTTCGGGATGATCCGCTTCCCCTAATTGAGCGGTAACATTGTTTCCAGCAAGGTCAGTAGCAGTAATAGTAATTCGTTCACGTTTAGTTCCATCTGTATTAGGATCGTTCACAAAAATGCGGTTAATTCTGTAATTATTCCCACCGACAGCTGTAGCGGCTACATTATTAACATCGTTTGAAGTACCCTGAGAATTTATTGTTACTGTTGGAGCAGAAGCAAGAGGTTTTGAAGAAGTAATTCTTAAATATGCTGCGTTGCTTGTGCTAAATTTAGCGTTATCTGTATATGGTACTGTAAGTGCAGTATTATAGAAATATTGCAATGCAAAAGTCGGTTTGATACCATCAATAACTATTGCTTTTTGACCAGCGATCGAATTCGCACCACCAACATCGGGCAAAGTAAGCACAGTAACCGGATTGCCATCAATATCAGAAATGGCTGCTGATCCGGTTAATGATAAAGAAGCTGTTGAAACGTAATCTAAATCGGAATTGTAGTCGTCTTCCTGAACTACATAAGCTAAATCGATGTAGTTTTTACCATCAACAAGTGTCTGAGCAGTACTTGTAATTGCATATCTATCAGTAGTTCCTGTTTCAAGTAAAAGTCGAAGATCGCCATCACCAGGGTTGAATGCTACTACTTTGTTGAAAGTAACCCTAACAATAATATTCGAATCTATTCCATAGGTGCCATCTGTGTTTGTTACTGTTACATTTTGTACTGTTGCAGCATTAGCATTTTTGGTTTCTGTATCCTGACCTTGTGAAGATAAGTTACCTGCAGCATCGCGAAGAGTTACGGTAGCTGTAATAGTTCCGTCGTTTAAAGATGTAAGGTCTAATCCGCTGATAGTAACAGGAGAAGCAGCAATAGTTTGATTAGTTTGGTTTATATTATTTGTTCCATCGCTAATTGTATAATCATATGTAGAGACATCACCACCACCGTGAGTAAAACTTAATGAAACATTAGTAACATTTGTAGAATTAATAATATTACCATTATTCAAAGTAACAACAGGAGCNNGACAAGATCAATAGCAAGAGGAGTAGCAAAAGTATTACCAACAGTAGTGTTTCCTGCAATATCGGTAAGAACAACTCGAAAATCAATATTTACGCCCGATGCCCAACCGTTGAGCTCTTCTAAATCTTTATTTAATGAACCAGAACGATCAACAGTTAGTATTTTTGTGCTGTTTATTTCAGTATTTAATATTGAATTAGTTAAAGCACCGACATTTACAAATTCATTTGTTCCTACACGAGCTTGCAATACGGCGTTGCCATCTTCAAGAGTTGGGTCATCGGGAATATTAACTGTAACACTTACACCAGTATTTGTATTATTGAAATAATTAGAAACAATAGTACCACCCGTAGCAGTGCGTGAAGCGATTACGGCAGAAGCAGGAGGAGTTTGGTCAACCGTAATAGTGGTTGCAGCAGCTGAACCAGCAGTCTGGTTCCCAGCTTTATCAGTAAGCACTGCACGGAATTTAAATTCATCACCGTCAGCAAAGCTCGAAAGTGCTTCAAAAGTAGCATCATTTATTGTTAACACTTTGTTAGTGTTTAAATCTGAACTCTGAATAGTATATGCAGAACCAAGATTGAGTGGAGTTGTAAAGTTGTCTCGACTTGCCTGAAGTTGAATAGTTCCATCAACAAGAGAGCTGTCATCTGGAACGGGAACAGTAAGTTCTAAACCAGTATTAGTAGCATTCCAGTATCCAGCAACAATTGTTCCACCAGTTGTAACAACAGAAGAAATCTGAGAATTGGCTGGTGATGTTTTATCAATTGTAACACTTGACGAATTGGTAGTTGAAGTAACCTGATTGCCGGGGTTGCCATATATATCTGAATAATCAATTGTAAAAGTAATCAATCCATCCTGATCACTTGAATGAATGGTAACTGTTGCAGTCCAACTTGTTGGACCGCCGCTAATATTAACACTGTTGGTTAAAGTTGTGTTGTTGCTCTTGAAAACTACTGTTGGACTTTGGATATTGGAAGGAGCAACAATGGATAGAGTAACAACATCCCCTGATTTTGCAAGAGTGTTTACAGCATTATTTGAAGAAATTGCAACAGTTGTAAGTGCCGGGGCGGTTTCATCGCGTATTATGGAAGCTGAAGGTGTGCCTTCAGTTGAATTACCTGCTGCATCAGTTGTAACAGCACGGAAACGAATATATTTATCTTCAGCAACAAGAGCAGTAAATTGCTCATCTGTTAATGTTTTTGTTATATTAGTGCCCTGTTGCCCACTGGTAATGTTATGTGTGTCAACAGCAGCAACATTTGTCCAGTTTGAAACATTTGATGAAAATCCAGCATCATCTGCTGTTTGATATTGAACAATGAAATTCCCACCAACAAGCGAGACATCATTTGCAAGAGGAATTGTAAGTTGCACACCATCATTTGTTGAATTGTAGCTATTAGCAACGACAGTGCCATTTAGAGCAGTAAATTGAACTGCATCCTGCACTGGTGGAGTATTATCTATGCTGAAAGTATTACTTGTAAGCACAAAAGGTGTTGCTGAATTGCCAGCCGCATCAGTTGCTGTTACGCGGATGCGAACATTTGGATAATTGCCTGATGGAACTGTGTAGGTATAGGTATATGAATAAGGATCGCCCAAAGTGCCACTACCTGTTCTACTGGAAAATGTAGCATATGAACCACCGCCAATTTGTGAACCATCATTTTGCAAAATTTCAACAACGGGATTGACAACTGTCGAAAAACCACCGACTTCTGTAACAAAGAAAGTAATTGTAACAGAAGAATTCTCTTTTACAAAAGTAGCGCCATTATCAGAAACGAGATAAATTTGAGGTGGAGTTCTATCGGGCAAAGATTTTGATCCAGTTGTTTGAGAGGATTGCATCGCATTTCCAGCTACATCATAAATAGAGCTTGCATCAGCAGGAGTAATTGTAATAGTTTCATTACCATTAGGAGTCCCAGTCACAGTTAAGAAAACACGAACAGTTGTCTCTCCACCAGAAAGAGCATTTGCAGCAGAATAATCTGAACTATTTGTTTGTCTTATGCCAGTAATTGATGCACCAGTTGCAGTACCGTCTGTACCAGCAGAGAAAGTAAGATTGAAATCAGAAGCAATTAAAGCACCAGTACCATCGTTATTTGTATAAACTGGCTCACTGAAAGTAATATCAATATAATCTGTCGCACCATTAGATGCTGCATCAACACTTGATGAAGAAGAGATAGTTGGAAGTGTTATGTCTCTAAGTGTTGGGGAAGATTCAGTGCCATCAGTTGAATTGCCCGCGGCATCTGTTGTAACAGCACGGAAACGGATATACTTGCCTTCTGAGACTAAATTTTGGAATTCTGTAGAAGTAAGATCTTTATGGATTGTAGTATTAGGTTCGCCACTTTGTATTGTGTGAGTTGATATTGCAGTTACATCTGCCCAAGAAGAAACATTTGTACTGAAAGAAGCATCATCAGCCGTCTGGTATTGAACTTTGAAGTTCCCACCAACGAGAGTAGCATCATTTGCAAGAGGAACAGATACCCTAAAACCTGTGTTAGTTGTGTTGAAATATCCTGTCCTAACGGTTCCGCCCAATGAAGTAACAGTTGGAGCGGCTTGCGTTGGAGCAGTGTTGTCAATGTAGAATCTATGTGTTGTTGATCCTTCTGTATCAGCAAAAGTGTTTCCGGCTTGATCGACAACTCTACGCTCGACGTAATATACGGCATCACCAGATGTAATGCTTAGAGAATACGACCAGTTTACCCAGCTATCAGAAGTTGTTGCATTAACCCAGGTTTGATTAGTGGCAGTAGTCCAATTAGAGCCATTCCAGTAATAATCTCCAGCATCAAATGAACCATTTGTATTGTTGTCAACCCAGATAGCAACCTGAACAGATTGAACCCCGGAATTTGGAGTGCCGGCATCAGATGCTGTACCGCTAATTGCAGAGATGGATTTCTGATAAGAGTTATTGACGGGCGAAGTAATTGTTGCTGATGGGATAGTATGATCAACTATATAAGTTTCGCCTGCGGTAAAAGTATAGCCTGAAGCAGAAGTATTTCCTGCGGCATCTGTTACTGAGTCTGTAAAATTCAGTTTAATTTCGGCATTTATTCCAGTGACAGTAGCTGTAACATCATATAAATTATGAGGGTCAGCAACTATTGTTGGGGTTACCACAGTAATTGAAGCACCAGTGATATCACCAGAAACAGCTACCAATTGGAAATCGGCAATTTCAACACTTGCGTTTGTTACTGGTTCGCTAAATTGAACACGCCAGGTGATTGTATTGGCATTAGTTTTCTGTGTAGCAGGTGTTTGCTTAACAATTGAGGAAACAGTGGGACGCACGCCATCAATCACAATCGCCTTCTGTCCTGCAAGAGAGGAAGCACCACCAACAGTGGGCAAAGTAAGCAACGCATCATTGCCAGCGGCATCTTTTATTGTTGCCCCGTTTAGTAAAGAAAAGGCATCAGTAGTCGTATAGTCAAGATCAGAAGAAACGTCGTCTTCCTGAACAGTATAGGTTAAATAAAGAANNGTATCTGCCTGAGAAGAATTAGAAGTAGCAAACCTATCATTTGTTCCTGTTTCAAGTTCTATTTGCATACTCCCAGAATTTGGAGTAAATGTAACAGGTTCGCTAAAAGTAATGCGGACATTAATTGAAGCCCCTATTCCATAAGTTCCATCAGAAGCCGTGGAGCTGACCGATGTAACAGTTGGGACTGCTCTATCAATTGTAAAGACATTATTTGCATTATGAGCAGAAGAAAGTTGCACACCCGCAGCACTTGTGAAATCAACGGGAACAGTAACACCTACATTGGCAGCATATTGAGTAGAAGCAGATGCAACATTATAAACAGCGGTATAAACTGTATTCGTAGCGTTCCAGTAGCCATATGAAAAAGTGAGAGTAGAGCTAACATCAGTAGAAAATGTAAGAGTACCGATAGCAGTGGGGTCCATTTCTTCGCTGAAAGTAACAGCAATGGAGAAAGCATCACCAGCTTTATTTAATACATCGGGAGTTGCAATTACACTGGATACAGTTGGTGCAGCAGGAGCAGCAGTTGTTGTGAATTCCTGCCAGGACGAAGCCGCACTGATTGTGTTAGCATTATACGAACGAAGTCTCCACTCATATTGAGTGCTTGCTGAAAGCCCAACAATTATATAAGAATTTGTGTATCCAATATCCAGAAGATCGTAATTTGCAAGTATTGCACCATTCTTTAAACGAACATCAAGATAATAACCCAGGGCACCTGTAGCGTGCGTCCAGGATATATTAGCGGTATTATTTGTAACAGTGCCATTAGTCAAATCAGATGGTGGTAGCAAATCAACAGTATTAATATTGCGTGGATTTAATGTAGTTCCGGCAGAAGTCATATAATAGGCTGTTGTGCCGTAATAATTATATTCAAACACGTGAAATGAATAAGTGTGCCCGGCAGATAGACCTGTAACAGTTAATGTTCTAGAAGAACTGGTAAGCAAACCAACCACTTTGTAGTTAGAGAGAGTTACATCAATCGAAGGAGCAGAAGAGAAATCAGAATTGGCTGAATATTCATTGTTATAAGAATTTAAGTAGGTTCGAACAGCATCCCAGTCCGGGGTGCCATTAGCAGTCGTATCATAAGCTACAACTATACGGCGATTGCCATTGCCGTTAATCCAGGCAAGGGATAATGAAGTAGCCTGAACATTTGTAGTAGCAATATAGCGTGCCTGTGCAGTTGGAGACTGAGCCAAAGAAGGCTGAACACCAACTAAATACAACAAAGCACATAGTAAAAGGTAAAGAGTCTTTTTCATAAGAAGCTCCTGAAAAATTTATTAATTGAAATAATTCTTACAAATAAAGTGCAAAAAACATACCATTATGCAAAAACTGAATAAATAGCAAACAATATTTGTATAAATGTATGAAAAATAAAAATATTATACAAGTTTATTAAATATATTTTATTTTTTTTTATTATTTTGAAATAAATAAACGTAAATAGCAGGACATTGTGTGAAAAATCGTTGAAAGTGAACGTTTTTCAATTAAAGGTGAAAGTAATTCCATTAATAATATACTTTTAAAATTAATTTTGATAATGACGAATTCAAATCGAATTAATCACAAATCGAACAAATTTTCAAGTTACAAGAAATTAATTACCTTAAAACAATTTGTTAAGTTTGAAGACAATAAATTACTATATTTGTTTAGCGATATTTTGTAGTTTGATAAAAAGGTTAATTATGTGTGGAATAGTTGGTTACATTGGAGAACGTCAGGCGGTTGATGTGTTGGTGAATGGACTGAAAAGGTTGGAATACCGTGGATATGACAGTGCAGGGCTGAGTATTATTTCCGACAGCAATTTAATTACTTACAAGAAGCAAGGAAAAGTTGCTGATTTAGAAACAATAATTGAAGGGAAAAATCATAGAAGCAATATTGGGATTGCCCACACACGTTGGGCTACTCACGGCGCACCAAGCGATGTTAATGCTCATCCGCATCGCGATAACAGCGGGCGAATTTCAATTGTGCACAATGGAATAATTGAAAATTACGGATTGTTGAAGAAAGCACTTATCAAGCGAGGTTATTCCTTCCACACAGAGACTGATACGGAGGTGTTAGCCGTATTAATCGGTGCATTTTACGAACAGACGAAAAATTTAGAATTGTCTGTAAGAAAGGCACTATCGGAAGTTGTGGGAACATTTGGCTTGCTTGTGCTGTCGCTGGACGAACCTGATAGAATCATTGCGGCACGGCGTGGAAGTCCGATGGTGCTTGGTATTGGGGACGGTGAATATATAATTGCAAGCGACGCTACTGCAATAATTCAATATACGAAGCAGGTGATTTATCTTTCGGACAATGAGATGGCAATTGTCTCCAAAGATAACTTCGCAACCAAGACAATAGACAATATTGAAACAAATAATCAAATTCATCAGATAGAATTCGACCTGGAAGAACTTGAAAAAGGCGGGTTCGAACACTTTATGTTGAAGGAAATACACGAACAACCATATACAATACAAAACGCATACAAAGGACTCTTGATTGCGGACAAAGGGAACGTAAAGCTCGGAGGATTGAGGAACGTAGCAGATAAGCTGAGAAATGCAAAGCGAATAATATTCACAGCGTGCGGGACGTCCTGGCATTCGGCACTTGTGGGAGAATATATGCTGGAACAATTGGCAGGTGTTCCCGTTGAAGTAGAGTATGCGTCGGAATTTCGCTATCGCAATCCAGTGCTATATCCCGATGATATCGTTTTTGCTATTTCGCAAAGTGGTGAAACAGCGGACACACTTGCAGCAGTTTATGAAGCAAAGCAAAAAGGTTGCACTGTGCTGGGAATAGTGAACGTTGTGGGAAGTTCCATTGCACGAGAGACGGAGGCAGGGATTTACATTCACGCAGGTCCAGAAATCGGAGTTGCCTCGACCAAGGCATTCACTTCTCAGGTAATGGTGCTTGCGTTGGTGGCACTATATCTTGGACGGATGAAAAATCTTTCGCAGCTCGATGGCAAGCGAATTGCAAGTGAGATTATCCAATTACCTGATAAAATCAATCAAATACTGGCTCGTTGCGAAGATATTAAGCAAATTGCAAAAAAATACATATATGCCAAAAACATTCTATATTTGGGGCGTGGTTATAATTTCCCGGTTGCACTTGAAGGTGCATTGAAATTAAAGGAAATATCATACATTCACGCAGAAGGCTATCCCGCAGCCGAAATGAAGCACGGACCAATAGCTCTAATAGATGAGAATATGCCCGTCGTTTTTATAGCGACAAAAGATGAAATATATCATAAAATTATCTCAAATATAGAGGAAGTGCGTGCTCGTGGAGGCAAAGTAATTGCAATTGCAACAGAAGGAGACACCCAAATCAAACAGTTTGCTAATGATGTGTTCTACATTCCCGAGACATTGCCAATGCTAACGCCAATTCTATCGGTTGTTCCTTTGCAATTGCTGGCATATTTCTTTGCGAAGGAATTGGGACGCCCGATAGACCAACCTCGAAATTTAGCAAAAAGTGTAACAGTTGAATAGGACGAAGAAATGCTACTACAAAAACTAATTGCAATATTTGGAATGCTACTGATAATGTTCATTGTGTGGCTGATGAGTGAAAACAAGAGACAATTTCCGTGGAGAATTGTATTGTGGGGTGTAGCATTACAGTTCATTATAGGCACGATAGTGCTAAATTTCCCGGCGGGAGTTTCTTTTTTCAAATGGTTCGGCGACCAGGTAGCGATATTTCTTGGATACAGCAACAAGGCAGCTGAATTTTTATTCGGGAATGTAATAAATCCTGATTTTGCAACTACTTTCGGCTTTCAATTTGCGGTTGTAGTTTCGGTAACAATAATATTTTTCTCGTCGTTTGTTGCGTTGCTATACCATATTGGAGTGATGCAGAAAATTGTGCAAGGAATGGCCTGGGTGATGATGAAAACTATGGGCACAAGCGGAATTGAATCGCTATCAGGTTCGGCAAATGTATTTATGGGTCAAACCGAAGCACCGCTTTTGATTAGGCACTACATTCCATCAGCAACGCGCTCAGAAATCAATTCAATTATGGTCTGTGGATTTGCAACTATTGCGGGCGGTGTGATGGCTGCGTTTGTTCAGATGGGTATTTCGGCAACAATACTGATAACTGCATCGCTTATTTCAGTTCCTGGTGGGCTTTATCTTTCAAAAATTGCAATTCCACCGCTGCGAGGAACGCAAACAATTGAAGACATCAAGAAAGTGAATATTCCAAAGTCAGAAAGTGCGCTTGTGGCAATCACAAATGGGGCGTCAGATGGAATGAAGCTGGCTCTTAACATTATGGCTATGCTAATTGCATTTATTGCATTGATTGCAGTAATTGATGCCTTTTTGGGATTTATTAGCGCTCAGCTTGTTCATATTGGTATATCGTGGTTCCCGAACAGTTTAAGAGAACTATTGGGAA
>MTKZ01013042.1_pt1 | contig 15883 bp, 13 predicted proteins | sample 1042781 | NCBI WGS metagenome assembly MTKZ01 (sample SAMN06212207, study PRJNA360539) | anaerobic digester metagenome | biome: Wastewater treatment plant; material: sludge; isolation source: anaerobic digester fed with sludge from wastewater treatment plant | place: Denmark: WWTP Viborg ...
GAGCCAATTCTGGATTTAACCAGGGTTGAATTGCGAATTCGCGAACTCTCTCAAATGTATGGTCTGTCTGTGGATCCCTCCGCGTATGTGTGGCAGCTCTCGGTCGGAGAGCAGCAGCGGGTTGAGATCATCAAAGCGTTGTACCGCGGCGCGAGCCTGATCATATTGGACGAACCCACCGCGGTGTTAACCCCGCAGGAAGTGAGCGACCTGTTTGCCACGCTCAAACGCATGGTAAAAGAAGGACATGCGTTAATTTTCATCTCACACAAATTGCACGAGGTAATGGAGATCAGCGACCGGGTAACCGTGCTGCGGGATGGACGCATCATCGGAACCCGCAATACCACTGAGGTGACCCGCAACGAACTGGTGACCATGATGGTGGGGCGCCCGGTTCGTCCGCTTTCTCCGCAGCCGCTCAAAAGCGGGATGCTGAGGCTGGAAATAAGGGGGCTAAAGGCGATGGGCGACCGTGGCACCGAAGCGCTGCGCGGGATCGACCTGCAGATCCACGGCGGCGAGATACTCGGGCTTGCCGGTGTTTCAGGCAACGGGCAGCGTGAACTGGCCGAATGCCTGGCGGGTGTGAGGAAGATCACCCAGGGATCGGTTCATTTGGACAACCTGGATATCACCGCAATGCACCTCAAGCAGCGCGTTGAATCAGGACTGGCCTATATCCCTGAAGAACGCATGCGCGACGGGGCCATCCGGGAGTTTTCGGTGCAGGAGAATGTTTTTCTGCATGATCATGCCTCACCCAAATACACCCGGGGTATATTCCTTGATTTTCCACGCATGCGCAAACACGCTGCTGACCTGGTAAGTAAATTCAGCGTCAAAACTCCCAGCCTGGATACCCCGATAAAGAATCTGTCCGGCGGAAACATACAAAAGCTGATCCTGGCGAGGGAACTTTCCCGCCAGCCCAAGGTATTGATCGCTTCTCAACCCACCCGCGGCGTTGACATTGGTGCCACTGAGTATATTCATCAACGCCTGCTGCAGCAGCGCGAAGAAGGTACCGCTATCCTCCTGATCTCAGAAGACCTGGATGAGATCCGTGTCCTATCTGACCGTATTGCCGTCTTATACGAAGGGCGCATCATGGGTATTATTGGGCGGGATGAAGCCACCGTGGATCAAATTGGATTGATGATGGCTGGCATATCAATGGCCGAAGCCTTGCAGCGTGGCGGGTAGCCTGGAAATCTGCCTTGATTAAATAACTTGGTCGAGAATCCTCCACCGAATTTGATCAAAATAAAGCACCCCTTTTAATTGATGGCGTCCAAATTGCGGGGTGCTAAAAATTTTATTCCGGATTGCTTCAAAGAATCGTACCTCTCATGTAAAGTGAAGGATGGAGAGGTTGCGTTCTCACCTGTAAGTAGCGGGTGAAACTACACTTTATGGACCTTAAACATGGGTAGATAATCCTTGTGCTGTGCAAACAACTCGTTTGTCATTTGACGGATCTCAGCCAGGGATAATACAGCTGAAGTGAGGGGGTCGTGCGCGATTGCCCGATAGATGGCAACCGGGTCGCCAGTGAGCGCGCCTTGGATCGCCAGTTCCTCGATGCCACTGGATAATGAAGTGAGGAGTGCGCACTCAGGGGGTAACGCGCCGACGTGCATGGGATGGAACCCGGCGCGGTCGACCAGCACGGGTACTTCCACACAGGCACCTTCGGGGAGGTTGGTGATGAGGCTTGTATTGGGCACATTACCGTTGAACTTGAACATCTCCCCGCCACGCAGTGCGTTGATGATGAATGCGGCGTATTCCTCCCCGCGTTCCAGGTCACCTTCGGTCAGCGGTTTAGCAAGTTCTTCTTTGACGATGTCTTTCCAGGTGGCTTCAGTATTCTGATATTCCTTCAGAATATAGGCATACTCACCCGGATTCCAGCCGGTGCCGTGCGTGCAATACTTTTCGATCAGGTCAGGGCGTTTGCGAAACCAGGGGTTGTATTCAGAGTTGTGACCGCTCGACTCAGTGACATACTTGCCCAATGCCAGGAACATTTCATTACGCACAATCTCTTCATAGTAGATCTCCGGGCGTTCTGTGATGGCCTTGTAGATAAGAGGGTAAGCATCCTGACCTTTCCATTTATACTCCAGGTACCAGGCCTGGTGATTAATGCCCGCGCAAAGGTAATCGATCTCATTGTAGGGAGCGCCAATCCAATCGGCGAGCATCATAGCGGAACCCTGGACAGAATGACATAGACCTGTCACCCGGATGAAGGTCTGTTTCTGAAGCGCAGCACAGAGCATAGCCATGGGGTTGGTGTAATTCAGCAGAACCGCGTTCGGGCAGTACTTTTCCATATCGCGCACAATTTCCATCATGGGTGGCAGTGTGCGCAAAAAACGGAAGATCCCGCTGGGTCCGCGGGTATCTCCCACATTGATATCGACGCCGTATTTCTTGGGGATCTCAATATCATGCCGCCAGACCTGTGTGCTTCCCGCCAGGATGGTGGTGAGGACCACATCAGCACCTTTCAAGGCTTCAGCCCTGTCAAGTGTGGCGGATACTGAGGCGGGGTACTTGCCTGAGGCTATGATTTTCGCAACCGAGGTTTTTGCGAATTCCAGGCGCTCAGGGTTCAGGTCCATCAGGGCAATGTGGGCGTCTTGCAGGAGTGGGAAAGTGAAGATATCACGCACGAGTTCACTCGTGAAACCCAGGCTGCCTGCACCAATAAATGTAATTTTGGTCATTTTTTATCTCCCAAATCAGGAATGAGGATCTCGACTCAACGCTTTACACCGGAAAGTGCAATTCCTTCAATGAACTGCTTCTGAGCGACGAAGAAGACGATCAGAAGAGGCAGTATTGAGAGAAAGGCTCCGGCCATTAGGACTGTGAACTTACCGCCCGCCACCAGTTGCTGCTGAAAGAACGCCAGGCCTACTGTTAATGTAGTCTGGTGCAGGTCCGTTGGTAAATAAACCAGCGGGTGTAGCAGATCATTCCAGGCATCCTTAAAAACAAAGATAGCCAGCGCGGCTACAGCCGGTTTGCTCAAGGGCAGGTAGATGCGCCAAAAAATTCCCAATAACGAAGCCCCATCCATACGGGCGGCATCCACCAAGTCGCGCGGGATGGTGAGGAAATACTGGCGTAGCAGGAAGGTGCCGAACGCCCCTCCCAGGAATGAGGGCAGAATAAGCGGCCACTGGGTACCGATAAGCCCTAGGTACTTAAAAATGATAAAGTTCGGGATCAACGAAACCTGGGATGGGATCATCATGGTCCCCAGCAGCAAAGCAAAGAGAAAATTTCGTCCTCTAAACTTGCAGACGGCAAAAGCAAATGCCGCCATGGCGCAAGTGAGGATCTGACCAATGACTGCCAGGAGCGACAATTTAAAGCTATTCGTGGTCAGAAAAATAAAAGCGTCGTTCGGCAGGTCTTGGAACAGATCAATGTAGTTTTGAATCGTGACAGGGTTCGGAATGAGTTCGCGCGAGTACTGCTGAGCGGGGACGCGAAAGGACACTGAGATCATCCAGATGAAAGGCACGATCATGATGATCGCCCCAATGATGAGCGCGGTGTAGGTGAGAATATCTGCCAGGAGTTTATACTTGGATTTTGTCATGGTACCTCCTATTCGTACACCACGTAATGGCGCTCCCACCACAGCAGGATCCCCATGAACAACGCCACCAGCAAGGCAAGTTGAATTGCCTGCGCGCTGGCATCACCCATACGGAAGAAGTTAAACGCGTTGCGGTAAATGGAATACACGGCAACAGGAACTGTGCTGTTGCCCTGTCCGCGCCGGGTAAGCATGTAAATATAATCATACGCCTGGAAAGCATTAATACCGGTGATGAGGGTCTGGAAAAAAATACTCGGCGTGATAAGTGGCAGGGTGATGTGGAAAAACTGTTGAGTGGTATTCGCGCCGTCCATTGAGGCGGCTTCATAATAATCTCGCGGGATCGCGGTGAGGCCTGCCAGAAAAATGATCATCCCTTCGCCCAACGCGCCCCACACGTTCACGATCACGACCGAGGTCATGGCGTTATCGGCGCACAGCCAGCAGACAGGTGCCATCCCAATGCTTTCAAGCAAAAAGTTGAGAATTCCGGTATCTTTACCGTAGATCATGTTCCAGACAAGAGCAGAGGCTACAGCCGAAGTGACAGTGGGTAAAAAGTAGATCGTGCGGAAGACCCCCACCCCGCGGATCTTACGGTTGAGCAGGACTGCCAGTAAGAGCGAGAGGATCACAACTGCGGGTACATATTCAGCTGAGAACTTCAATGTGTTCGTGAAAGCTCTAACGTATTCCTCGTTTTCGATTAAAGCGATGTAATTTGACCCGCCAGCCCATTTTGGAGGATTGATCAGATCCCAATCAAAAAAGCTGAGGCCGAGTGTGGCCAGCAACGACCCCAGTGTGCCAAATACGAGTCCGACCAGGGTCGGAAATAGCAGGAACCAGAGCCAGAATTTCTCCCGACCAAGAGGTTTCAGGCCGTAATTCATAGATCCTCCTGGATCTCCTCTTCCTTATTATTGGAAGAGGAGATCAACATTGAGGCTGAGATCATTTATTTTTTGCCAGAATTTCGTCCGCGGCTTTTACGACTTCATCGAGCGTGGCGTTCAATTCGGCATCACCATCAAAAACGGGCGTCAATCCATCACCAACTACACCAGCCCATTCCTCATAACCTTTGAACACCGGTTTGGTGCGGGCGAATGCGATCGAGTCAAGAAAGACTTTTTGATTCAGCGTACCGGGTTGCTTGAGGTAAGAATCACTTTCTGCAACTGATTTGAGCACAGGGATGGCAAAGCCTAGCTCAGCCAGGCGTTTTTGTCCTGCTTCGCCAAGCGCGAATTTGATAAATTCGAACGCAGCATCGGGATTTTTGGAGTCTTTGGAAACAACGAATCCGGCACTGTTAACACTGGTGGCTTTACCAACTGGCCCAGTTGGCATGGGCACCACATCAAAATTGAGCCCTGCCTGCACATATCCTGGTACTGCCCAGTGGCCGATCGTGGTCATAGCGGACATATTAGATTGGAATAGGTCATCGCCGTACTCGCCCGCGGTAGTGGGAGAGGGCATCACCCCCGCTTTGTAAAGGCTGTCAATGTAAGCCCAGGCGTCACGTGCACCACCCTCGCCGATCAGCGTTTTAGTGTGGTCCTCACTGATGATCTCTCCACCGTACGCCCAGATCGCCTCGCTCCAGAAGAGCTCCATGTCCCATGTATCCGTCCAAAGGCCGAACTGGTCAATTTTACCGTCACCATCTTTGTCCAACGTCAAGGCTTTTGCGGCGGTGAGCAGATCGTCATACGTCCAATCCGCGGTGGGGTAAGCTAAACCGGCGGCATCGAACATATCCTTGTTATAAAAGAGGACAATGGATTGGAAATCCCGTGGAAGTCCGTAATAACCATCTGGGGTTTTATAAGCGGTGAGTGTCTGAGGATAGAACCCGTCCAAAAAGCCGGGATTCTTGTCAATGTATGGCTGCAGGTTCATTAACGCGCCGCGGCTTTGCCAATCCAGGAAGAGCGGAGCGTCCATGGCAAAAACATCCGGTGGAGTGCTACCGGCAATCAGGGTGTTCAGTTTTGTCCAGTATGAATCCCAATCTGAGACATCCACTTTTACAGTGATGGATGGATTGGCGGTGTGGAAATCATCCACCACAGCCTGCCAGACGGCAAGTTCCTCAGGTGCTCCCCACATCATAAAGGTGACTTCTGTTGCTTTATCAGCGGCTGGTGCACCACCGCATGCTGCCAGCAGCATGCTGGCGACAACGATAACAAAAAGCAGTTTTTTCATTTTCTTCTCCTTTTNNTTTGTTTATCCCATCTCCAGAACACGCCGGGCATTCCCTTGATACACCTTGCGTAAAACTTCATCCGGTAAGCCGAGGCCATAAATGTACCAGCGCCCCTGATCCGGGATCTCGCTCGTACTGTAATTGAAGTATTCGTCAAATGTCTCAAGAAACCGGTAATTGATCCGATACGCCTCAACATCCGGTCCCATATCTGACCCGAAAAGGATACGATCCTGGTATCTAATGAAAAATTCTCTTGCTGTGTATGGTTGTCTACCTAGTTCGCCGATGCGGCCTGAGATATCGATGTAGTAATTGGGACATTCTTCAAGCATATTACCAACCCAGGCAAGGTTTTCAGCATAACACCCTACGTGAGCACCGATGAAGGTGGTTGAGGGATGGCGTTGGACAAGCGTCTTCAAGCCATTGAGGATCTCAATAAATGGAGGAAAAGGGGGGCTGGTAAATGCCCAATCAGGATGATTACCAAGCTCTTCCCAGCGCTCATTGGTTTCATCGATCGGGTCAAAGAAGGCTACCGGGTCTGCCACATGGATCAGGACGGGGAGTTTTAACTCGCCAGCGGTCTGCCAGATTGGTGCAAGGCGTTCATCCTCGATCTTTACCAATTGACCGGTATGGTCGGTAACTTTGAGACCGAATGGTTTCCAGATCTTGATCCCCTGGGCACCGGCGTTCTTTTGCACCCTGATCCTGCCCGCTGCCCAATCCGTAAACCCTTCTCCGCGCTCATGCCACGCGTTCCAATCAACACCGCCAAAAACTTGAAACCGATCAGGGGCTTTTTCTTTGAAATGATGGATGTGGTTGATGAGAATATCTTCACCCCAGCCGCCATCCAGGTCTATATATTGTTGAATTGCAGCTTCATCGAGCAGGTCAAGCAATTGGCTGAGGGGTTTCTTATCCCAGCCGCCGCCAAACGGATTGGATAGATGATTGTGGGCATCAACTACAGGATACCGCGGTCGGGTGACCTCAGTTTTTTTGGTGATAAGTTTGGGGTATGGACGGTATTTTACCAGTTCCATTAGTTATTATTGTATACAAAAGTCCCCGGAAGGTCAAAAATTCATACCCTCAGATTTTTAACCCCTGAATCTGCTGGATCTATAAGAAACACTAATTTATGATTTTTATCCTCCAATAAGAATCCCCTTCATGAAGAAGGGAATTATAGAAATCACTTTCGTTTTCAGGCACGCCTGGCCAGGCGGATGTTCATATCAGCAACAGCCCGGATGGAGAGGCGTTCTTTTCCTTTAATATACGTTTCAAGTAGATCGCCGATCGGATCTGCCCATGCTTTGGGTACGGCATGTATCACGCCCAGTACATTACCTACCAGACCACCATTACAATCCACGTCATATCCAGCCTTTGCCAGCAGCGCCATTGACTCAGTAAAATCACCATTTCCGTACCATAATGCCAGCAGATCAGCTGCCAGATTGGGATAGGCATGGATCCAGTTGTATCGTTCAAAATGTTTATCCAGCTTTGCCCATGCTGTTGATAGATCCGTGTTCTCTTTGAGCACATTAAAGCAATAAGTTAACTTGGCAGCATACTCACTTCGAGCCGGGATATATCCCGCTCCCTCTAGCGCGATCGCTTTTGGATCGTCCAACACAAAAGCCAGCGATGTGATCACTGCCGCATAGATTTCGCCGTACACACCATTTCGCGCGTGAGAGATGACCGCATCAATGTGCGCCAGCCGGGCTGCTTCCATCGGGTCTCCAGGAGCAAGCATCCCACACACCATCCCGCGCATTTGCGCCCCAATCCAATCGCAATATGGATTGAGGAAGGTACCGGATTCAGGGGGATAGATCCCCAGGTTCAGGTTGCGCAGCGCGGTACCCTCGGCAGAAACTCCGTAGGGTAGTTTCTTGACCCATTCGTCTCCCAGCGCGTCCGAAGTGATCTCCTTGCCCATTTTTTCGTAAACATCCAAGAGCAGCAACTCGTACACGACATCATCATTGGTTGTTTCCGGTGGGATCAGGTAACCTCTAACCTCGCCATAAACCTGTTGGATGCGTTTTCCGGTATATCCTTCTATGGCAGTGCCAAAAGATCCGCCAGCGATCTGTCCGAGCCAACCCTGGTAAATGCGTTCCGCGTATTCTTCCTTCCAGCCGGAATACGGTTTGTAATCTGGAGCAGCGGGCATAGCCGCCTTAACCTCCTCCCAGGAGGCCGGGTGCTCGAAGCTATGATAGGGGTGGTCAGGTATCCTTGGGGCTTCTCTTAACGCTTTCATGATCCGAGCAGAAACAACACGCAGTTCCTCCATGCGCCCTTGGGCTTCAAGTTTCTGACCCACAGGCAGCAAGGGTTCCGCTTCGCTGACATCATAACCCTGGTTGGCCCAGTCCTGGACCATGCTGATGAAGAATGCGTCAGGCGCCTGGGATCCCGGGACGCGTACGTTCCAGTTCCAGCGCAACAGGCCATCCCCATGTGGAAAATCACCCACGTGTTCCCAATTGGCTGCTTCTTTACGGCGGTCCACCGGGATCGCACTATCGCGGTATTCTCTTTCCAGTTGCCAGGCTTTTTTTACCATCTGACTTCTCCGTTAAGCGAGTTGTTTTTTCTTTAATCGCATGGAATACACAAATAATGCGATCAATGTTGCGACATACGGGACCATTTCAGTAAATTGCGGCGGCATGGATTGCTGCATAAACAACCCCAGTCCATCCGTGAATCCAAATAACAATGAGATGAGCGCGATTCCGATCGGACTGCCCGACACCAGGATCACCGCTGCCAGTGAGATCCACCCCTTGCCGGCTGAAATGCCTTCGGTGAAGCCGGTGACGACACCCAGAGAGAGAAATGCGCCGGCCAATCCGCACAACACGCCACACGCAATCAATGAAATGATGCGGATGCGGTTGGCAGATACCCCGCTGGAATCCAAGCAGATGCGATTGTACCCCGCGGCTCTTAATCGCAATCCAAAACGGGTTTTGAACACCAGGTAATTAACCAGGATGACCGCCAGAAGGGTCAGGTAGACGATAAGGTTATGANNGGGCTGGCAAACATTCCTTTAACATGAAAGATCTGCCGCAGCATGTAGGTTGTTGAACCGAGCGCCAGCAGGTTTAAACCGATACCAGTGATGAATTCATCCATTTTCAAAACCACTGCAAAAAGAATGAAGATCAGCGCCATTAGAATGGAACCCAGTATGGCAAATAGAATGCCTATGACCCAGGATTGAAAGTAATAAGAACCTAAAACGGCAAAGAACGCGCCGCCAAGCATCATACCTTCCATGGCGATGTTGAAAATACCGGCATAATAGGTCAACGAACCGCCCAGTGCAGCCAATAAAATTGGGGTGGCAGAGGCCAGCATGCCATTGATCAGCCCGATAATGATCTTCATTATGACCTGCCTTTCATTTTTCGCCTGGCTTCCATACGGGCGAACAATCCTTCAAAGTAGCCTCTGCCCGCAACCACGATCAGCACGATGATCGCCTGCAGCACTTTGATCAACTCCCGAGGCACCTCCACCTGAAGTTCCATCCCAAGCGCTCCGGTTTGAAGGATCGCAAAGAACAAGCCGAAGATCAGTGTCATGATGACACCGCTGTTCGCAACCATGGCGATCATGATGCCGTCCCAGGCGTAATTGCCGCCAATATCTTTGATAAAACGATGCGGACCAGACATGATCACCAGTCCACCTGCCAGGCCAGCGAGCGCGCCGGTAAGCAGCATGACTGCCAGGTAATTCTTCTTTACATCCACGCCGCCCAGACGGCTGAACAGACTGTTTTGACCCGAGATGCGCCATTCGTAACCGGAGGTGGTTTTATTGACGATGAACCAGATCACGAAGAACACCAGGACCATGACGACCACGTTTGAGCCTAAAATCCCCCATTCAGGCATCCATCCGCTTTTTGCGATGAGGGGAGTCTGCGGGTGGTTGGCATTCTTTTCAAAAAGTGGATAACTAATCGCCCAAAGGGTAAATGAATCCGCTATCATGTTCAACATTAAAGTGGTAATAAATTCACTCATATTAAAAAAATGTTTGAAGAGCGCTGCGACCCCTGACCAGAGCGCGCCCCCAAGCATCGCTAAAACCAGCAGCAAAGGGATCATTACAACCGGCGGGAGGTTTAAGTACAACCCGCCGACTGTCGCAAAAAGGGCTCCCATTAAAAGTTGACCGGGTTGCCCCAGGTTGATCGGGCCGGAGGCAAACGCGACCGTTGCGGATAAGCCGGTTAAGATCAAGGGAACCGATTTGTTCAATGTATAAGCGATCTTAGTGGGAGAACCCAGCGAGTATGCAAACAATTGGGCGTAGGCCTCAAAAGGATTCTTGCCTTGAAATACCATTACCAGCGCACCTAACGCAAACGCCAGGAGGATTCCGACTATGTTAATGAGAACCTTACGCTTCATAAGCCATTCCCTCCAGCATTAAGTAGCCGACTTCGGTCACATTGGTTTTTTCTGTAATAAGGTCGGCCACGATCTTGCCGCGGTGCATCACGATTAAGCGATCCGAAAGCCGGAACAATTCTTCAAGGTCGGCGGAGATGAGCAGCATTCCCCGATTCTGCGTGCGCATGGCCACAATTTTCTTGTGCACGTATTCGATCGATCCCACATCAAGTCCACGCGTAGGTTGATCAAGGAGAATAAAAGGTGCTTCTAGCATTAATTCGCGACCCAGAATTACCTTTTGCTGGTTCCCTCCGGAAAGGGATTTAAAGATCGCCTGCCCTGAGGTCATTTGTACATCAAACATATCCCGAACTTCGTCGGTGAACTGATCAGCTTGCTTATAATCCATCACTCTGCCACCCAGATTGGTAAAACGGGGATCGAGGCGGTGATGCGTCATGATGACATTTTCAGTGATCTTCGCAGGAACGCACGCTCCCATGTTGGCACGATCCTGGGTGACGAATGCGATCCTGCGGCGCTTTTCGAGGATCGGCAGATTTGTGATCTCNNAGTTCCAACTGGCCGTTGCCTTCAACACCCGCCACCCCTACAATTTCACCGGCTTTTACATTTAAATTGATGTTTTGTAAGCGCGGTTTGTGGTTGGGATCGGTGTAATTCAGCCCGTTGATCTCAAAGATCACATCGCCCGTTGCGTGTTCATCACGAATCGCTTCAAAGATCACCTCCCGTCCAACCATCATCTGCGCCAAGCCGGATTTCGTGGCTTTACTGGTTTCGAGAGTTCCAACTTTTACACCTTTACGCAATACCGTAACGCGGTCTGAAAGGTCGAGTACCTCATCGAGGTGGTGAGAAATGAACATGATGGTGTGACCGTTGTCACGCAGCCGTTTCAACTCGCCGAATAACTGAGGCACCTCCTGTGGTGTGAGTACTGAGGTGGGTTCATCCATGATCAAAATAGATACATTGCGGAACAACAGCTTAAGGATTTCTACTTTTTGTCTGGCAGCTACCGACAGGTCGGCAATTTTTATATCCGGGTCCAGGTTGAGGTGAAATTCATCAATTTTGGCCTTAACCTGCTCCCGGGCTAATTTCATATCCAGATGATCGATAAATTTTACCGGTTCTTTACCCAGAACGACGTTCTCCCAAACAGTGTATTCAGATATCAAAAGGATTTCCTGGTGAACCATGCCGATGCCAGCGGCAATGGCTTCACCGGGATCATTGAATTTGACTTTACTTCCCTTCAGGTAGATCTCGCCTTTGTCTGCTGGCTGCATACCGTACAGGATCTTCATCAGGGTGGATTTTCCCGCTCCATTTTCACCCACAATGGCATGGATCTCTCCTTCTCTGAAGTCCATGCTTACATCATCCAGCGCCACGAGGTTGGGCGGAAAAACTTTGTAGATGCCTTTCATTTCGATGATATTATCCACCGGCACCTTCCCTTTCCAGTTTCGGGATGCCGGATCATACCGGCATCCCATTAGACGAATTACTGATTACGGAACGTATATTTCAACCTTGAGATCGCCGCTGATGATCTTCTGGCGAGTCTCGTTAACTTTATCGATGATGGGCTGAGGTACGATGCCGCCGTTATCTTCGAATACCACATCAATCGCGCCTGAAGCAAGGCCGGCGTTGATCACCTGCCCGGGAACATAGGTTCCATCTTTAATGGTTTTAAATACTGTGATGATGGATTTGCCAATGTCTTTGATGTCTGAGCAGGTGACGTGGCCCGGAGCCAGCGCGTTTTGGTTGGTATCCACACCAATGGAATACAGGTTCCGTTCCTGTGATGCCTGAAGCACACCCAGGCCTGCGGCGGCAGCGATCTGGAAGACTATATCAGCTCCCATATCATAAAGCTGCAGGGTGGCCTGTTTTCCTTTGGCGGTATCCACCCAATCACCCAGGTATTTGCGTTCCATCACGATGGCGGAGTCAACTGATTTGGCGCCGTTCTCGTAAGCGAACATAAAGGCGTCGATGACTGGATCCTGATCCCCACCCACAGCCCCAATGATCTTTTCGGCATTGATGTTGGGTATGGTTGTATCGATGGTCATCATTCCTGCAACGATCCCTGCCAGGTAGGCGCTTTCTTCTTCAATATAATCAACAGAGGTAATGGTATTTTTTTCATTTTGAACAGTAGTGTCAAGATTGACGAAGATCTTGTCAGGGTATTTGTCCGCGTACTCCTTAAGTAGATCCTCGTAACCATACGAGATGACAAAGATCACATCAGCGAAATTGACGGCAGCTTCAAGACCAGGTTCATACTGGGCAGCGTCGTATCCGTCTTCGATGGTGCGGATCTCCAGACCATAATCCTTCTTGATCGTATCCATACCCCGTTGGCCGGAATCGAAGAAGGCGTTGTCACCAAGGGCGCCGTTGATCAGGTAAACGACCTTGGTGGTGTCAATAGTTGACGCGGCCGGACCCTCAGGCGCTGTGGGTTTTGGCGCGCAGCCCGTAAATACCAGCATCAGAACAGTGAGTATGGATACTAAAGCAAAAATCTTTTTCATCTTTTCTCCTTTTGTGGTTAATTTTCCAGGTTGGCGTACCAGCTGATTTTTTTCTCTAAACCTCCTTCTACTGAATTACTTCAGGATTGGCATCGGGATCCTGGCGTAAATCAATGAATTCTTCAATTTCTTTTTTATTCGGAATTGAGGTTTGCGCTCCAAGGCGTGTAACGGCTATGGCAGATGCTGCGCTGGCGTATTGTAAAGCCCTGGCCGGCGATCTTCCAGCGATCAGCGATGCGGCAAAACTACCTACAAAAGTATCTCCCGCGGCGGTTGTATCGACCGCTTTTACTTTAAATGCGGGTTGAAAAATGGGTCCGTTTGAATCCATTAATACCGCGCCAGTCTCACCGAGGGTGATGATCACGGTTTTTACGCCGATTTCAAGAATCTTGCTGGCGGCGTGTATAGCGCCATCAACCCCGGCGGTTATATTTCCGGTGAGGTCTGCCGCCTCGCTTTCGTTCAATACGAGGATATCGACAAGTTGGAGAATATCGACGGGAATGGGATACATGGGAGCGGGATTCAGCAATACGCGGATTCTCTGCTGTTGGCAATATTTTATGATCTCGTGTACGGTCGGCAAGGGAATTTCATGCTGCAAAATGACCAGATCAGAATAGGAGAGCAGTCCCAATCTTTGGGATACATAATTAAAGGTTACTTCTCCATTTGCGCCTGGAATGATGATGATNNCTATGCGGGAAACACCCGTGGCGTCAACCCCGGTAACCTTTAACGACCGGAGCAAGACTTTACCAAAGGGATCCTCGCCTACACACCCGATCATGCGGGTTTTTGCACCAGAGAGACTGGCAGCGGCGGCCTGATTCGCCCCTTTTCCTCCGGGTATTAAATGAAGTTCCTGGCCGGCCAGTGTTTCCCCGGGGAGCGGGATCCTGCTGGTAAGAACGACCAGATCGATGTTCAAGCTCCCGACGACGACGATGGTTGAACCCATGAATACTCCGGTTAGATGGAATGAACAGGATAGGCAGGTAGATAGAAGCTCGTGAGAGGGTAATGCCAAACAGAGAAAATTACCAGATTACTTCTCATGTATGTGATGATTATATAATAACGCCGGGTAGTTGAGAAAGACTGCGAATTTATCTCCCGGTAATTGATATGTAAAATGAAAAACCAGGTGTGTAGAGAGCGTCTAACAATTAACTGGCGGGTTCAATAAAAAAACGCTGGAAGGGGGTAATTTATTTCCAAAATACCGGTTAATTGACTGGAGAAGTTAACAGTGGACTTGTCAGCCCTGACTGACAGTTCAGCGAACCAAAACCTACAGTTTTTGAAGAAAACGATCTGATATAAAAATTAGCGGAAACCTTGATGTTCCAGGGTTGGGTAATTTAATAAAGGATCTCTTTTCTTTTCCATCCGGAATTAATCCGTTTCCAGGTTTCATCCCAGGTTTTTATTCCACTCAAAACATCGGCTGTTTCTACATTACACGCGCCAACAGCCAGCGCAAACGTCATGGAATCTGTCGGACTTAGGCCATGAAGCACCGCGGCTAGAAAACCTGCAACAGTCACATCACCAGATCCTGTTGTACCCACAACCTTTACATCAAAACAGGGAGCCGCGCAATTCACATTTGACCATTCGCGTAGATCGACAAGATTTCCCAGTCCCGAGTCATTATCTTGATATAAATCTTTTGTTCGTAGAAACAACCCCTGGTCTCCCAGTTTGAGCAGCACCACTTTTGTTCCCATGGCAAGCAGTTCTTCACTTACCATTTCAAGCAGCTTGGTAGTGAGGCCTACGGATTCTGATTTCCTCAGCATAAAGAGGATCTCCTCAATACTTGGGACAAAAATATCCACATATGGAAGTACATTCCGTAGAATAGACACCCAATCTGCTCTTCCTGCTGCAGAAGCAGGGTCCGGGAACGCCATATCCAACGATGTGATTAAACCGCTCCCTTTAACCTTATTAAAAAGATATTTAAGTCGGTTGCCATCATCGGCGTACATTTTCTCCATCAGAGGAGGATAACCAAAATGAAACAAATACGCGTCTTTAAGATGTTCGTCAATGATATCGATCTCAGTAAAAAGGTCATTAGCACCAGGATGGTGGAGGAAACGCCTATCGGTACCCTGCGGGTTGATCACGATTGAATAAGATGTGGTTGCATCAGCGCTGCTGACGATACCCTCTCCTAAACCCGGTCCCTGATCTGCCAGGCACTGGCGTAATGTTTTGCCCAGTGGATCTTCGCCAACCTTGGCGATCAACTTTGTGTGGATACCCAGGCGATTTAATGCCAGCCCTGTATTGGATACCGCACCACCTGGAGAAAGGGCTGCCGGACCGGATTGTACCAGCCTGCCCGGTTGGAAGTGTTTTTCGAACTGATCGGCAGTTAGCGTGGACAGGTCCGGGATAATATCCAGATAAAATATGACCCGCGACAATTGCCTCTGCCATCTCAGCTGCCCAGTAGGTGATTAACAATAAGCAAATCGAGTTCTTCGTAGTCTCTCATACTGCGAAGTTCCTCGACTTTATCAACGTCCAGAGACCTGGCCAGCTCAACCAGGCGAAGAAAGATTTCACGGCTGTTTCTAAGGTGTTTTGTGGATTGATCTTTGGTTTGTGTTCGCAGCGCTTTTACGTCCAAACCCACAAATTCACCCTGCTGACCATAACCATTCCTCTCTAAAACCCATACCTGATTGAAGGCGCGCCGCAAGTCCACCACGCCGAATGATTTGTCCTCATCGAACTTCAATCCATTCTGATCGTTCAGGTGCACTGACCATAGTTTCTTATGGAAAAGAGCGTACGCCATCTCATCTGATGGATCCAACCCTGCCAGGATGGTATGAGCAGATTCGATCAAGGTTCCCACCCGTTTTGGGTCAATCGTCAGGTGAGCCAGACCAAGGAAATGCCCAGTGGTAGGTATGTATGCCTGATCCATGGGTTCATTCGGCTTCATTTCACCAAGAATGCGAATATCGCTGCTGTATTC
>MTKZ01127786.1_pt1 | contig 15879 bp, 13 predicted proteins | sample 1042781 | NCBI WGS metagenome assembly MTKZ01 (sample SAMN06212207, study PRJNA360539) | anaerobic digester metagenome | biome: Wastewater treatment plant; material: sludge; isolation source: anaerobic digester fed with sludge from wastewater treatment plant | place: Denmark: WWTP Viborg ...
CTGGTCCTGAGTCTCGGCCCAGCATCCCATGATCGCATCGCGCGGCACTGCGCATGAAGTATGGCGTGTTTTCAGAGCAGAGGTGCCTGAGTAGAGCCGAGATGGGAATCTCGGCCCAGCGGATATCGGCCCAGCGGAGAGCAGGACGACGCTTGAAGAAGGCGACCCCAACGCGACAGATCGGCGCCACATCACCTGGGACGCGTCAGCAAAGCCAATGCGTAACAGGCCGTGCCGATCAGCAGGACCGCGGTGAAGCCGTACACGACGGCCAGAAGCGTGCCGGAGATGGAGCCGATGACCGAGGCGGCTCCGTTGATGCCCCATAGCGCGGAAATAGGCGCCGCCCCCGGCGTTTCGGCGTAACGCCGCAGGCCGAGCGGGAAGGGCATGCCCATCAGGAACCCGAAGGGGAAAACCAACGCGGCGGCCAGCAGGACGCGCAGCNNCTCAACGGCAGCGCGGCGCGAATGATCTGGGGCAGGCCGAACGCCGCCACAAGCAGCAGGCCCATCACGCCGAGGATGATCCACACCAGAGCCGGACGCACGTTTTGCGGCGCGATGCGCCGGCCGGTCAGGCTGCCGAGCGCACCGCCCAGCAACAGCGTGAAGAGCAGGACCACCAGGGTATAAATGGGGTGGCCGAGCAACAGAATGAACCGCTGGAGCAGCGTAATTTCGCAGATCATGAACCCCATCCCCAACGCACCGAAATAGCCCCATGCGCGCGGGCCGGGCGGGCGAAGCCCTCGCAGCCAGCTCCCGGCCAGCAGCAGCACCACGAAAAGCGCAAACCACAGCGCCGGGGCCCGCAGCAGGTGGAGGACGAAACCAGGAATGCCGTTGGGTTTGTCGGTGGCGAAATAGAAAGGCCGCCCATCGCTGACGGGAGTGGCCAGCGTCTCAAAGCTCTGGCCGAACTCGCTCAGAGGAATCCGGCCGGAAAACAGGCGGACATAAGCAGGGTCGCCGACGAACTGGGGCGCGGAAGCGCCTGGGGGGCTCGCGCCGGCGGAATCCGCCTGCGTCGCGCTGCGCGACGTGGGGGCGCCGTCCGGGGAACCGAGGTCCCCGAGCGGCCACGGTGAACTAATCAGGTGCGCCTGCTCATGCCCCGCCAGCAGCGCGTTGACCTGCTCCGGCGCCAGCGGCGAGCGGCAGAGCATGAACACCGTCTCCACCGGCTTGTTCCCCTGCGGGGCAGTGCTGCTGACCGCCAGAACGCGCCGGCCGATCTCGGACGGCGAGAGGCCCCGGCGGCTCAAAAGATCGAAGGAATTGGCGACGAGCCGGCGGACATCCACCGGCCAGCGGATGATGACCAGCGCGCCTCCCTCCGTCAGGTGATCGTAGTANNCGTAGTAGGCCTCCAGGGCCTCGCGCGTGTACAGGTAGCTTTCGGTGAGCGAGAGTCCGCCGCTGGCCACCGCCGCCCAGGAATCGACGAATCCGAGCACGATCAGGTCAAACCGCTCGGGCGAGCGCTCGATGAAGTTCCGGCCCTCCTGCTGCACGAGGCGCACGTTCGGATGGTCGTAGAGCGAGCCGGCCTGGCCCCCAAGACTCCGCACGCAATCCACGATCAACGGATTCATTTCGACGGCCGTAACCTGCGGGCTGCCCGCGCAGACGGCCATGATCACGTCCGTTCCGCCCCCCGGCCCGATGACCAGCACCTTCGGCTCCGCGTTCAGGCGAAACGCGAGCGAGCGGAACCAGTTGCGGGCGTCGCGCGGCGAGCCGGGCGTGCCGTCCCAGTGGAGCACGTCGGTCCAGGCGTCGCTGTCGATGTAGAGGCGGGCCAGGCGAGAGCCCTCGAAGCCGCCCACGGAGGTGATGCGCGAGTACGCGTTCCAGCGATCGCTGGTGATTCGCGCTTCCGGATGCTCCCGCAGAACCCTGTACAGCCCTTTGCTCGGCGCATCGTGGATGGCCAGCGTGTCCGTCCGGCAGTTCCAGATGGTCAGACCCACGGCAGCTACGACTGCGATCCCGCTGACGCCCTTCCAGGTCGGCCGAGTCGGGCCGAGGCTGATCAGCACGGCGGCCAGCGCCGGCAGCACGGCCGTGGCCAAAACCGTCGATTCGGCACCGAGCAGGCGGAGCGCCATGGGGGCCAGCAGCACGCCTCCGGCCGCTCCGAGCAGGTCGGCGAAGTAGAGGCGGTTCGCGTCCTTGCCCCACGCCTCGAAGGCCAGGCTGAGCGTTGCCCCCCCGATGAGAAACGGCAGAAGACTCAGAGAGAAATACAGGTTGAGGCGATCCGGCGTGAACGGGCGCCGCAGTATGCACACCAGGAAGACCGGCAGCATCACCGCCAGCAGCAGCGAAAGGGATACGAGAATGCGCTGCACCTGTGCCGTCGCACGTGCGAGGCCCAGGAGATGGACCGTGAATCCGCCGAGGCCCCAGCCGAAGAGCGCCACCGAAATGGCCACAAACGTGTAGTGGTACCAGATCGTCGCGGAGAAGATTCGCGTCAGCGTCAGTTCGAAGAGCAATCCGGCGGCTGACAGCAACGCGACGGCCAGGCGCAGGTTCACCGGGGAGCGCACAACGGAGGAAGATGCGGCGCACACGGTCTCTGATTGGTTTTGTGACAAGGCTATGGCCTCAATCCGGCCACGACGCGGTGGCCCAACTCAGTTGTTTCACACGCCGGTTTCCGCGATGGTGACCGCGCCATCGGGGACCGCCCGAGTCGGCGAACCTGGAGAGGCCCGTCGGCTCAGACAATCGTGATTGGCATTGGCGTCCGGTCGATTCTCCCCCGTCCCGACCTGTCTGTCGAGCGTGGCGTCGGACGGATTGCGCAAGGGCGTCGTCGGGGGGAATCATCCGGGGCCGCGCGGCCGGTTCGGCGATCCGGTCAGTCCTCGCTGGGCGTGCGGGGCAGGGNNGGGGCAGGGGTTGGGGGAGGGTGAAGCGGAACTCGGCCCATTGGTCCGTCGAGTCGGCGGAAAACCGACGGCGGCGCCAGAGTACCCGCGGCTGACGGCGAGGTCTTGGGTAGGCGCGGCGGGGCTGCGTTTGGTATGATGGAAGGCGTTGGTTTGCGGAGGGAGGGGAGCAATCCCCGCACGTCATTCTGCAACGAGGAGGGAGAGAGACATGATTGTCTCCAAAACAGTCGCATCGACCTGCGTGATGGTCGTGCTGTTGGCGGTTCCGGCACTGGCGGTCAACATCGAGACCGTGCCCGTGGGCAATCCAGGCAACGCGGGCGAGCTATCAGGAGAAGGGGCAGGTGGCTTCGGCCCGGACCGCATCTGTGGTAGGGTAGACTATACGTATAATATCGGCAAGTACGAGGTGACGGCTGGTGAGTACTGCAGCTTCCTCAATGCCGTGGCCGCGACGGACACGTACGGGCTGTACAACACGTACATGTCTATGACCAGCTATGGCAGCGGGATTGCGCGAACCGGCGGCGGGACCGCTGGGAACCCCTACACTTACAGAGTGGATGCCGCCTTCGTGAATCGTCCGGTGACCTACGTTTCGTGGGGCGACGCGGCGCGGTTTGCCAACTGGCTGCATAACGGTCAGCCAACGGGCGAGCAGGGTGCAGACACCACCGAGACCGGTGCGTACACACTCAACGGCGCCATGACGCTCGCGGAGCTTCTGGCCATTACGCGCAATGCAGACTGGAAGTGGGCGATTACCAGTGAGGATGAATGGTATAAGGCGGCGTACTACGACCCGGCCTCGAGCAGCTACTACGACTACCCGACCAGCAGCGACTTACGTCCGGGGCGAGATCTGAGCGACGTTTCCGGCAACAACGCCAACTACTATGGCATTCCGTATCCGATCCAATCGCCGCACTACACTACGGTAGTGGGTGAATTCCAGAGTTCCGACAGCCCGTGCGGCACGTTCGATCAGGGCGGAAACGTGCTGGAGTGGAATGAGGCCGTGATCGGATCGTACCGCGGCTTCCGGGGCGGGTCGTTCAGCAACGGTGGCAGCAACCTGCGCGGGTCGGGCCGCTACTATCACAACCCGACGAACGAACTTGGCCACATCGGGTTCCGTGTCTCCGAGGTTCCCGAGCCCGAGATGATCGTGTTATTGGCCTTGGCCGGTGTGGGAATCCTACGGATGCGCAGAGCGTAGCGGACCGGCTGCTCCGTCTTGGGTCTCACGGTTTCGGATTATCAGCTGCCGAAGAAGTCTGAGGTTTCGACGGGAGGAGGACATAGAGATGCATACGCGATTGCGGATGGGTGCGTGGATGGCAGCGGTCGGGCTGGTGCTGGCCGGAACCGGCGTGCGGGCGCTGGGCAATGGAGACTACAACGGGGACGGCACGATTGACCTGGCGGACTATGCCGCGCTTCCAGCGTGCATGGCCGGACCGGAGGGAGCTCTACTTGCGGATTGCGATGTCTTCGACTTCGACTCCGACACGGATGTGGACCTGTACGACTTCGCCTGCTTCCAGGTGGTCTTTGGGACTTCTCTGCCTGTGGTTATCGACACGGTCGTCGTGGCCAACCCGGGCAACGCGGCAGACACGCGCTACGAGACGCCCGGCTGCGGTGGCGTGGAGTACACGTACAGAATCGGCAAGTACGAGGTGACGGCGGGGCAGTACACAGAGTTCCTCAACGCCGTGGCGACCACGGACACCTACGGGCTGTACAACCCCTTGATGGTGGACCTCACCACCGGCTGCAAGATCCAGCGCAGCGGCACGGCGGGCAGCTACACGTACAGCGTGGCGGCTGAGTGGGCTGACCGTCCTGTGAACTACGTGTCCTGGGGCGATGCGGCGCGGTTCGCCAACTGGCTGCACAATGGTCAGCCGGCGGGCATGCAGGATCTGACCACCACGGAGGATGGCTCATACTTCCTGAACGGGGCGACGAGCAATGCGGCGCTACTGGCCGTCGCGCGCAAGTGGGCGGACGCCACGTGGGTGATCCCGTCGGAGGACGAGTGGTACAAGGCGGCATATCACAAGAACGACGGCGTGACAGGGAACTACTGGGATTACCCAACCGGCAGTGATAGTCTGCCAGGCTACGTCAACGACAGCGGCAACCTCAGCCGGACGGGTACTCCCTTCACGGAGGGTGGCATCGATCCCGGCAACTACGAGACGTATGACGGCGACTCCAGTAACCCCTGGGGAATCGGCAGCCCGTACTTCCGAACGGTGGCCGGGGAATGGGAGAACTCTGCGAGCCCGTTCGGGACCTTCGACCAGGGCGGGAACGTCTGGGAGTGGAATGAAGCTGTGATCGATTCGCTAGATCACTGCTTGCGGGGCGGGTCGTTCCGCTACGCCGTCGGCCTGCACGCGCCGGGCCGCCTCGGGTGGGTTGCCCCGACGGGCCAAGACGACGAGTTCGGGTTTCGCGTCGCCAAGGTTCGCTGAGCCATGAACGATCATGGTGGTAGCCCTGGCCAGCGTGGGAGGCGGAAGAGAAAGGCGGAAAAGGGGACATCTGATATTGCGGCGAAAGCACTGATTGTCCCGCATATCGTCCTTCTATCGTTCTGTCGACGACGACTGAAAACGGGAGTGCAGATATGCTGGAATGCGCATCAATAGCATCCAGAGCACGGAGCACTCTTAGCGGCCGAGAGTTAAGATGAAGAAGTATTGGGGCATTCGAAAAGGCCTTGTGGCCTCGCTCGTCATCGCCGTGGGCGCGCTTCTCACGATGCGCATCGTAGTGGGAAGGTCGCTGCCATTTGAAGCGGGCGAATGGAAGGCGGGCGACCTTCGCCTTCGTTGGCGTATGGTGAACGACCCCCAATTGGCTCCGTCGCTCGTGGGACTGACTGAGGATGTGCTTCAACAGAGGCTTGGCAAGCCGGACAACCTGCTGATTGTCAGGCATCCGCCCCCGGATAAGGTGTACTTATACTGGGTCGACAGACCACTGGATCCTTTTCGATGGAACCTGAAACTGTGCATTGAGCAGGGCGTCGTGGCGGAGGTCTTCATCCAAGATTGAGATGGGCAAGCTGGGTTGGGGCAGGATCGCCGTGGTTGATGCGGAATTGGTGCCGTGGAAAAGGGGACATCTGATACTGCGGCGAAAACAGGTGACTGTCCCGAATGGCGAGCGATCGGCGGCCGTGTGCTTTTGTGGGCGGCTCCGCGCGATTTCTTCACTACACACGCTCACACGCTTTGGAAGCGTGAGAGGTTGCGGCCAGTTCTTTGTTGACAAGAGGTTACGTTCGCTGTCTCTCGGATCACACCCGTGAGGTTACAGGTTCGAGTCCTGGATCGCCCAGTTGCACTTGCCGTGCCCGCGCTGGGTCGACCCCGGTGCGCCGGGATTGCTGCCGTGCACTCGCGCGAGAATCTCGCTCCACGCCTCGCCGACCAAAGCAGACGGCTTGAAATCGCAGATGTGGGACCTTGCTGGATCGGCGAAGCGTGAAGCGGAGCCCGGTCTTCCTGTGGGAACGGATTCCCACTGGAGGTGGACCGAGATTGTCCCGGCGCGCCGGGATCGGTCCAGCAGGCTTCGCCCGCCCGCCACGGCGAACCCCTGATCCCTGGATCCCTCGATCCCTTGCGCCCGGAGTCAGGCTTCGCCGGCCGTTCGGGGCCGGGGTTGGGGGATGGTGAAGCGGAACTCGGCCCATTGGCCGGGGGCGGATTCGGCGGATACGCGGCCGGCATGGGCGCGGATGATCCGCCAGACGGTATAGAGTCCTACGCCGGTGCCGCGGGCCTGCTTCGAGACGGCTGACGTCAAACGCGAGAACTTGAGGAAGAGCCGGCCGTGCTGCTCCGGCGGGAAGCCCGGGCCGCTGTTCCACACGGACACGGCGAACTCGTCCGGCGCCTGGACCGCTCGGACACGCACCGTGCCGGCCTCGTTCCCGTACTTCACGGCGTTGCTCAGCAGGTTGACCAGCACGATGCGGAGCAGGTCCGGGTCGGCGCTCAGCCCCGGCGTGGTCGACGGCACGTCCACCGTCAGCTCCATGCGTTTGTCGTCGAGGGCCGGCCGGACGACCTCGATGGCCGGTGCCAGCACGTCGTCGGCGAATGACACGTCGTCGCGCGGCGCATAACGCATCTGCCCGCCTTCCAGCCGGGCCAGGTCGAGGTAGTCGCGGACCAGATCGAGCACGTACCGGCCGCGCGTCAGAACGCGTTGCAGCGCGTCGCGCTGCTCGTCCGAGATCTCGCCCAGGTAGCCGTCGACCAGCGTCTGGGTCGTGGACATCATGGAGGCGACGGGGCTTTTGAGTTCGTGGCTGACGAAGCCGAGCATTTCGGTGTATGCGGCGGTGGCCGCGGCGAGTTGCTCGATCCGCCAGGTCTTCTCGACGGCCTGGCTGAGCCGCTCCGCGACGGCCGCCAGCAGGAGGGCCTGGTGCGTGTCGTATGCACGCGGCCGGCGGCTGCTGCGGAAGAGCACGCCCACGCGCAGGCCCTCGACCGCCAGCGCGCAGGTCAGGCTGGAACGCACGCCCTCTTTCACCAGCGCCCGCGTGCTGCGGCTGCGCGGGTGATCGGCGAGGTACGCCGGAAGGTCGTGGATGATCCGCAGGTCGTCACGTTGGAAGACCTGTTCGAGCGAGCTGCCCGCCAGGTCTTCGGCGTAGCCGTTGTCGAGTCGAAGCGGCTCGTAGGCGGCCCGGGTGTGCCGTGACACGAGCCGGCGCCCGTCGTCCTCGAGCAGGGCGATGCTGACNNGTCGCAGGGCATGACGCCCTGCATCTGCTCGAACAGGAAATCGACGATGGCCTCGGTGGATTCCTGGGCGACCACCCGCCGGTTGACGGCGTCGAGCAATTGCCGCTCGGCGTCGGTAAAGGCCGTGGCGCCGGCCGTTGTCGCGGCCACGTAGGTCAGCACGGTCTGTTGCTCGCCGCTCATGGTGCGGTCCTCCTCCAGGGGTTCGGCGGCATTATAGCCGATGGAAGGCGGCGATGCGTGCGGTTCCTGCCATGTCGCACACTCCAAAGACCGGCTGGAATCCCGGCGAGCCGGGACGGTCCCACAGAAGAAACCGAGACCGGCTGGAAAGCCGGTCCCACAAAAAGGCCGGTCCCACAAAAAGGCCGGTCCCACACAATGAGCCGGTCCCACAGAAGAGGCCGGTCCCACCGTCTGGTCATTCGCAATTTGCCATTTGACATTTGCCATTCGCAATTCATCATCCGCAATCCGCAATTTCCCTCGCCTCGTTCCCCCTCGATTCGTACGCGCGCAACAACGCGGGCGTCGCGCGGCAGACAGGGTAATCCGCGCGGCGCCCGCTGAAGATGAATCGCCCGCTCACGTGGAGCGGAAATGAACTAACCCTCAAACAACTTCTGGAAGATCGCGAAGTCCGCCAGGTCCACGTCCATGTCGACGTCCAGATCGGCGCACTCACAACCATATCCCAGGCCGGCGTTCGGACCGGCCAGGCAACTCTCAAACACAAGGTAATCAGCGATGTCGATTACGAAGTCGCCGGTGCAGTCACCGCGTTTCTCCAGCGTCAGCAGCTCAAACGCCATGTCCACCGGTGGGAACGGCGGCTCCAGCCAGCACAGCCACGGCTGCTTGCTCCAGTCGCCGTAGTCCCAGCAGTGCGGCGGATACGGCGAGAAGTCGACGATCCGGCCCGTGCATGCCTCCTCACGCCAGTGGTCGGGACTGGTGTGCCAGCCCCAGAAGTGGCCGTCCGGCGTCTCGTCCGAAGGCAGGTGACCGGTCAGACGCAGATCGCAGCCCGGCGCGGCCGTCGCGGGCACCCACTTGGCACCGGTAACGGCCTGGATGTCGAGCCNNCGTTCGGCAGCCGAGGATCGCTTGTAGAGCAGATCAGGCAGCACTGGCTCAGGTTCACGACGTACTCGTAGAGCTGGTGGCCGAAGCAGTCGACCATGCCGATGCCGATGATGGTGACGCCCTCCGGCGGGGCGAAGTACACGCCGAGCACGGTCGGCACGTCACCCATCCAGGCGTCCGGCGGGCAGACGTGGTCCGGGCCATCGTGGTGGAAGCTGATCAGCCAGCCGTCCAGCACGTGGAGCGGATCCGTCATTCCCTCAGGGGCGTAACGCTCGTCGAAGTAGCTGCCCCACCACCGCACGGCCTCAATGCGGCGGCCGTCCGACCGGAAGTCGTCCGCCACCACCTTGTTGACCTCCTGTTCCGGCTGGACGACCGAAGTCACGGCGAACGCCATGTCGCTGTACCGATCCGGATCACCGGCTGACCAGATGATGGAACTCCACAGGGCGGAATCGGTTCGTTGCGCGGCCGGCGCATCTCCGAGCGGCGGCGCGACGTCACGCCGCGCCTCCTGTCATCGCCACAGCGGCGCATCGAACGGATTCACCGCCACGGCCTGCACGTCCAGCCAGTAATACGTGCCGGCCACCTGCGGGAACGGCTCCGGCAGGTCCAGTTTGTACTGGTAGATGATCTCGCCCAGGTTGTTCACCATGCCGGTGTCGGTCTCGGAGATCATCGTCATCGGGACGTCCATCTCCCAGAGCGCAGTTTCGCCGGGCAGGCACCACGGGGCGGGGCCAGGCCCGCAGACGTGAATGCTCAGGTGGAAGTGGTCGATGCCGGAACGGCGATCGTTGTTTTCATAGTTGCCCCACCAGTGCAGGTCGAGCACGTCGCCGCCTTCGCAGAGCCAGTCGTCCGCGATGCGGAACCAGAAGTACGCGCCGCCGAGGTCCGACGAGTCATGCGAATGCAGGCCGGGCCAGTTCGGGTCCGGCTTCTGGAGGGCCTTGAAGATTTGCGGCCACCACAGGTCGGACGCGGCGTCGAAGCCTTCTCCGGCCGGATGCGTCCACTGCGACCACTTGGCCTGCGGCGGCACCGGCTCACACAGGCATTCGTAGTCGACCGTGTTGTTGGGCAGCATGGTCCCCATGGTGACGCACACCGTGTACGGCGGACAGACGCCGGTGCAGTACGGCTCCGCGTCCCAGTAGATGCGGCAGTCGTCCGGATTCATGCACTGGCACTCCGTCACGACGATCGTGTCGGTGGCCGGGTCGTGGTTGACCCTTTTGGGCAGACACTGCTCCGTGGGCACCGGGCAGACGATCGGTTCGCAGCCCTGTCCGTCCGGCGTCGGCTCGCAGGCTTCGCCCGGCAGGAAGTAGTAATCCTCCGTTTCGCCGAACTCATACCCCTCCGGCGGACCTGATCCTCCGTAACCCGGCTGAGGCGATATCGCGCTCCACGGCTTTTCCGAGAGCGTGATGCGCATCCAGATCGGCTCCGTTTGCGGGGCGCCGGACGGATGCCAGGGCATGAATGCGGGCGTCGTGAACACGTAACCCGTGTACGGCGTCAGTCCGCTCAGAACCATGTTCTGCACGGCCCATTCCGGCGCCGTCAAGCCGTACGGACACAGCGAAGTGTCATCCCAATCACCGTTCCGCGTCCAGTCAAACCAGACGTTCACGTACATCGGGTCCACCGGCGCGGGCCCGGTGCTCACGATGAAATTGAACGACGTCGGCTGGCAGTGCGGCAGAGCCAGTGGGATCGTCACGCCGTCATCCATCATGTCCTGGTCCGGCAGATCGGCCGGAACGTCAAGGTTGTTCACTCCGTCCTCGTCGAAGCCGAAGTCTGCCTCATTCTCCAGGGTGACCCACCCGCCAAGCCAGGCGGCCGTTCGCGGCAGGAAGTGGATCGGACCGTGCGGCGGTGAGCCCATCACGTATACGGTGGGGAAGTTGGCGGGCACTCCGGGCGGCCCGCCGGGGGGATACGCCGTCATCGCGAGGCCGAATGTGTTCGTGCTGTCCGGCGCGTCTANNGGGGGGATACGCCGTCATCGCGAGGCCGAATGTGTTCGTGCTGTCCGGCGCGTCGCCGAGGTCGGCCTGGTGCGCTTCGTGAAACTCCCACGCCCAGCGATAGTCCATTTCGCCCGCGTTGTTCCAGAAGCTCTGCCGCTCGCGGACGATCACGTAGCCCCCGAGAGGAATCTGGATCGGATCGAGGGGATGAACCGGGCTGCTTCCGTCGAAGAACACGTCAAAGAAGCTGTCCGGCCAGAACTCATACGGGTTCATCTCGCTGATCGGCTCTATGCCGTAGTACAGCGGCTGCCAGGGCAACCCCGCTTGCGCGCCACCCTCCCACAGCTCGCGGAAGGGTTCCGGGCCGAGCAGCATCTCCAGCTCTTCCTGGCTGGGAATGACGACGAGATCCATCTGCACGATCTGCGTCTCGATTTCGCCGGGCTCCATGATGCCGTTCGCGTTGCCGTTCTGCAGATGCAGAAACTGCGGAGGTTCCTGCTCAAAGATCTGGAATCCCGGGATCGGCACCCAACCCTCGTTCATTCCGATCCCGATGGGGACCCCGTCCAACGCCCAGGAACCGCTCACGTTGATCACGATGTTGTGACAGGTCTGATCGAACACCACGCCAACGTGGCGCGTCGTGCAGAACGGTATGCCCGTTGAGAGAGGGTCCGACCAAAGACACCGGAACGTGTATCCGTTCTCTTCCGGATCGGCGTAGTCCGGGTCAATCGCGTAGTCGAACTGTGGAAAGACCTCCGGCATGTAGCCGTCCACGTGATCCAGCAGGACGGGCGGCTGCGCCCATCCACCTCCGCCGGGCATCCCGAGGGGCAGGCCGGATTTCAGCCGCCCGGACATCAGGAATCCGTTCGGCAACGGGGCACCGACGGGCACATCCTGGTGGATGTCCACGTTGATCCCGGCCTGGATGCCGAACACCGGACCGGGCGGGGCCAGAATCATCAGCCCCACCATCACGCACGTACCGATGAATACACTCGAACACTTCCTTGCCGCAGCCATAAGCCATCCTCCTTCCGCCGGGCCGGATCCAGACCAGCCCATACACTCGGCACCTCCAACAAGCGTCGCACATGCATTCAAGCTCGAGCCGAAACGCCGAACCATCGCACAGCGCTGGGGCGGGCCGAGCCCGCGCCGCGGATGCGCTGGAGCCTCGCATGGATGGTGCGCTGGTTCATTCGGCGACTCGAGCTTTGCTGGGGCGGGCGAACGGAAATGGTGCCCCGGGATTTGAACGTCCCCACCCCGGCGTGGCGACGAGACTCATGAGCATCACATCTGCTGGTGATGCGTCTTTCCCCGAGTGGAATGGACCATCGGATCGCGTCGACCGCGCCCGGAACATGGACGCACATGTACGTTCCGGACGGTGCATGCCTGCACCGCCGTCACGATGGCACNNAGGATGGCACTCCCCTCCACTCTCAATAAAAGATACACTAAGTATCCACTGAAAACAACATAATACAGTCCAACTTTATGGAGCGCAACAGATGTGGTTGTGCGGGCCGGTCGGGGCGCGAATTCTCCGGCCGAGCAATTACCAGGTGACATTGTCCGTGCTGTCGATCCGAAAGGACGCTCCACATGGCAAAGGCGACGCGGACACGACTGCCGTTTCCATGAGGTTTGTCGGCGGCCGTTCCCATCAGCGGGTGCCGGCGGCTCGAATGTCTGGGCCCTCACGAACAGGAGAACTGCGACGGCGCGTTGAATCTCGCCGTCACAGATGGAACCGCGTTCGGCAAACTGGAACCGGGCGCCCAGGTCACGCCAGTGGCGGGAGAGGAAGACCAGGACGGCAGGTCCCTCTGACGCTGCGATGACGAGCACAACGACTGCAGGTGTCGCTTCAACCCGCTGGAGAGCAACTTCCGGGTGTACGTGGTGGCGGATGGGAAGCGGCGACAAATCGGCAGCACGCGCGTGGAGACCCGGGCCGGCCGCTGGTACGAAGTCCGGGTCCGCATGGTGGGCCAGCGGACGGAGCGCTGGCCGGACGGCCGGAACCCGCTGAGCGTCCCCGACGACACGCTCTGCCGGCCGGGGCGTGAAGGACTCTGGACGAAGGCCGATGCCGTGACGTCGTTCGACAGTCTGCAGGTGCTGCCGTGGGATCCGATCGAGCAGCCGTAATCCTCCGTCCTGTCGCCTGTTTTTGCGCCGCGTCTCCCGCGGCCGCGGATTCCCGATTCGACCCATGGCAAATCGGGGCCCGATCCCGCACAATAGTGGCCGGCGCCGCGATGCTGCGGCCGCCGACGGACTCGACCGACGGGGTCGGGCCGATCATATCTGACCCTTTCTGCTGGAGAGCCGCAATGGAAACGCAGGATTTTCTCGCCAGGCAGTTCGTCACCCTCCGGGACGAGATCAAGGCCACGAAGGCGCGGTTGTTCACGATTGTGATGGTGGGGCTGATCGGGGTGCCGCTGTTGGCGCACTTTGCGTCCAAATCCGAGTTCCTGGTGTGGCTCCTGCTGCCGTACTCGGTGCTGATGCTGATCATCCTGTTCGTGACGGAACAACGCTCCATGATGCGGGCGGGCCGCTTCATTCGCGAACAAATCGAGCCGCGCATCGCCCCCGCGCCAAGCTGGGAGGCGTGGATCGAATCACGCTCGGACCTGCGGATGATGGATCGGTACTACGTGGCCTGCTTCATGGTGATCTTCTTTCTGTACTACTTCATCACCAGCGGCGTGTCGGTGGACCTGATTCTGCGCAAGGAGGCGGCCGACATGAGCGGCACCGGCATGTACTGGTACTGGTTCGGCGGGGCCGTGCTGGCCTACGTCATCGGCGCGATCTGGGCCTTCTTCACCCTGCTGCACCACTGGAAGGAAGCCGTCAGCACCTCGAACGTGGGCGCCCTGGGCTCCCGGCCGCCGGCCGTGACGGCGGGGTGAGCGGGTCAACGGGCGGATCGCCTGACTACCGGGGCGACTCCCCTCGGCCTTGCCGGGCCAACTCCCGTTCGACCGCCATCAGCTCTTGTCGGCATTGGTGAAACGTGGGATCTGCGGTCAGGGCCCGGCGAAACAGAGCGGCGGCCTCGGCCAAGCGGTTCTGATTGACGCGCAACACGCCGAACCCGTGAAGCACTTGCGGGCTGTTCGGTTCGATCTGGAGGGCCCGTGTGAACGTCGCCTCGGCCTCGTCCGGCCGGCCCAGAAAGTCCTGTGACACCGCCGTGCAGTACAACGCAAACGTGTCCTCCGGCGCCAACGCCAGCACCGTCCCGAACTGCGCGACCGCTTCTTCCCATCGGTGCGCAAGGAACAGCGTCTCGGCGTAGGACCGGCGGATGTACGCATCCCGGGGCGCCATATCAATGGCAAGTTGATAGACAGGTACGGCCTCATCGAGGCGTCCCAGTTGAGTGAGCACGTAGGCAAGATTCACACGAGGTCGCGGGGCCTCGGGCACCGCTTCGATCAACTGCCGAGCGATGCTCTCCGCCCGCGAGTACTGCTGCCGGTGCGTGGCCCAGACGTAATGCGCGTTGAGCTCGACGGCTCGAACGAAATCCTTCGGATCCCCGCCACGAGGCTCAAAGCGTTCGAGCTCGGTGTCTGCTTCCGTTACATCCAACGCGCCGGCAGCCGTGTAGCCGAGGGATTCGAGCTGGGCGATCTGGGCCGGGTCCGGCCTCACGGCTTCAGTCTCTTTCGCGGGAGGAGGCGGGGCACTGGCGATCAACTCGCGCAGTAGACCGCGCAGCTCGGCACCGATCTCGGTGTGCTGACCCAGGAGACAGCGCGTCTCGCCGGTATCGTCGGCCAGATTGTAGAGCTCCGGGCGAGGCGCCAGGATGTACTTCCAATCGCCCGCGATGAGGGTGCGGAGCTGCGAAAGCCCGAATCCGGCGTGGACTTCAAACGATTCCGCATAGGCACGCAGACCCAGGTCATCCACCTCGCCCCGGAGCAACGGTTCCAGGCTTTCTCCCTGCGCCTGCGGCAGCGCGGGGACGCCCGTCAACGTGCAGATTGTGGAAGCCAAGTCGATCGTGCGAACCAGGGTCCGGATCGTCCGGCTGGCCGGCACGCGACCAGGGCAGCGGATCAACAACGGGCACAGCAGTGTGCTCTGGTAGATGAAATCACCGTGCATCGGCTCACCGTGCTCGCCGAGCCCCTCGCCGTGATCGCCGACAACGACCACAAGCGTATCGCCCGCTCGACCCAGGCTGCCAAGCCGTTCGAGAAGCCGGCCGAGCTGCGCGTCCATGAAGGTGATCTCATCGTGGTACGCGGCCGGCGATTCGACGTCCGGCACGCGCTCGGATTCATAGGGAAAGTGCGGATCGTAGTAGTGCACCCACAGAAAGAACCTCCGGTCAGCCACACCCTCGAGCAGCCGGATGGCGTCTGCCGTGACGGCGTCCCCCTTCCGCTCGGGCAGATTCACCTGGCCAAGCGTAGATGATCCGGACACGTCGTTGTAGATCTCGAAACCCTGATCGAGTCCGAACGCTCGGTTCAGAACCGCTGATGCGATCGTGGCTCGCGTGGCAAAGCCGGCGTCTCGAAGGACCTCGGCCAGGGTGACCTGTGCGTCAGGAACTCGCCCAACCCCGTTCCTCCGCACGCCATGCACGTATGGATAGACCGCGGTCAGCAGGCTGGCATGGGACGGAAGCGTCGTCGGCGCGCAGGTGACGCACCGCGTGAATCGTGCACCCTCGGCAGCAAGTCTGTCCAGGTTCGGGGTGCGTGCCCCGGCACGCCCGTAGCACCCCAGGGCGTCCGCCCGGGTGGTGTCCAGCGTGACGAGCAGGACGCTCAGGGGAGCCGTAGCCGACGGCGGCGGTCCAACCAGGCGAAGCACGATCCAGACAACGGCTGCGGCCAGCGCCAGTCCGACAAGCGCCCACATGCGGTGGGTGCGTCGAGGCATCTGTTCGACGGGCGACTTGCTTTTCCTGCCAGACGGCCTTCGCCTTCGCGCTTTCACGGATCGCCGCTCCACCCAGTCCCCGCCCTGCTGCGCCCGCCTTCGTGCGGTTCCACCTGCCGAGTATACAACCGGCGGCCCACAGCGTCAGGCATCGCGGTCCGGCGGGCACCGCACGGCCAACAGT